>JADMIO011153612.1_pt1 | contig 34283 bp, 45 predicted proteins | sample 8958161 | NCBI WGS metagenome assembly JADMIO01 (sample SAMN16585339, study PRJNA669376) | soil metagenome | isolation source: Crop rotation soil | place: USA: Cullars Rotation, Alabama | collected 2011 | reverse complement strand
GCCGCGACTTCAAGTCACGTGAATTCCAAGCTTCGGATCCCACTGTGCTGGAAATGTGGTTTTAAAGACCGAAGGCGCGCTGCACGACCGGTTTCGAGGCTGGACCACGAACGGGATTATCTTTTTTGTCATCTGCTACGCCTCGGCCACGATGGCGACGCTCGTTTATGTGCCGCGGATGACCGCGTACATGAAGGACTATCCCCTCTTGTTCGGCGTCGCGGTTTTAAACATGTTGGCCATTGCCAACGTCCCGCGCCAAATCCACCACCGCCGGGACTTCCAAGCCTTTTTATCCTCCTGTTCCGCGGTGGCGGCGCTGCTCGTTCTTTTCGGCATCGGCATCTTTCCAAACCTCGTGATTTCCAACCCTCTGCCGGAAAACAGCTTGACCATTTACAACGCCGCCTCTTCCCAAAAGACGCTTGGAATTATGCTCGTGATCGCCTTCATCGGCGTGCCGCTCGTGGTCGCGTACACATCCGTCGTCCACTGGGTCTTCCGCGGGAAGGTCAAGTTGGCGAAAACCAGCTACTAGGTGTAACGGGCTTTCCCGTCGTTCCTCTAATGAAAGATGCGTGATCCCTCCTCGCACTCCTGGTTCAGACGCCATTGGGTCCTGTCCGGATTGGGAGCGGTTCTTCTCATCGCCGGACTTTTGGCGCATTTCTATCTCCATTCGTATTTGGTTCGCTACGTCAACCAAAAGCTGAACGAAAGTCCGGATTACAAGGCGCGCGTGGAGGATATCGGCGTGCATTTGTGGCGCGGCGCCTATTCCATCGACGGACTCAAAGTGGAAAAGCGCGAAGGCGAGTCGGTCATCCCGTTTTTTAAGGCGACGACGATCGATATCTCGCTGCAATGGAAGGAGCTCTTCCACCGGCACATTGTCGCCAAGGTGATCTTGACCGATCCGGAAATCAACATCGTGTCTTCCAAGAACAAGGCCATTGAGCAGAAGAAAGTGAACGCGCGCTGGCAGGACCAGGTACAGGCGCTTATCCCATTCCGTCTGAACTACGTCAAGATCGTCGAAGGAAAAATACATTGGCGCGATCCGGCGAGCGACCCGCCGATGGACATTTATCTGCACGGGATGAACGTGTCCGCCTACAACCTCACCAACAGCGAACGCCTGTCCAAGACGCTCGCCTCGACGGTCGTGGGCGACGCCATCGCGATGAAAGACGGCCGCCTGCACTTTGAAGCGACGGCCGATCCCTACGCAGAGCGGCCGACGTTTAAGGCCAAACTGACGCTGAAGGACCTGGGGTTGCCGCAGCTCAACACCTTTTTCAAAAAATATGCGGCGCTTGAGGTGCGCGACGGGACGTTCAGCCTGTACCTGGAAATGGCGGGCCGCCACGGAGAGCTGAGCGGGTATGTGAAGCCGATTATCGATCACCTAAACAAGGTGGAATTGAAGCACGAGAAGAAAAGCGCGGGCGAGGTCATCAAAGGCACCGTCATCGAAATCCTGATCGGACTCTTGACGAACACGCCCAAAGACCGGTTGGGGACGCGGCTGGAAATTGAAGGGCGCTACGACCAGCCGGACGTCAACGTGTGGATCGCCGTCTCAAGCGCCCTGCGCAACGCGTTCATCAAAGCCATTCCCGCCAAGCTCGACCAAGCGTTAAACCTCCACGACCGGGACAAAACGGAAATCAAAAATCTCAAAAAGTAGATCGCCTGGCAAAAAAGAAGCCCGGATCCGATAAAGCTGGATCCGGGCATTCTTTCGATGCTGGAGAAACTTAGTGTTTCTTCGCGTTGCTGGGGAACCGGTCGCAGGCGTCGCCGAATCCGTCGTGATCGCCGTCGAGCTGATTGGCATTGGCGACGGAGGGGCAATTGTCGTTGGCGTCGGCGATGCCGTCATGGTCGGCGTCCGGCGGCGGCGGAGCGGTCGTCGTGACTTGCGTCGAACCGGGAATATAGCCGGCCGACGTCCCCGTGACGGTCACGAGGCCGGGCACGAGCGTAGACGTCAGCATGGAATAGCCCAAACCGGTGCTGGCGCTGGAAACAACCACCATCACCGAGACGGGGTTGATGGTTCCGGGGCCTGAAACGGATAAAGCGACGGGAACCGATTGATTCGGAGTGTCCGACAGCACGTCGATGCGGATGTAAGACATGCTGGTTCCGTTGGCCTGAATGCTCGGAGACAAGGCTGTTAAGGTAATTTGATTGACCGCCTGCGCGGCGCCGCCCAGAACACTGACCAGACTTCCCACGAGCGCGAAACTCTTTAGACGATGGATCATGTGCACCCTCCCTTGGTTTGTAGTGATCGTATTGTTGGCGTAGGCTAACGGGCGCGGTCCCTTCTGGCAAGTAAAAAAAGAGGGAGTGAAGGCTTGTTAAGGTTCTCGACGATAATCGAGCGGCGCTATTCGCTGCGAAATGCTTCGGCGGGCGACAGCAGGGCGGCATGGCTCGCGGGATAGGCTCCCGCCAAGAGCCCCACGACCACCGACAAAATCAGGCACCCTAGCGCCACCGGCCAAGGAAGGCGCGCATTTAAAGGTCCGGCCGCAAACCAGGGACAGACGGTCAACGCCACCGCGCCGGTGAGAACCGCCAGCAGGCCCCCGCCCCCCGCAAGAACGCCTGCTTCGACGAGAAATTGCCCGAGGATATCGCCGCGCCGCGCGCCGAGCGCCTTGCGGATTCCGATCTCCTTGATCCGCTCCGTCACGGAAATCAGCATGACGTTTCCGATGCCGATCGCGCCGACGACCAGGCTGATGATCGCGATGCTCATCAGGTGGAACAGCATTTTCTCCAATTCCTGGCGGCCGCCCTGCGCGTAGTAATCGTACGCCTGCACGGAATACAGGCTGCGGCGCTGCGGATCATGGTGCGACAGCACGTCCTCGATCGAGCTCTGAACGAGCCGCGGATTCATGAGCAGATCGGCGCGCACTTCCACGATCGCAAAATGCGGGTTCTCCATGTGCGTGAGGAGGTCCGGAATCGGAACGAAGACGTCCGGGGTGCCGCCGAGAAACGCGCGGCGCGACAAAGCGTCCGTCCAGGGCACGACACCGATCACGCGGTGCGGTTCGCCGCCGATGGACACGATGGCTCCGATGGGAGACTGCAGGCGGAATAGCTTGTCGCGTCCCTTATCGGTCAGCACGCAGACGAAGGATTTACGGCTGATCTCCTGAGGCAGGAAGAACCGGCCGGCTTCGACGGGCAGCCGGTAGATCGCGCCGAAATGCTCGTCCACTCCGAAGACCGCAGCCTGGACCGTTTCCCGCGGCCCGCGAATCTCCTTTTCGATGAAGAGGCGCGGCATCGCCGATTTCAAAGCGACCGACCACTGCAGCGCTTTGAGTTGGCTCATGCCCAGCTCGCCGACCTGGTGTGATTGAGGGTCGATGGTCGGACAGACCACGAAGATTTGGAACCCCGCCAGACGCGAGAGCTCGTCGACCTCGTGGCGCGCGCCGGCGTGAATCGCCAGGATCGCCACGACGGTTAAAATGCCGATATAGATGCCGGCCAGCGACAGCCCCGAGCGCAGCGGGCGGCGCTTGAACAAGACCAAGGATTCGGCGATGTACTCCCGGATCATGCGGCCTCTTCCCAATGGCCGTCGCGCAGGCGCAGGATCCGGTCGGCTTCGGCGGCCACGCGCTCGTCATGGGTAATCATGACGAGGCTCCGGCCATGCTGGTGAAATTCTTTCAGCAAATCCAAGACGACCCGGCTGTTCTGCGAATCCAGAGCGCCGGTCGGCTCGTCGGCCAAGAGCATTTCCGGCTGATTAATGACGGCGCGCGCGATGGCGACCCGCTGCTTTTCGCCGCCGGACAGCGTGGCCGGATAGTCGAGCGCCCGCTCGCGCAGGCCGAACCGTTCTAAGAGCGCGTCGACGGCCGATCCGGCGTCGCGCCGGTGGGCATAGCGCAGGGGCAGCGCGATGTTTTGCCGCACCGTCAGATGCGATATCAGGTGAAAGGACTGAAAGATGAAGCCGATGTGCTCGGCGCGCAGCTGCGCGGCATCGGACGGCGACAGTTGGTCCGCCGGCCGGCCCAGCAATTCAAAGGAGCCGGACGTCGGTTTCTCAAGCAGTCCGAGCAAATTGAGGAGCGTCGATTTGCCGGATCCGGACGGGCCGGTGATCGCTAAGAATTCGCCGCGCGCCACGGACATGGAGATGTCGCGCAAAATCTCAAGCATGCGGGCGCCCGCCGGCACGCGCTTGCAGATGTTCGACAGGCGCAGGAACTCACTCATAGCCGAGCGCGAGCGCCCCTTCCGTCCAGTGCGGATCGGCGGTCCGGCAGACTTTCATGCCTTCGATGAGGCCTTTGGTCACTTCCCCCGCATCCGGATTCAAGCGTCCGAGAACGATGGGCACCCGGCTCAGGCGCTGGGACGGCGTGATGCTCCATACGCAGATGCGCCCTTCGGTGTTGTCGATGGCTGCCAACGGCACCGAGATGACCGGATCGCTGCGGCCCACGTCGATGCGCACTTCGGCCGAAAGGTTGAGCAAAAGGGGCACGCCTTCCGTGCCGTCGAGGCGCAGCGTGACGGGGACTTTCGGCATCGCGTCGCCGTTCAATTGGGCGCCGATCCCCATGACGTGGGCGCGCAGCGTCTTTCCTTCGAAGGCCTGCAGAAGCACGTCGGCGGCTTGCCCGGCGCGGATTTTTGCCACGTCCACTTCGTCCACTTGCGCCACCACCCGGTATTCCGACAAGTCGGCCAGCGACAAGATGTCTTGACCGGCGGTCACGTCGCGGTCGTTCTGCAAAAGGTCCTTAACGATCGTGCCGTCGAACGGCGCCGCGAAGACATTCTTATTCCAGAGCTCGGTGATCTTCTGCATGGAAAAGTCGGTGAGCGCCAAGTCCTGCTCCACGCGGCCTAAAATCCGGCGCGCTTCCTCGACCTCGCCCTGCGGAATGGCTTGGTGCCGGAACAGCATTTCCTGCGCCTTCACGTTGCGCTTGGCTTTGACGACGTCTTCGCGCGCATTGCGCAGCGCGTGCTTGCGCTCCATATAGGCCGCTTCGATCTGATTGCGGCCGATTTCAAACAGGACCGTATGGGCTTTCACTTGCTGCCCTTCTTGAAACTGTTTGGCGCGGATAGGACCGTCGAAAGGCGCCTTGACGGTCACGAGCTGCTTGGCTTGAATCGCGCCGACGGCGCGCACAACGAGAGGAAACGGCGCGCGCTCAACGGTAAAAACGGGACAGCGCACCGCATACCGGCCGGGGAGCGAGCGCTGGTTTTGAAGGTATGTCGTGGCCAACAGAAGCGCGATGGCGGCCGCCCGGATTGCGGGGCCGCGCGTCGGCGCCTTCCCCTCCGGCTTCATGACAGCTTCGCCCAAACGAGCGACATCGCGACGCCGGCGATCCACACCGCCCCGGCGATCGCCGCCGCGCGGGGCGCGCTCGAGCCTTCGCGCCGGCGCAAAAGGATCCCGAGGAGAACGACCGACCACAGTTCATAGGCATCGAGCCGCGCCAGCCACGGGGGCGCGGCCGGAAAAAAAAGAAGCGGACTAAAATGGACTAGGAAGGGCGACAACGACGTCGTGGCCGCCAACAGGACGCCGACGCCGAGACGCAAGAGCAGCGGCAACAGCGCGACGCTGAGAAGTCCCGCGCCGTCAGCCCATCGCAGCTCGACGCCGGCCAGCGAGCTGACGACGACGAGGACCGCCAACCCTATCGCCCAAGTCGCGCCGGCGGCAATGAGGACCGGGCCCGGTGAGACGGCGGCCCCCGCTCCGAACTGCGCGCCGAGGCCGACGAGGATCCCGAAGAAGAGGAATATCGGCAGCGTCGCGGATTTGAGACTTTCCGCGGCGTAGTCGCCCGGCGACACCAAGAGGGTGATCCAGAGACGGCCCATCGAGCTGAAGGTTGGTTTCGGCATTTGCGCGCTGCGGACGAATCCGCAGGCCCCACCATTTACCAGAGGAATTCGGCGGTTTCAATTCTTTATTTAGAGAAAAAGCGAACGGCCGCCGAACTCCTGTGGCCCTTTTGTATGACGCCGCTCATGGAGCCCTTTTTTCATTAATGCTACGCTTGAGCCCATGAACTTCGAATCCTTCGCCCGGCTGCTTCAGTTTTCGATTTCGCCGATCGCGCTCATCTCAGGCGCGAGCCTGCTGCTGCTGTCGATCACGAATCGCTTGGGCCGAACGATTGACCGGTCGCGCATCCTCGTGCGCGAACTCGAATCGGGCTCGGGACCGGCGTTCAAAGAGGAGCACAAAACGCAGCTCCGTATTTTGCTCGTGCGCTCACGCTTCCTGCGCAACGCCGTCCTGGCCATCATCGTCAGCATTTTCTTATCCGCGTTGATGATCATCGGGATCGCGGCGCAGGTGTTCGCCGGCTGGGACATGAAAACAGCCATTCTGCTGTTCTTATCGTTCGGCGTCTTGGCTCTCTGCATCGCCGTCATTTTTTTGTTCCTCGACGTGTCGCTGGGCTTGAAAGCGCTGAAGCTCGAAATTCACCGCCACATTTAGCGGCGCGTCCAACGTCCCTACTATGACGCGGCTCATAGACGCTGCCCCGGCGCGGCGCTACGCTTGCCGTATGCTCCCAAAAATTATCCAGGGCGGAATGGGGATGGGCGTTTCCAATTGGCGCCTGGCCAGGGCCGTTTCTCTCGCCGGGCAATTAGGCGTGGTCTCGGGAACGGCGATCGATACGATATTCGTCCGGCGTCTTCAAGACGGCGATGCCGACGGGTCCATGCGCCGGGCGCTGGCCCATTTTCCCTCATCCGAATTGGCGGAAAGACTCTTGGCCAAATATTTTTGTCCGCGCGGGCGATCCCCCGGCCGGCCGTATGCCTGCATTCCCATGTTCAGCGCCGAGCCCCTGCCCGAGACGTTCGAGATCTCCGTAGCCGCCAATTTTGCAGAAGTGTATTTGGCCAAGGAAGGGCATCCGGGCCTGGTCGGCATCAACCTTTTGCACAAGATCCAAATGCCGACGCCGTCGTCCTTGTACGGCGCGCTGTTGGCCGGCGTCGATGTCGTGCTGATGGGCGCGGGCATTCCGCGCGATATCCCCGAGATGCTGGAGAAACTCGTCAGGCACGAGACGGTTGAAACGCGTCTCACCACGGCCGGAACGAGCGCTGGAAGGGAGTGCCTCCTTCGCTTTGATCCGCGGTCTGTGATCCCTCAGGCGCTGCCCGGCCTCAAGAAGCCGCGGTTCATTCCCATCATCTCATCGGCTGTGCTGGCGCAGCTGCTGGCGCGGTTGGGCCAAGACAGGGTTCATGGCTTTGTCGTTGAGGGCGCTTTGGCGGGCGGCCATAACGCTCCGCCGCGCGGGGCGCCAAAACGAAACGCGCGCGGCGAACCGCTCTACGGGGAACGCGATGAGGCGGATCTTGCAAAAATTCGCGCCTTAGGACTTCCTTTTTGGCTGGCTGGTTCGTTCGCCTCGCGCGAAAGGCTGTTGCTCGCGGAGGCGCAAGGCGCGGCCGGAGTGCAAATCGGCACCGCTTTTGCCTTTTGCCGGGAGTCGGGCATGGCGGAGGAGATCAAACTCTCGGTGCTCGAACGCGCGCTGGCCGGGGAGCTTGACGTTTTTACCGATCCGGCGGCCTCCCCGACGGGATTTCCATTTAAGGTCGTGCGTTTGGCGGGGACGGTGTCAGAACGCGACGTCTATGCGCAACGGCGCCGCCTGTGCGATCTAGGGTACCTCCGCGTGCCGTACTTCCGGTCTGACGGCACGCTGGGGTACCGTTGCGCGTCGGAAAATCGCGCGCTGTATGAAACCAAAGGCGGGACCCCGGACGATACGGAAGGGCGCAAATGCCTGTGCAACGGACTGCTCGCGGCGATTGGCCTCGGACAATGTCGCGCCGAAGGCGAGGTCGAGCCGGCGATCGTGACGGCCGGCGACGATGTGAAAAATCTGGCGCGGTATCTTAAGGACGGAGACCTCCGTTACGCCGCGGCCGACGTGATCCGGCAGACGCTTCCGCCGGTCTAAGCCGCGGAGTCGTCCCTCCAGAAACGGGCCACGAGCGAGGGAAGGGCGCGGGTGTCGATGGGCTTGGTGACATAAGCATCGCAGCCGGCATCGCGCGCTTTGATCTCGTCGCCTTTCATCGCATAGGCGGTGATCGCCACGATCGGAATATGGCGCGTCTCCGGCTGCTCTTTGAGTTGCCGCGTTAACGTAAGGCCGTCCATGCCGGGCAGCTGGAGATCCATTAAGATGAGGTCGGGCAGAGCGCTGTGAATTTCGGCCAGCGCCGATTCGGCGTCCGGCGCCGTCACCACCCGATAGCCCTGCCCCACGAGCAGGACGCGCAGGAGTTTGAGGTTCGCCGGACTGTCGTCAATGACCAAAATGGTCTTCGTGATCATCCTGCCGATAGGATACCTGGAATGCGGCGTCCGCGCCGTCAAATAAGAATCAAATCCTAATTTTCAAAGCGGTAGCCCTGCCGCGGGACGTTGGCGATCCGGCTGCCGAGCGCGTCGCCTAATTTGGCGCGCAATGACGAAATATGGACGGTCAGCGTGCGCGTATCGAGGGACGCCTTTGGATCAACGCCCCAAATCCATTCGAGGAGATAATCGTTCGACAGCACGCGCCCCGGCTGGCGCAGGAAGGCCGTCAAGAGGTCGAACTCCTTGCGCGTCAGCGCGATCGGCTGGCCGCGGAGCGTGACCACGCGCGACTGAACGTCCAGCGCCAGTCCGTGCGATTTCAGCGTTTCCGCCAAATCATGCGGGGCGCGGTAACGGCGCAGGACAGACTGGATTTTGGCGACAAGCACTTTCCCCGACACCGGCTTCAGGAGGTAGTCGTCGGCGCCGGCGCTCAAGCCCTCGACTTGGTCGTCGTCTTCGATGCGATGCCCGGAGACCAGAACGACCGGGATGTGCGCCGTTTCCGGGCGTCCGCGCAGCTCACGGCACAGCGCCAGGCCGTCCTGCCCCTTCAGGACGACGTCGCTGAGCACCAGGTCCGCGCGGGCTTCCTGGAGGCGGGACAGCGCGTCTTCAGCCGTGCCGGCGGCCAGCGCCTGGTAGCCTTCGGCTTCGAGCGTCTTCACAAAAAATTTGCGCAGGCGTTCCTCGTCTTCCACGACCAGAATCAAAAGTCCCATGCCCTTAATGCTCCGCGGCCGCAAGCGCGCGCGGCAGCACGGCAAAAAAGATGCTGCCGCGTCCGGGCGCCTCCGACATGCCCACGCGGCCGCCTTGGGCCTCCACGATCTTTTTCGTCAGCGCCAGGCCCAACCCCGTGCCCTGATATTTTTTAGAGACGCTGGCATCGAGCTGCTGGAAGGCGACGAAAAGCCGGTCCCGCGCGTGCGCCGGCACGCCGACGCCGTTATCTTGGACCGCGACGGTGAAAAAATCCTTCCCTTCCGGCCGCGCGCTCACCTGAACGGTCCCCCCGTCCGGCGTGAACTTGATGGCGTTTGAAAGATAGTTGTAAAGGACCTGCTTCAAGCGGCCGGCGTCGGAACGGATGGCGTCCAGACCCGGGGCGATGTCCATCGTGACGTCGATGCGCTTGCCTTCGGCCAGCGGGCGCAGGCTGCCGCACACTTCCTTCATTAACGCGTCGAGCTCCACCGGCTCGGGATGAAACCGCAGCTTGCCGGCTTCGATCTTGGCCAAATCGAGGATATCGTTGATCAGCTGCAAAAGGTGATGCGCGCTCGACAAAACGTCTCCCAAATATTCCTTTTGCTCGGCGGTGACCGGGCCGGCTTTGCCGTCGTGAATCAGCTCGGAGAAGCCGATGACGGAATTCAGCGGCGTGCGCAGCTCATGCGACATGTTCGCCAAAAATTCGCTTTTGAGCTGATTGGCTTCCTCCGCGCGCCGGCGCATCGATTCGAGTTCTTCCGCGTGGCGCTTGCGATCCGTCACGTCGCGAATGGCGGCGGTGATGAGGCGGCCTTCTTCGGATTCCATGGGACTGAGGCTGATTTCGGCCGGGAATTCGGAGCCGTCCTTGCGCCGGGCATTCAAATCCAAACCCGCGCCCATCGGCCGCGTGTGCGGATTTCGGGTGTAGGTATCCCGCAGCGCCGGGTGGCGCGCGCGCGCGCCTTCCGGAACGAGGATTTCGATGCGCTGGCCGAGAAGTTCGTCGCGCGTGTAGCCGAAGAGTTTTTCGGCTTGGGCGTTTAGGAGGACGATGGCGCCCGCTTCGTTCACGATAATCATCGCGTCCGGCGCCGCCTCAAGAAGACCGCGGAATTTCGCTTCTTGGTTTCGGGTCTGCGAAGACCCGCTGTGTAGGGAGGAAGGTTCAGCCATGGCGAAAAGGATCGCCAGCCATCTTAATTCATTTTAGAGAACCGAAGCAATTTGGCCGGCGTACGCGAACGCCGGAATTCTCCGTCGACAAAATCGTCTTTTGACCCTTATTTGACTTCCCTTAAAAGCGTTCTTGGCCTACCCTAGCGCATGGATGGAATCGCGCTGATCGGATGCCTAGCAGGGATTGCCCTCGTCCTTCGCGGATTTTTGAGAGCTGGCGATTCCCAGGAGAAGTCGATGAAAAAAATCAGTTTCATTGCCGTCATTTTAAGCTTGAGCGCCCTGCCGGCCCTCCGGGCCGAAGGGCGGGCTCTCGTGCTCTCACCGGAAAGCCGGATTTATTTGACGGGCCAATCGACGCTGCATCCTTATGCGAGCACGTCGACCTTGACCCGCGTGACCGCTCTTCTCGCGTCGGGCAACGGCGCCGAGATCCAGGAACCGGCGCAGGCGATTTTAACGGGGATCGCCCGCCGGCCCGCTTTCGAAAAGTACGAAGTAATTGTTCCGGTCAAAGGCCTTAAATCCGGGGAATCCGGCCTGGACAAGAACATGTATAAGGCGCTTAAAGCGGAATCAGCCCCGGAAGTCCTGTTCGCGCTGACATCCTATGAAGCGGTTTCCGAATCGGCCGACGCCGGCATTTCCTTCAAAGCCGCCGGGGTGCTTTCGATCGCCGGCCAGTCGCGCGATGTCGTGCTCACCGGAGCGGCGCGTCCGGGGGCCGAGGGCCTGGCCGTCGACGGGGAATACGCGCTGCGCATGTCCGATTACGGCGTGAAGCCTCCCTCGCTGCTCATGGGCGCCATCAAGGTCGCCGATCCCGTCGTGGTTCACTTCCACCTCCACTTTCAACTTACAAAAGGAGCCTTACAATGAAAAACGCGCTGAAGTCTCTTATCGCCGTCCTCGTTCTGCTGAGTCTTAACCGGTCGGGGTATGGCATGGGCATCGAGGTCGTCCAAAACGACAAATTAAGCCTGGTGATCGGGGGGCGCATCCAGCTCGTCGGATACGGGGAATATGTTAACGATTCGGCCCGATCCAACGGCCGCGTGTACCTGTTCATGAAGCAGGCCCGCCTGAACCTCCACGGGCAGGTAGAAGGGATCAAATACAACACCGAGTGGGTCGGCGCCGCCGAGGACGTCAACGGGTCCAACAACGGCCTCACCCTTCTGGATTATTCCTTTGATGTGCCGGTCTATAAGACGGACTCGACATGGTTCAAACTGGGGCAATTTAAGGTGCCGTACGGCCGCGAAGCGATCACCGACGAGGCGCAGTATCAGTTCGTGGAACACACGGCGAACTTCAACGCCTTCAGCTTGGGACGCGATGTGGGCGCGGCGGTGCACACGTACCACGGAAAATGGGCGGGCACGGGCGGCATTTTCACCGGCGGCGCGCGAGATATTCCGCTGCGCTTTCTGCCGGAACGTCTCGGCGTGCCGATGCTCGTGGCGCGCGCCGGCTACAACGACGGCCTGGACAAGGACCTCTACACGGTGGCGCAAAATGACCTTCATCCGTCGCGCACCACCAAAGCGGCCTATGCTAACGTCATGTACTTTCGCGATTCCGAGGTGGGCCATTCGACCGTCCTCGGATCGCGCAGCACGGAAAAATCGCTCCTCATGAACGGCAATTGGAACCCGTTCATCCTGCGCGGAGCGCCCGTGGCCGGCAGCCCGGCGACCAAGAGCCACCTCAGCCTGGGCGATTTCTTTCAGGCCGGATGGGACGCCGCCGCGCGCGGCCCCTTGTCCAACGGCATGGCCTGGTCGGCGGAAGCCGAAATGAACTATGCGCGCTATTCGAACGGCTACGGCCGGATCGATATGTCGGGCGCGCGGGTGCAAGCCGGGCTTTTGAAAGACAAGCTCGAGTTCGCGCTGCGCTACGCCGTGCTTTTACCGGACGACCAGTTCAACAACGGCGGCATCGCCGTCACGGGTTCGCAGCCGATCCAGGAAATTACGCCGGCGATCACCTACTATGTGCGCGGGCATGACTTCAAAATCGTCTTCGACGCGCCGATCCTCTTGGACGTGCCGGTCTTCCGCGAGAACAATGTCGGCACTTACGTCTCGACCGAGCAGCCGGACCAGGCGTCGGTGATCAACCCGGCGGCCAAGGGTTTTTCGGAACGCCAGACGGTTCCGGAGGCGCGGCTTATGTTCCAACTCGCGTTCTAACCATGCGGCGATGGATTCCACAGGCTCTGCTGGCCCTGGTCGCCCCGCTTTTGGCGGGGGCGGCCGGGGCCGCAGACGTTTATTTGGCGCTGGATGCCGCCGGGAACGGCCGCTATACAATCGAAGCGCGCTTTTGGACGCCCGGCGATCCCTCCGGCGCCTGGCAGGTCCTCACCGATTACGATCATCTGCCGTCATTTATTCCATCGCTTCGGAGAAGTGAAATTCAGGAACGCACCGATTCGGGAGTCATCCTCAAGCAGGAAGCCGTCGGCCGCGCGCTGGGAATCTTTCATCGCCACTTGGATGTGATCTTAAAAGTGCGCGAAATCTCCGAACGCGAAATCCATTTTGAGGATACGGCCCACGAGGATTTTTCGTCGTATGGCGGGTTCTGGAAAATTGAACCGGCGGCCGGCAGCGGCTCCTGGGTGCGGTACCGCCTGCAGGCGACGCCGAAGTTTTTCGCGCCGGCCGTGGTCGCCCGGAAAGCGTTTCGGGACAGCGCGCGCCAGCTGCTGCTCTCCGTCCAAAATGAGATTTTGCGCCGCGGCGATTTGTCGGAGACCCTGCTGTGCTGTTCGGGAAGCTGACGTGCCGTTTTCAGCCGTGATTGAAAATTGTATTCTCCCGGGCATGACGCGAGGGCTGATCCTGACGATCGGGGTGTGGTGCGCGGCGCTGGTTCCGGGCGCCGCGGCTGCGGAGGTCGATGCCCTTCGGACGAAGGAATTTCTCGTCATGGGCTATGAAGGGCTTCAGCACGACCTGGCGTCCGGGCGCGGACCCTACGTCGCGACGCTGATGGATTTGCTGCAGGTCCCTCCGGATCGGCAAGGCGCCGCCATCGCGCGCGTTCAAAGCGCGGCCGCTTCCTCGCCGAATATTATGGATTTTGCGGACCGCGTGCTGGCCGTTTATGTTTCGACGGGAACCGCGGCGCGGGGAGCGGACACGGCGGCGCCCTTATCGTCCGTGGAGGCGTTGCCCGCCGGCATCGCCCTCTACTCCGGAGACGGGCTGGAAAACGCCCTCCGGCATCTGGGCAAAGGCATGCGCGTCACGGTGTATCTAAAAACCGGGCTGAAAGTCAGCGGCGCGGTCAGCGACTATGACGCCGGGCGATTGTCGATACGAACGCCGGCGCCGCGCACATTTAAACGGGACGACATCCGCGCCCTCGAAGCGCCTGAGCTGTAGCCTGCGGCGGCTGCCGCGGTCCTTATTTCGGCAGGTGGCCGAAATAATAGATGAGCCGGAGGCCCGGCTCGAAGGCGTGAACGCTGCCGATGGCATCGGTCCCGTCCACGAATTGGTAGCTCAAGACCCCGGCCATCGACACGTCGTCCGTCAGCGCCTTTTCTAATCCGCTGGTGAGCTTGAGAGAAAAGTGGTCCCAGCCTTCGCCGGAATGCGGCTTACCGAAGCCGAGGCCGGCGCCCAGGAACGGCTGGTAGTTCGTCCACACCATCGGGAGGCGGTATTGTCCGCCGAAGGTGATCGCCTGCGTGCGCAGGTCGGCGTGGATGTAGTCGTAAGAAAAAAGAAAGTCGATGTTCGGCAGCACGCCGACCTGCAGCGCCGTGCCGACGCCGGGCTCGACGACGCCGAAGTCCTGAGCGTCAGAGCTGCCGGCAATAAAATTCGGTCCCACGGTGTAGTTCAAGCCCACCGTTCCCTGCCGGTCCGCGGCCGAAGCGCCGCTGAACGCGCACAGCAAAGCCAATCCGCTGATCATCAAACATTTCTTCATAGGTCCTCCTGGGTGAAATTTAGTCACAGTGGGTTAGATTTTACTAACTACGACGAGGTTACAGGCGGCGCAGGTTAGTCGGTGTAATCGAGCCGCTGGTCGGCGACCATGTTCCATTCGGTGATGCCCTGGCGCAGGCGCATTTCTTGGAGATCGAGATCTTTTTCCACGCGCCGCAGAATGCTGTCGTCGATCACGCCTTCCTGGCGCAGTTTGAGCATGACGCGGCGTTCGGTGTCGATCAGCTCGGCGTGCGCGTTGAAATGGTGCGTGCCGTGCTGCACGGCGCCGTCATGGTCGCCGTCTAAGTGCGCGCGGAATTGGTCGGTACGGTAGCGGTACTGGTCTTCCAGCCGGTTGAGCAGGCCTTCCGGATAGGCGGCTTCTTTGCGCCGCGCCGCTAGGAGCGCCAGCGAGGCTTCGGCCGCCTGCCGGCGCGCTTCGATTTCCTGATGGCCGGCTTCCGATCGTTCCGCGCGCCCCTCCTGATCAATGCCAAAGAAGCGAATCAGGCGCGGCAGCGAAAGCCCCTGCAGCACGAGCGTGCTCACGATCACGCAGAAGGTCAGAAAGATGATTAAGTCGCGCTTTGGAAAGGGCATCGACCCGTCGACGAGCGCGGGGATGGAGAGAGCGGCGGCCAAGGATATCGCGCCGCGCATCCCGCTCCAAGAGACGATGAAGACGCGCTGCCAGCGGGGATTGGACTTGAGCGGACACATAGACGGTTTGATCAGCCAGGGCAAATACGTCGCCGAAAAAACCCAGACGATGCGCAAAACGATCACGAGCGCGCTGATCGCCGCGCCGTAGGCCCACAAAATGGAGCGGTCCATCGCGCTCAAGGGTTCCAAAATCCGGTGCAGCTGGATGCCGGTCACGAGAAACAAAAGACCGTCCAACAGAAACTCGATGATGCCCCACAGCGGCACGAGCTGCAGGCGCGTGGTCGCGCGCACCCAGTGCGAATTCATGTAGCTGACGTAAAACCCGGCCGTCACCGTCGCTAAAACGCCGCTGCCGCCGAAATGCTCCGCGGAAAGGTAGGCGACAAAAGGGGTCAAGAGCGACAGCGTCATTTCTAATGATGTATTCGCCAAGGCGCGGCGCAGGCGGAGCATGGCCCAGCCCACAAACAGGCCCCACACGATTTCACCGGCGACCACGAGCGCAAAGCTTGAGACCGCGCGCGATACGGAGAAGGAATGCGTGACGATCGCGGCGGCGGCGAAGCGGTACACGGTCAGGGCCGTGGCGTCATTGACGAGCCCTTCGCCCTCCAGAACCGCCGACATGGACCGCGGAATTCCCAGCCGCCGGGCAATGCTGATCGCGGCGACCTCATCCGGCGGAGAAACGATCGCGCCGAGCACGAACGCGGCCGGCCAACCAAAGTCCGGGATCAGCGCGTGCGCCGCGACGGCGACAAAGGCGGTGGTGAAAAGGACGCAGCCGACGGAGAGGAGCGTGATCGGCGTGATATTTTTCCGGAAATCCACCCAAGAGCCGAGCGCCGCTCCGGCGTACACGAGCAGAGGCAAAAAGACATAGAGGACCAAATCCGAGTCGAGCGTGACATGCGGAAAGTGCGGGAGGTATCCCAGCAGAATGCCGGCGGGCAATAGCAGGAACGGAGACGGCACGGCGACGCGCCGCGCGGCGACCTCCAATCCGATCACGACGATGATAAGGCCTAGGACGAGTTCCAGCGAATGGATCACGGCTTCCCCTTAAGAGGCTCCGGCCGCGCGAGCCCCAGGATGATGACGACCAGCTGCGTCGCGACGAATAGCGCCAGCCAAGTAAAAGCCTGGTCCATCCAGCCGTAGGAATGCAGGCCGATGCCGAGCATGTTCACGCCGAACCATGAGCAGGCCGTCACGATATTGCCGGCGACCGCCATCACCATAACATCCTTCGGCTTCGCGAGGTTCCCCAGGCGCGCGTGCAGGATGAGCGCGTTCCACAGGACGATCATGAGCGCTCCGTTCTCTTTCGGATCCCACCCCCAGAACCGGCCCCAGGATTGGTCCGCCCAGATGCCGCCGAGGATCGTTCCGACGAAGCTGAAGAGCAGGCTGAAGCATACGATGCCGTAGGTCATGCGCTCGAGTTCCGCCGCTTTGGCCGGGCTCCAGGCGCGGTCCCACTTCTGGCGCAGCACGTACAGCACGCCCAAAAATCCGGCGAGGAACGTCGCGCTGTAGCCGATCGTGATGCAGACCACATGCGTGGCCAGCCAGAAATTGGAGTCGAGCACCGCGCGCATCATTTCAAGCGTGTCGCCCTGCGCGGCCAAATGGTGGGCGATGATGAGGGTCGTAAATCCGATCATGGACGCGACCAGGCTGCCCAGCCCGTTGCGGTAGATCCGTTCGAGCGCGATGCCCAGAAGCACCGCCGCCCACCCGACGAAAATGGCCGAAGAATAGAGGTTTGTGACCGGCGGCCGGCCCTGCAGGAGCATGCGCGCGATGAGACCCCCCGTGTGCACGCCGAAGGACAGAACCAAAAGCCAATAGGCCGCGCGCAGCCATGCCGCCGGCCGCGCCAAAAAGGAGGCCAGCGCGAGTAAAAAGACGGCCAGATAAAGAATCATGCTCCTATAAAACGGCGCATAACGGTTGAACAGCTGTTCTGCCCGCGCGCGCCCCGCCTCCCGTGGGACTTTCGCGTCGAGCCACGTTTTGTATTCGGCGGCGGCTTGGCGAAAAGCGGGGGCGTCGGCGGCGCGCCAGGCATCGCCCAGGGCGGCATAAGCGCGCACCGCGGGGTGGATTTCAACGGCGGTCATCGTGTCCAGCGCGCCCTGGCCCCAGGAAACCCATTCCAGACGTGAAAAACCGCGCGGTCCCGGCACGGGCAAAAATTCCGCGACGTCGCGGATGAACTCGTACCGCCGCGCCTGTTGCGCGAAGGCGGCCAGTTCGGGCGAGACTTTCGGCCGCTCGCCTTTCATGTGCATGGCGGCCAGAGGCGCGAGGAAGTCCTTAAACTGGCGAATCGCGTCTTGCGTTTTCTCCTCGCCGGCGATCTGCACGGAGTTCTGCAGGCGCTGATATAGAATGATGCGGTTTTGAAGGTTGGTCACCGCGGTTTGAAAGCGCGTGCGGGCGTCCGCTTTCACCGATTCCGCCTGGCGCGCTTGAGCCTCGATGTCCGCCAGATGCGGACGCAGCTCGGCAAAGCGGTAATGGCGGTTGGCCGTCTGCTCCATCCCCATGATGCCAAGGACATCCGGATCATCGATTTCAAAGACGGGATAGGTATCGGCGGTTTTTGATTTGTACAGCATGTCGAGGAGCCAGGTATCGGCGTCCATCGTGCGCCCCTCCGCGCGCACGGTCTGTTTTCCGCGCAGGACGAGGAGCGAGGTCCGCGCGACCGTATCGAGCGGTTTCACGCGCCCGCCATTTAAAACAGGCAGGCCCGCGAAGGCCGCGACGTCCATCCGGTTCTGCGGCCGGGGCGGCAGAAAGCCGGCCAAAAGGTAGAGGGCCGCAAGAGCCGTCACAGCTTCCGCCAAGCGAGCCGCTTTAATCGTCACCGGCGCTTCCTTAAGAATTCGAAGAGATGCGTTAAAAATTCAAGCACGAGACCGAGCGCCACCATCGCGCAGCCGATGTAGGGCGTCCAAGCCGCCGGATTTTCCACCACTTGGAAAACGGAAAGCCGGTCGCCGTTTCCAAAGGAGGCCTGGTAAAACGTCTTGCCGTCGTAGCGCAGCGGATGGTTCATGTAAATCAAGGCGTCGCGGCTTTCGCGCGTGGCCGGATTTTCGAGGCGCACGAGACTGGAGAAATTCTTTGGGATGTCCGTGCCGGGATAAATATCGTGATGAAATTCCTTGAGCGTGACGGAGAAGGGATAATAGCGCCGGCGCGGCCGGATGGAGAGGTGATACTCTTTTCCCCCGAGAGTAAAAAATTGCGGCGCGCCCAAATTCGCCGACACGAGCCACGTGCCCAGGCTGCGCGCGCCGTCCATGACCTCGACATAGGCGGTGACATTATTGACCTCGTCGTCAGACCAGGTGACGGGCGCGGGCTGCACGCCGATGCGCGGCCCCACGCCCTGCGTCGCCAAGCTTGTATCGCCTTCGCCGGCCATGCCTAACTGGGCGTTCGGAAAAAACCGGCGCACGCGGAGCGTAAAAGGAAGGCCCGGCGGGGCGATGCGCTCCGCGCGGCTGAGGAGGGACGCGGGGATGCTCGTGACGACGTCTTTTTTGGCGTCGGACGTGTTGATGATGGCCAGCTCCATCTCGTGCAGCGTTTCGGAGTAGCGCATCGTCTGGCCGATTTCCACCGGCATCGTGCTTTCGCGGGCCAGGGATTGGGTCAAGAACTGGCCCGCTAAGAGAACGATCAGTCCGGCGTGGGACAACAGGATCCCCGCGTCGCGCCGCCGGAATTGAAAACGCCGCAGAAACGCGGCCGCTAAGTTCACCATCCAAAGCGCGCCGATGGCCAGTCCCCCGGGAAAGACGGGCAGCGGGATGCCGCCCAAGCGTACGCTCAGGATCCAGCGGTTAAAAAATTGTTTTTGCGCGGCAAACGTTCCAAGCTTGACCTGCGCCAGCGTGCCGATGAGGATGATGGCCATCGAAAGGGCTAAACAAAAGAGCGTCAGCTTTACGGAGGACAAGGCCTCCAGGAAGGATCCGCCGGCCGGCGCCGGCTGCGGACCGCGGGGCTTAGCGGCCACGGAATTTGAGGGTCCGCAAAAAATCGCGGAAGGCCGGCTCGGCCGCTTTCACGGCCGCGTCATCGCCCATCATCTTAAAGAACCACGTTCGGTTGTGTCCACGGTAAATCACGGCGATCAGCCGTTTGCCTTGGTGGGACATGTTGACGAGCCGCATCGTCTTTCCGTTGGGTCGAATGATTTCGCTGTCGTGCGCCAGATCCTCTTCCGTCATCGGCGCCAAGCCGATTTGCCCGCGCCAGCGGTTAATGTTCGGAAGGTCGCCCCCGGCCTCGCCCGCTAAAGGGACGACGGAAATATCCGCCTTGCCGCCGTCCGGAGACGGAGCCAAGAAACTGCCTAAGCGCATGCTGGAAGGCGCTTGCTCGACCCAGCCTTTTGGAACCTGCCATGAGAGGTCTTGGGTCGATGCCTCCGGCGTTGCCAAGGTCCCCGGCGGCAAAGGCATTCCGGGCGGCGCCGACATTCCGGCTTCTTTCGGCACTTCGTAGGTTGCGATGTCTTCGCGGCGGCAGGATAGGAGTGCAAAACAGGCTAAAAATAGGAGGCAAAATGGAGGGCGCCGCATAAGGGTGATTGAAGCAAGTTATCGTCGGAATAGGCAAGAATAGGCATGGCCTTTTGGCGCCGAAAGAGGTACATAGAAGTAGGAGGTAAACTCTTATGCGAATTGACCCGAAGGAAATCGACAGCATCGAAGACTCCATGGTTCATGATATCGACGAGTCGCCGAAGCCCGAAGGATGGGGGATCTACATGACTCTGCGGTATCTGTCCGAAGTTGTGCTTGGCGTGTATGGGCTGATGCTCTTAGGGATGGTGGTACTTCAGGTGGTATTACGCGGCGGGTCCGCGGTGCCGGTGTTCCTCATGCCCCAGTCGGTCCTAGTCGCCTTGCCCTTTGCGTTGGTGGCTATTTACTTTCGGCTGATTTCCGAGCCGGAACCGGAGGTTTCCAAAGCACGCACCCCCGCGGGGAAAGCCATCAGCTTCTTCATCGTCTTCGCCGCGATGCAGATTGCCGCAGTGCTCCTATGGGTAGGCCTGGCGAAGGCGTTCAGCCTGCATTAAGCGAACCCCGGAGCCGGCCGTCGTCGCGCCTGAGCATCATGGCGCATCGCCATGGAGTCAGGCGCGTGATGGGCGGATGCCGTTAGTAGCCGGCGAGTCCGATGATTTTCCCCATGCCGCCGAAAACGTTATCCCAAAAGCCGTTTGCGTAACCATCGTTTTCGGCATATCTTTCCTGGCCGTTGACCGTCGCGATGAGCGTCGGCAAGTCAAACAAATCGTAAGCCCGGACCACCGTCACGCTGGCGGAAGCCAATCCCATCCCCAGTACAGCCGACCATAAAAGTCTTTTCATATGTCTTTATCTCCTTTTGATCTATAACCGACGTTTCTATGGTAGGCGATCTTTGTTACGGCAGAATGGCGGCAAGATGACGGGCGTGTTAATTGGCACGAAGAGTCCGAACGACCTGGCGCCTCCGCGCTTAGTATCGCCAGAGGTGGAAGCGGACGTTAAACTCCCGGCGTTCGTGGAGCAGCCAGCTGAAGAAGGTGCTGAAGACTGAGAAAACGAGCGATCCGGCGATCGCCCAGGCGTAGTTTTTAATCATGAGCGTGGGAATGATGTAGCCGGCGGCAAAGAAAATCGCGGCGTTCAGAAATATCGTGAACAGGCCCAGCGTCAGGATATTAAGCGGCAGGGTTAAAAACAAAAGCACCGGCCGTACAAAAGCGTTCAGAAGACCGAGCGCGAGCGCGCCCATCCAGGCGGCATGCCAGTCCCGGAACCAGACGCCGGGCAACAGCATTGAGGTGGCAATCAGGGCGAGCATATTCGACACCCAGCGGATTAAAAAGACCTTCACGAAAAGAATTCCTTTTGCCCGACAGCGTCGTTCGAGGTCTTCGGCGGCGCCTTGCCGCCGGCGCGGTTGAGCGCTTGGTTGAGGAGCTTGTCGGCGCGGCTGATCATTGGATGCTCGCGCGGAACCTGCTTCCAGGTGATGCGATCAAAAGCGCGCGCGGCGGTCCGCACTTTTTCGGCGAGGCCCTGCAGATGCACGTCCTTTATGCGGTAGCGGCCCTGCAGCTGAAAAATGATGAGCTCGCTGTCGCCGTGGCAGAGGAGCTCGGTCGCCTGCAGGCGTTTGGCCATCTCCAGGGCCTTGAGCATCGCGCGGTATTCGGCTTTGTTGTTCGTCATCTCTCCGATGCATTCGGCGTCTTCGCCGACAACCGTTCCGTTCGGCTCGCAAATCACGACGCCGATCGCGGCGGGTCCGGGATTTCCCCGCGCTCCGCCGTCGGAGAAAGTGTGGAGGAGCATTAGCGGAAGTTCGTGAACTGCAGCGGCAGCCCGTAGTCCTGGCCGCGGATGAGGTTCATGGCGGCTTGGAGCTCATCCTTCGATTTACTCGTGATGCGGAGCTGGTCGCCCTGGATGGACGCCTGAACTTTCAACTTCGCCTCTTTGACCGCTTTGACGACGGCCTTGGCTTTCTCCGATTCGATGCCCTGCTTCATTTTGACGGCTTGGCGAACGGTGGCTTTTTCGGCGGCCTCGAGCTTCTGATAGTCGAGCGCCTGAAGCGACACGCCGCGCTTGATCAGTTTGCTCTGCAGGATGTCGATGACGCTCTTGAGCTTCTGCTCGTCATCGGAATACAGCGTGAGCAGTTCTTTTTTATCCCAGTCGACGCGCGAAACGCTGCCTTTAAAATCAAAGCGGGTCTGCATTTCCTTGTTCGCCTGATGCACGGCATTTTCCACTTCCTGCAGGTTCAGCTTAGACACCACGTCGAACGAATACTCGTCGGCCATGCGGCCCTCCTAAATAATTTCCGGCCGGCGGAACTTCGGCCATAAGGAGTGCGGTTCCGAAGCCAGGTCGCCCAAAAATTCCGCCGGGCGTTCGTTCCAGACTTTGAAATAGAACCGGATCGCGTCCAGAATGCGCAGCGTCGCTTTGCCGTCGCCGTAAGGGTTGACGGCATTGGCCATGCGCTCATACACGCGCTGATTGTTCAAGAGCTCGCGAATGTCCTGGTAGACGCCGGTTTCGGTGACGCCGATGACCTTGGCCGTTCCGGCAGCGACCGCTTCGGGCCGCTCCGTGACCTTGCGCAGGACCAAGACCGGCTTGCCGAGGGCCGGCGCCTCTTCCTGAATGCCGCCCGAATCGGTGACCACCAGGTGCGCCTTTTCTAAGAGGTTCACGAGGTCCAGATAATCGATCGGCGGGATGAGATGGATTTTCGGATGGTTCCCGAGCACCGCCTGCGCCGATTTTTGGACCAGCGGATTCAAATGCACCGGGTAAACGATGTAGACCCCCGGATGATCGTCGACGATGCGCCGCAGCGCCCGGAACACGTTGTCGAGCGGCGCGCCCAAATTTTCGCGCCGGTGAGCGGTGACGAGGATCATGCGCGCCGCCGGCTGCGTCGCCTCAGAATGCTCGGAGGGATCGAACAGGGTCTTGAGCGCCGGTTCCTTCCATTGGTGGCTTTCTTTCATGGCGATGAAGAGCGCGTCCGTCACGGTATTGCCGGTGACGAAAATCTTTTCCTTGTCGATGTTTTCTTTGAGCAGATTTTCTTTGGCCTGATGCGTCGGCGCGAAATGCAGGGTGCAGAGGTGGTCGGTGAGCACCCGGTTCGACTCTTCCGGAAAGGGGTTATGCATGTCGAAAGAGCGCAGCCCCGCCTCGACGTGGCCCACCGGGATTTTTTGGTAAAAGGAGGCCAGCGCGGCGGCGAAGGTCGTCACGGTGTCGCCGTGCACCAATACGATATCCGGTTTTTCGTTCTTGAGGATCGGCGTGAGCTTTTCGATGACTTCGGTCACGACGTACTCCAGCGTCTGGTTCTGCTGCATGATGTTCAGGTCGTGATCGCCTTTGATATGGAAGAGGGTCATTACCTGGTCAAGCATCGCACGATGCTGGGCGGTGAGGACGACGGTGGTTTTGAAATCGTTGGGGCGCTTGAGCAGCGAACGGCAGACGGGGGCCATCTTGATGGCTTCCGGGCGCGTGCCGAAGACGACCATGACTTTGAGCGGCTGCTTTTTGGATGCGGGCATAGGTTTTAAGCTCCCTTCACGATCGCCAGAAATATCGCGCCGACCGACAGCATCAGCGTCAGGACATAGACGAGCAATACCACTTCGCGGCCGGTCCAGCCGCGGGCGATCAGGCGGTGATGCAGGTGCTCCTTATCGGGTTCCATCAACCGATGGCCCTTCTTATAGCGCCGGATCATGGCCAGGCTGACGTCAATCACCGGCAAGGCCACGACGATCACCGGAATCATCACCGACAATACCGCGGTTGTTTTTAAGGTGCCGATCACCGTGATCGCTCCCAGCAGAAATCCGATCCCCAGGGCGCCGCCGTCCCCCATAAATACTTTGGCCGGTGAGAAATTATACGGTAAAAAACCCAAGCAACTCCCGGAAAGAATGGCGGACAAAACCGCCGCCAATTTGAGCTGTTTCGAGATAAACGGCGTATCCGTGTCGCCTTGAATAATGGCCACTAAAAGGAACGTTGCCGATGCGATGGCCGCCAATCCGGCGGCCAATCCGTCCAGCCCGTCGGCGAGGTTAATCGCATTCATGAAGCCGATCATCCAGAAGACGGTGATGATTTGGGACAAAAGGATCGGGAACTGAGCGTAATTGAAAAACGGCAAGCGCAGGCCCATGATTTGCACGCCGTAGTTCAGCGCGACCAGCGAGGCGATGATTTGCGTGAGCAGTTTCGGCAACGCGGGCACGCTCTTGCGATCGTCCTGCATGCCGAGGAGAACCACGAAGGTAAGGCCGACGAGGATGCCGGCGAGCTGCTTTTCCAAGGTCACGACATTGAGCATCTCCCCGCGACTGTACAGCGTGTAGCGGTAGGAGAGGAGCTGGCGGAAGCGCGGAAAGCCGATGATGGTCCCTAAGAGACCCATGAGGATGCCGAGATAAATGCCCAGGCCCCCCCAGCGGGGGATCGGCACGCGGTGAACTTTGCGGGGATCCGGTTGGTCTAAAACGCCCCAGCGTTTTGACAACCAGATCGCAAACGGTGTGGCGGTGAAGCTGGACGCGCAGGCCACGATGAACGCGGCCAGGTAAATCGTCCCCATTAGGCCTTGAGACGCTCCTTGTACATCGGGTATTTGAGGCATAACGTCTTCACTTCCGCCTTAATTTTGGCGAGCGCTTTGGGATTTTGCGTATTGTCGAGCGCCCGGTTGATCCAGGCCGCCACCTGGCCCATGTCTTTTTCGGTCAGGCCGCGCGTCGTCACCGCCGGCGTGCCGATGCGGATCCCCGAGGCGATGAAAGGTTTTTCGGGATCGAACGGGATGGCGTTTTTATTGACCGTGATGCCCGCATGGTCGAGCGCCTCTTCGGCGGCCTTCCCGGTGATGCCCTTGGGGCGCAGGTCGACGAGGAACATATGGCAGTCGGTTCCGCCGGTCACGATGCGCAGGCCGTGCGAGGTCAGGTCTTTGGCCAGCGCACGGGCGTTCTTCAAGATTTGTTCCTGATACTTTTTGAATGAGGGTTTCAGCGCTTCCGAAAAGGCCACCGCTTTGGCCGCGATCACATGCATCAGCGGTCCGCCTTGAATACCCGGGAAGACGAGCTTATCGAGCGCCTGCGCGTAGGCGGCCTTGCACATGATCATGCCGGCGCGCGGGCCGCGCAGGGTTTTATGGGTCGTCGTGGTGACGAAGTCCGAGTACGGGACGGGGGAGGGGTAAAGGCCCGCGGCGATGAGTCCGGCGTAATGGGCCACGTCCGTCATCATGAGGGCGCCCGCTTTGTCGCAGATGTGTCGGAAGCGCGCCCAGTCAAACACCCGCGAATAGGCGGAAGCGCCGACGCAGATGAGTTTCGGCCGGTGCTCCATGGCGAGCTTTTCGGCCTCCTCGTAGTCGACGAGCTCCGTCTCTTTGTCCACGTTGAAGCCGACCACTTTAAAGAATTTTCCGGAGAAATTCAGGGGGTGTCCGTGCGTCAGATGTCCGCCGTGCGCCAGGTTCAGCCCCATGATCGTGTCACCGACCTTGAGGACGGAAAAATAAGCGGCAAAATTGGCCGAAGATCCCGAGTGCGGCTGAACGTTGACATGTTCGGCGCCAAACAGCTGCTTGGCCCGTTCGATCGCCAAATTTTCGGCAATATCCACCTGTTCGCAGCCGCCGTAATAGCGTTTGCCTGGATAGCCTTCGGCGTATTTGTTGGTCAGCACGCTGCCTTGGGCTTCCAAAACGGCTTCCGAGACCATGTTCTCGGAGGCGATTAGTTCGAGCGTGTAGGCCTGGCGCTGCGTTTCACCGAGGATGGCTTTGTAAACGGCGGGGTCCTGCTTTTTTAGAATGCTTTTCACGGCGGAGTCCTTTCGAAGTCAAAGTGGGGGCAGGGCTATTCTACAACTAGCATCTTGGAAAAGTAACCCCGCCGGCGGATGGGGCCTCTAAACCAATGCATTTAAAGGAGGCTGTCTATGCACACGCTGCTCATCGTCGTTCTGATCCTGCTCTTAATAGGTGCTCTTCCGACGTGGCCGTACAGCTCCGGTTGGGGCTATTATCCCAGCGGCGGATTGGGGCTGATTCTATTGATCTTAGTGATCCTCGCCTTAACCGGCCGGCTCTAAAGGAGGCAGTGATGAATCCCAGCGATAAGCCGTCCAACGAGAAGGTGCAGAATCCGCGTACCGGCCAGGGCTATAACGATGCTCGAGGGGAAGTGCCGGACAAGAAGGACGTCCCCAAGCACAACGGTCAGAATGTCAATAATGATCCGGCGCACCTTCGCGAAAAGAAAGGCGCTTCTAACAACTAGCCCAAATCAGCGCGGGGGATTGCCCATCAAGGTGTCCCCTACGCTGGGCCGGCGATCAATTTGAAAAGCATGCCGGCTCGCTGTGTCGTAATAGGCTAAAACGTGGTCCCCCTGCCGTAAATCCGTCCAAGCCAAGGTTCTATTTTCGGAGTCCATGACGCGAATGTCCGGCACCGCAATGACGGTGACCGTTTGTCCTGCTTTGTCTTTGATCGTGACTTGGCGCGAACTGGTGTTTAGGCTTTCGATTTTGCCCTGAATTTCCGCTAATTTCTTCCCTTGATCTGGATTGGCCACAGCGGAGCCATTGGTTACGGGGATCTCGGCGAAACTGAATGTGCTCACCAGGATAAGCAGGCCGGTTAATCGCCAATTTTTCATAGGTCCTCCTCTATAAGAAGCTTAGACAACCCGTTCGTCGCCCGCGTAACAGTCGGAACATTGCCGATAGGGGATGCGTCTAACCCCTATGACCTTTAAAACCTTGAAGCCTATGGCCCTTTTAATGTGCGCGACTCTCGTCGCACCATCCCTGTCCGAGTTATATGCCGATCCGGTCGCCTCTACCGCCACAACTCCTTCGGAGGCCGCCAATCCTGCGGCCAACCTGCCAGCCGATGAGCTGAACAGTTTGGTGGCGCCGATTGCCCTCTATCCAGACGAGCTCGTCAGTCAAATCCTTGTCGCCTCGACCTATCCTTTAGAAGTCGTCCAAGCCCAGCAATGGCTGCAGCAAAACAGCTCCTTAAAAGGTCAACAGCTGACCGCCGCGGCCCAAAGCCAACCCTGGGATCCCAGTGTGCAAGCCTTAGTGGCCTTCCCGGATCTGCTCAAGCGGCTCACCCAGGACGTCGCTTGGCTGACGAATTTAGGCAATGCGTTTCTGGCCGATCAGGGCAAAGTCATGGACGCGATCCAGTCCATGCGGCAGCGGGCGCAGGAGGCAGGCAAACTAAAATCGACTGAGCAACAAGAAGTCAGCACGAAGACGGAGAATGGAAGCACGGTGGTGGAGATCAAGCCGGCCAATCCCGAAGTCATTTACGTTCCCGATTATGATCCCGTTTGGATCTGGGGCCCGTCGCCGGTTTACTATCCCTATCCTTATTGGTATTACCCCCCGCGGCCGGCGCTCGGCGTCTGGTGCTGGTGGGGTCCGCCGATCGTCGTGAGTACGGTCTTTTTCGGCTGGAGCGGATGGGCCGGATGGGGTTGGCATCCCGGGTGGCATCACCGCTCGGTCATCGTGAACACGAATTTCGTGACGGTCAACCATTTTAATACGGTGAATGTGGAACACGTTCGCGGCGTGAATGTCTGGATGCATAGTCCCGGGCACCGCTTCGGCGTCGCCTATCCGAACCGCGTGCTGGCGCATCGCTACTTCGCGCCGGGCCGGCCGGAATTCCGGCATCCGACGGTGATTCAGGCGCGCGAACAGTTCCGTCAGTCGGAGGTTCGCGTGAACCTTCGTCACGGGCCGGACCGATTTGGCAGCCGCCAAATTGCGCCGGGCGTTTACAACCATAATCGCAGCGCTTTTGGCGGGATCGAGCCCGGCACCAATGCGCGGGCGCACAGTTGGCGCGGCAACTCGAGCCTGGACCGGACGCGGCCCGTGAATGCGCCCGGGGGTCCGAACAATCCGGCGGCGGGCGGGGGCCCGCGTTCCGATGGCGGTCATCGCGGCGAAGGGGTTGCCGGCGGCGGCCATGGATTTGGCAGAAGGGGATCGCGATGAATAGGAAACAGGCGGCGCTCGTCATATGCGGAATTTGGATGGCTCAAGGGCTCCCGGCGGCGGACTTGCCGCAGCGAAGCTTCGCCACGCCCAAGGAAGCGGTGCAGGCGGTGATAAAGGCCTGCCAGAGCAACGATACGGCGGCGCTTCTGTCCATCTTTGGAGCCGACGGCAAGGATATCGTCGAGTCGGGCGATCCCAGCGACGATCAAGAGAATCGCGCTCGCTTCGTCAAGGCGGCGCAGCGCAAATACAAACTGGTGCCCGATCTCATGAACAAAGACAAGATGATTTTATCGATCGGCAAAGAGGACTGGCCGTTTCCCATCCCCCTGATCCGCCAGGACGGCCGATGGATCTTCAATCCGGCGCAGGGCCGGCAGGAAATCCTGGCGCGCCGCATCGGCTCCAACGAGATGAACGCGATAGAAGTGTGCCGCGCGTATATCGAAGCGCAATTCGAATATGCGCAGACGCACCGTCATAAAGGAGTCCCGCAATATGCCCAGAAGATCGTGAGCTCGCCGGGGCAGGAGGATGGACTTTATTGGGAACCGGCCAAAAACGCTCCCGAATGCCAGGTTCCCAAAGGCTTTGCCGACGCCGCGGCCGGCATGTCGATGGAAAAACGCGAACCCTACCGCGGCTATTATTTCCGGATCCTCAAAGAGCAAGGGTCCGCCGCCAAAGGCGGCGCGATGAACTACGTGGTCAACGATTCAATGATCGGCGGATTCGCCCTGGTGGCCTGGCCGGCCGAATACGGCGTCTCCGGCGTGCAGACGTTTATGGTCAATCATGACGGCGTGGTGTATGAAAAACATTTAGGCCCGGAGACGGGCCGCATCGCAGCCGAGATGACGGAGTTTAATCCCGACGCGACATGGCAGCCCGTGCAGACGCACCCGATCACGTCAGGGCATTAAACGCTGCATCGCCGAGCTCGCCAGCCACAGGCTGAAGACCGCATACGCCAGCGTCGGCAGCACGAAGAGGTAGAGGACGACGCGCCATTTGGCGCCGGATGTGAGCGTCGTGTCCTGCCAGAGCTTCCACATCCCTACCGGCGGCATGAGAAAAAGCCATAACGCCAAGGCGCCGATGTGCTTCCAAGACGGCCGATCCGGAGCGTTAGGGCTCGTAGACGATTTCCCGAACCACCAAGCGGCGGCCCATGAACGACACGGCGTCCCCGATCCTTTTTTCAAGCAGCGCGCCGGCCAACGGCGACATCCAGCTGATCCATCCGCGGTTTAAATCCACCTCGTCCACTCCGACAATGCGCCATGTTTCCGGCGGCGCCGCGTCGCTGGCCACCGTCACGGTCGCGCCGAAGAGAATCCGGTCCTTTGGCTGGGCCAGCGGATCGATCCTTTCCAGCGCGTCCAGCCGCGGCACCAGATAGCGCAGGCGGCGGCCGATCGTCTGAGCGCGCGCTCTTCCCTTCATATCGGATCCGAGGCCGCGGCGTTCGGCATCCAAGGCGTCCACCTCCTGCCGCAGCGCCTCGGCGCCTTTTAGGGTCATGTAGTTGCGCGTGCCCGGCGGCAGGGACGGCACGTTGTCGAAGGCGTCATCGTCGTTTTCTTCCGAGGTAAACGCTTTGCTCACGGGAAAAGGTGCAGGTGGGGCTATTGGTCGGCGGAATCGGCGCCGTGCTCGCTGGCGGCGATCACCCGGTTAGCGTCGCCGGCGACCGTGTCGGCTTTCCTCATGACGCCGACGTCGCGGTTGATCGTCTCCGTGACGACGTTCTTGGGCGGCGCCTCTGGCGCGCGCGAGCCGCACCCGGCGAGAAGAAATAGGACGAGGGCGGCGCGAGGCATTCGCATACGTTTAGTCTGCCGCATATCAGGCCGGCTTGTCCAGCGCAAAATAAAATCAGGCGACGGGAAATGAATTTTTTAGCAGCCGGCGCCTCTAAGGGTCATGATGCCCTTAATGATTCGCGATATGGCCATGGTGGAACGTCCTCGGGAGAGGCTCCTGCGGCTGGGAGCCGACGCGCTTAAAAATGAGGAGCTGTTGGCGATTGTCCTGCGCACCGGCTACAAAGGCCACGGCGCGCTTGAGGTCGCGCGCACGCTGCTCAGCGACCGGTCGCTGTCGGCGCTTTTGGCAATGCCGCCGGGCGCTCTGCGCACGCTGCGCGGGATGGGGCAAAGCCGAGCCGCGGTTCTCATCGCCGCCGCCGAACTTGCGCGGCGCGCGAAGGAGACGGGCGAGTTGGCGCAACCGACGCTGCGTTCCATCCAGGACGTCGTCGGTCAAGCCATCGAGATCCGGGAGAAAAAGAAAGAATATCTCCTCGCCTTTTTCCTCAACGCCCGGCATCAGCTGATCGCCAAAGAAATCATTTCCATCGGCACGCTCACCGCGTCCTTAGCGCATCCGCGCGAGATCTTCGCGCCCGCCATCGGCCGCGCCGCCGCGGGCGTCATCCTCGTCCATAACCATCCCTCCGGCGATCCCTCGCCCAGCGAGGAAGACATCCGCCTGACCAAGCGCATCGCCCAGGCGGGAGTCATCATGGGAATTGACCTATTGGACCACTTGATCGTGGCAGAGCGGGGATCCTACAGCTTTAAAACGGCGGGGCAATTGTGAACCGAAAAGATGAGGTGCAACGAAGAATAGCGGTTGAGCGTGTCGCGGAACTCATCCATGTGGTCAGAGGTCAGCGAATCATGCTTGATATCGATCTTGCGCGACTTTACGAAGTGCCAGTCAGGCGTCTCAAAGAGCAGGTCCGGAGAAATCGAGCCCGCTTTCCAAACGATTTTATTCTCGAGCTTAGTCTTGAGGAAACTGAGCAAATGCTGCGTTCAAGATCGCAAAATGCGACCTTGAAGCGGGGTTGGAATGCGAAGTATGGCGCCTACGCTTTTACAGAGCAAGGAGTCGGCATGCTCTCAGGCGTTCTTAACAGCCCCCGAGCCATAGAAGTGAACGTGGCCATCATGCGCGCATTCGTTCGGATGCGTGAGCTCCTTTCAGTCAATCGCGATCTTGCGCGTAAATTAGAAGAGTTCGAACAAAAGTTAATCACTCACGATGTCCAAATTGAAGAAGTCGTTGAAGCTATCCGCGGATTAATGAGCCCTCTTCATAAGCCGCTTCGAAGGATTGGATACAAGCCATAACGCTTTTCGAAATGACTCGGATCATGCCTGCGCTGGCGTGAATAAATTTCCCCCGAACGCGTCTAAGAAGCAAAAGGAGGTCATTATGACCACAATACAATCGACGCTGGACGCGCTTTGGGCGCATCTTATAGAAGAGCCGAACGACTATGAACGGCTTCGGAAATGGATCGACGCGAATGAAAAGGCATTCGGAGAAAACGGCGCGCAGGCGGCGCTGCGGCGCGCCGCGGAGCGGCCGGACAGCTGGCTGGCTATGATTTGGATGACGCGGCCGATGCTGGAAGACGGCAAAATCGAGGAATCCATCGAGCTGTACCGGGCGGCTTTAGAGTTGGCTCCGCGCAAAAGCCTTGCCGTGCAGGAGATCAGCGGGCATTTGGGTGAGGCCGGATATTATTGGGAATCCATTGACCTGCTTCTTCCGATCTACTCGGCCGAAAACCACGGGCCCTGGGCGGGCTTCAATCTGTTCAACGCCTGTGAGGATGTGCACCATCTGGACGGCGCTCAAGAGGTGCTCAACCGCATGAAGAAGGCCGACTGGCCCGATGAGCCGGCGTCAGGATCACTCAAGCAAATCGTTCGCATCCGCCAAGAAAAGCTGGATATTCTGTACGACATGAGAAAAGATGCGGGTTCTCGGTTTCATTAAATGGCCCCCAAGCCCTGCCTCCAGCAGCATTGTAATGCAATGTATATACAGTTATACTTTTGGGTGCAACGGTGAAGGTCGATTGGTTTTTATGGGACGACCGCACAGTAGGCCACGTCGCCCGGCACGCTATTCGTCCCCATGAGGTCGATGAAACGCTTGAGGGTGTTCATCGGGTTCTCAAAACCCGGAACGGGCGATATATTTTATTAGGACGCTCATCAGCAGGGCGCTATTTGGCCGTTATTTTTGAAACACCCATTGATGGGAGCGCTTGGGTGGTAACAGCTCGCGATTTGACAAGGGCCGAACGGCGGCATTATCAGGATCTTTTATGAAAAAGCGCAAACCTCTTCCTAAAAAAATTCCCCGGTTTTCCTCCTTTGAGGCGGAAGCTAATTTCTGGGATTCCCATGATATTTCTTCCCTGATCACCAAGAAGGCGTTGATTCCAGAGATGACGTTCGCCAGGCCCATGAAACATCTTATTTCGATACGGATTGACCTAAGCCTCCTCCGAGGATTGCAAACGATGGCCTCCAAAAAACACATGCCTTATCAGACGCTTATCCACTCTATACTCGCCGAAAAGCTGCAGGAATGGCATAAAAAGAGCGCCTAACGCTGAGCGTTCGTCTCTCCCGGCGGCGCGAGCGGGATTCGTTCCAGGGTTTGGTAAAGAGCGCCGCTTGGGGCGAGCGTGCTTTGGATGAGCGATACGTGCGTCACGGGACACGGGCCGGCGGTGACTTCTGTAAGGGCGGACGGCAGAGCAGACAGACGAATGGCGCCGGGATTTATTTTAGAGCGGGCGAGCGTCACGTGCGGGCGGAAGGGGCGCGATTCCGGGAGAAAGCCGGCGGCGGAGCAAAATTTATCGACGGATCCCGCCAAAGCCGCTAGCGGCTCCTTTCCCTCCTGAACACCCAGCCAAATCACGCGTCCGCCAAAATGGCCCACGCCGCCAAGACGGATGAAAAACCTCGCGTGGAGCCGGACCGCTTCCTGCAACGCCTGATGCAGGGCTGGCAACCGCCGTTCCGGCGTCTCCCCTAAAAATTTGAGCGTCACGTGAAGCTGTTCGTCTTTAACCCAATGCAGGCGCCGCTGCGGATCGGCGATGGCATGCGCCAGCTGGTGAATCGCGGACGCCACCGTCTTCCGGATCGGCTCGGGAAATTCTAGGGCAATAAAAAGCCGCATGCTTTAGGATAGAAAACTATCCCGGCCCGCGGCTTGAGAACGGACAAGACCTTATAGTCCGGGGTTGGAGGAAAGCGTATGGGCCAGCACCGGCGTGGTCATGACGGCGCCTTTATCGATCAAGTCGAGCGATTTCTGAATGTCGACGAGGTTCACCTTATTTTTTTCTTTCACCGTAAAGCGGACGGATGAGTCATCGGTTTTCGTGCTGACCGAATCCAGGCCGGGAATTTGTCCCAGGCCTTTTTCAATGCGCGCGGCCATGTCATGGTTAAATCCCGGCATGACGCTGGCGACATAAGTGCCGGGTGTCAGGAGCGTCGGGGTCGGATCGGCGGCCGAGTAAATCGAAGAGGCGGAAAATACGGACAGAGCGGCAAGGAGAAATATGACGAGCGTTTTCATAAGAGCCTCCTTCGCGAGGATGTGTTTTTATTAGAGGGACGTTCTCGAGCGCAGGTAACAAGCTGAAACGAATCCAATTATCGGCCGGAATGCCGTTCTTTGGGGAAGCTCAGACGGTCGATGCCATGGACTTCGAATTCCTTGGTATAGGCCTTGGCGATGGCGGCCGCGGCGCGGGCGCGCTCGGCGGGATGCATGCCGTTCACGGCGCGCTCACCGCGCGACTGGATCAAATCGCGTTCGGTCAGCCGCGCCGTCAGCTCTTCCCAGAAGGTGGTGTCGTCGTACTCATCGATGTGGGTGTGCGCGTCTTCTTCAAAGCGTTCGGCGGGAATCCATTCGCCCGTGCCGTGATCGAAGGAAGCCAATGAGGCCAGCGGCGTTCCATCGGTGAGCGAAAATAATTTAGCGACGAGGTCTTCGTAGGCGGGATCGGGGTCTTTGCGCACGGCGTTGAGGAGCCATTCACCCAGGTAGGCGAGCATCAGGAGCCGCCGGTATTCCTGCTCAGAAAATGTCGGGTTCATACGTGCTACTCTATCAAAACACCATGCCTCTGAATACGTGGATCGGGCCGGTCGAAGCGCCGGCGGGCGGCATCGAGATCACCGATGAATTCCGCCGCGCGCTGGCGCTCATGGAGGCGGCCGAAGAGCACGCCTTCATCACCGGGCGCGCCGGCACAGGCAAGTCGACGCTCCTGCGGCACTTCATCGCTCACACCAAGCGCCGCGTCGCGGTCCTTGCGCCGACGGGCCTGGCGGCCGTCAACGTCGGCGGCCAGACCATCCATTCCTTTTTTAAATTTCCGCCCCGGATGCTCCAGGCCAAAGACGTGCGCGAGCTGCCGCACCAGCGCCGCCTATTCGACCAGTTGGACACGGTTATTATCGACGAGATTTCCATGGTGCGCGCGGACGTGTTGGACGCCATCGACCGGTCGCTCCGCCTGAACCGCCGACGCCACGAAGTGCCGTTCGGCGGCGTACAGATCATCGCCTTCGGCGACCTGCTTCAACTCTGCCCCGTCGTGGAAGGCAGCCTGAGGGAATACTTCGCCGAGTCCTTCGAGACGCCGTACTTCTTCAGCGCGGACGTCCTGCGCCGCTGCGATTGGACGCTCATTGAGCTGACGCGCAACTACCGCCAGGGCAAAGATCCTTCATTCTTCGCGCTGCTCACGCGTCTGGGACATAACGAAATGACGGAAGAGGATATGGAAAATTTGAACCGGCGCCTCGTCCCTCGCGGGTCCTTTCCAGCACATTGGGATCCTAAGCTTAGAATTCCACGTGGACAAGTTGTCGC
>JADMIO010549016.1_pt1 | contig 34297 bp, 32 predicted proteins | sample 8958161 | NCBI WGS metagenome assembly JADMIO01 (sample SAMN16585339, study PRJNA669376) | soil metagenome | isolation source: Crop rotation soil | place: USA: Cullars Rotation, Alabama | collected 2011 | reverse complement strand
CCGCCCCCGCCGGCGCCTGGCTGCTCGTTCGCGGGCAGCGCCGTGCCCACGCAGCCTGCGACCCACGCGGCGCAGACGAGGGCGCCCAGGGTGAGCGCCGTCTCAGGAGCCGAGGCTTCCCGGGCGCGGCGCGAGCGCTGCGCGCGGCCGAGCGGGGACGGGGCACACATCGGAGCCTGTGAGATCGGCATGCGGGGGAATTCACGACGCAAGCGGCGCGCCCAACCTGGGGCCTTGAGACTCCTGGGGAAGGTGTCGCGTCTCCGGTGACATCGGGGGCGCATCACTGCACCACGGTGTCGCATACTTGAGAAAGACAGTTACGTTGCGCACACATGGCCCGACCTGCCCGCCCCTGGATCGTCACCCCGCACGATCCGCTCCAGAAGCACGAGACCAACCTGTGGACGGTGGCCGGCGAGGTGCCCAAGGTCCGCGGCCTGAACAGGCGCATGGCGATCATCCGGCTCAGCGACGGCCGCCTCGTCTTCTACAACGCCATCCCTCTGGACGAGCGCGCGCTGGCAGAGGTGAAGGCGTGGGGCCAGCCCTCGATATTGATCGTCCCCGAGCACAGCCACGCCGTCGACGCGCGCGCGTTCCGCGAGCGGCTGGCGCTGAAGGCATACTGCCCGGCGCCGGAGCGCACCCAGGTGGAGGAGCGCGTGCCCGTGGACGGGACGCTCGACCAGCTCTCGCTGGGGCCCACCGTCCGGCTCGAGCCGGTGGAGGGCAGCAAGAACGGTGAGCCGGTGCTGTTCGTCGTCAGCGGCGAGCGCGTGAGCCTCATCGTGTGCGACGTGCTGATGAACCTCCCGCACCGCGGGCTGGTGATGCGGCTGGCCGGCTTCTCCGGCGCCACGAAGGTCGTCCCGCTCTGGCGGCTGCGCGCGATGGCGGACAAGGCGAAGGTGCGCGCCCACCTGCAGCGCATCGCCACCACCCCAGGGCTCTCGCGCCTCGTCTTCAGCCACGGCGACCTGGTGGAGGACGGCGCGAGCGCCGCCGTGGCCAGCGCCGCCGCCCGACTCTGAGCCCTCGCCGGCCGCGGTTTCTCACGCGCCAAGAGGCGCCCGGAAAGAAATGACGGCGTCAGAAACTCCTGGCGGTGCCCCGGGACAATGCCCTCATGCCTCCTGTCATCCCTTCCAACCGCGTCGAGCGCCGTCCGACGGTCCGCACGGCGCGCTCCCAGTCCGAGAAGCTCTCGCAGGCGATCCTGGAGTCCGCGCAGACGTTGGCGCGCCGCTCGGGGAAGAACTACGCCACTGCCGCCGCGCTGGTGAGCCCCAACCCGGCCATCCCGGGGAACACGCATCCGAACCACACCGAGATCGACTCCACGCGCGACAAGTGGAAGTGCAACATGTTCATCGGCGACGTGCTCTTCCGCGCCGGCTTTCAGGCGCCCAGCTACCCGTCCGGTTGGTACGCGCTCTCGCAGGAGTGGCCAAACTCCAGGGACCTCTACGAGAAGGTGTCCGTCAAGGACGCCCGGCCGGGCGACTTGTTGATCATCGACCGCGGCCGCTTCACCGACGACGTCGAGGGCGGAGGGCACGGCATCGTGCTCGCCTCGAAGATCGCCGCCAACGGCGACTACGACGCCATCGCGGTCACCGGCAGCGGCGCGATCCCGCACCGCCGGAACATGGAGTCGGATCGCTTCAACTCCGCCGCGGGCGCGCCGGTGAACAAGCTCACCCTCTTCCGCCCCAAGGTGCTCCGCCCGGGCATGCTCCCCGGCGGCTACCGGCTGCCCACGGCGGTCCTGCGGCGCGGCTCGGACGGCAGCGCCGTCAGCCAGCTCCAGCGCATCCTGGCCAAGCTGAACCTCGTGCAGCAGGACGACGCCGACGGGCACTTCAACCCCGCCACCGAGCGCGCCGTGAAGACCGTGCAGCGCCGCGCCGGGCTGCACGCCGACGGCATCTACGGACCCAAGACGCGGGCCGCGCTGCGCGCCCAGTTCCTCGCGGCCTGAGCTCGCTCCAGGTCGCGCGCTGACCTTCGGCCCCGCTTGCGCTGAGCTTGTCGAAGCGCCTCGCATCCACTGCGCGGTTCGACAGGCTCACCGCGAGCGGAGCGAGGCTCGCTGCCCCTCTAGCGCCTGGCGGCGACCTGCGAGGTGCGCTTGGCGAGCCAGGTCTCCACGGACTCGAGCTGCTTCTCGTGGGACTCGCCGCCGGTCCGGTAGATCTGCGCGGCGTCCATCGCCAGCCGCACCGCGCGCAGCTTGTCCCCGTCGAGCGTCCAGATCGCCTTCGCCAGGTAGAACTGCGTCTCCGCGCGCGCGAAGGGATCCCGCTTGGCGTCGCTGACGGCGTTGGCGGCCTGCAGCGTGCTCAGCGCCTTGGAGTACTGCCCGACGAAGAGGTAGCCCTTGCCCAGACCGGTGAGCGGCCCCGCCAGCTCCGGGCTCTTGGGGCCGTACACGTCTTCGATTCCCTTGATGGCCTTCTCGTAGAACCGGATGGAGTCATCTCGGCGCCCGGACATGAGCATCATCCCGGCGTACTTGCAGAGCGTGTCGAGGTACTCCGGATCCCGGACCCCGCGGGACTTCTCGAAGGCTGCCAGCGCCTGGCGGGTGGTGCTCAACGCCTCGTTGAACTGCTCCAGCTGCCAGTGGACCACGCCCAGCGAGGCGAACGCGCGGGCCACGTCCGCGGTCTCCGGGCCCAGCACCTTCTGCTGCACCTTGAGCGCGGTCTGCAGCAGCGTCACCGCCTCCGCGTCCCGCTCCGCCGCCAGCGCGCAGCGGGCGCGCTGGGTGAGGTTCTGGGCGGTGCGCAGGCTGTCGTTGCCGTAGAGCTTCTGCGCGGCATCCAGCGCGTCGGCGGCGCTGCGGCAGGCGTCGTCCGTCCTGCCCAGCCGCTCCAGGCTCTCGGCGAGGATGGTCCGGGCCTCCCAGCCGGCCGGGGTGTCGCGCGGACCATTGGGCAGCGCCTTCTGCGCCAGCGCCACCGCCTTCTCCCACTCCTTGCGCCGCAGGGCCATGCGCGCCCGCTGCAGGTCCAGCCGCGCCTCGAACGCCGGGCCGAGCGCGGTGCGGCTGCCAGCGGCGACCCCGAGCCGCAGCCAGCGCTCGGACTCGTCCGGCCGCGTGTCGGCCATGGCCCGCGCGAGATCCACCGCCGCCAGCGCGCTCACCTCGTCGTTGTGCGAGGCCTGCCCCGCCTCGAGGGCGGAGAAGAGCAGCTCCTCCGCCTTCACCAGGTCGCCGTTGGCCAACGTGCGCGCGCCCTTGAGGTAGAGCAGCTCCGCCTCCGCGCTCTTGTCTCCCAGCTGGCGCGCGCTGACGGTGGCGGCCTCGATCGACTCCAGCTCCCGCGCGCTCACGCCCAGCTTTCCCCACGCCCGGGCGATCGCGACCTTCTTGTGCAGCGCGGAGGCCTGCGCGAGCTGGACGGGGTCCGCCGGCGGCTCCGGCAGCGCGGCCAGCAGCTTGGGATCCGAGCAGCGCTTGGGGCTGGGCAGCTCGCGCGCGGCGCGGGCGAGGTGCTCGGGGCGGTGCCCGGCCTCGTCCTCCGCTACGTCGATGAGCGCTGAGAGCTCTTGCAGCCGGAAGTCCAGGCAGGAGGCGCGGTGCGCGAGCGCCTCGGCGCCGAGGGAGCCGTCGCCGGCGAGCTCGCAGCTTCCCCGCATCTCGGCGGTGAGCGCGGCCGCGCCCTCGTCCAGGCTCTCCACCGCCGCGGCGACGGCGGCGGGGTCGGCGCCGGTGGCAGAGGAGAGCACCTGCTGCAGGCGGCTCTTGCGCGGCGCGGACCAGACGTCGTCGATCTTCGCCTCGCCGCCGCAGACCGGCGCCTGGGCGCGGCTGGCGGTGATCGCCCAGGTGACCAGCCCCAGGAGCACCAGCGCGCTGCCCGCGGCGCCGCCGATGGCGAGGCGGGGGCTCGTCTTCCACACCGGCCCGCGCACCGCGCCCTCCAGCGCTCGCAGCAGGCTCTCCATCCGCGGATAGCGGGCGGTGGGGCGCAGCGCGAGGCCGCGGCTGAGCACGTGCTGGATCCGCTTGGCGGTGGCGGGATCTCCCCCGTTGCGCGCCTGGAGCGCCAGCCGCAGCGCGAAGCAGAAGCTGTACTGGTCCGCGGCGGGGCCGGCGGGGATGCCGCTCTTCTGCTCGGGCGCGAAGTACATCGGCCCTTCCTGCTGCTGCTTGGCGCGCTCGAGCTTGGCGTCCAGCTTCTCCGCGCTCATGCCGTCGACGACCTCGACGCCGCGCTCATCCGTGCGGCTGCTGAGGTGGCCGAAGTCGGTGACGCGCGCGCGCCCGTCCTCGCCGACGAGGACGTTGTCCGCCTTGAAGTCGCGGTGCACGACGCCGGCCCGGTGCGCGGCGGCGAGCCCGTTGCCGGCCTGGATGAAGAGCCCCATCACCTCCTGCCAGGTGCGCGGCTGCTGCTCCATCCAGCGGGTGAGGGTGACGCTGTTCTCGAGCAGCTCCATCACCAGGAAGGAGCGGTCCTTCTCGGTGCCGAACTCGAAGACGCGGATGAGGTTCGGGTGCGGGGAGCGCGCCAGGATCTCCGCCTCGCGCTGAAGGCGGCGGATCCGCTGGGCCTCGATCGCCGAGCCCTCCTGGATCGGCAGCACCTTGATCGCCACCACCCGCTCGCTCTCCGGCTCGGTCGCGGCGTACACCGCGCTGGAGGCGGACTTCGAGAGGGTGCGATCGATCAGGTAGCGGCCGATGGGCTGGATGCGCGCCAGCGGCTGCGTGACGTTGTGAGGCACCGCGCTCGGGGCAGAGCTGGGGCTTTCGCTCGAGGGCGAGGAGGTGGAGGCCACGGCAGGGCGATTCGGGTCCAAGGTCCTATCCACCGAGCGCTGACGCAGGCTGTGGGCCCACTTGCGGCATGTGGTCACGAATCAGTAGATCCGCTGACAACCCGGAGTCAAACCTCAGACCCCGCGAATTCTGTTGCATCGGGTGCTCACTGAAGGGGTGTTCACCCCGCATCGCGTCGAGGCCCCCGGATCCGCACCCGGCGCAAGCCCCAAGTTGGCCAGAGCAGGCGCGTTCTGTCGCGCGGACGGCACGGGTGTCGGCTCCGTCACAGACGAGCGGCGGGGCGCCCGGTGCGGTCGTCTTAAGGGCGCCCAGGCAGGTTCAGGTGGACCTGGTAGACGCTGTCCCCGGCGGTGATGAACAGCGTCTGCCCGTCGGCGCCGCCGAACGCGCAGTTGGTGGGCTGCTTCGGGGGCTGGAGGCTGCCCCGCTCGCCGCCATCGGTCCGGTAGACCTTCACCCTGCGCGCGTCGCTGGTGGAGACGTAGAGGTTGCCCTGCTCGTCGACGGTGATGCCGTCGCCGCCCGCGCCCGTCGCTCCGCCCGGCCCGGTGCGGACGAAGCGGCGCTTGTTGGAGACCGTGCCGTCCGGGGCCACGTCGTACGCGTTCACCAGCCCGTCCTGGCTGTCGGAGACGTAGAGCGTCTTCTCGTCCGGGCTGAGCGCGATGCCGTTGGGGGCGGCCATCGTCAGGTCCACCGCCGCGAGCCGGCCGCTCAAGTCCACGCGGAACACGCCGGCGAAGGGCAGCTGCGCCGGGTTGCCGCCGTAGCGCGGGTCGGTGAAGTAGAGGGTGCCGTCGCTGCGGACGACGACGTCGTTGGGCGAGTGGAGCAGGCCGCCGTCGAAGCGATCCGCCACCGTCACCACCCCTCCGTCCGCGAGCGTGCGCGAGACGCGCCGGTTCTGGTGCTCGCAGCTGACCAGCATCCCCTGGGGGTCGAGCGCGTGGCCGTTGGCGTTCCCGCTCGGCCGGCGGTAGTCCACCGGGCCGTTGGGCGGGGTGAGCCGGACGATGCGCCCCTGCGCGGGGGTGGCGTTGTTGATGTCGCTGAAGAGCAGCGAACCCGCGGGCACGCCGGGGACGGTGGCACCGGCCACCCAGAGCGGCCCCTCGGTGAAGACGAAGCCCTGCGCCATCGGCACCAGCGCCGGGGCGCCCACGCCCAGCAGCGGGTCCACCTCGGGGCGCGAGGCGTCGGGTGCGCCCGCATCTTCGGGCCCGGAGACGCCCGAGTCCTTGGGCTGGCCCGAGTCCGCGAGCCCGCCGTCCGCGAGCGCGCCGGAGTCCGCCCCGCCGTCGGCCCCACCTGGGCCCGCGACGCAGGCGCCCGCACGACAGACCTGCGTCGCCCCGCACGCCGCGCACGTCGCGCCCGCGTTGCCGCACGCCGCAGGCCGGTCACCCGTCTGGCAGCCGCCGTCCGCCGCGCAGCAGCCGGGGCAGGTGCCGGGACAGTCGAGCGCGTCCGGCTGCAGGCACGACGCGCAGAGCGCGAGCCCGAGCCCGAGCGCGAAGCCGACGGTGAGCCCGCCGCGAGCCCTCATGGGTTGGCTCAGAACTGGCCGGCGATGCCGACGCCGTTGCCGGTGGGGACGAGCCGCGCTGAGGGTGCGTCGGCCGCGCCGCCCTTGGGGTAGAGGATGAAGGCGGTCACGCCGCCGGCGATGGCCACGCCGAAGCCGATGTCGGCGATCAGCGCCTGCGTCCTGGCAGTGCCCTCCTGCTTCGCCTTCAGCTCGCCGTCCGAGTGATTGCCGTCGAAGGCGCCCTTGGTCCCCAGGGCGCTCACCCCCATGACAATGCCCGTGCCCAGCCCGACGGCGCCCACGCCGGCGGAGACGAAGGCGAGGATGCGGTTGCGGCGCGTCGCCATCTGGGAGACCTCGGCCTCCAGCTCGGCCTGGCGGATGGCGCCCTTCCGCTTCTCCTCGGCCTCCTGCTCGGCGCGCTTCTTCTGCGCCTCTGCCTCGGCGGTGAGCCGGTTGCGCTCCGCGGCCTGGTCCTTCTGCTCTGCGTTGTTCTTCGCCTGCGCCGAGCGCAGCCGGTCGATCGCCAGCGCCGAGCGCTTGAGCAGGACCGGGTCCGTCCCCTCGTTGGCGGAGACGTAGAGCTGGTAGTACTCGAGCGCGCTGTCGGTATCGACGGCCTGGTCGTACGCGCGGGCGATGTTGTAGAGCAGCCGCGGGTGGGGCTCGATCGCGTGGGCCTTCTTCAGCGCGTCGGCCGCCTCGACGTACTTGCCGGACGCGTAGGCGCGCTCACCGGCGCGGATCCAGTCCGACGCATTCCCGGCGGGCTTGCCGGCCGCAGCCGCAGAAGGGGCCGTCGCGAGGGCGAGCGAGGTGGCCAGGGCGACGAAGAGCGCAGAGCGGGGCGACATGGGGCGCGCAGCTTACCGCGGCGGCGGCTCACGAGTCGAAGCCGGGCCGCTCACGCGAAGACCCCCGCAGCCATCGAGGGCGCGAGGGCCAGGTTCAGCGGGTTCAGTTCAGTTCGTCGCGCCGGCGCTCAGACCGCGACGGGACCGCTCTTCCGCTGCTTGGTGACGGAGTCGATCAACGTGGAGTCGGTGGGGACGGTCGGCGTGTGGGGGAGCGGGGGACTGGTCACCACGGTGGCCATCGTGGCGGGGTTGCCGATGTAGTCGATGTCCACGGCGCTGGTGTTGGTCGACATCGGGTGGAAGTCGGCCTGGTTCTGCGCGCCGCCGGGGAGGGCGGGTGTCTGTGGCACTGCACCGCCGGGAAGCTCGGTCTTCGTCTTCGGCAGCTCGCTCTTGATCCTCGCCAGGCGGAAGAGCGTGCTGATTGCGTCGTCAGCGCCGACCTTCTTCTTCTCGTACATGCGGACTCTCCGGGGATAGAGAGTTGTCGGCGCGCCCGCCGCCGAGTTTCCTCATTTTCTAAGAATGAAATGACGCCTCTTGCGTCACTTCGCCGGGTCATCGCCAAGCCACGACATCCGCAGGCTTTCCCAGCTCGAGGACGTCACCTCATTGGGTCACCAAGGCTGCATGAGTGCGTCCTGACCCGGGGCATCCCCGATTCGCGCGCGCGCACGCTGTCCGCGATGAGCTCCGGCGAGACGCCCTTGGCCCGCAGGCGCAGTCCCCTCCGGGTCCGGCTCAGCTCCTGTGCGAGCTCTCCCGCGCATCCACCAGCCGGGAGAGCAGCAGCTGCCGGCTGATCTCCAGGGTGCGCGGCAGCTTGTCGCCGAACGACTTGAAGAACTCTCCGACCGACTCGAGCTCCTTGTTCCACTCGTCGAGGTGGATGGAGGTCGCCTCGTCGACCCTCTCCGGGGGGATGTCCAGGCCGGAGAGGTCGATGTGCCCTTCCTTCGGCACCCAGCCGAACATCGTCTCCTGCGCGCCCACCGCCACCAGCGCGCGGTCCACCACCCACTTGAGGACGCGCATGTTCTCGCCGTAGCCGGGCCAGAGGTACTTGCCGTCCTTCCCCTTCCGGAACCAGTTCACCTGGAAGATCTTCGGCGGGTTCGGGATGTGGGCCTGCATCTTCAGCCAGTGCTGCCAGTAGTCCCCCATGTGGTAGCCGCAGAAGGGGAGCATGGCCATCGGGTCGCGGCGGACCACGCCGACCTTGCCGGTCGCGGCAGCGGTGGTCTCCGACCCCAGCGTCGCGGCCATGTACACGCCGTGGCCCCAGTTGAACGACTGGAGCACCAGCGGCGCGGTGTCGCTGCGGCGCCCGCCGAAGATGATGGCCGAGATGGGGACGCCCTCGGGGTCGTTCACGTGCTTCGAGAGCACCGGGTTGTTCGTCATCGGCGAGGTGAAGCGGCTGTTGGGGTGCGCCGCCTTCTCGGGCGAGCCCTTCTTCCAGGGACGCCCCTGCCAGTCGATGAGCTCGTCCGGCGCCTCGTCGTCCATCCCCTCCCACCAGACGCCGCCGTCCTTCGTCAGCGCGACGTTGGTGAAGATGGTGTCCCGGCTGATGCACTTCATCGCGTTGGGGTTGGAGCTGAAGTTGGTCCCCGGGGCGACGCCGAAGTAGCCGTTCTCGGGGTTGATCGCCCACAGCCGGCCGTCGGGCCCCACGCGCATCCAGGCGATGTCGTCGCCCACGGTCCAGACGCGCCAGCCCTTGAAGCGCTTGGGCGGGACCATCATCGCGAAGTTGGTCTTGCCGCACTGGGAGGGGAACGCCGCGGCGACGTACGTCATGCGCCCGTCCGGGCTCTCCACGCCGAGGATGAGCATGTGCTCGGCGAACCAGCCCTCGTTGCGCCCCAGGTAGCTGCCTATCCGCAGGGCCAGGCACTTCTTCCCCAGCAGCGCGTTGCCGCCGTAGCCGGAGCCGAAGGACCAGATGGCGTTGTCCTGGGGGAAGTGGCAGATGTAGCGCCGCTCCGGATTCAGGTCGCCCGTGCAGTGCAGGCCGCGGTTGAACTGCGGCGATCCCCCGAGCATGTCCAGCGCCGGCTTCCCCATGCGGGTCATGATCCGCATGTTCAGGACGACGTAGATGCTGTCGGTGACCTCGATGCCGATCTTCGAGTGCTCCGAGCCCAGCGGCCCCATCACGTACGGGACGACGTACATCGTCCGGCCGCGCATGGACCCCTCGAACAGGCCGCGCAGCTTCGAGTAAGCCTCGCCCGGGGCCATCCAGTTGTTCGTCGGTCCCGCCTCGTCCTTCGTGGGCGTGCAGATGAAGGTGAGGTGCTCGACGCGCGCCACGTCGCTCGGGTTGGAGCGGTGCAGATAGCTGCCGGGGTGCTTCTCGGGGTTGAGCGGGATGAGCACGCCCATCTTCACCGCCTGGTCCGTCAGCCGCTGCTTCTCCTGATCCGAGCCGTCGCACCAGACCACCTGGTCGGGCTTGCACAGCTGCGCCATCTCCTGGATCCACGCGAGCAGATGCGGGTTGTCCGTGAGGGAGTTGCCAGGGGACTTCCCGTTGTGCGGGAGGGCGGCGGTGCTCATCGACTGGACCTCGGGAGATCTCATAAGGGGCAGGAGAGGGTAGGGATGGAAAACCCCAGAGCGTAGTTCCGCGGTTCCCTCCCCCGGGGACGAAGTGGCGGACGAGGGGGCGCTCGCTCGCGTCTGGCTAATTTCATCCATCAGCCGGTCCGCGACGCACTGCGCTGGCGACGCCGCTGTCGAGAAGCGGATGCTCCGCCTGCACTCCGACAGGACGTGCGTACCGTTGCGACGTGCCAAGGGCGAGGTGGGCGGCGGCGGTGCTGATGCTCGGGTGGGTGGGGTGCTCCTACCCGAACCATCGGCACGACCTGCGGATCCGCGACAGCGTGGGGAACGGCGGGGAGAGCCTCTCGTTCGCGCTGCTCCAGTCCGTGGGGCTGACCCTGGAGCCCGGCCACCGGGTGGAGCTGGTCGAGAACGGCCGGATGTGGGAGGCCCTGGTCGCCGAGATCGGCAGGGCTGAGCACAACATCCACATCCTGACCTTCATCTGGCGCGCCGGAGAGCCTTCCGACCGGCTGATCGCGGCCCTCGCCGAGCGGACCCGGCGCGGCGTCGCCTGTCGGGTGCTGGTGGATCCGCTGGGCAGCGTCGGCTTCGACGAGCACGTGCGCCGCCGCCTCTCCGACGTGGGCTGTGACGCCCGCACCTTCCGGAGCCTGGAGATAGGCACCACGCGAACGATGGAGCGCAACCACCGCAAGCTCGCCATCATCGACGGGCGCGTCGCCTTCACCGGCGGCTTCTGCATCTACAAGAACTGGCTCGGGGACGGGATGAGGCCCGACGAGTGGCGCGACACCAACGTGCGGATCGAGGGCCCTGCGGTGCGCCAGATGCAGCTGGCCTTCTCGGAGAACTGGCAGGAGGCAGGCGGGGCGCTCTTGCCGCACGACGCGTTTCCGCTCGTGGAGGAGCTCGCCACCGACGGCACCGCCCGGGCCGCCTTCGTCGCCAGCACCACCAGCCCCAGCCTCTCGGACGCCGAGCGGCTCATCCTCCTCACCATCGCCGCGGCGAAGAAGCGGCTGTGGATCTCCAACGCCTACTTCATCCCGTCCACCGCGATCGGCGACATGCTCCTCGAGAAGGTGAAGCAGGGCGTGGACGTGAGGGTCCTCGCGCCCGGCCGGGTGCACGACCAGCCGGCGGTGCTGGCGGCGCAGCGCTCGGTCTACGCGCGGCTGCTCGAAGGCGGGGTGCGGATCTACGAGTACCAGCCGTCCATGATGCACTCGAAGACGCTGGTGGTGGACGACCGTCTCGCGGTCGTCGGCTCCACCAACATGGATCCGCTCTCGCTCAAGGTGCTGGAGGAGGGCTCGCTGCTCATCGAGGACCCGCCGCTGGTGGCGCAGATGACGAGGAGCTTCGAGAGGGACATCCAGTACGCGCTGGAGATCCGCTGGGAGTGGTGGCGCAAGCGCAGCCTCTTCGAGCGGCTGGGGCACGAGCTCGCGGCCCTGATTGGGCGGTTTCTCTAGCGAATCCCGCTCCTCGCCGCGCTCACTGCTGCAGGCAGAGGAGCTGGGCGCCGTTGAAGCAGGAGCCGGTGCTGTAGTTCGTCCAGGCGGTGCTGGTGCTCCCGGTGGTGCCCACGGTGGCGTAGACGCTCGTGGACTGGGAGGTCCAGCCGGTGCAGTCGGAGCCGGTCCGCACGCCGGTGACGCTCGTCCCCGTGAAGATGTACCGCCCCGCCGGGACGAGCGCGCCGTACTCGTCGCGCGCGATGGGGACCAGCGGGTAGCCCCGCAGGTTGGCCCGCGAGCCGAACACCATCTCGTCCCCCGGCCCGGTGGCGTGCCACGCGCCCACTTCGGCGATCCGGTCGATCGCATGGGTCGAAGCGTCCGAGAGCCAGGCCTTGAACGTCCCCTTGAGCCCCGCCGCATCAGCGGCGATCTGGCACTGGGCGTCCGCGTTCGCGATGCTGCCCAGGTTCCCGTAGTAGGCCGTGCGGGTGACGAAGACGCGCTTGTGCGTGCTCGCGGGGGGCACGTCCACCACGCACTGGCTCCCCTCCTGCTTGGTGCCGGCGGCGCAGCGGAGCGTCCCCACGCACTCGTTGCCGCTCTTCTCCGTCCCGCCGCCACACGCGACGGGCGCCGGCGCCAGACACTGGCTGCCCACCTGGCTGGTGCCGCTGCCGCAGGTGATGGACGGCTGAGAGCTCTTCGGGACGCACTGTCCATCCTGCAGCTCGGTCTGCGCGCCGCAGCGCACCGCCGCCGCGCAGTAGCCGGCGGACTCCACGGTCCCTGCCCCGCACGCCACCCGCCCCACGCACACGCTGCCCTGGAGAATGGTCCCTGCGCCGCAATCCGCTCCCGGCGACTGCTGCACACCGCCGCAGGCCGCCAACACCAGCAACACCAGGCTGGGGCCGCTCTTCGTCATCCGCTCGCTCATGTGCACCCTCCGATGCAGGCAATTGGGATGGCGGTCGAGCTCCCGTCATGTGTTTTTGGCGGCCGGTTGGATTCGCCCGCGGGCTCGGCCATTCTCCGCGCCTGATGGGGGCCAGGTCGCTCGCAGCGCTGCTCTTCTTCGCCGCCCTGACGGCCCCTGCGCCCGCGCTCGCGGACGTCGCCTCCGAGCTCGACGCGCTCAAGCAGGACTACCGCTACAGCCGCTTCGACGCGGTGCTGGAGGGCGCCGAGCGGCTGCTCGACTCCGGCCGGCTCTCGGACGCGCAGCGCGAGCAGGTCCATCTCTACGCCGGCGCGGCCGCCTTCAGCGCTCAGGACACGCGCGCGGCCACGCGCCACTTCACGGGCCTCTTGCGCGCCAACCCCGGCATGCGCCTGGACCCGTTCCTCTTTCCGCCCTCCATGGTGGCCTTCGTGGACGACCTGCGCGCCCGGCTGGGACCGGAGCTGTCGGTGCTGGAGCTGGAGCGCCGGCTGAAGGCGGACGCCGCCAAGGCCAGCGCCCAGCCCCCCGAGCTGCCCGTCCTCTTCCACTTCCTGCCGTTCGGGATCCCCCAGCTCCAGCAGCAGCGCACCGCCTTCGGGATCGCCTTCGCCGTCTCCGAGGCGGTGGCGGTGACGCTCAGCGTGGTGTCCTACGGCTCGTACTACGGCGCCATGTCCCGCCGGCGCACCGAGGTGAACGGCGTGGCCGTCACCGAGTGGGGCTTCGCCGAGCGGCTGCAGGGCGCTGCGCAGATGTGGCGGACGCTCAACCTCGTCTCCACCGTCGGCTTCTACGCGCTGTGGGCGCTCGGCATCACCGACGCGCTGGTGCACCGCGGCGCCCGGCTGAGCGTGGGCGCGTCCACCTCCGGAGCCGCCGCCACCCTGGAGTGGAGCTTCTGATGGCTCCGCGCCGCCGCCCCCTCGCCGCCTGCCAGCTCCTCGCGCTGGGTGCGCTGGCCTGTGCCGGCTGCTTCCTCCCGCCCGGGGACACCTTCTTCGCCAACCGCTCCCCCCGGGCGCTGGACTCCTCTCCGCCCACCCCTGTCTTCATCCCCAGCACCAGCCAGCTGTGCAGCCCGCTGGAGTTCTCGGTCTCCGCAGCGGATCCCGACCTCGAAGATCTCCTGCGCTACCGCTTCTTCGCGGACGACGAGCTGGTGGCCGAGGGGGTGGTGTTCAACCCCGAGCAGCGGGCGACGCGCGCCGTCCGCCCCTCCTGGACGGTGGTGCCGGCGAAGAAGGGCAGCCCCTTCGCCGCCGAGGGCACCCACGTGCTGGAGCTGCTCTTGGCCGACGCGGACATCGTCGGCCGCGTCCCGGTGCCCCGGGACAGGCTCCTGGATGGCGGGCTCATCCCCGCCGGCAGCGATCTCCTCCGCTGGCTGGTGGACGTGAGGTCGCCGCCGCCAGCCGGCTGCCCCTGACGGGCTCCCGCCGCCGGCCTTCGTCCGCCGCGTTCCGCTACGTCGCGTTCGAGAGCCCCCAGCGCCGCCGCACGCGCAGCTCCAGCGTCTGGAAGAGGACCCGGTCGAAGAGGTAGCCCACCGCCACGATGGCGAGCATCACCGCCATCACCTGCGGCACGTCCATCAGCTCCCGCCCGGTGCTGAGCAGCTGCCCCAGCCCGCCGGAGACGAAGAGCAGCTCGCCGGCCATCAGCGCGCGCCAGGCGAAGCTCCAGCCGAGCTTGAGGCCGGTGACAATCCCGGGCAGCGCGCCGGGGAAGAGGACGCCGACGTAGAACCGCAGCCCCCGGATGCCGAGCGTCCCCGCCTGCTGCAAGAGCTGCGGCTGGATGGAGTTCACGCCGTCCTCGGAGGCGATGGAGATGGAGAGGAGCGAGCCCATCACCACCACGAAGAGGATGGCCGCATCCGTGAGGCCGAACCAGAGCAGCGCCAGCGGGAGCCAGCAGATGGACGGGAGCGCCTGCAGGCCCATCACCACCGGCTTGACGGCCTGGCGGAAGAAGCTCACCCGGGCGATCAGCATCCCCATCGGCACGCCGATGGCGACCGAGATGAGGTAGCCCTGGAAGAGGCGGCGCAGGCTGATGCCGACGGCCACGGCCAGCCGACCGTCGCTGGCCATGCCGCCCAGGCTGCGCAGGACCTTGAAGGGGCCAGGGAACAGGTAGTGCGGCCAGGGGCCGAACCTAGCCGCCAGCTCCCACAGGACCAGCAGCGCCAGCAGGAACGTTGCCCGCTGCAACGCGTGTCTCCCTCTCATGAAGCTCCTCCTCCAGCGGCGCTGCCGCCTCGCTGCCAGGGCGCGGCGCGGTCGCCGCCTTCGCGCTGCGAATGGCCTCGCGGATCTGCCGGGACATCTCCACCAGCTGGTTGTCGTCCGGGTCCCGCGGCCGCGGCAGCCGGACCTCGAGGTCCTGCAGCACGCGGCCGGGCCGCCCCGCCATCACCACCACCCGGTCCGCCAGCACCAGCGCCTCGCGCACGTCGTGGGTGACGAAGACCACCGTCTTGCGGCTGTTCACCCAGATCTGCTGCAGGAGGCGGTGCATCTGCCCGCGCGTCTGCGCGTCGAGCGCTCCGAACGGCTCGTCCATCAGCAGCACCGCTGGATCCATCGCCAGCGCCCGCGCCAGGCTCGCCCGCATCCGCATCCCGCCCGACAGCTGGTGGGGCAGGGCCCGCTCGAAGCCGTCCAGCTCCACCAGGCGCAGGTACTCCGTCGCCTTGGTCTCGCAGTCCCGGCGCGACAGCTTGGACCCGAGCGCGAACTTGAGGTTCTGCTTCACCGTGAGCCAGGGGAAGAGCGCCGGCTCCTGGAACATCAAGATCCGCTCGGGGCTGGGGCCGCGCACCGGCTTGCCGTCGATGGAGATCTGCCCGCCGCTCGGGAAGACGTGCCCGGCCAGCGCGTAGAGCAGCGTCGACTTGCCGCAGCCCGACGGCCCGAGCAGACAGACGAACTCGCCGGGATGCACGTTGATGCTGACGTTCTTCAGCGCCTCGACATCATTCTGGTACCGATGCAACACGTCCTTGACGGCGATCTTCGCCTCGCCCCCGCGCGCGCGCCACGGGACGAGGAGGCTTCGCTTCAGAGGACGAAGGCGCGAAAGCAGCGAGCGGAGCATGACGGTGGACAAGCTAAACCGCGCCCTTACGCGCGGCCTGCCCGGTCGCCTGCTTCACAGCGCGCTGCACCTCCATCCCTGGCGCGCGGCGCTGATGGACCGTCCGCCAGCCGACGCACTCCCTGTCGCACCTTCGGTGCGCTGCGCTCGAGGCTGAAGGGTGCGCAGCGTGCGGCCGGTACCGGTATCGGCGCGAACGACAACTGTCGCGCTCGACCCCTCGCTTGCCGAGGTCGCCTCAATGGATGCGCGGGTGCACTCCGAGCGCCGCCACCAGCTGCGCCTCGGCGTCGAGCAGCGCGTCGAGGCGGGCCGTGGCCTGCGCCGCTCCGTGCGCCTGCTCCGCCAGCCGGTAGAAGAGCTCCTGGTGTCCGTCCTCGGACTGCGCCAGCTCCCGGTAGAACCGCTGCAGCGGCCCTGGGGGCAGCCCTTCGGCGAGCAGGGCGAGCCGCTCGCAGCTGCGCGCTTCGATGACCGCGGCGACGAGGAGGCGATCGAGCCGGCGATCAGGCTGGGTCTTGCGGACCAGCTCCTGCAACCGCTGCGCGTACGGGTCTCCGGCGTCCCGCCCGAGGGCCAGGCCGCGCTCCTCCATCAGCTCCAGCACCCGCGCCAGGTGCGTGCTCTCCTCCCGCGCCATTCGCGCCATCGTCGCCGGCAGGCCGGGGATCTCCGGGTAGGACTGCAGGAGCGAGAGCGCGTTGGTGGCCGCCTTCTTCTCGCAGTGGGCGTGGTCCACCAGCACCTCGTCGAAGCGCGCCAGCGCCAGGGCCAGCCACGCAGGGTCGGTGCGGGACCGCAGCCGGACAGGGCCGGCGCCGGACAGGGGACGGTGGGGAACCGCGAGGCTCATGGACTTCCAGACGTGTAGCGCGTTCGCGGGCGCCTACTCCAGCAGGACCAGCCGCTGGCTGGCGCCCCCCACGAAGCCGACCTTGCGAGCGAGCCCCGAGAGCTGGGCGTCCTGCTCGTCTACGCGCAGCGTGAGGCGGGGCAGGGACGACAGCAGGTGCCGGCAGATCTGCCCGAGGGAGAGGGTGGCGTGCCCCTTCCGCCGCTCCTCTGGCAGCGTGTACAGCCCCTCGAGCTCCGCGCCATGTTGGGAGCGGCTGCCGACGTCGATCTTGAAGACCAGCCGGGCGTCAGACCAGAGGACGTAGGTCCGCTGGCTGCGCACCCGCTGCAGCACCCGGGCCTTGAAGCCGGCGTGATCCAGCGCGAGCGGGTCCCGCTCCAGGGTCTCCTTCACCGCGCCCGCCGCCAGCGGCAGCAGATCCGGCAGGTCCTCCTCGGTGGCCAGCCGCAGGGTCGGGTTGGTGAAGGGGCCGAGATCATCCGCGCTCACCTGGAAGAGGCGCTGCAGGCGCGACAGCCGCGGCTTGGCCGCGGACAGCTGGCGCACCAGCAGCTCCACCGCCCCCTTCTCGCCGAGGCAGGCGCGCAGCCGCACCTTGCCGTGGAGGGCCGTGGCGATGGCCGAGAGCTCGGCGATGCTGGACGCTGAGGGGACGAGCAGCCCTCCGTCCCCGCCCACGAAGATCGCCGCCGAGAGCTCTCGCCCCTTGAAGCGCCCGAAGAACGCGAAGCGCGCGCTGCTCTCCGCCGGCGGCGCCACGCCGAACTCCTCCAGCAACCCCAGCAGGTAGACGTGGCTCACCGGATCGCGCAGCAGGAACGCCCGGAGAGCGTCCGCGTCGCGGGGCGTGAGCTGCTCGATCGTCTGGGCCATGCTGCGGATGGGTCCTCCAACGGTGAGATGAAAGCGGGACTCCGCCGCCGCGTCGAGAAAGCAGTTACGCGCCGCAGCGGGACCCTGCTCCGACCGGAGGTCGCGAAGAGCAGCATCGCCGCTCGGCTCCCGCCGCGCGACGGCCAGCGGTCGCCCCGGGTACGGAAAGCTGAGCAGGTCGGCGCTGCGCGCCTACGCGGCGGGTCCACCGGGCGTCAGGGCGCGAGGAGCAAAGGCGGCCCGCTCGGGTCTCGAGCGCAGGGGGGCCGCCAGCGTCGCCGCGCGGCGCCGATGCGGGAGAGCGCGCCCGGCGTTCAGCGGGCGCCGCCGTCGACGGCGCGGCCGAACTCGAAGGGCATGACGACCTGCACCGTCCCCCCTCCCACGGGCGGGCGGAAGCGCGCCTCGGTGAGGGCGTCGAGGAAGCAGGACTGCACCCAGGGGTCCACGATGGTGGACTCGGCAATCTCGCCGTCCTTGAAGTACCCGGTGACGCCCTTCCCCTCGATGGTGAACGAGAGGACGACGCGCTGGGGCGGCGGGTAGCGCGCCTGCGCGTCGCTGAAGCACTCGGCGATCCTCGGCTTCACCTCGGCGATGGCGCGGACCGCGTCCTCCTTGGCCAGGGTGTCCAGGACCTCGTCCGACCGCCGCTGCGCCGCGTCGGCTTGCCGCGGGCGCTCTGCCACCAGCGCGGCGGTGAGCCGCTCCGAGACGCTGGAGGGTGGTGCCGCCGCGCGCGAGGCGCCGCCTGCGTCAGGCGGCGGAGCTGGAGCCCGGACCGCCGCTGGCGCCCGGACCGCCGCTGGCGCCCGAACCGGCGCCGCCGCGGGAGCGAGCTGCTCGGGAGGCAAGCGGAGTATGGGCTCCGGCCGCGTCCAGTAGTAGGCGGCAGCGCAGAGCAGGACGAAGGGGAGGAAGAGCCAGAGCGCGAGCCGGGTGCTCACGGCGCGGTCAGGTGGACCCGAGCAGCGTCATCAGCAGGCGGTTGACGGAGGCCTCGAGCACGGTTCGCTGCGCGTCGCTCGAATAGAGGAAGCGCACGCCCATCCCCGGCTGCCGCCCTTCCGCCTGCGACCAGACGACCTCGCCGGAGACCTCGAGCGGGACCTCCGAAGGCGGGACCCGCAGGCTGAAGTTGAACCGCGAGCCCACCGGCAGCGGGTTGTCCGTCTTGATGAACGTGCCGCCCACCGAGATGTTGTGGGTGAACACCGGGCGGGAGGAGGCCCGGGTGGCCACCGGGAGCTCGATGAAGGCTCGCCGGTGCTGCCTCGTATTCCTGAACAAGGACTGACTGGCCACGCGCGTCACTATCTATCTCTTCGGCTTTCGAGTCTACGAAGCAACCTCAGACCAATCCCAACAGGCGCGTCAGCTCGGCCTCCTCCACGCGCACCGGCTCCTTCGGCAGCCGCGCCAGAGAGAACTCCGGGACCAGGCTGGCCGCGGAGCGGGGCTCGCCCCCGCACAGCCCGCTGAGCGCGCCCAGGGTGGAGATGACCCGCTCCGCTGGGACGCCCGTGGCGCGCAGGTCCGCCACCGCGAAGGCCCCCGTCCGCTTCGCCAGCCGGCGCCCATCTCCCGACAGCCAGAGCGGGACGTGGGCGTAGCGGGGTGTCGCCAGCCCCAGCGCCTGGAAGAGCTGCAGCTGCCGGGGGGTGGAGGAGAGCAGGTCATCCCCGCGCAGGACGTCGGTGATGCCCCCGTCGGCGTCGTCCACCACCACCGCCAGCTGGTAGCTCGGCACGCCGTCGTTGCGGCGGACCACGAAGTCCCCCACCACCGCGTCCACGTCCTGGGCGTAGTCGCCGTGGACACCGTCGACGAACGAGGTGAGCCCCCGGCGCGGCCGGAAGCGCAGCGCGGCGGGGCGGCGCGCCTGGTTGGCCCGCTGCTGCTCGGGTGCGAGATCCGCGCACGTCCCTCCGTAGCGGGGCCCGTCATCCAAGGGCCCGTGCGGCGCAGAGGCAGCGGCCGCCACCTCCGCCCGCGTGCAGAAGCACGGGTAGACGCGCCCTTGCGCGGTCAGCGCGGCGAGCGCCTCGTCGTACCGCTCGCCGCGCGCGCTCTGGAAGAGCGGGGGCTCGTCCCACGTCAGGCCGAGGTACTCCAGGTCCCGGAGGAGCGTGTCCACGTGCTCCCGGCGGCAGCGGCCGCGGTCCAGGTCCTCGATCCGCAAGAGGAACTCCCCACCCGCGGCCCGCACCTGCAGCCACGAGAGCAGCGCGGTGCGCGCGTTGCCCAGGTGCATGCGGCCGGTGGGGCTGGGAGCGAAGCGGCCTCTCACTACTTCTTCAGCGGCACGCGCTTCTTGAGCGGCTCCCGCTTCTCGTCCTTGGCGGGCCCTGCCGCCTCGTCCAGCGAGGCCTCCGCCTGTCCCACCTGCACCCCGTACTGCGCCTCGGCCAGCTTGGTGCCGCCGCTCACGTCGGGGGCCACCGGGCCGGGGATGGCCGTCGGCTGGCCGGCCTGGGTCCCCTTCTGCGCGAGCTGGCCGGCGAGGTTGAAGAACTCCATGCCGGCGGAGAGCAGCTCGGTGTCGAAGGTGGAGCGGGGAAGCCGCTTCAGCTCTCCGGTGGAGGGCAGGAAGACGAAGCTGTCGAGCGCCAGGTTCTTTCCGCTCCGGGAGAGCGCGCCGAAGACCAGCAGGTCCGCTCCCAGCGCCCCCGCCTCCTCCTTGGCCGCGCTCACGGCCGCCGCGTCCAAGCGGTTCTGCGAGAGCGTGGCGAGCAGCTTGGACTCCGGGTCGTTCCCCGTCGTCTGCCCGGTCACCTTGAGCTGCTTGCTCGCCGCGACCTCCGCCATGCCGCCGGCGACCTCGCCCGGGAGCTGCACGCGCCAGACGTGGGTCCCAGCGGGGACGTCCTTCACCCACAGCGGCGTCGTCCCCAGCGCGACCGCGTCCACGAAGACGGCCGCCCCGGCAGGCGTGGACTCGACCAGCAGGCTCCCCTTGGGTCCGGTGGTGAGCGCCTTGCGCTGATCCTCCACCACCCGGCTGAACAGCGCTGAGCTCTTGGCCAGCGGCAGCTCGCGGGTGGGGGCGAGCGCCAGCGCGGTGGTGAGGTGCTTGAGCCCCTCCTCGTCGCGGCCGGTGTTGTATTCGACGGCCGACAGCAGCGCGTAGGCGTCCGCCAGCTCGCCGATGTCGGTGATGCCCGCGGCTGCGGAGCGGTAGTCCGCGATGGCCCTCTGCAGCGCCTCTTCGGCGAGGCGGAACTTGCGCTTGCCGCGCAGCTGCGCCGCCTCGGAGACCGCGCTCCGCGCGCGCGCCAGCGCCTCCTGGTGGGGATCCGCCTTCGCCGCCTTCCGGGCGTCCACCGGTGCGAGCCCCTCGGCGTTCTTCAGCTCCGTCGAGAGCATGCCGGCCGCCTTGGTGCCGGCGCGCTGCGGGACGTCGCCGGAGAGCGCGGCGAAGGGGAGGACGGCGAACTTGCGCGCCGGTCCTGCGGGGACGGCATTGTCCTGGGCCAGCGCGAGCGGCGAGGCGCAGAGGAAGGAAAGGAAGAGAGCGACGGGTCTGTTCATTGCGAGACGCACCATAGCGCTTCGGGGACGTGACAGAAGCACCTGCGTCGGACTTGCCAGCCAACCGCGAACGCTTCAGGTTGCTCCCTTGTGACGCACGCCGATGCCAAAGCGCGCCTGGTGCTGTTGGCGGAAGACGATGAGGATCAGCGGGAGCTCTTGGCCGAGGTGCTGGAGTTCGAGGGCTACCGCGTGCTCCAGGCCGCGAACGCGCAGGCGGTGGTCACGCACCTGCGGGAGCACCCGGACGCGCTCCTGATGGATCTGCACGGCATCTCCAGCCCGGAGGTCTCGCAGGCGCTGGAGCAGACGCAGCCGCGCCCCGCGCTCGTCGTCGTCTCCGCGGACCGCCACCTCCCGGTGGCCGCGCGCGCCCTGAACGCGGACGCGTTCCTCGCCAAGCCGTACGATCTCGACGATCTGTTGGCCAAGCTGCAGGGCGTCCTGACGGGGTGAAGCAGTCGCTCCCGACCTCAGGAGCGCGCTGGAGGCCGCCAGGTGCACCTGCGCGCCCGCTCGAGGTCGACAGCCGTTGACGGCGGGGGCCCGCGCGCGCCACGTTCCGAATCGCGCATGCGCTTCCTCCACTGCTCGGACGTCCACATCACCCAGGACTACTTCACGGTCCCTCCCTGGCGCCTGGGGTGGCGCCGCAGCCTGGCGCTGTTCGAGCTGTCCGTCGGCGGGCGCGCGAAGAAGTACGCCCAGGCCCGCCAGACGCTGAAGCAGATCACCTCCGACATGGCGCCGCTCAAGGTGGACCACTTGATCGTCTCCGGCGACGTCACGCAGTACTCCACCGAGTGGGAGTTCAAGGGCGCCCGCGAGGCGCTGGGCGAGGTGGCCGCGGACCCGCAGCGCTGCACGGTCATCCCCGGCAACCACGATCGCTACACGCCCGGCGCGGTGAGAGACGGCCGGTTCGAGCGGTACTTCGGACACCTCCTGGTGAGCGACCTGCCGCAGTACGCGCGGGAGGGGCCCTTCCCGTTCGTGCGGCTGCTGGGCGACGAGGTGGCGGTCGTCGGGCTCTCCTCCGCGCGCGTCCCGCTCGTCCCCGGCTTTTCGTTTGGCTATGTGGGCAAGGCCCAGCTGGAGGGGCTGCGCGCGCTGCTCCAGGACAAGAAGCTCGCCCACCGGGCCGTGCTGGTCCTCGTCCACCACGCGCCTCGCACCCACAAGAACAAGCCGGACAAGCTGCTGCACGGGCTGATGGACGGCGAGGCGCTGCTGCGCGCGCTGCCGGGGCCGCGCTACGCCGTCCTGCACGGGCACATCCACAAGCGCTACTACCACCCGGCCACCGCCACGCTCCCGCACGCCTTCGGCGCCGGCTCCTCGACCGAGAGAGATCACGAGGGCTACTGGGTCATCGACGTCCGGGACGGACAGGTGGTCGGAGGTGAGGCTTATCGCCCCGGGGTCGCAGCGGCCTGAGAAAGGCGCGCGCGATCTGGGCAGCACGGACCCCTCCAGGGAGAATGGGCCGGCATGCATGAGGATGACTCCCACGGCGCGGACCTCGGCCTCGCCGAGCTGAAGGCGCTGCGCACGCTCAATCGCGCCGTCGATGACCTGCTCGAGGAGAGCCTCAAGCGGCGCGAGAACCTCGACGGCACCTTCCGCCGCCTCTTTCCGAAGGTGCTCTCCCTGACCGGCGCCAAGGGGGTGGTGGTCACCACCCAGAACGAGGAGCTGGCCGTGCAGACGTGGTCGCACGGGGACTTCGGCGCCACGTTCGCGGGGACGTTTCTGGAGGCGCACCCCTACGGCGTGCGGGTCCATCCGCAGGGGACCTTCATCAGCCAGGCGCTCGATCTCGTCGGCGTGCAGGTGGGCGCGATGGGGCTGCTCTTCGAAGGCGACCGGACCGCGGACGCGGCGCCGCTGGGGAGAGCGCTGGAGACCGTCGCCGAGGAGCTGGATTCGGTGCTGGCGCAGGTCCACACCGCCTCCGAGAAGCACCAGGTGATTCTGAAGCTGAACCACCTGCTGGCCAACCGAGTCTTCGAGACCGGGATGGACCAGGCGGTGCTCACGCTCTCCGAGCGGGTCCGCCTCCCGGGGCTGATGCTGCTCTACCGGGACGCGGTCCGCCCGGGGCTGCTCCACTACCGCAGCTACCGCTTCGGCCACCTGGAGTTCGAGTCTGGAGCCCAGCCCTTCCCCGAGGTGGAGCGCGCCATCCAGGAGCACGGGCCGGCGCTGATCGCCTCCGGCGACCAGCGGATGCGCGCCGTGCTCGGGTCCCGCCGCACGGTGGAGGCGGTGCTCATCGCCGGGCTCACGACGTCCGAGGCCCTGGGGAAGATCCTCGTCTGGTCGGACCAGGAGGGCTTCTCGGCGTACACGCTGGATCTCATCCGCGTGCTCGCGTCCACGCTGTCGCAGCGGCTGGTCGACTACAACCGCGAGCGGATCCACCTCTCGCAGTTCTTCAGCGCCGACGTCATCGACGAGCTGCTCTCGGATCCCCAATACGACGCGCGCTACCTCACGCCGCGCGACGAGGAGGTGGGGATCCTCTTCGCGGACATCAATGGCTTCACGCGCATCTGCGAGCAGGTGCTGGAGGCCCCCTCCCGCATCGGCCGCTTCGTCGACCGCTGGAGCGACGGGGTGGTGGAGATCCTCTGGAAGCACGGCGGCGTGTTCGACAAGATGGTCGGCGACTGCGTCATCGGCCTCTTCGGCCCTCCCTTCTTCCGGACCAGCTCCCTGCAGCGCGCCGAGGCGCTCACCCGCTGCGCCTGCGAGGTCCAGGACTTCACCAAGGCGATGAGCGCGGACCCGGAGGTCACCCACATCGCCGAGCGGGTGAAGCTGCCCGGCCTGGGCGTCGCCATCGGGCTCAACCTCGCCCACGCCTTCTGCGGCCTCTTCGGGCCCAACTCCTCGTACACCGGCTTCTCCACCGGCATGAACCAGACCGCGCGGCTCCAGTCGCTCGGCGGCTTCCGGGAGACGCTGGTGATGCAGCCGGTGCGCAAGGCGCTCGAGGCCACGGAAGACTCCGGCCTCAAGGCCCTCGTCTACGGCCCGCTCGCCGAGACGGCGGTGAAGAACGTCGCCCACCCGCTGCGCTACCACGCGCTGAAGTGGCCGCCGAGCGGCTGACGTTCGGATGCTCCGCGTGCGCTGGCGCGCGCTCGCTGCCTCCTCGTTTCGCGTCCCCCGCACCGCGCGCCGGCGCGCCCGCACGCCGCCGGTGCGTGGTGCCGCTGGCGCTCCGGTCTGCGGCGGCAGCGGCGCGCGTCGCCTACGGCGGATCGGCTGGGCCGGGAGCGCTCACCCCATGCGGCGGGGCCCCGGGCGCGGACGTCACCAGCCGCGAAGCGACGAGGGCGCCCACCAGCGTCACCCCGGCGAACGCCGCGGCGAGCGGCCTCTCCCACCAGGCGCGGACCACGACGGGCCGGTTGAGCTGTTGGGCGACGGCGCTGCGCAGGCGACCCCTCGCGGCCGCGCTCGGCGCTTCCACTGCGGCCGCGGTCTCGATGTCCCGCTTGAGCGCGAGGTAGTCCCGAAGGCAGGAGGCGCAGGTGAGCAGGTGCCCCTCGAGCTCCTCGCGCACCGCGGGCTCCACCGTGCCGAAGTGGAAGGGGACCAGCTCGCGCTGGCTCAACGTGCAGTCCATGGGTGCACCTCCTCGCGCAGGCGGCCGACCAGCTCGTGCATCCGCGACTTCACCGTCCCCAGCGGCACGTCGAGCACCTTCGACATCTCCTCGTAGGAGAGCCCGGCGGCCCGCAGCTGGTAGACGTCCGCCAGCGTCGCCGGCAGCCGCGTCACCGCCTGCGCGAGCGCCGCGCGCGCTTCGCGGGCCTCGAGCGCCCCGCCTGGATCCTGCCCCGCGGGTTCCGGAGCTCGCGCGACCGCCTCCAGCGCGCGGGCGCTGCGCGCCTCGGTCCGCTGGCGGTTGCGGCAGAGGTTGCGCGCGACCTGGAAGAGCCACGCCTTGAAGCTCTGCGCCTCTCGTCCGGAGGCCCGCTCGCGGAGCACCGCCAGAAAGGCCTCGTGGAGGACGTCCTCCGCCGCCGCCCTGTCGCCCAGCTGCCGGCAGATGAAGCCGTAGAGGTGCCGCTCGAAGCGCTCGTAGAGCCGGTCGAAGGCGCTCAGGTCGCCGCCGGTCCACCTCTGGTAGAGCGCCTCGTCGGAGACCATGGCGGTGGGATGAGTCTAGGTCGCGCCCGCGGGCGAGGCGACGGAGCGGGTGGCGCGCACCGCCCCGGCGAGCGTGACCAGCGCCCCCAGCACGAGGAGGATCAACGCCAGGACGAGGTTGTTGAGCGACTCGGCGCAGCCCTGCGTGGCGATGAGGAACTGATCGCCGGCCGGCACCTCCGGCAGATAGTGGAAGGTCTTCACCACCCCGACGGTGCAGCCCAGGAGCCCGGACGCGGTGGTGGCGATGGCCAGACACGCCAGTGCGGGGAAGAGGCGCAGCTCAGGCCGCAGCGCGAAGAGCAGCGCGCCCGCGAGGAGGAAGAAGCCGAAGAGGGACGTGGGGTACATCCCCCAACCGCCCGCCTGGTAGAAGTTGTCCCACATGGCTCCGCTCCATTCGGAGACCCGCCTTCGGGTCTGTGGAGGGGAGGAACCGCTCGGCGGAAAAGGTTCGGTCGGGTGGGTGAAATCGACGGGTGGAGCCCTGCCGCGTGCGCGCGCCGCCGGCCGTCAGCGCAGCCACTGGTTGAGATCGAAGTAGTCGCGCCAGGCGGCGATCTTCTCTGCGCGCAGCTCGAAGGTGCCCATGACCGGCAGCTCGATGCGGCGCGCCTCCATCACGAAGGTGTCCAGCCGCTCGGTGAGGACGATGTTCCCCTGCACGAGCAGGTGCTTGAGCTCGAAGCGGACCTCGCGCGCGGGCTTGAGGATCTGCGCGACCAGCCGGCGGATCGCCTCGTGACCGGCGGCGGGCTGCATGGGGATGTTGTGGTACACGCCATCGGCCGTGAACGCCTCCACGATCCGCGCCACGTCCCGCGCCTCCCAGGCGGCGCAGAAGGCGCGGATGACCTCCTCGGCGCGGTCGCTCATCCCCGGGTGACGAACTCGACGAGGCTCGCGATCGTCGGGCAGTCCATCAGCAGGGTGGGCGAGAGCGTCTTGCCGACGAACTTCTCCAGCTCACCCGAGAGCCGGACGCTCTGCCGGGAGTCGAGCCCGAGCTCCGCGAACTCGTGGGTCACGTCCACGTCGTCCGCGCGGATGCCCACCGCCTTGGCCACCTTCTCCTTGAGCCAGCTCTGGACCTCGTCCGGGCTCTTCCCGGCCCCGCTGCTCGGTGCGACCGCGGCGCTTTCCTTGCTCATGGTGTGTCCCTCTCATCCCCAGCGTGGCTTGGTGTCGAACTCGATCCCGAGGGCCGTCTTCGCGACCAGCTCGCGGGTGAGCATGGCGTTGGGCGGATGCAGCCGCCCCATGCGCGCGTCGCGGAAGATCCGCTCCAACCCCGCCTGGTTGAAGATCCCGAAGGCGCCGATCATCTCCATCGCCTGATCGACCACCTTCCACGAGCCCTCGACCGCGCGGTACTTGGCCGCGGCGAGCTTGGCCATCCAGCTGCCGCCGTGGCGGACCCCCTCGCACCAGTCCTGGGCGACCCGCTCGACGTGAGGGGCGATCGCCTCCAGCTCGATCACCATCTCGGCGATCGTGTGCTGGACCTCGGGGTGATGCGCCTTGGTGCGGGTGAGCGAGATCGTTCCCTTCGCCTTCACGCTCTTCACCGCCATGTCGAGCGCGCGCTGCGCCAGCCCGAAGTACATGTTCGCGAAGGGCAGGGTGGTCCAGGCCAGGATCTCGAGGACGAAGAGGTTCGCCCCCGAGATGCCGGGAGGGAGCTTGCAGGCGACGTACTTGTCGGGGACGAACACGCCCTCGAGCACGGTGTCGTTGCTCTGCGTGGCGCGCATCCCCATCACGTTCCAGGTGTGCTCCACGCGGATGCCTGGCGTGTCGCGGGGCAGAAAGGCGTGGACGATCCGCGGACCGTCGGCATCGCCCTTGTCCAGGCCGTGCAGCCCCAGCCGCGTCCAGACGGGGGAGAGGCAGGTGAAGTGCTTGTGGCCGGTGAACTTGTAGCCGCCGTCCACCCGCTCGGCCTTGGTGTTGGAGAGGACGAAGAGCTGGTCGCTCCCGCTCTCGGCGTGTCCGCTGGCGAAGATCTCCCCCGCCACCGCCTCCTTGAGGAGCCACTCGAGCGAGCTGTCCCCCGCGCGCCACAGGTCCGCGGCGACGCCGGTCCAGTACAGGTGCATCAGCGTGGCCAGCGCGTCGCTCGGCGCGTGGTAGCCCAGGCGGCGGACCTCGAGGCAGACCTCGGCCAGATTGAGCCCGCGCCCGCCGAGCTCCACCGGGACCGCCATGGTGAGGAAGCCGGCCTGCTTCAGCTCGGCCAGGTCCTCGGTGAAGAAGGTGCTCTCGCGATCGTGCTTCGCCGCGCGCGCGGAGAACCCCGCCAGCAGCTCGTCGGACAGCACCCACTTTCGTTGAGTCGGCATGCGTCCCCTTCCGTCAGCGCGGCGTGGCCTCGATCAGCTGCAGCGAGCCGGAGGTGGGGAGGATCCGCGCGACCTGGAGCCCGGCCGCCTCCAGCAGCGCCCTCATCTCCGGCTCGGTCCGCTCGCGCCCCCGTCCGGTCATCACCAGCTCCACCAGATCCTGGTACTTGCTGGGCGAGAACCCGTTCCCCGGGGGGATGAGCATCTCCACCACCAGCACCTTGCCGCCCGACGCCATGGCGCAGCGGCAGTTCTCGAGCATCTTCTGCGCGGCGGCGTCGTCCCACTCATGCAGGATGTTGGAGAGGACGTAGAGATCTCCACCGCCGGGGACCGCCTCCAGCGCGTCCTGGGCCACCAGCTCGCAGCGCGCCGAGAGCCCGCGCGCGGAGAGCTCCGAGCGCGCCATCCCCACCGCGAACGGGAGCTCCACCAGCGTCGCGGCGAGGGCGGGCTGCTCCTCCAGGAGGGCGACGGTGAGCGCGCCCGAGCCGCCGCCGACGTCCACCAGGCGACGCACCCCGGAGAAGTCATAGGCGGGGAGCACCGAGCGAACCAGCTGCGTGCCCAGCGCGCGCATCGCCGCGTTGAAGACCTCCGCCTCCTCGGGGTGCGCCGCGTAGTAGTCGAAGGCGGGGACGCCGTGCACCTTCTCGAAGGCGGAGCGCCCCGTCTGCACGCTGTAGAGCAGGTTCTCGGAGACCTGGGCGAGCGAGTAGCGCCAGAGGATCATCGGCCGCAGGGAGCGCTCGCCGCTCTTGAGGCACTCGCCCATCGGCGTGAGCGCGAACCGGCGGTCCTCCGTCTCGGTGAAGATGCCCACACCTGCGAGCGCGCGCAGCATTCTGTAGAGTGAGGGGGCGTGTGTGCCGCTGTCGCGCGCCAGCTCCTCCACCGAGCGAGGCTGTGGGCCGATCAGGTCCGCCAACCCCAGCTTCGCCGCGACCTGGATGGAGCGGGCCACCGCCGAGGCCGACATGAACTGCATCAGCCTCGCAGCAGGGGTGAGCTCGGGTTCGTTCATGGCGAGGAGCAGCCGCGGATTAGAGAGCAGAAGCTTCCGCCCTCGCAATGTGGGTTCCGGGCGCGAACTCGGCTCGCGCTCCGCTCATCGCGCCCGGCGCGGCGGAAATGATTTCGTGGAGCGATGTCCGGTCTCTCGGAGGGGGAGCTCTCGCGGCTGAACTTCGTGGAGATCCTCCGCGAGCGCGCTCAGCGGACGCCCGACCGGCGCGCGTACCTGACGCTGATGGACGGCGACTCCGAGGAGGCGCCCATGACGTACGCCGAGCTGGACGCCAAGGCGCGCGACGTGGCGTCGGTGCTGCAGTCGTACGCCCGGGTTGGAGATCGCGCGATCCTCCTCTTCGCCACCGGGCCGGAGTTCCTCATCTCGTTCTTCGCCTGCTTCTACGCTGGGGTGGTGGCGGTGCCGGTCTTCCCGCCGCACCCGGCGCGCATGGAGCGCTCGGTCGAGAAGCTCACCGGGATCATCCGGGACTCCGGCGCGCGGCTGATCGTCACCTCGGACTTCGTCTACGGCGCGGCGCAGCAGCTGTTCGAGCGCTACCCGGAGCTCGGCGCGCTCAAGTGGATGACGACGGATGCGCTCAACGGCGCCGGCGCTGATGCCTGGAAGGATCCCAACGTCGGCGCGCAGACCCTCGCCTTCCTCCAGTACACGTCCGGGTCCACCGGGACGCCCAAGGGCGTGATGGTCAGCCACGGGATGCTGACGGCGAACGAGCTCACCATCCGCAGCGTGTTCGGGATGTCGGAGGAGAAGGTGGTGGTGAGCTGGCTGCCGCTCTACCACGACATGGGCCTGATCGGCTTCGCGCTCCAGCCGGTGTTCTCGGGCTTCCCCGCGGTCTTGATGTCGCCGCTGCTCTTCCTGCAGCAGCCCCTGCGCTGGCTGACGGCGATCACGCGCTACCGCGGCACCACCAGCGGCGGGCCGAACTTCGCGTACGACCTCTGCTCCAAGCGCGTCTCCGCCGAGGAGAAGCAGGCCCTCGACCTGAGCAGCTGGACCGAGGCCCTCAACGGCGCCGAGCCGGTGCGCGCGGATACGCTCCGGCGCTTCGAGGCCGCCTTCGCCCCCTGCGGCTTTCGCTGGCGCTCCTTCTTCCCCTGCTACGGGATGGCCGAGGCCACCCTGTTGATCAGCGCGCACAGGCCCGCGGGCGAGCCCATCATCGAGCAGCTGAAGCAGGGGCCGCTCGCCCAGGGGCGCGCCGAGCCCGGCGACGGCGGGGACGGGGAGGGGTGCCTGGCGGTGGTCAGCAACGGGGTGCCGGCGGATTGGAGCGTGCGCATCGTGGACCCCGGCACGCGGCAGGTCCTGCCCAGCAGGACGATCGGGGAGATCTGGGTGAGCGGGCCCTCGGCGGCGCCCGGCTACTGGCAACGCCCGGAAGAGACGGAGCACACCTTCCGCGCCTACACCGACGCCGGTGAGGGTCCCTTCATGCGCACCGGGGACCTGGGCTTCCTCGATCCCGCGGGGCTCTTCGTGACGGGCCGGTTGAAGGACTTGATCATCATCGCCGGGCGCAACCACTTTCCCAGCGACCTCGAGCGCACGGTGGAGCGCGCGTACTACGCGGTGCGCCCCGGCTGCGTCGCGGCCTTCTCCGTCCCGGTGGACGGGGAGGAGGCGCTCGTCATCGTCACCGAGGTGGAGCGCCGCTACGCCTCCAGCCCGGGCGACAAGGCCTGGCAGGCCAAGCGGACCACGCCGCTCGTCGACGGCGCCGACCCGGTGATGGAGGGCCCCTTCGTCCGCGAGGACGCCTTGCGAGCGATCCGCGCCGCGCTGGTGCGGGAGCATGGGCTGACGGTGCACGAGGTGGTGACGATCAAGGCGGCGACACTGGGAAAGACCTCCAGCGGCAAGGTGCAGCGGCGCGCGTGTCGCGACGCCTACCTCGCCCAGACGCTCGAGCGCGTCTGAGCGCGTCGCGGCGCGCCGCCCTGAAGCAGAACCGCCCACCGCTGCGCTTGTCGGGCGCGCGTTGCCAAGGCGCTCACATTGAGCCTCCCACCGCGCGACCACTAACCTTTTGCAGATGGGCGAGCCCGCGCCTCCTACGCCGCGAAGACCCGAGCGCGCGTACCGCGCGAAGCCAGCCGTCGTCCGGCGAAACAACCGCGTGCTGCTGGCGTTCAACGTCCTGCCCGCGCTCGGCGCGCTCGCGGCCATCCCCTTCGCCTGGCGGTGGGGCGTCCGTCCGGTGGAGCTGTGGCTCTTCTCCGGGCTCTACCTGGTGACGGGGATCGGCTTCGAGTGCGGGTTCCACCGCTACCTCTCGCACGCCGCCTTCAAGGCGAACAAGGCGGTCCACGTGCTCCTCTCGGTGGCCGGCTGCATGGCCGCCGCGGGGACGCCCATCACCTTCGCCGCCACCCACCGGCACCACCACGCGTTCGGGGACAAGGAGGGAGATCCCCACTCGCCGCACCTCCACGGCGAGGGGCTGCGGGGAAGGCTCCGCGGCTTCCTGCACGCGCACCTGACGTGGATCTTCTCGCCCGAGCGCGCCAGCCTCGCCTTCTACGCTTCGGATCTCCTCGAGGACCGCACCCTCCTCAAGATCGACGATCTCTACCTGCTCTGGGTGGCCCTGGGCCTGGTGATCCCCCCGCTGGTCGGCTTCGCCGTCCACCCGTCGTGGCAGGGCGCGCTCGGCGGCTTTCTCTGGGGAGGGCCGGTGCGGATCTTCGTCCAGCACCAGACGCTCTACGCGGTGAACTCGGTCTGCCACACCTTCGGCGATCGCACGTTCGAGAGCGGCGACCGGAGCACCAACAACCTGCTGCTCGCGCTGCCGACGCTGGGCGGCTCGCTCCACAACAGCCACCACGCGTTTCCCTCCACGGCCAGCAACTGGCTGCGCTGGTGGCAGGTGGATCCGCTCTGGCTCTTCATCCGGGCGCTCTCGGCGGCGGGGTGGGTGAGCGACGTGCGGCGTCCCTCCCCGAGCGCGATCGAAGCGCGCCTGCGCCGCCCCCAACCTCCTGCAGGGAGCTGACATGTACACGACGGACGCCTGGGTGCTGCACCGCGGAGCCACCGACGCGAGCGAGCCGGCGGAGCTGCGGCGCGAGCCCTTCTCCTTCGGCGAGCTCGCCCCCGACGAGGTGCTGGTCGAACCGCTCTACGGCTGCTGGGAAGGGAACATGGGCCACGCGCTCGCGCGCAAGCCCATCGACATCTGCCGCGCGCGCAAGGAGGAGAAGGTCGTCATCGGGAACGCGGGCGTGGTCCGGGTGCTCAAGCCGGGCTCTGCCGTGACCCACCTGCGCGAGGGAGACGCGTGCGTCTTCTCGGGGGTGCTGGTCACCGACAAGTACGGCTACATGACCCAGGCGTTCGGCTATGACGCGCCGAACACGGTCGGCCTGCTGGCGAAGCAGACGAAGGTCGCCGCCAAGTGCCTGCTGCCCATCCAGCGTGGCACGCGCCACTCGCTCCAGCAGTGGGCCGCCTTCTCGCTCCGGTACATCACCGCCTGGTCCAACTGGCGGGTCGCCTTCGGGACGTACCGGCTCCAGATGCGCGAGGAGGACCTCCCCGCGCCCTTCGCTTGGGGCTGGGGTGGAGGGGTCACGCTGGCGGAGCTGGACCTGGCGAGGCGGTTCGGCTGCAAGACGGCGATGATCTCCGGCCGCGCTTCGCGCCTCGAGGTGATCGAGCGGCTGGGGATCCACCCGGTGGACCGCCGCCAGTTCAAGGACATCGAGTACGACGAGCAGCGCTACCGCTCGGATCCGGCCTACAAGGCCGCGCATCAGCAGTCGGAGAAGCTCTTTCTCCAGCTGGTGGAGAAGCACACCGGCGGGGAGGGAGTCTCCATCTTCCTCGACTACATCGGGACGCCTGTCATCCGCTCCACGCTCAAGGCGCTCTCCCGACAGGGCGTGGTCGCGACGGCCGGGTGGCGGGACGGGATGGCGGTGAGCCACAACCGGGCGGTGGCATGCATCAGCCGCCACACCCACGTGCACACCCACTACGCGCGCCGGCAAGAGTCCGTGGTGGCGATGGAGTACGCGGAGACGATGGGCTGGCTGCCGCCGCTGTCCGGGGACGCCTGGCGCTTCGACGACGTCCCCGCCCTGGCAGCCGCGTTCGCCAGGGACGCGGTGGACAGCTACTTCCCGATCTACCAGATCAACCCGGTCTGACCTGATGGGGCCCGTCGCGGTCACCGGCATCGCCTGCCGCCTCCCCGGTGACGCCGACGGGCCGGACGAGCTCTGGCAGCTCTTGCGCGCCGGAGTGGATGCCGTGAGCGACCTGCCGCCGGACCGCAGAGCGGCGGGGACCTTCTACGGCATCGGCGCGGACGAGCCGGGCACGAAGCGCTGGGGCGGGTACCTGCGCAGCGTGGATCGCTTCGACGCGGCGTTCTTCAAGATCTCCCCCAAGGAGGCGATCCGGGTGGATCCCCAGCAGCGGCTGCTGCTGGAGCTGGCCTGGGAGGCGCTGGAGGACGCGGGGATCGCGGCAGACCGGCTGGCGGGGACGCGCGCCGGCGTCTACGTGGGCATCTCCGCCAGCGAGTACGGCTCGCTCCAGGCGCGGCGGGCCGGCAAGCTGGATCCCCACGCGATGACCGGCAGCGCCCGGAGCATCGCCGCCAACCGCCTCTCGTACTTCTTCGACCTCCAGGGCCCCAGCCTGGCGCTGGACACCGCCTGCTCCTCGTCGCTGGTGGCGGTCCACCTCGCCTGCCAGAGCCTGGCCCTCGAGGAGTGCGACCTGGCCCTGGTGGGCGGGACCAACCTCATCCTCTCGCCGCTGATCAGCTCGGCCGTCACCAGCTTCGGCGCCATGTCGTCCGACGGCCGGTGCAAGACGTTCGACGCCGCCGCCGACGGCTGCGTGCGCGGGGAGGGCGCGGCTGTGGTGGTGCTCAGGCCGCTCGCGCGGGCGCTGGCGGACCAGGACCGGATCTACGCCGTCATCCGGGGCAGCGCGGTGAACCAGGACGGGCGGACCAACGGCATCACCGCCCCCAGCCAGCGCGCGCAGGAGAAGGTGCTCGCCGAGGCGTACCGGCGCGCGAACGTGGCCCCCTCCGAGGTGAGCTACGTCGAGGCGCACGGCACCGGCACCCTCCTGGGAGATCCGATCGAGGCCAAGGCGCTGGGCGCGGTGCTCGCCGAGGGCCGCGCGGCGGAGCGCCCCTGCGCCATCGGCTCGATCAAGACCAACCTCGCTCACCTCGAGGCGGCCGCAGGGCTCGCGGGCTTGATCAAGGTCTGCCTCGCGCTCCACCGCGGCGCGCTCCTTCCCAGCCTGCATTTCCGGAAGCCCAATCCATACATCCCCTTCGCCGAGCTCAAGCTCTCCGTGCAGACCTCCGTCACGGAGTGGCCCAGCGGGCACCGGCTCGCCGGCGTGAGCGCCTTCGGCTTCGGCGGCACCAACGCGCACGTGGTGCTGGAGCAGGCGCCGCGGTCTCCCTCGCCCTCGCCCCTGCGCAGCCGAAGGCAGAGCCTGCTCCCGCTCTCCGCGCGCAGCCCCGCGGCGCTCGCGGCCCTCGCCAAGGGCCACCTGGACGCGCTGCGCGCCGCAGCGGCTGACGCGCCCGCAGCGGCTGACGCGCTCGCCGCGGCTGACGCGCCCGCAGCACGTACCGGAGCGGCTGCGTCTACCGGGCGTGCGGCGGACCGCTGGCAGCGGCTGTGCAGCACCGCGGCCAACCGCCGGGTTCACCACGACCACCGCGCCGCGCTGGCGGCCGGCTCCGCCGAGGAGGCCTTGCCGCTCCTCGAGCCCCTCGCACAGGGCAGGGCGTCGCCCCAGGTCTCGTCCGGGCGGCGCGTCCCGGGCGCGCGCACGCCGGTGGTGTTCGTCTTCTCCGGCCACGGCTCGCAGTGGGCGGGGATGGGGCGCTCGCTGGCAGAGGAGGAGCCGGTGTTCCGCGGCGCGCTCGAGCGCTTCGACCGCATCCTGCGCGCGCGGGCGGACCTCCCGGTGCTGGAGCTGCTGAGCCGGCCGAAGGGGCCCTGGCTGGAGCAGCCGGAGCTGGTCCAGCCGCTGCTCTTCGCCCTCCAGTGCGCGCTGGCGGAGCTGTGGCGCTCCTGGGGCATCGAGCCGGCCGCGGTGGTGGGCCACAGCCTGGGCGAAGTCGCTGCTGCGTGCGTCGCCGGCGCGCTCACGCCCGAGGACGCGGCGGCAGTGGTCTGCGCGCGCAGCCCTTTCCAGCACATTGGGATCCTAAGCTTAGAATTCCACGTGGACAAGTTGTCGCG
>JADMIO011472237.1_pt1 | contig 34301 bp, 34 predicted proteins | sample 8958161 | NCBI WGS metagenome assembly JADMIO01 (sample SAMN16585339, study PRJNA669376) | soil metagenome | isolation source: Crop rotation soil | place: USA: Cullars Rotation, Alabama | collected 2011 | reverse complement strand
CCGCGACTTCAAGTCACGTGAATTCCAAGCTTCGGATCCCACTGTGCTGGAAAGGATTCGCCGCGGATGTGGTTCAGCAGATGAAACCCCACCGGCTGCGCATCGGCGAGCTGGATCGTCATCCACATGCCGAAGCCGGGATGCTCCTGGTAGTAGCGAAGGATCCGAGCGTCGAAAAACGCGCGCGCATCGGACCGGCTCTTGACGCCCCCCAGGTGTCGCGTGACGTCCGGATCGCTATACAACGCCGCCAGCCAGTCGAAATCGGCGTCGGTGAATCGCCTTAGCCCGAGGCGCTTCGTCGTCAACCAGTACCCGGCGTCGGTCATCGGTGCCATCATCAACCTTTGATCGTCGCACAACGTCCAACCTGCCATGGTGGACACCTTCTGGCGGGACGTGCGGTTCGCGGTGCGCGGCCTCCTCAAGGACAGGAGTTTCGCCGCCATTGCGGTGCTGTCAATCGGGCTGGGCGTCGGCGCCAACACTGCAATTTTCTCGCTCGTCCACCAGGCGCTCATGCGCCTGCTGCCGGTGAGAGAGCCAGCACGGCTGGTTCTCCTCAACTGGCGCGGCACCTTCATTGGCAAGGGGTGGGGCAGCAGCAACCTGATGTCCTATCCGTTCTACCAGGATCTGCGGGATCAGACCGACGTGTTCGACGGCGTGTTCGGCCGCGCGCCGACGCTCGTCAATCTCGGCGTCGGCAACACAACCGAGTCGGTCGGCGCTGAAATCGTCACCGGTTCGTACTTCCGCGTGCTCGGGGTTGGGCCGCTGCTCGGCCGGACGATTGACGACTCCGACGACCGGCAGCCCGGAGCACCCGGTCGTCGTGCTCTCCTACGATTACTGGCGGAATCATCTCGGCAGCCGACCGGACATCGTCGGGCAGCGCGTGTCGATCAACACGCATCCGATGACGGTGATCGGCGTGGCCGCGGCGGACTTCCGCGGCATCGACTGGGGCGAGGTGCCGTCGCTCTGGGTGCCGACGATGATGAAGCGCGAGGTGACGCCAGACTTCGACTGGCTGCTCGATCGCCGCGGTGTGTGGCTGCACGTTTTCGGTCGGCTGAAATCCGGGGCTACCATCGAGCAGGCGCAGGCGGCGCTGCAGCCGTGGTTCAAAGGCATGCTGGCGGCAGACACGCGGCGCGCCGACTGGCCGCAGGTCACCGAGGACAGAAGGCGACGCTACCTCGCGGCATCGGTAGAACTTCTGCCGGCGGAGCACGGACGCTCGGATTTGCGCGCACGGCTGGAGCAGCCGCTGCTGGTGCTGCTCGCTGCGACCACGCTTGTGCTGATGCTCGCCTGCCTGAATGTCGCGAACCTGTATCTGGCGCGCGGCTTTGCGCGGCGCCGCGAGACGGCCCTGCGCCTCGCGCTCGGCGCGTCGCCGGGCCGCGTGGTTCGCGAGCTGCTCGTCCAGAGCGCGATGCTGGCCCTCGCCGGCGGGCTCGCCGGCGTGATGCTGGCGCCAGCGGTGATCGGCGCGCTGCTCGCATTTCTGCCGCAGAACATCGCCGCCGTCGACCTTCGCGCCGCCATCGATCCGCGGGTCTTTGCGTTCGCGCTCGGCGCGTCTTCGCTCATCGCCGTGCTGTTCAGCCTCGCGCCCGCGTGGCGGACCGCGCGCGCCGAACCCTCGCTGACGCTCAAGGCCGACGCGCCGACGATCGGCGGCGGTGTCTGGCTGCGCAAGACGCTGGTCACCGCGCAGATCGCGATTGCGCTGATCCTGCTCGTCGGCGCGGGCCTGTTCGCGCGCACGCTTGGCAGTCTCAAGGCCAAAGGCCCAGGGTTCGACACGACCAACCTGACGCTGCTCTCCGTCGACACCTCGAGAAGCGGCTATTCGCAATCACGGTCGGTGATGCTGGTGCGCGATCTGCTCGAGAGGCTTCGCGCGCTTCCAGAAGTCGCGAAGGTCGGCCTCTCGGTGGCAGAGCTGCTCAGCGGCGGCAGTTGGAACGAGCACGTCACAGTCGATGCCGGCCGGCGCTTCGTCACCGAAGCGGTTGTTCACTGCAACGCCGTGAGCCCGGGGTTTTTCGACGCGCTCGGCGTCACGTTGACGCGCGGCCGCGACTTCAACGACGCGATGCCCGAAGCGTGTCCGACGCCGGCCGCCCTGACGCTGAAGGTGCGTCGACGTTTCGATCGGCGATCGTCAACGAGAGCTTCGTCCATCACTATCTTGGCGACCGCGACCCGATCGGGGCCCGCGTCGGACTCGGCGGCGACGTGAACTCGCCGACCGACATCGAAATCGTCGGCGTCGTGTCCACCTTCAGCTATCGCGGCATTCGCGAGACGGAGGACCAGGCGTTCCTGCCGCTGTTCGAGAGCAATCTGGCCGGCGGACGCTTCTGGATCCGCACGCGTACCGAATCGACCGTCGCCTTTGCGGCGCTTCGCGCCGCGGCCCGCACGCTGGATCCGACGCTGCCGATCGTCCGGCTGCGAACCGTCGACGATCACCTCGATCAGCTGCTCTGGAACGAGCGGCTGCTCGCGATGCTCGCTGCGGCGTTCGCGGTGCTCGCCGTCCTGTTGGCGGTGGTTGGTGTCTACGGCGTGATGTCGTTCGTGGTTTCGCAGCGCACGCGCGAGATCGGCATCAGAGTCGCCCTCGGCGCCTCGCGCGGCGACGCCGTCAGGCTGATCTTGCGCGACGCGGCGGCGATGCTCGCCACGGCGGTCGCGGTCGCGCTGCCGACGGTCTGGTGGCTTGGCCGCTACGTCGAGAGCCAGCTGTTCGGCGTGCACGCCACCGACTGGCCGACGACTGCCGCCTCAACCGCGCTCGTCGCCGCTGTTGCCTTCGCGGCGAGCGCGCTGCCGGTACGGCGGGCGACCTCGATCAATCCAATCGCCGCGCTTCGCGCCGAATAGACCGGGCGTTCGGCGCGGCGCCTCAGCGGATGGGGCACAGCCGCTCGACGCGGTCGCGCCACGTCCGCGACAGGACGAGGCTCACGCCGTTGCGCAGCATCACCTCGACGTCGCCGTGCGTCGCCGGGCGCAATTCGACGACGCGATCGAGCTGCACGATCGCGGATCGGTGAATGCGGACGAACTGATCTGGATCGAGTTGCTGTTCGATCGACGCCAGCGTATCGCGCAGCAGGAACTCCCGCGCGCCGACGTGCAGGCTGACGTAATTGTCCGCTGCCTGGATCCAGTCCACGTCGCGCCAGTTCACCACCACGTACTTGTCGCCGGCGCGGACCGCGACTCGCGACGCGTAGCGATTCCCACTCCGCAAGTCGGCCAATAGCGCCGACAGGCGCCGGTCGTCGTGCCGCTTCGCCCGTCGCTCGCGAACGCGAGCCAGCGCGAGGTGGAAGCGCTCACGCGTGAACGGTTTCAGCAGGTAATCGACGGCGTGGACGTCGAACGCGCGCAGCGCGTAGCGATCGAACGCGGTGATGAACACGATCGACGGGCGGTCGGCGGCGGCGATCGACTGCACGACTTCGAAGCCGTCGAGTTCCGGCATCTGGACGTCGACAAACACGACGTCGGGCGCCTCACGCGCGATGGCCTGGACCGCCGACCGGCCGTCACCGCATTCGCCGGCGACGACGACATCGGATTCGCTGGCGAGCAGGCGGCGGATGCGTCGGCGCGCCACCGCCTCGTCGTCGACGATCAGGACACGAAGGCTCACAGCATTGCCGCCGGCTTGAACGGAATCTCGACTGAGGTGCGCCCGCCGCCTTCGCCGGCCGCTGCCAGCACCAGCTGATGATCGGATCCGTAGAGCATGTCGAGCCGCGCCCGCGTGTTGCCGAGGCCGACGCGCTCCCGCGCCGCCGCGCCGTTGGCCTCGGGTCCAACGCCGTCGTCGCTGACGGTCACCATCAGGCGGCCGCCAGTGCGGCGCGCGCGGATCGCGATCGCGCCGGACGACAGATGTTCGGCGAGCCCGTGCTGAATCGCGTTCTCGACCAGCGGCTGCAGCAACAGCACCGGCACAAGCGCCGCCCGCGCGTCGGTGTCGGCGACGATCTCGACGCGCAGGCGGTCGCCGAACCGCGCCCGCTGGATGTCCAGATAGCGGCCGAGCAGCTCGAGTTCGGCGGCGAGCGGAATTTCCTGCGTCGGTCCGAGGTCGAGCGTCTTGCGGAGCAGGTCGCTGAGCCCGGCGATCATGCGATCTGCCGCGTCGGGATCGTCGTGCACCAGCTCGGCGATGGTGTTCAGCGTGTTGAACAGGAAGTGCGGCTGCAGCTGCATGCCGAGCAGCTGCAGCCTGACGTCGGCGAGCCGCGCCGCGAGCTGATCCCGTTCGCGGCTGCGTTCGTAGTAGGTGACGCCGTGTGCAGCCGCGACGATCGCGCAGTAGATCGTAAATTGCAGTGCGATGGTGCTGGCCAGCCAGTAGATCCAGAACCCGGTCAGCCACGCAAGCGCGGCGCGTTCCGCGGCGGTTTTCAGCAGCGCGATTGCGCCGCCGGCAGCCAGGTGCAGCGCCAGCGCGCGGCGCGGCCACGGATAGTCGAGCGGAACGCGCCGCGCCAGCCAGACGATCAGCGGCGTGACCAGCGCCCACAACCACCACTCGACGAGCGATCGCTCGAGCGACAGCGTCCAGTTCGCGGCGCGGCCCGTCGATCGGTAGGTGAGGACGCGCTGACCGCAAAGAACAACGCCAGCGCCGTCCAGCCGGCACAAACCGCCGGCCACGCCCAGAGCCGGCGCATCAGGGCGCGAGCCGCTTTTTCGCTTCGGCGATCAGGCGCGGGATATCGGTCGATGATGGATAGTACTCGCGATTCATCTCGAGCACATCGATCGCGCCCTGGATGTTGCCGCTCTCGGACAGCCGCCGCGCCAGCTCGTTGATCTCCCACTCACCGAAGTTGTACTGACCAAGGATGGCGTTGCGCCGAAGGTCGCGGTACTTCGCGACCGCCGCGGGCACGCCGTCGGCCTTCGCGATTTCAAACAGCGTTGTCTGCAGCGACTTCGGGATCGCCACGCCGCGATGACAGGTGGAACATTCGACGACAACGCGCGGCTCGGCCCGCGACGGCAACTGCGCGAGCGCGACGGTGTTGATCTCGTCGACCATCCGCAGCATCGCCCGCGCCTTTGCTTTGGTCGGCTTCTCGTCGGAGCCGAACGAGACGCCCTCGAAGGTGATGCCGTTGCCGCCGGCGTGGCAGTACTGACAGCGCACGCCCAGCGCGAAGGAGAACTCGCGCATCCGCTGCGTCAGCGCTTCGCGTGAGATGTCTTTCGGAAAGTACTGGAGGTTCTCGCCTTTCCACGGCGCCTGCAGGGCCGCCAGCCAGGCGACGATTAGCGTGACGAACACCATCGGTCTCCCTCCGTGATGCACAGAAGCATCGCGATCGAGGGCGCGCGGATCCACAGGTTTGGGGCGATCCGGTCGCCGGCCGGGGCGAACCGGGGCCGCACCGCACTACGTGACGTGCTCATCAATATCCGGCCACCTCTTTTGGGCTCCGATTAGGTCACCGACCCGCAGGCAACTCGCGAAAAAAATCGACGTCATCTGTTCCTGTCGTGCTTGCACGCGGCGAGTTTTCCGTCTACTGTCACGTCCTCCAGACCGGTTCTCGCTCACGAAAGCATCTTGTGATAACTCCCGCTCTCGTCGTCATTGCGTCCTGTGCCGTTGCCGCACTCCTCATCTTCGTCATCCGTCGCGCGACGGTGCGAACGAGGCGGACCACCGACGGCAGCAGCATTACCGTCAGCCGTCAATGGTTGATGCAGCACCAGTCGAACGATCGATGATGACCAGGAGTTTCGGCGCGCGGCTCCGAACCGCGCGCGAGCGCAAGGGCATCGGCCTCGACGCGATTGCGCAGAGCACCAAGATCAACGCGGCGCTGTTCGAGGCGCTCGAGCAGGGCGACACGTCGCGGTGGCCGTCGGGGATCTTTCGCCGCGCCTTCATCCGCGGCTACGCGAACGCGGTGGGCCTCGATCCCGAAGCCACGGTCAAAGAGTTTCAGGAACTCTTTCCCGATCCCTTCGACCAGCCGTCCGCGTCCGCGGGCGAACGGGGCGAGAGCGGCGCGGCGCGCGCTGAAGCCGCAGTCGAAGCCGGGCCGCTGCGGCTGACGCTGGCCGACGAACCGCGGCTCTTGACGAGAGCGGCCATCGACGGGCTGCTCGGCTATCTGCTGCGGGCGGGCGCTGCCGTCTGCGACCTGGCGATCGTCGTTGGCATCGCCGCCGCTGTCTTCGCCGCGGCCGGACATTTCTGGACGCCGTTCACCATCGCCACCGTTTGCTACTACTTCGGTGGCGTGCTCGTGATCGGCAATTCGCCGGCGGCGTGGCTGCTCGCCGGCGGGCGGAGCAGGCGTGCTCCGCAGCAGCACATCGCGCCAACGGAATCGCCAGCCCCCGCCGTATCCGACGACGAGGCCGAATCGCTCGAGCGATTCACCACGCACCGCTACCCGAAAGCCGTGTAACACCGCCTCGCGCGTGGTCTTCGCGCGGCGAGCAGGAGAAAATCTGTCTACCGGAGCGTGCCTGGCTTCGGATTGGTGACCGTGCCCGGTTGCGTCCAGTTGTGATTTTCCATCGCCACGACGAACACCGTTTTGACACGCTGATCGTCGTCGCCGCCGTCTTTCCGATCGTCAGTTCGGTTGTCCGCGTGCAACCCGACGCCGCCCGACGCCACGGCGCTCGCGATCGCCAACGCACACGCAGACTGCTGATGCTTCCGTACGAACATTGATGCCTCCTCGACAGGCGGCGTTCCGATGCCGCTTGGCGAAGATGGCAGGCTGGCGTAACAGGCGATGATTTAGATGTGATCGACGGGAAAACTCTCGCGCGACGCGACCCGGCGCGCCGCTCGCTTACGAATGTTTCACGGCCGCACCTCACGCGCCGGCGTAGGCGCGATAGATCGCATAGCCGACGATCGCCAGCATCACCAGCAGGACGACGCGCGCGACGTCCATCAGCCCGGTGTGGGCGACGTGGCGCGTGCCTCTGGGTTTGGCGCCGGTGACGGCGGCAATGGCGGCGACGAGGACGGCAGCGGACAACCAGAAGAGCCACGTCATGGCGCCACTCGTTACAAAATTCGCGCCGCCTTCAGGCGTGTGGGAACCTCAGCCGCAGGTTTACTGTTTCACCACTGTCAACACGTAGGACAGCCGTGGATCGCGACCGGCGTCGAGCCGCACGACGTCGATTCGATAATCGCCCTCGTCTGGCAGACGCCCGGCCCATGTGCGGACACCTTCCTGCGCCCGTTCGTCGACGGCCTTTCCGGTGCGCAGATTGGTCAGTCGCGCCACGATCGCGCGTCCTGCGACGCCGGTGATACGCAGGTCGAGGAACTGGTTCTTCGCCGCGCTGATGACGTAGGTGTCGCGCGCGCCGGCGGCCAGCGCGCCCGCACGGCGCAATTGGCCAACGCCGAGATACAGGCGTTGCGGCGACTGATCGTGCGGTCGCCCGCCGTGACCGGCGCGGGCGTCAGGACCCGGCACGGCGATCGCGCCGAGCGGGACGCTGATACGCGTGATCGTCAGCGCACCGTTGACGCGCTCGATGCGGAGGGCGTCAGCGCCGATGGTCGCGTATTCACCGGTCGTGGTCAGCGCGCCGCCAGGCGACGCCGCGCTCGCCACCAGCGCCTTCAGCGCCGGCGTCATCACGATGTCGTAGCTGGTGACCAATGCCGCCGCATCGGCGATCGGAATGCGGACGCCGCCGGCGAATACCGTCAGCGGATACCGCACGCGCGCCGCGACCGCCTGCCGATCGTTTCGGCTGATCTTGTCGTGCAGGTCACGAACGAACTGGACGACCGCTTGCCGATCGAGCGATGCGGGTTGACTCGCATGGGTCGCAGCGGATGTCGCGAGAGCGATCACGAGCACGCAGCGGCTCAGCACCTCGGCCCGGCCTCCATTCATTCGACGCGCGCAAACAGCATGTAGCGCTCGATCGCCTCATCGAGCTGCCGCCGTTCGACGCGGGTCAGCTTTCGTCCGAGCGTGACGGCGACCTTCGGCGTCGTCGGCTGTCGCGTCGCCTTCCACGTGCCGACGACCTGGCCGCCGCAGACCACCGCTTGCGGCAGCACTCCCCACACGGTCTTGCCGCGCGGCACGGCCTCGAGGTCGCGATAGGCGACGAGGTATTCGTCGTACACGGGCAGCAAGTGCACGACATCGCGGCTGTCGGTAACGGTGCGGCGCGGTCCGACGGTCCAGTACGTCAACCCGTCAATCGCTTCACTGCGTGCGCGGACGATCGCCAGGCCGCGCTTCGCATCTGCCGTCGTCAACCCGGACCACCACGCGAAGTCGCGGACGGTCGCCGGGCCGTGACTGCGGAAGTAGCGCCTCGTCAGCTCGGCGAGCGCCTCCTCGCGTGAGTAGCGAACCGCGCGCGGCGCGCGCCGTGGCAGCAGCATGTAGGTGAACTGCTTGCCGCGCCGTGGTCCACTGCAGATGATGCCTTCCAGTTCCGCATAGATAGTGAGGAAGGCGAGCGGAACGCCAGCCGCCGGCATACCGGAGCGTCTTAGATGGACGGCCAGCTCGGTTCGCGTCAGGCATTCATCGCGTTCGAGCGCGCGCTCGATCGTGCGGGCGGCGCGGCGATGCAACGCGTCGCTCAGCCCGAAGTAGCGCCGCCCGAACGCCAGCGCCTGGTGGACGCGCGGCGCGGTGAGCTCGAGCAGCCACCCGATGTCGGCGGCGACGACAAAGTGCCAGGTCGGGCGCAGCAAATGCGTGCGCAGGATCCGCCCCTCGTTGAAGGCGCGGTCGACATCGGCGCCGGTGACGGCACCGCGCATGCGCAGCGCCAGGGCCCACGTCGCGGCGCCGTAGTCCTGCGCCTGAACCGCGCCGAACCAGCCGACGGCATCGGCGGCGTCAGCCGAACCTGGTTTCGTCAGCCGATGACGTAGCAGCCGTTCGGCCGCAACCCGCGCGTCGCTCACCGCAACCTGACCACCGCGGCCAGTGTAGTCGCAGTCCGTGCATCATCGGCGGCGCGCCTGCGGTTATGGCACGCTGGCCGGTTCGCGGCCGTCGATCACCTCCCTGGCGACCTGTGCCTCGGGCCCGGTGAGGCCAGCGCCGATCGCGCGCGTGAACGCGCGGCGCGCATCGGGCCGGCGACCGTCGCGAAAATGCGCGAGGCCGAGGTGGTAGTGGTAGACCGCTCGATCGGGTGCAGCGGCGGCGGCCTGCTCGAACGCCTTCGCCGCCTGCCAGTACTGCTGCTGCTTGTAGAGCACCCAGCCGAGCGTGTCTTTCGGCTCCGGACGCTGGGCGAGCAGTCGATCGGCCGTTGTCGCGAGCCGGAAGGCTTCGTCCAGCCGTCCGCTCTCCGCGTACATCCACGCGAGGTTGTTGGCCGCGGTGCCGGACTCGGGGTTGGCTGCCAGCGCGCGTTCGTAGCTAGCTCGCGCCTGCTCGTCGTCGCCGCGCGTTTGCTGCAGCAGACCGACCATCGTGAGCGCCGCGGCCGGACGCGGCGACTTGGCCGCGAGGGTTTCGTAGGCGTGGACCGCGTCGGCGGTCATGCCGCGCTGCACATAGATGCTCGCCAGCAGCGGATAGGCCTCGAGCTCGTTCGGCGCCGACGTGACCAGTGCCTCCAGCGTGCGTTTCGCTTCGTCGGCGCGATTGCTCGCCAGGTCGACCCGCGCCGACAGCAGACGCAGGTGCTCGTCTCCCGGCGCGTGCGCGAGGCGCGCGGTGATTCGGGCCCGTGCGGCGTCGGCATGTCCCGCTGACAGATCGACCGCCGTCAGGCCTTCGAGCGGCTCGGTCGCCGATGGCTGACCCGCGAGCGCATCTTCGAACGCGCGGGCCGCCTCGCGCAGCCGACGACCGGACAGTTCGATCCACCCCAGCTCGGTCGAGAGTGCCGCATCGCCAGGCGTTTTGCGCAACCGATCGACGACGAACTCGCGCGCTTCCGTCAGATCGCCGCGGGCTCTCAAGCCGCGCGCGACGAGCAGCGCCGCCGCCGGGTTGTCGGGCGCCGCGGCCGCCGCATCGCGCGCCGCGGTCAGCGCGCCCGACGCGTCGTTGCGCGCGAGGCGAAGCCGTGCCAGCTGCACGTAGGCGTCGGTTGCGCCGCGATCGATTTTGGTCACGGCCTCGAACTCGCGCTCGGCGTCGGTCGCGTCGTTGTTTTTCATGGCGGCAAGCGCGGCGACGTAGTGCGCATCGGGCGAATTCGAGTCGCGCTGCAGCGCGTTCTGGGCCTCCGCTGCCGCCGCGCGCGCATTGCCGTCCTGCAGCAGGAGGCGTGCCTTGGCGATCCGCGCTTCGATGCGATGGGGATGCTCGGCAATCAACCGATCGAGCCGTTGGTAGGCCTCCGCTGTGCGTCCTTGCGCCACGCTGGCGCCGGCCAGCCGCAACTGCGCCGTGGCCGCGGTCGCGGCCACGCTGCTTTTCGCGAGCGGATCGAGGATCGCCGCGGCATCGGCAAAGCGGCGACGCTGCAGATAGAAGTCGGCGAGCTGCAGCCGGCCGGCATCGTCGTCGGCGAGCGCGCGGACGTGCGGCTCGGCTTCGTCGAGGCGATCGGTCAGGATCGCCAGCCGGGCGAGCGCCGCGTGCAGCGTCTTGTCGTCGGGATGCCGCGCGAGGCCGTCACGGAGATCGTGTTCCGCGCCCGTCAGATCGTCGACGGCGCGCCGGAATTCGGCGCGCGCGAGCCGCGCCTCCACCGAATCGGGATCGAGCACGATCGCCTCGTCGAGCGCAGACTGCGCCGTGTCGCGAGCACCGGCGCGGAATTGGATCGCGCCGAGCGCAATCCGCGCCGCCGACGATGCCGGAGCGAGGGCGATCGCCTTGTTAATGGCCTCGATCGCCGCTGGCAGCTCGCCGCGCGCCGCTCGGGCCTGCGCGCGGAGTATGTAGGCGTCGGCGCTCTGTGAGTCGGCTTCGAGCGCGCTCGTCGCATGGCTCTCGGCCCCGTCGAAGTCGCCGGCCGCGAGCAGCAGCCGCCCGGCGCCAAGCTGCGCCTGGATATTCCGCGGCGCGAGCTCCGTCGCGCGCATGTACGCGGTGAAGGCTCCGCGCACGTCACCAATCTCGGCGTAGGCGCGCGCACGCTTGTCGTAGAGGTCGGCGCGCGGCTGTGCCTTGATCGCGTTGCCGTATTCGACCACCGCTTCCTTCCACTGCCGGTTGGCGGCGTAGCTGTCGGCGCGCGCCTCGAAGCGTCGCGCATCTGCGGCCGGATCGTGGCGGCATGCGCCGACACCGAGTGCGAGCACGAGCAGGGACGCCGCGCAGCCGCGATGCCGAATCATGGAATCTCCCGCGTGAGGTGGGGGACGAGCGCAGCCGCGAACGCGACCGCGTCAGCACGCGCGCCCCCGGGATCGCTCGCCACCGGCGCGATGATGCGCACCAGAGCGCCATCGGTCCGATGCAGCCGCGCCGCGTCGAGCATCAACCACAACTTGTTGGCGTACTCGCTCGCGATGGCATGGCCTCGGCCCTGGTACCAGTAGAGGACCTCGGCGCGATCGAGGCCTTTCTGGATCAGGACGTCGTTCACCTCGACCTTCGCGTCGCCGGACGAGAATACGCGCCGCGTCGAGGCGACCGGCTGCCAGCCGGCGCCGGGCAGGCAATTCTGCGGCGAGTGGATCGTGTCACCTTGCCGCTGGCTGGCGTAGTACCCGACGTATAGCGTTACGGCGTGGCCCGACGACGTCATATACAGGCGATTGACGTAGTCATCGACGCCGGCGGCTTCGACCATTTCGGGCGTCAACGCGGTGTCATCGCGCCCGTGCCAGTCGCCAACTTGCAACGGCAGATTTGCCAGGCTCACCCGCGGCGCCGGGCGGTCGACGTCGGCGCGCGCGGTATACACGCGCATCGTGATCGCAACCGCGATGACCGCGAGAGCTCGACCGATCACGCGACGACCCGTGCACGAGCGGCGAGCCGCTCGGCAGAATCGATGACGTGTTCGGCAAGACGGCAGGCGGCGATGAGCGCCAGCACCGCGGTCGCGAACAGCACCATGCCGGTGAACGCGTGGAAGAATCCTTCGGCGGCGGCAGGCCCGATCCAGGTCGACGCGACACCCGTGCCGGCGATCCGCAGCGCGTTGGTCACGATCGCGATCGGCGCCGCGGCGACCGCGCTGAACAGAATCGTCCACGTGCCGGCGCCGCGCAGGCAGCTGATCACGACCCCGACCATCGCCAGCGACACCAGCGAGCGGATGCCGCTGCACGCCTGGACCACTTCGAGGTTGCCGCTCGCGAGCTGCAGGACATTGCCTTCGCGAAGCACCGGAATCCCCGCGGTTCGAATCAGCGTCTCTCCGGCCGCCGAGGCGACAAACTGCAGCGGCAGGGTGATCTGGTTGAAGAGCAACGCCGGCAGCGGAATCATGAACAGTAGAAATAGGAGCGGCAGCGCGAGCACACGCAGCCGCTGGCCGCCGAAAATCCAGCCCGTCGCGCCGGCAATCATTCCGACCAGCGAGATGCGCGTGAGAAAGAGCTCGGCGCCGAACTGACCGGCGACGAACGCGGCGGCACTGACGACGACGAGCACAAGGCTCAGCCGGCTCGGCGCGTCGTTCGCAGCGGCGAGCTGCGCCCGACGCTGCCAGGCGAGATAGACGGAGAACGGGATCACGAGAAACCCGTGCGAGTAGTTCTCGTCTGACACCCATTGACCGATGAGGCGGACCAGCGTTGGGCCATACCCCCAGACGAGCACCGCGCCGACGATGAGGGCGACGGGCAGCGGCCGCGGGTGCACAGAACGATGAGGTCGATCCACCGGCGCGCGCCGGTGGTGCAAGTCCGACGCCGCACGAGGTAGGGGCATGCCAAACGCATTCGCCGCCGCCGGCGGTGCCCGCTGCCGTTTATGGGCAACGCGGGTGTGTTTGCGGCGAACCCGTTGCCCAGTCGTGGTGCATGTAGGCGACGTGCCGGCAGGCCTGAAGGCCTGCGCGAGAAGGTACTTTCGTCCTCACCGGCGCGTCGCGAGCGCACGTTCAAAATCCCGGCACGCTCACACGATCTTCGTTACCATGCGCCCTGCCAGGAGGGCCTGCGATGAGGAAACGCGTGTTCGTGTCAGCAGTCTGCGCCGCGGCGGCGGCGGTGTGCGCGGTCAACACGATGCACGCGCAGCAGGAGGGGCCGCCGAGCGCGCCGATTCCATCGCTGTCGTTCCGCCTCGTCGACAATTTCTTCCGCTATCCGGCCTACGCCGTGATCGGCCGTCTCAGCGGTGTCGCCGTCAGCCCAACCGGCAACATCGTCGCGCTCAATCGCGGCTACCACCCGGTGCTCGAGTTCAAGTCGGATGGCAGCTTCGTTCGCACCTGGGGCGAGGGGTCGCGGATGTTCGAGGGCGCACATTCGCTGCGCTTCGATCGCCAGGGCGATCTCTGGTACATCGATGCGGCCGACAACATCATCTTCCACTTCGACAAGGAGGGGCGCACGCTCGGCACGCTCGGCACCAATCCCGAGCCGTGGACGTGGCTGACGCACGTCATCGAGCGCGCCGTGCCGGGCAGGGCGAACCTGTATCAGGAGACCGATATCGGCTGGAGCGCGGACGGCAGCATGTTCGTCGCCGATGGCTACGGCAACTCGCGCGTGGCGAAGTACGACAAGGACGGCAACTTCGTGAAAGCGTGGGGCGAGCGCGGTGCACAGCCGGGCAACTTCAACACGCCGCACAGCCTCGTCGTCGATCCCAACGACGTCGTGTATGTCGCCGACCGCGGCAACAGCCGCATCCAGACGTTCGACACCGACGGCAACCGCAAGGCGGTGTGGAACCTGCCGACCGCTCCGTGGTCGTTGTGTCTCACCAACGGGCCGAACCCGGTGATGTTCGTCGGCAGCGTCGGCCGCGTCTACAAGATGAGCCTGACCGGGAAAATTCTCGGCGTGTTCGGCCGCTCCGGCCGCATGCCCGGCACGCTCGACTCAATCCACCAGCTCGCCTGCCCGGACGAAAAGACGTTGTATCTCGCGAACCTGTACGCGAGTCGTCTGGACAAATGGGTTGCTGAATAGCCGACAGTTCCAAGTCGCTAGTTCCAAGTCGCAAGTCAGTCACAAGTCACAAGTCACAAGTCAGTCGCAGGTCGCAAGTCAGTCGTAAGTCGGTCGGACGTCACAAGGCGTCGGCGGCGAGGCGCGCCACCTGCTTGCGACGTGCTTGCGACTGACTTGCGCCTTGCGACGGACTTGTGACTTGCGACTGACTTGTGACTCGCGACTTGCGACTGACTTGTGACCAGTGACTTGCGACTTGGAACTGTAGTTACACCAGCCGGCAGATCCATCCGCTCGCGGCGTCGCAGTACCAGAGGATGCCGTCCCGGATGTCGAGGCCGTGCGGCTCCGGGTCGGTTTTCGTGAGCTCGATGCGCGCGACTTTTGTGCCGTCCGCCGGATCGAGCTTGTAGATGATCCGGCCGTCAGATTCCACGCACCACAAGAAGCCGCGGTCCCAGGCGAGACCGTGCGTGCGGACGCCGGGCGCCGGAATCGATCGCACGATCTGACCGCTCTCCGGTTCCATCAAAAACAGTTTTCCCGACGCCGGCACCGCCATCCAGTACTTGTCGTCGACCCACTTCACGCCGTGCCCGCCGGACGGCGTGGTGACGCGCCCGTACAACCCTGAGCCGGGCGTCACCCACGACTTGATGGTCTTGCCGCTCACCGGATCGACTTTCAGCGTGCGCGGCGGCGCCGCCGGATCGCGCATCTTGGTGGAGGTAATCCACAGCGCATCGTGTCCGTAGGTGATGCCGCTGCCGTGGATCGATTCGGTTTGCAGTTCGCGGATCACCGACCCATCGTCGGGCCGCACCTTGAAGGCCTTGTTCGGATCGACCTGGTCGAGCACCCACAGGCCGTCGGCGACAAATTGCAGATCGTTCGGCTGCGTCGAGCCCGTGATCTTGAACAGCCGCTCGACGCGCTTCTCGATCCGCGGCGGATCGGCGGCCAGCACGCGGGCGGCCGCCAGCCCGGCCACGCCGGTGAGAAAGGCGCGCCGCGAAACGTCGACCGCTCTCGCCATACGCTTCTCCTTTCCGATACCGCAGCGCTGGAGTATATATCGCACCGGCGGCCGCCGAGTGACCGGCATCGCTGACAAGAGGCATCACATGAGAATCGCATGCACAGCGCTCGGCGCATTCCTGCTCGGCGCGGCGACGGTCGCGTTGCACGGCGACGCCGCGCAGGTGCCGGCAAGCCGCAAAGTCATCCGACCCGACAAGGGTCCGAATACCGGGCTGCCGTTCAGCCCCGGCATTCTCGTCGGCAACACGCTCTACATCTCGGGCCATCTCGGCCGCGATCCGGCGACGAGCCGCCTGGTGGCCGGCGGCATCGAGCGCGAAACCCGCCAGGCGCTCGCCAACATTCGTGAAGTGTTACGCGCGGCGGGGATGGATTTCAGCCACGTGACCTCGGTCACAGCGTATATCGCCAGCTTCGACGACTTCGCGAAGTTCAACGCCGTATACCGCGAGTCGTTTCCAACCGATCCGCCGGCACGTGCGACCGTTCAGGTCGCGGGGTTGAACGACGGCGCCCGCATCGAATTGCAGATGCTCGCCGTGAAATTACCGTAGCGCAGCCCTTCAGGGCTGCCCGCGCGGCCGTTGGCAGGCCTGAAGGCCTGCGCTACGTGGGTGGGCGCGCACACGGTTCGGGTAAAATTCGGCACTGGTCCATGCAGCCGACTGCTTCCGCGGATCGACGGCGTGCGCGGCGGATCGCCTTCGCCGGCGCGCTCGTCGCGATTGTCGCAGCGCTCGGCGTGCCCGCTTCGTCGCGTCAGCCCGCGTCCCGTTCCGCAGCCACGCCTCCCGACGCGTTCGACACGACGATCAAGCCCTTTCTCCAGACGTATTGCTACACGTGCCACGGCGGCCAGCAGCCGGCCGCGGGCTTCGACCTGACCGCCTACGCGACCCAGGATGCCGTGGTCGGCGACGAGTGGCACTGGAGTCTTGTGGCCGCACGCCTCAAGGCTGGTGAGATGCCGCCGCGGCAATCGCGACAGCAGCCGACGCAGGCGCAGCGGCAGGCGATGATCGACTGGATCGAGGCGGTCAACGCCGAGGCGGCGAGACGGCATCCGAACGATCCCGGCGTCGTGCTCGCGCGGCGGTTGAGCAACGCCGAGTACGACTACACGATTCACGATCTCACCGGTGTCGATATCCGGCCGACGAAGGAGTTCCCGGTCGATCCCGCGAACCAGGCCGGCTTCGACAACTCGGGAGAATCGCTGGCGATGTCGCCGGCGCTGGTCGCGAAATACCTCGACGCGGCGCGCCGCGTCGCCGACCACATCCTCTTCCTGCCGGATGGCTTCTCGTTCGCGCCGTACCCGGTCGTCACCGACGAAGATCGCGACAAGTACGCCGTCAACCGGATCGTCGACTTCTACAAGCGGCAGCCGCTCGACTACGCCGATTATTTCCTCGCGGCGTGGCACTACCGGCATCGGGCGGCACTCGGCCAGCCGCGGATGACGCTCGCCGACGCGGCCACGCGTGCGCACGTCAGCGCCGCCTACTTGAACAAAGTGTGGGCGATGCTGAACGCGCCTGGCGAAGAGGTCGGCCCGCTGGCGGCGCTGCAGGTGCGATGGCGCAACCTGCCGCGGCCATCGGATCGCCGGCAACCGCCGGCGCTGGGCGCCGCCGTCGCGTCGATGCGCGATCTGATCCTCGATCTTCGTCCGCGCGTCGCGATGTCGTTCGAGAACCTGCCGGCGCGCGGGATCGCGGCCGGTTCGCAGCCGCTGGTGCTCTGGAAGGATCGTCAATTCGCCGGACATCGAACCAGCTACGCCGGCAACGCGCCGCAATTGGACATGTCGGCCTACGCGCAGAGCGACCCGGTGCTGCTCGTCCCGGAGTCCGACGAGGCGCGGGCGCGATACGACGCCGCGTTCACGAGGTTTTGCGCGCTGTTTCCCGATCGCTTCTACGTGTCGGAACGCGGCCGGATGTTCCTCACCAACCCGCGCGAGATCGCATCCGACGCGGAAGGCCATCGGCTGTTGAGCGCCGGCTTCCACAGCCAGATGGGCTACTTCCGCGACGATCGTCCGCTATACGAACTGGTCCTCGACGAGAGCCAGCAGCGTCAACTGGACGATCTGTGGCGCGAACTGGATTTCATCACCCTCGCGCCGGTGCGGCAGTTCAAGCAGTTCATCTGGTTCGAGCGCGCCGAGCCGCCTAGCTTCATGGCCACCGCGCAGTTCAACGCGTTCCGGTCGGAAGACGACGATGTCACCTCGGCCGCGAAGATCGCGCAGCTGGCCGACGTGTACCTCGCCAAGGCGCGTGAGATCACGAACGAGACCGCGGCCGGAGTCGTCCGCGACTACTTCGAGACGATGAACGCGAACGTGCGCGCGCTGGAACGTGCGAAGGCCGCGGCCGAAGCGAGCCATCTGCAATCGCTTCTGGCGTTCACGGCCCGCGCGTATCGCCGGCCGCTCACGACCGCCGAGTCGGACGATCTCGTCGCCTTCTACCGGTCGCTGCGCGAGCAACGTCTCAGTCACGAGGATGCGATCCGCGACGCCATCACCAGCGTGCTGATGTCGCCGCATTTCTGCTACCGGGTCGACGCGAGCTCCGACGCCGGCGCCGCTGCCGCCGACGTGCGGCCGCTGTCGGATTTCGAGCTGGCGAGCCGCGTCAGCTACTTCCTCTGGTCGAGCATGCCGGACGAGGAGCTGATTGCGCATGCCGCCGCCGGGGATCTGCACAAGCCGGATGTCATCGCCGCCCAGGCGCGGCGGCTGATGCAGGATGCGCGGGCGCGCCGGTTCGCCACCGAATTCGCCGGCAACTGGCTCGATATCCGCCGCTTCGAGGAACACAACGCCGTCGATCGCGAGCGGTTTCCAGCCTTCACGAACGAGCTCCGTGAAGCGATGTTCGACGAGCCGATCCGCTTCGTCCTGAACATCGTCCAGCGCAACGCCTCGGTGCTCGACGTCCTCTACGGCAACTACACCTTCGTCAACGCCGCGCTGGCGCGGCACTACGGCATGCCGGCGCCGGCCGATGGCACCTGGGTCCGCGTCGATGATGCGCACAAATACGGGCGCGGTGGGCTGCTGCCGATGGCCGTGTTCCTCACCAAGAACGCGCCCGGCCTGCGCACCAGCCCGGTGAAGCGCGGCTACTGGATCGTGCACCGCCTTCTCGGCGAGTACATTCCCGCACCGCCGCCGAACGTGCCGGTGCTGCCAACCGACGAAACCAAGCTCGGCGATCTGACCTTGCGCGAGACGCTCGCGCAGCATCGCGCCAACCCGGCGTGCGCGAGCTGTCACGCGAAATTCGATTCGTTCGGGCTCGCGTTCGAGGGCTACGGGCCGGTTGGCGAGACGCGCGATCGCGATCTCGCCGGACGCGCCGTCGAGACGAGCGCGACGTTCCCGAACGGCCTGTCCGGCACCGGCCTCGACGGGCTGCGCGCCTTCATGCGCGCGCGCGGCCAGGCAGAATTCGTCGACACGCTGTGCCGTCAGCTGCTCGTCTACGCCCTCGGGCGAAGCGTGCTGCGATCCGACGAGCCGCTCCTGGCCCGGATGCGCACCGACCTGACCGCGCACGCCTACCGATTCGGCGATCTCGTGCAGGACATCGTGACGAGCCGCCAATTCCTGAACCGGCGCGTGGCGCCGGCCGCAAGAGGATCCGCACCATGAGCATCACCACCAGTCCGCTGCAGCGAAACGCGCGTGAACTGTCGCGGCGGCGGTTCCTGCGCGGCACCGGCGTCGTCATGGCGCTGCCGTGGCTGGAGTCGCTGCCGGTGTGGGGCGCCGAACCGGCGTCGACCGACGCGGCGCCGAAGCGGCTCGCGATCCTGTTCATGGGCAACGGCGTCAACCCGACCGAGTGGTGGGCGAAAGGCACCGGCGTCGAGATCGAGCTCGGACGAAGCCTCGCGCCGATGGAGCCGCTGAAAGGGAAGTTCAACTACATCAAGGGGCTGTTCAACAAAGCCGCCACCGGCGTCGGCATTCATCCGGGCATGACCGGCAACCTGCTGTCTGGCGCCCCGCTGACGAGAGGCGCGGAACTGCACGGCGGCGTCAGCCTCGATCAAGTGCTGGCGAGCCACATTGGCGACGAGACGGTGCAGCCAAGCATGGTGCTGGGCTGCGAGCAGCCGGTCACCGGCTACCACGAGACGAACTTCTCGATGGCCTACAGTTCGCACATCTCGTGGTCGAGCCCGACTTCGCCGGTGCCGATGGAGGTGTATCCGTCGCTGGCGTTCGACAGCCTGTTCGAGAACCGCGGCAGCCAGCGCAACCTGAGCGTGCTCGATCGCGTGCGCGACCAGGTGGCGTCGCTCGGCCGCCGCGTCAGCGCCGCCGACAAAAGCAAGCTCGATGAATATCTCACCAGCGTGCGCGACGTCGAGAAGCGCGCCCAGGACATGCGCGCCGCGAAAGAAAAGGCCGACGCCAACGCGACCAGCCGCGGCCGCACCGCCGCGATGATGGCGCGGCCCGACAACGGGCTGCCGGAGGACATCCGCGATCACATGCGGCTGATGTGCGACATCCTCGCGCTGGCATTCCAGACCGACAAGACGCGGATCGCGACGCTGCTCTTGTGCCGCGACATCTCCGGGCTGTTCTATCCGTTCCTCGACGTCAAGCTGGCGCACCATCTCGCCAGCCACGAGGACACGAGCGACGCGTTCATGCGTGTCAACCAGTACTATCTGACGCAGTACGCCTACTTGATCGAGAAGCTTGCCGCGATGCCCGAAGGTGAGCGGACCGTGCTGGACAACTCGTGCCTCGTGTTCATGTCGAACATGTGGTCGGGCAGTCAGCACGACAGCACGAAAGTTCCGGTGCTCACCGCCGGGACGCTTGCCGGCACGCTCGCGACCGGACGCGTCCTCGATTACACCGGCGCCGGCGACGAGAACCGGAAGCTCTGCAGCTTGTACCTCTCGCTGATGGACCGGATGGGCGTGACGCTCGATCGCTTCGGCGACGCAACCCAACGCCTTGCGGACATCTGACGCACACGAATCGGGATCGACGGTCCGGCTGAAGCCGGATACTACCGGGATCACGCACACACGCCGATGAAAACAACCCGCGTCGTTTCAGCGGTCGTCGTCCTGTTCTGCGTCGGCGCCGTGAATGCGCTCATCGCTCAGCAGAGCGCCGAAGGATGGCAAAGCCTTTTCGACGGCAAGACGTTGGCTGGCTGGCACGCGTCGGTGCCGCCGCCGCGAACCTCGCGCGGCGGCGCGGCGCAACCGCCGGCGCCAGGTCAATTCGGCACGCCGCAGCCGTGTCCATCCGCGGCCGCGGCGTCGCCATCGGCGCCCGGCGCCTCGCACTGGCAGATCGTCGACGCGTCGCTGATGCCGTGCGGCGAGCCGGCCGGTTACCTGACCTCCGATCAACGATTCAAGAACTTCGTGCTGTCGCTCGACTTCAAGTGCGCGGCCGAAGTAAACAGCGGCGTCTTCGTCCGATCGACGGACGACAACAGCGGCGGCTACGAGGTGCAGATCTGGCGGCAGCAGCCAGCCGGGTTCAACACCGGCGCGATCGTCGGCGTCGCGAAGACCGCGCGGACTTACACGTTCAAGCCGAATGCGTGGAACCGCTATCAGATCACCGCCGACGGCGATCACCTGGTCGTCGAACTGAACGGCGAGACCACGCTCGACGTGCATGACGCGAAGTTCGCGGACGGGTACCTGCGCCTCCAGTATCAGCAATTCCCGATCGCGTTCCGGAATATCAGGATCCGTTCGCTGCCCTGAGCGGCACGCTGCGGTCGAGCCGCGGCGTGGCACGCCGCGTATACACTGAGGCATGCAGCTGGATCTGGCGCGCTTGTGTATGGACTGCGACGAAGTGCACGACGGGCAGCGCTGCCCGGTGTGCGGATCGGAAACCTTCGCGTATATCACACGCTGGATTCCAGCGCCGGAGCGGCGGCATCGGCCGAGGCCGCCGGAGCCGTCGGATACCGCCGCGACCTATCGCGAACTGCTGTCGCCCGACCCGCACCGATCCGGCATGCCGCGGTGGCTGCGTCGCGGCGCTGTCGGCCTCGCGGCACTCACCGCCTTCGGGTGGGCGTGGCAGCGGGGCGCCGCCGCGACGAAGGTCGCTGACGCCGGCCCGCCGTCCGAGCGTGAAAACCCGCCGAGCGCCTGATCGCATACGGACATCGCATGGATCTCCTCGTCTTCGCCCCGCATCCTGACGATGCGGAGATCGGCCTGGGCGGTTCGATTGCGCGCCACGCCGCCGATGGCTATTCGGTCGGCATCGTCGATCTCACGGCCGGCGAGCTGTCGAGCAACGGCACGCCTGCGACCCGCCGCGTCGAAGCCGACGCCGCAGCGCAGGTGCTGGGTGCCGCGGTCCGCGAGAACCTTGGCTGGCCCGACGGCGGTATCGCCAACACACCGACGCTGGTGCGATCCGCGGTCGAAGCGATTCGCCGCCACCGGCCGCAAGCGCTCGCGATTCCGCACTGGAACGATCGTCATCCCGATCACGTGCGCGCCAGCGACGTGCTGACGTCGGCCGCGTTTGCCAGCGGTCTGCGCCGCTACGCGGCCGACGGCGAGGCGTGGCGGCCGGACTGGATCTGCTACTACTTCATCAACGACTCAGTCGCGCCGTCGTTCGTTGTCGACGTGTCGGCGTACTACGAGGCCAAGCGCGCGGCGCTCGCCTGCTATCGCAGCCAGTTCACGCCGCCGCCCGGCGACGGCGATGCGGTGTCGACGCGGCTGACCGCGCCGACGTTTCGTGCGCTGATCGAAAGCCGCGACGCGCAGTTCGGTGCGCTCGCCGGCGTCGCGTTCGCCGAAGGCGTGGTCGTGCGCGAACCGGTGCAGCGCGCGACCTTGCTGAAGCGTTCGAGCTGAGCGCGTGCGGATCGCGATCCTCTGCTACGCGTCGGTCGGCGGCAGCGGCGTTGTCGCCACCGAGCTCGCCCACGCGCTCGCGGCGCGCAGCCACGACGTCTACGTGCTCAGCCGCGAGCGGCCGTTCCGGTGGCGATCCGACGCGCGCGGGCCGACGTTCGTCCAGGTGCAGATGCCGGACTACCCGCTGTTCCGCGAGCCGCAGTACCTGCTCGGCCTCACCAACTCGGTCGTCACGCTCGCACGCAGCCAGCCGATCGACATCGTCCACGCGCACTATGCGGTGCCGCACGCGACGGCGGCGCATCTGGCGCGCGAAATGCTCGCGCGCGGTCCCCACGCGCGGCCGCCGCGGACGATCACGACGCTGCACGGGACCGACATCACGCTGCTCGGCACCGATCCGAGCTACGAAGCGGTCGTCAGCTATGCGATCGAGCAGTCGGATCTCGTCACCGCTGTCTCGGCGAGCCTGCGCGAGGACACCATCCGGTCGCTCGGCATCGGCCGCGAAATCCGCGTGATTCCCAATTTTCTCGACTGCGCGGAGTGGCGCCGTCGTCCCGATGCGGCGCTGCGCCGCGAGATCTGCGGTGCGCATCCGGACGCCCGCGTGCTGATTCACGTGTCGAACTTTCGACCCGTCAAGCGCGTCGACGTGGTCCTCGACGTGTTCCGGCGCGTGCTCGACACGGTCGATGCGGTCCTCGCGATGGTTGGCGATGGGCCCGACCGCGAGCCGCTCGAACGGCGAGTCGAGGAGCTGGCGCTGACCGACCGCGTCCGCTTCGCCGGCGAGCAGCACGACCTCGTCGCCTGGCTGTCGGCTGCCGACGTCTTTCTGCTGCCGTCGGCGCAGGAGAGCTTCGGCCTCGCGGCGCTCGAGGCGATGGCGTGCGAGCTGCCGGTGGTCGCGGCGCGGGTCGGCGGACTTCCAGAGGCGGTCGAGGACGGTGCAACCGGGTACCTGTGCCCGCTGGACGCCGTCGACGTGATGGCGGCACGGGCCATCGAGCTGTTGACCGACGAGCCGCACCGGCTGCGAATCGGCCGCGCCGCCGCCGCGCGCGTCCGCGCGCACTTCTGCACCGAGGATATCGTGCCGCTCTACGAGCGGTGCTACAGAGAGCTGACTGGCGACTAGGTCTGCGGCCCCCAGAGCCTCAAGCCTCAAGCCTCACGCCGCAAGGCGGAGCCACGCGCTTGAGGCTTGAGGTGGCTTGGGGCTTGCGGCTTGAGGCTCATTCTCCGGCGCCTCAGCGCGACGAAGTCGCGGCGCGTGCGCCGTGAAACAGCGACAGATCGATCGCGTCGGCCATCGCCTTGTAGCCGGCGTCGCTCGGGTGAAGGTAGTCGCACGAGTCGTACTTCTCGAGCAGTTTCTTCGGATCGCTCGGATCGCGCGTCGCCTTGTCGAAATCGATCACGCCGTCGTAGCCCTTGCCGGTGCGAATCCACGCGTTGAGCGCCTGCCGCTTGGCCTCGCCGGCCTCCGTGTAATACGCCGCGCCCCAGAACGGCGTCAGCGTCGCGCCGATGATCGTCAGGCCACGGGCGTGCGCCTGTTCGATCAGCTGCTTGTGCGCGGCGATCAGATCGGCCGCGCTCGGCGTCGGGTTGTCGCGGGCGTTGCCGATGTCGTTGATGCCCTCGAGCACGATCACATGGGTTGCGCCGGGCAGCGACAGGACATGGCGCTCGAAGCGGGCCAACGCGTTGATGCCGGCGCCGACTGCGCGCATGTCGGCACCTGGCGCCACCGGCGCCTCGTTCAGCACGCGGTTGCCGCCGATGCCGGCGTTGAGCACCGCCATCTTGATGCCCTGCAACTGCAGGCGGCGGGCGAGATGATCCGGCCAGCGGTTGTTGGTATCCGGCGTCGATCGCGATCCATCGGTGATTGAATCGCCAAACGCGACGATCGCGCCGGCGGCGTCCGGTGAGACGAGGTCGACGCGGGACAAGAGGAACCAGCTCTGCGTCGTGCCGGCCTGCGGCATGGTCGGCTCGCCGGCGTGGTTGCCGGTTTCGGACACGTAACTGGTCTGCAGCGCGCCGCCGTGCATGGTGATCGTTGCCGGGGTATTGGTCGTGCCCGGCAGATACAGGTCGATCGCAAGATCGGCCATCGGTGCGATCGTCAGGTTGACGGGATCGCTGTAGATCACCGCGTTCGCCGGAATGGTGACCGTCGGCTGGCCGGAAAAAGTCAGCGGCCGTCCCGACCCGGTCTTGATCGCTGCCTGCGTCTCGCGCAGCGCGACGTGCGCCGCGCCGATCGTGACAGGCGCGGTGCCGTACGCATTGGTGAGCACGACGCGCACCTTCGAGCCGCCAATGCTGGCGTGGACGATCTCGCGGAGCGTCTGATTCGTGAACTGGATGTAGGGCGGCGGCGCGAACGTCTGGCCGGGCGCCGCTGACACGGCCGGTGCGGGCGGCGCCGGGCATCGCGTGTTTGCCATGAACGGACGCGTTGCCGGCGCGGGCGGCGTCGGATTTTGCGGGCGTCCGACTTCTGCAGTTGCCCACGTGCCCACCCACCGCTCGAACGACGATCGATTTTGCGCGTGCAGGTCCGGTCCGCCGCGGACGAGCAGAACGGCGAACGCGATCGCAGTCGCCACCGCGACGCTGAAGCGGTGGACGCGCTGCCTTGTATCGAGTCTCATGGCCGGCACCTCGTTTCGCGGCGGAACAGGGAGACGATTCGGCGCGATTCTACTCCGCGGCCGGCGCGGTGGCGTGCGGAGAATTCGGACGCGTCTTGGCGGGTTTTCACGTCCGTCGCATGACGGTGCGTTGCGGCATCAAAGCTGAACGCAAAGACCGCAAAGACCGCAGAGAAGCGCAGAAGCGCGCGCGCCGCGACGCGGCGGCGTGCGGCGCGCGAATCTTCGCATTTCGCGTCGTGATCTACGCGGTTCCGTGGACCGGCATGCAGCGGCACACGCACTTCTCTGCGCGGCTTTGCGCTCTTTGGGTTCTTGCTTTGATCTCGCGAACAGAACACCGAGCTGTTACAGTTTTGCACATCGCCCGAGTTGCTTCACGGGAGAATAGGCGTGAGCCGAGCCGTCCTCGTAGTGTGTGCCGTGCTCGTCGCCGCGTCGGCGCGCGGCGATCAATCGGCGTTCGGCGATTTCCACATCGACCATCCCGGCGCGATCCATCACATCACCGCCGCGGATCTGCCGGCGCCGTTTGCGACCGGGTCGGCGAGCAACGCGCCGGCCACCGTGCCGCGCCCCGCCAGCGCGAAGCCGCAGGCGCTGCCTGGTTACAGCGTCTCGCTGTACGCCGACGCGCTCGAGAACCCGCGGCTGATGCGGACCGCGCCGAACGGCGATATCTTCGTGGCCGAGAGCCGGCCCGGCCGCATCAAAGTCCTTCGCGGCCGCGACGCCAGCGGGCGCGCACAGACGATCGAGGTGTTCGCCACCGGCCTCGCCCGTCCGTTCGGGATCGCCTTCTACCCGCCGGGACCGAATCCCACGCATCTCTACGTCGGCAACACCGACGCGGTGGTGCGCTTCCGGTACCAGGTCGGCGACCTCAAGGCGCGCGGCGGCGCCGAAACGATTGCCGCCGTGCCGACGAGCACGCCACCCGGCCGCGGCCACTGGTCGCGCGACGTCGTCTTTTCGCGCGACGGACGCAAGATGTACGTCTCGGTCGGATCGCTCACCAACGTCGACGACGTCGAGTCGAATCCCGGGGAGAAGGATCGCGCGACGGTACTCGAGTTCAACCCGGACGGCAGCGGCCGGCGCGTGTATGCCTCGGGCATCCGCAACGCGGTCGGCCTCGCGGTCCATCCGCAGACCGGCGACGTGTGGGTGTCGGTGAACGAACGCGACGCGCTCGGCGACAATCTCGTCCCCGATTACATCTCGCACATCGAGCCCGGCGCCTTCTACGGTTGGCCGTGGTTCTACATCGGCGCGCACCAGGACCCGCGGCATGCCGGCAAGCATCCGGAACTGAAGGCGACCGTGAAAGTCCCCGACGTGCTGCTGCAGCCGCACAGCGCGTCGCTCCAAATGCTCTTCTACACCGGCGCGCAGTTCGCGCCCGAGCATCGCGGCAGCATCTTCGCTGCCGAGCACGGCTCGTGGAATCGCGTCGTGCGGACCGGCTACAAAGTGATCCGCGTGCCGCTGAAGAACGGCGTTCCGACCGGCGAATACGAAGACTTCCTCACCGGCTTCGTCGTCGACGGCGGCCACGTGTGGGGCCGCCCGGTCGGCGTCACGATGGCCGCCGACGGCGCGCTGCTGGTCAGCGATGACGGCTCGAACGCGATCTGGCGCGTCAGCTATGGCGGCAAATGATCTGGCGGACGCGCGAATCTAACGGCGGCCTCTCGTAGCGCAGGCCTTCAGGCCTGCCGGGATATCGCCCACCACACCAATGCGCCGCAGTTGGCGGCGACGGTGATCCAGAAGACAAGCCGAAACGACAGCTTCCGCGTTTTGTGGCGGAACAGAGTCTGCGCGACGAGCGCGCCTGGCCATCCGCCGGCCAGCGCAAGCAGGTGCAGCGTCCGCTCAGGCGTCCGCCACTCGTCGCGCCGCGCCGCAGACTTGTCGGCGGCGTAGACGATCACCGCGACCGCGCTCGCCGCGCCGTAGACGATCGGCACGGCGAGCGGCAGCGATCCCCGCGCCACCGCGATGCAAAGGCTGGCGAGGAACAATACCGCGGCGGAGATCGCGAACACGCGTGTATTGTGTCGCACGACGCCGCGGGTTCTCCTACCCGGCGCCGGTGATCGTGCCGACCATCGGCGGGTGGATGGAGCAGTGATACCCGCCGGATCCTTCGAGCGTCATCGGCGCGCTGAACGCTCCTGGCGGGATGCTGCCGGTGTCGACCTGGCCGTCGTTGAGCACCACGCGGTGCGTGACTGAGTCGACGTTGTGCCACACGACGGCGTGTTGCGGCGGTACCGTGGCTGGATTCGGCGAGAACGAACGGGCACCGTCGACGCCCACGATGTCGATCGTGATCGCGCCGGCCGGCGGCGCGGTGATGGTGCTGGGACTCGTTGCCGACGGTCCGGTGGTGTTGGCGCACGCGGCGACACCGAGGGCGACTGCGGCCATACCGGCCGCCAGACAGATCTTCCGCATGACGTGATCCTTTCGAGCAGTCCGTGAACGGAAAGCGACGCGTCGTCAGCCGACGACGACGCAGCCGGGCATCTTCGGATGGAGCGAGCAGAAGTAGCGATACGCGCCAGGCCGATCGAACCGGTACGAGAACTGCTCGTCGGTGCCGGGCACCTGCGACTTCAATTGGCGGTCGGTGCGGACGATGTTATGCGGCACGTCGTCGCGGTTGGTCCATCTGACGGTCGTACCAACGGCTACGGCGGCCGCCTCGGGCGCGAAACTGAAGTTATCCACCACGACCTCGTGCGCCGCAACCGCCGACGTTTCCGCTTCGAGCGGAACATCGGTGATCGCAATCGGATGGTCGACGCCGTGCAGCGAGATCCGCGACAGGCCGACGACCTGTCGCAGCCGCTCGTCGGACGCCTTCATCGGTCCGGGCGACGGCGCGCTGCCTGGCGCCGGCTGCGGGAAGGCGGTCGACATTGCCGTGTGAAAGGTGACGTGCCCCTCAACCTTCTGCATCGCCTGGTGAATGTGGCCGTTCAGCACCGACACCGAGCCAAATCGGCGCAGATAGGACAACGCCTGCGTGCTGTCGTCGGTGGCCCAGCCCCACTCGGGATACACCGACCAGAGCGGAATGTGCGCGAACACGACCATCGGCGTGCTGCTCTTGAGATGTTTGACGTCGCGCTCGAGCCTTTCGAGCTGCTCGGCGCCGAGCGTGCCAAGGCCGCCGCTGCGCGCCGTCATAGCGTCCAGAGGGCGCCGGTGCCGACCCAGGCCATGCATGTCAGAAGACTGTCTTCGGTCGTGCTCGTCGATCGATGGCATATGTTTCCCTTATGGGCGCCGGCAATCGGCGCCGGTTGCCATGGATTGGTGAACGCCGGTCTGCTGATACGACCACGCCGGTACGAGCGGTATTCCCGGGAATAAAAGCGCCCGCTCGCGGGTCTATGAGAAGGTGATGCCTCAGCGGCTGTTCGACACCACCGTGCTCCCGCATCTCGACGCGGCGTTCAATTACGCACGCTGGCTCACCCGCAACGACGCCGACGCAGAGGACGTCGTCCAGGACGCGTGCGTGCGCGCGATGCGCTTCTTCTCATCGCTTCGCGACGACGACGCGCGCGCGTGGCTGTTCACGATCGTGCGCAACACCTGGTACAGCCGCGTGTCGCGGCGCTCGCCGGTGGCGGAGACATCGTCGGAGGGCGTCGCGGACCAACGCCAAGACGATGCGCTCGATCCAGAAGAACGGCTGATGCAGCAGCACACCGTTGCCCGCGTCCGCGCCGCGCTCGAGGAGTTGCCGGTCGACTTCCGCGAGGTGGTGGTGCTGCGCGAAATCGAAGGCTTGTCCTACAAGGAGATCGCCGCGGTCATCCGCGTGCCGATCGGGACTGTGATGTCGCGATTGGCGCGGGCACGCGATCGGCTGGCGGCAATGCTGAGGCCGGAGACGGCGATGGAGACGCTGCGATGACGTGCGAACAGGCAGCACGCGATCTCGATGCATATGTCGACGGCGAGCTCGAGGCCGAATCCGCCGCGGCGATCGGCAATCACCTCAGCGGGTGTGCGACGTGCCATCGGCGGCTCGTTGAGCGCCAGGCGTTGGGCCAGTTGGTGCGGATCGCGCCGTACCGTTCGGCTCCGGATCGTCTACGCCAGCAGGTGTTGACGCAGACGACGCGATCCAGATCGGTGCGGCGCGTCACCGCGTGGGCCGCGGCCGCGGTGCTGGTGATCTCGGTCGGCGGCGGCGTCGCGCTTCTGCGATCGTCGTCTCGACGCGGCGACACGGTTGTCGAGCAGGTCGTCGACGGCCACGTTCGCTCGCTCATGGCCAGCCACCTCTTCGACGTGCAGTCGACCGATCAGCACACGGTCAAACCGTGGTTTCTCGGCAAGCTCGATTTCTCTCCACCGGTCGTAGACCTCGCCTCGCGTGGCTTTCCGCTGGTTGGCGGCCGGCTCGACTATCTGGCCGGGCGGCCGGTGGCGGCGCTGGTGTATCAACGGCAGAAGCACACGATCAACGTGTTCGTTTCGCCCGACCGCGACGACACGGCCGCGCCTGCCGTCCGATCGCTGCGAGGATTCCATGTCCATCGGTGGGTGCGCGACGGCATGACGTTCTGGGCAGTGTCCGACCTCAACGACGTCGAGCTGACGCAGTTCGTCGACGCGCTGCGCGCACCCTGACCGTCGACTACCGCTGGTTGCGGCATCAAAGCTGGAACGCAGAGACCGCAAAGAGCGCAGAGAAGACAGCGTAGTTGCGACGTGATCGCTGGCCTCGGGGTGCACGAACAACGCCGACGATATGCAGTTTGCTCGCGCGCGTCCCACGTTGGCCGGCTCCGCCGGCCGATCACCGCCGCGAAGCGGCGGCGTGCGACGCGCGCCCACCTCTGCGCTGCTCTGCGCGCTTTGCGGTCTTAGCGTTCTTGATTCGATCTTGCGAACCGAAGAAATCGGCAGTGTTTTCTTTCGACACTGTGGTCCTGCTGCCACACCGCGGATGATCCATCGAGTCACGCTGCGTCGCTTCTGCGACGTTGCGCGATCTCGCGTGATTCGGGCGGGCGTCGAACAATCCTGTTACGGCATCACAACAATCGCTCTCGCCAACGCGCGCGCGACGGATCGTCTCGACCAGAACTCGCACAGGCTTTCACAGATCGTGATCGCGTCAAGCGATTGTGTCTTTGATGCCTTTGGTGCTTGCTGAAACCGGACAAGCATCGCGATCCGACGCGCGTGGCATATCGGTTGCCCCTCCTCAGTGCGTGATCGCATTTTCAACAGGAGGGAACGCGATGAGGAATGTTCGACCAAACTGTCTGTTCGGTGTGGCTGTTCTGCTGACTGCCCTGGCGCCGGCTGCGGCGCGCGCCGACGATGCGCTGACGGTGACCAGCGCATCGGTCACGGTCAACTGCCCGCTGACGATCGGCGGCAGCTTCGACGCCAAGACGAGCGCGTTGACCGGCACCATCACGCCCGACTCGAGCGGCGCCGTGAAGGGGACTTTCGCCGTCGATTTGATCAAGCTTGAAACCGGCATCTCGCTGCGCGACCGGCACCTGCGCAACAACTACCTCGAGGTCCAGAAGGGCGCGGAGTTCGCGGTCGCGAAGTTCGACAACATCAAGATCCAGAAGCTCTCCGGCAAGACGACCTTCTCGGGGACGATGACCCTGCACGGCCAGCAGCACGACGTGTCGGGCAGCGCCGACCTGCAGCAGGACGGCAAAGGCTACAAAGTGGACGCGACTTTCCCGCTGAAGATCTCCGCGTTCCAGATTCCCGAACCCACCTATCTCGGCGTCGGCGTGAGCGACGAAATCAGCATTCACGTCGTGCTGACCGCCTCGCCGGCGACAGCGCCGCGCGCGACCACGAACGGATCGTCAGGAACCCGGTAATCGCACCTCGCTCCGATCGGCACCGGCCCCGGTGCCGATCGCGGCGACCCCCTATCAACAACCGCGATGCGGCTGATGGCTGGAACTCGATACCACTTTGCGCTCGTGTTGATCGCGCTCGGCGCGATCGCGAGCGGCGCAGCGAACCTCCGGGCGGCGCAGGCGCAGCAGGCGCCGGCAGCGCCAGCGCCGGTCCCGGTGCCAGCGGCGGCGACTCGCCGCACCGCGCCGGCAACCGCCGCGGCAGGTTCGTGCGTGACGTGCCATGGCGATGTCGCGAAGCACACCGTCGTCCATCCGAAGGTGACGGCGTGCGAGGGCTGCCATGTGCCGAAAACGCGTGACGCGCATGCGTTCACCGACAAGACCTGCGCCTCGTGCCACCAGATGGTGAAGACGAACGACAAGTTCGTGCACGGACCGGTGGCGGCCGGCGAGTGTCTCGCCTGCCACGATCCGCATGGCAGCGATGAGCCCGCGCAGGTGCGCATGTTCGGCGCCGAACTCTGCCAGCGCTGCCACGTCGACATGAAAGCGCGGCTCGCCGAGAAGCGCTTCACCCATGCGCCAGTCAAAGAAGACTGTGCCACCTGTCACAACCCGCATGCGTCGCCGTCGAAGTACCAGATTCGCAACGACAGCGCCGAGCAGTGCCTGGGCTGCCACAAGACGCTGCGCAAGGAACTGGTCACCGCGCGTGTCCAGCACGAGGCGGTGGGTATCGATCGCGAGTGCGTCAACTGCCACGATCCGCACGCCAGCGATCTCGACAAGCAGTTGAAAGGCACCTCGATGACGCTGTGCCTGTCGTGCCACGACAAGGAGCAGGACGCGCCGTCGGGCAAAGTGCAGAACGTCAAGGGCTGGCTGCAGACGCACACCGATCTGCACGGGCCGATCCGCCAGCAGGACTGCGTCGGCTGCCATCTGCCGCACGACTCGGAGCACTTCCGGCTGCTGCGCAAGGACTACCCGGAAACCTTCTACAGCCCGTACGAGCCGAAGAACTACGAGTTGTGCTTCACGTGCCACGAGCCGGACCTGGCGAAGGTTGCGCGCACGGCGACGGTGACCGGCTTCCGCGACGGCGATCTCAATCTGCACTTCCTGCACGTCAACCGGACGGAGAAAGGGCGCACCTGCCGCGCCTGTCACGAAGCGCACTCGAGCACCGTGCCGAAGCACCTGCGCGAAACGGTGCCGTTCGGCGACTGGCAGATGCCTGTCGGCTACACGCCGACCGCCGATGGCGGCCGCTGCGCGCCGGGCTGTCATCTGCCGAAAACGTACAGCCGCACGCTGGCGAAGGCGCCGAAGACGGGAGGTCAGTGACATGACACACCAGATGACCGTCGTCGCCCTGCTGGTGATGCTGGCGCTGGCGGCGCGCGCCAGCATCGCCGACGAGCGTCCGGCCATCGGCGGCCCGGCGCCGATGCTCGCGCTGACCGATCTCACGGGCCAGGCGCGGCCGCTCGCCGACGTCAAGGGACGCCGCGGGCTGGTGATTCTGTTCTGGGCCGGCTGGAGCGATCGCTCGATCGAGGAATTGAAGCGGCTCGACGCGGTGTCGGCCGATCTCGGCGCACACGGGGTGACCGTTGCCGCCGTCAACGTCGATCGCGTGGCGCCGGACGACGGCGACGCGGTGACGCTGCGAACCCGCATCGACGGCCTGCACCTGCACGTGCCGGTGTTCGTCGATCGCGGGCTCGAGCTGTTCCACGCCTATGGGGTCGTCACCGTGCCGTCGACCGCAGTGGTCGACGAGCGCGGCCGGCTGTCGTACTTCCTCTACGGCTACTCGCACGAGCAACGCGAATCGTTGTTCGACGCCATCGATGCCATCGCCGGGATTCCGCGCGCCCACGCCGCGGCGTCCCGGTCACCAGTGGTTGCCCCTGCGGCGCTGCGGCGTCTGCAACTCGGACGGCTTCAGCTGCAGCAGGGGCACGCCGATGCGGCGCGCAGCAGCTTCGAGCTCGCGGCGAAGGCCGACGGCACGTTCGCCGAACCGCTCGTCGAGCTCGCGGCGCTGGCGCTCGACGCCTCCGATCGCGCGTCGGCCCGCGATCTGCTGGAGCGCGCGGCGGCGCTCGATCAGCGGAACGGTGCGGTGCGGCGGGAGCGTGCCCGCCTCGCTGTACTCGACGCCGCCGACGGTGCACCCGCGAGCGATCTCCGAACTGCGTTTGCCGATCTCGCCACCGAGGAGGATGCCGTCGCCGCCGGATATCTCGGCTACGCGTTGTGGGCGTCGGGCGACGCGGCGCGAGCCGATGCGGCGTTTCGCCGCGCCCACGATATCAGCGGCGTCGACCCACGCCGATGGATTGCCGGCGAGCAGCCGGCGCGCGCGTCGGCGTGGACGTCGATGGCGCGGTATCGGAGACAGATCGCCGCCGTCGTGCGGTGATGAGCGGACTCGTGCGAGGACTGCTGGTGATGAGCATGGCCGGATCCGCGACGCTTGCCGCCGCGGCGGAGCATCCGCCGGTCGCCGGCCTGACGAAGGCCGACTGCGGCAGCTGCCACGATACCGTTTCGTCACACCGCGTGATGCACGGGCCGGTCGCCGCGGGCGACTGCGCCGCGTGCCACACGGTGGACAACACGCCCGGACGCCGCCGCATCGCGACCAAGAACGCAGCGACGAACGGCGACACGACCGCGTTGTGCGTCTCCTGCCACCAGGACAGCGCCGATCGGCTGAAGCAGGCGCATCGCCACGCGCCGGTCGCCGCCGGCCGATGTACCGCGTGCCACGATCCGCACGGATCGGACTTCCGCTACCAGCTTGCCGAGGAAGGCAATCGCGGCTGCGTGCGCTGCCACGCCGACATCGCGCAGGCGCTCGCTCAATCGCATCCGCACGCGCCCGCCGCCGCAGCCTGCAGCATTTGCCACGACGCGCACGCTGCCGCGCATCCGGCGCAGATGAAAGCGGCGGCCAACATCGTCTGCCTCGCGTGCCACCGCGACACCGCCAGCGGCGGTGCCGCCGCTGATGCGCGCGCGCTTTTCGCGGGGTCGAAGGTCGAGGGGCTCGATCGGCTGATCGCAACAGCGCCGCACATCGCACTCGACAAAACGCTGACGGCCGGACATCCGACGATTGGACACCCGGTTGACGGCCGGCGCGATCCCGCGGAGCCGGCGCGGGCGCTGCGCTGCACGAGCTGTCATAACCCGCACGGCGCCGGCGCCAGGCTGCTGCGATTCGGCGCCACCGGCACGAGCCCGTTGTGCGTCCGCTGCCACACCTTCTGAAGTCGAGGAACGAATGAGACGACGTGCTGCTCTTTGCGTGGCGTTGACGGTGGTGATCGCGGTCGGCGCCGATCGCACGACGGTGACGGCGGCGGACAAGAAGAAGCCGGCGCCGCCGGCTTCGCTGGTGTGGCCGCTGCCGCCGGACACGCCTCGCATCCGCTACGTCACCGCGTACCACGGCCTCACGGATTTCAAGAAGAACAACGGCCGGTGGAAGTCGCTGCTCGTCGGTCCCGATGTGGATCGGCCGTCCACGCAGCTGATGAAGCCGTACGGGATCGCGGCGGCGCCGGACGGACGCGTCTTCGTCACCGACACGGCAGCGCGGCGGGTGTTCGTCTTCGATCCGCACGCGCAAACGGTCGCCTTCGTCGGCGAAAAAGGGCCGCTGAAAGTCGTCAAGCCGATCGGCGTCGCGCTCGACGCAGCAGGCACCGCTTTCCAGCACATTGGGATCCTAAGCTTAGAATTCCACGTGGACAAGTTGTCGCG
>JADMIO010888907.1_pt1 | contig 34301 bp, 32 predicted proteins | sample 8958161 | NCBI WGS metagenome assembly JADMIO01 (sample SAMN16585339, study PRJNA669376) | soil metagenome | isolation source: Crop rotation soil | place: USA: Cullars Rotation, Alabama | collected 2011 | reverse complement strand
CCCTGGTGTTGCCGCGCGCGCGGGAGATTCCAGACTGCGTCACCGCCGGCGGAGAAACGGTCGGCATTCGCTGGCCGGGACATCCCTTCATCCAGGCTGTCATACGCGCGTGCGGATTTCCGTTGGCGGCCCCCAGCGCGAACATTTCAAACCAGGTTTCGCCCACGCGCGCCACGCATGTGCAGCGCACGCTCGGCGGGCGCGTGCCGCTGATCATCGACGGGGGGCAAGCCCAGGTGGGCATCGAATCAACTGTCGTCGACGCGACGACGAACCCTGTGCGGATCCTGCGTCCTGGAATGATTCACGAAGATTCGTTGCGCGCCGCGCTCGGGGATGTGCAGATGGATTTGGCCCCCGCAAACGGCCCCGCCCGCAGCCCGCAGGAAAGCGGCGCGTTGCGAAGTCCCGGGCAGCTGGACAAACATTATTCTCCCACGGCACGCCTCGTGGTGTTGCAATGGGCCGACGTCACGGACTTGCAAGCCCAGTTGATCCGATTGGATCTCACCCCCCAGGACTGCCATGTGGTGGCGCACACCCATGTTCCCCAAGGATCAAATTGGTTTGGCGTGAGCGTAATCCCGCATGACGCCGAGGCATTCGCCCGGGCACTCTACGCGGAATGGCACCGATGCGACGACGCAGGCGCCCGGGTGATCGTCATGGAAGCGCCTCCGGAAGGACCGCAATGGCGCGGAGTATTGGACCGAATCCGAAGGGCTACCAACCGGTAGCCTAAACTAATAGGAGGATTTGACGACTGAAGAGGAATGCGGCAGTCTCCGCCACCGATGCGACTCAAACTGATTATTTTCCTGGCATTCGCCTGCCTTAGCCTGCGCGGCGCCGACGTACCGGCCGTGTTCTCGACCAACCGCACCATGCGCAGCCTCTCGCTGGATGAAAGCATCCGGATGGCCTTGGAACACAATTTGCGCATCCAAATCCGGCGCTTCGATCCCAACATCAGCCGATACCAGTACGAAGCGTCACGCGGCATTTATGATCCCGCGTTCACCTTCGAATATCGCCATGCCAATGAAAGCCGGGCCGGCTCCTTCAATCCGGCCACCGGCACCTCGGAAACGGGCAGCACCTCCGAGCAGGATCGAATGGCCCCCGGCCTGACTGGTGTCCTGCCCACCGGCTTGCAATACAACTTCTCCGGCCGGTTTACCCACAATTCCGGATCCCAACCGGAAGGGCAGTTCGATAGTTACCTCGCAGACGCCGCAGTCCAGCTGGATCAGCCCCTCCTCAAGAACTTTTGGATCGATGCCGCTCGCACCACGATCCGTATCAACAAGTTTAACTGGGAAATCTCCGAACTCGCCCTGGAGGAGGAAATCCGCGCCGTCACCCGCGACGTTCAACTGGCCTACTACGAAGTGCTGTTCTCCATCGAGGACGTCAAGGTGCAGGAAAAAGCGCTCGAACTGGCCAACAAGCTGGCTTCCGACAACAACGAAAAGGTCAAGGCAGGCAAGCTGGCCCCTTTGGACGCCAAGCAGGCCGAAGCGCAGGCCGCCACCAGCTTGTCCGATCTCATCCAGGCCCAACGCCGGGTCCTCGCTGCGGAAAACCTTTTGAAAAATCTCATCACAGATGATTATCAGTCCTGGCACAAAAGCGGGATCGAGCCAACCGAGAAACTCATCGCCGTCCCCGAACGCCTCGACATCACCGAAAGCTGGAGCTCGGCTCTCAATAACCGGCCGGATTGGAAACAACTCAACCTCGAAGCGGAGAAATTGAAATTGAACAAAAAATTCCGCTGGAACCAACGCCTGCCCGAGCTCGGAGTCTTCGGCGGTTACGGCCGCAGCGGCGTGGACAATTCGAGGTTTGGTTACTCCACCAACCTGGGGGTCACCCCTCCCATCATCACGGGTCCCCACGAAGGCCGTTTCGGCACCGCCATCGATGATATCTATAATGGTGTCAACCCCCGCTGGAACGTCGGCTTCGGGTTGCGAGTTCCGCTCTCCAATTATGAGGAACGCAACCGCTTTCGCTCCGCGGAGGAGCAGCTCAAACAAGTCGAAGTGCAGCTCAACAAACTCAGGCAGGACATCATTGTCGACGTCGATAACGCCATGGACTCCGCTCGCGCCAGCTATGAACGCGTCGGCGCAACCCACCAGGCCCGCCTCTACGCCGAACTCGCCCTCGACGGCGGACAAAAACGCCTCGACGCTGGCGTCATCACCAGCTTCGAAGTGCTCTCCCTGCAAAAGGATTTAACCACCGCCCGCACCACCGAAGCCCGCGCCCTCGCAGATTACAACGAATCCCTCACCGCGCTCTTTTACCGGGATGGCACCGTGCTCGAACGGAACAAGATCAGCGTCAAGTTCAGATAGCCACGCCAACGCCAACAGCCGCTTATGGCTGACGGTTTTTCATCCCTCCCGCAAGTGCGCGTGGACGGAAAGTTCTTCCGTGCCGGCGATGAGAAGTTTCACCTCAAGGGAATCACCTACGGCCCTTTCGCCCCGCACGACGGCCCGGAGGGTCCCCCGTTCGCCTCTCCGGAGCGGACGGCGGCGGATTTTGCCTTGATCCGCGAACTCGGGGCAAACCTGCTCCGGGTGTATCATGTCCCTCCTCGCTGGCTCATGGATCTGGCCGCCCAACACGGACTGCGGCTGCTCATCGACATTCCCTGGATAAAAAATCGCTGCTTCCTGGATTCCGAGAGTGCGATGCAGGCCGCGCGGACTGCCGTCCGGGAGGCAGTGCAAATCGGGGCGGCTCATCCCGCCGTCTTTGCATTCAGCGTGGTCAACGAGATACCGCCGGACATCGTGCGCTGGAGCGGCGCGCGCGAAGTCTCGTCATTCATCGATGAGTTGATCGAGATCGGAAAATCCGTCGATCCCGGCTGTCTGTTTACGTTCGCCAATTATCCGCCCACGGAGTTTCTCCACCCGCGCAACGTCGATTTCTTTTGTTTCAACGTCTATTTGCACCACCGCCGGCCGTTCGAGAATTACCTGGCGCGGCTCCAGATGCAGGCCGATTCCAAGCCGCTGATCCTCGGCGAATTCGGCTTCGATTCCCAGCGCGAGGGTGAACCCGCAAAAAGCGAAATGCTCGCCTGGCACATCGAGGCCGGATTTCGCGCCGGCCTCGCGGGCCTGGTCGTCTTCAGTTTCTCCGACGACTGGTGCGTCAACGGTCATGTCGTCCAGGATTGGTTCATGGGCCTCACCACGCGCGAACGGATCCCAAAGGATTCGTTTCACGCAGTGAAAGCCGCCTACGCCATCGCCCCCTATTTCCCGATGGCCCATCGGCCGAAGGTGTCCGTCGTGGTCGCTTCCTACAACGGGGCGCGCACGCTCAAAACCTGTCTCGACTCCTTAATGCGCCTGCATTACCCGGACTACGAAGTCATCGTTGTCGATGACGGCTCGACCGACACCACGCCCCAGATCTGCTCCAATTACACCGGCCCCTCGGCCACCCGCCCGGCTCCCGGCGCGCCGGTTCCCCAACTGGCACGTGAGTCCAGCCCGTCTTCGACGGAGCCCCCGCAAGCCACGGGGCCTGCCCTGAGCCTGTCGAACGGGCCTGCCCTGAGCCTGTCAAAGGGCCCGGCTCGCACCATCCGGTATATCCGCCAGGAGAACCACGGCCTTTCCGTCGCGCGTAACACCGGCATCGCCGCCGCCCAGGGAGAGATTGTCGCGTTCACCGATTCGGACTGCCGCGCGGATGAAGACTGGCTGCATTATCTCGTGGGCGATTTAATCACGAGCCGCTTCACCGGCATTGGCGGACACAATTTTCTGCCTCCCGAAGATTCGCCGGTAGCCGCCGCCGTGCTGGTTTCACCGGGCGGCCCTGCTCACGTGATGATCAACGACCGCGTCGCCGAGCATATCCCGGGCTGCAACATGGCTTTTTACCGCTGGGCTCTCCAGGAAATCGGCGGGTTCGATTCCATTTTTCGACAGGCGGGCGATGACGTGGACGTCTGTTGGAGGCTCCAACAACGCGGCTATCGGATTGGGTTCAACCCGGCGGGATTCGTCTGGCATTTTCGCCGTTCAACGGTTGGGGCTTACTTGAAACAGCAGCGCGGATACGGGGAAGCGGAGGCCTTGCTGGTTCGAAAACATCCGGAATATTTCAATTCGCTCGGCGGCGGAGTGTGGCGCGGCCACATTTATTCGGCAGGCAAATTCGGGCTCATCCTCGGGCGCTCCGTCATCTACCACGGCGTCTTCGGCACCGGCTTTTTCCAAACCCTCTACGCCGCCCAGCCCTCCTGGACCTTGATGTTGCTCACCTCGTTCGAATTCCATGTGCTCATCACGCTCCCCTTGCTGGTGTTGTCCGCGCCGTTCCATTTCCTCCTTCCCATCGCCCTCACCAGCCTGCTGTTGTCGCTCGCAATCTGCATCGCTGCCGCTTCGCAGGCGGAACTGCCCCGCAATCGGAATCGCTGGTGGTCGCGTCCCCTCATCGCCATGCTGTTTTTTCTGCAGCCGCTCGCGCGCGGCTGGGCACGCTATCAGGGCCGTTTTGGACTCCAGGTGACACCCCGTGCCGCTGCGGAACATCTGGACTCCCTGAAATCCCGTGACACCGGGGAACCCTTGGATTTCCTCTTTTACTGGGGGGAAATGACCATCGACCGGATCGACTGGGTCACAACCCTGGCGCTGCGCCTGGATCAACAGGGATGGCCCAGCAAAACCGACAGCGGCTGGAGCGAGCACGACATCGAGATTTTTGGAAGCCGCTGGAGTCAGCTGCAGCTCACGACCGCCACCGAGGATTACGGGGCCGGCAAACGGCTGTTCCGATGCCGGCTGCGCTCTTCTTGGTCCCTGCCGGCGTACGTCGCGTTCTGGGGATGCTTCGGAGCCGAACTGTTGGTGATCGGCGTGCTGGCACGCATCCAACCCTGGCTCTGGATGCTCCTGCTCTCGATCCCGCTTCTCGGCTGGTTCCTCGAACAGGAAAAACGCGACCAACAACGGCTCATCGCCAAATTCCTCGATGATGTCGCCAGGCAACGCGGAATGACCAAGCTCAAATACGACCGCGACAAGGACAAACTCGAAATCGATTCATTAAAGTAGGGCAGGCGTCCCCTGCCCTACTCTGGCTTCAACACGGCCGGCTTGGAGAATGCGCTTGGCGTGTCGATAGGCGGTTGCTACGTTCCCTCCCGCGTGCTGCGCAATAACCCCATCGGTTCCGTCCTTGTCAGTTTCTTTTTCCTGCTGGCGCTCATCGCCTGCTGGATCTCCGTTCGTTACTATCTCTCGGTCAAGGATGCCCAAGCCATGCAATTCCGGATGCAGGCAATGGAAGGGACGATGTCGAGCATGCAACGGCTCGTCACTGAAACCATCGAATACAGCAAAAAAAATCCCGACGTGGATTCCATCCTGTTCAAGTTTCGCCTCAAAACTCCTCCCACTCCGGCGCCAGCTGCCCCCGCTACCCCGCAGCCCGCTCCACGGCCCCCTCGATAACATGGACTCGATGGATCCTCAGCCGCACCAGCAGGAGTTTCTCGCTCCTCCGAAGCCGGTTCCCCCCCAGCCCACCGTCGACGTCGATGATCTACGCCAGCAGTTTTTCGACCTGCGCACCCTGATCAATGCCGCCCTTTCGGGGTTAATCCTCCTGAGCCTTTCCGCCAACCTCGTATTCGGAAAGCAGATGCTCATCGTCCGGCGCCAAATTGAGGAACAACGGCCGAACTTCACCCGGGCCGAGTTGGAATTCAGTCGCAATCGCGAACCCGAGATCCGCCGCTTCATGGATGAGCTCCATCATTATGCCGCGAGCCATCCGGATTTCCGCACGACCATCCTCGATCGTTACCGCGTCGCCCTGGCTCAATATTTCACCGCCGGCACGCCAAACCCAGTTTCAGCTCCAATCCCCCAGGCCCCCATTCCGCCGCCAGCCAAACCCACCGTCGGCCAGCCCCCAGGCCGATGAGCAGGGCCAACTGATTACTGATTACTGATTACTGATTACTTCACTGCCCCGCTTCCCGCAGCAATTCCACGTTCGCACCGCAATTCGCACAAAACCTCGCCGTTCCCGGGCTGAATTTCTGACAGGCCGCGCACTGAACCTCGGCCCTCTTCATGCGGTGATGGATCAGGAGATTCCGGATGTACGGAATCCACGTGAACACATACGCAAATACGAAAACGAGATCCCGCCGGTGGACCCCGTAAACCAGCAGGCATCCGGACCCCCCCATGCTCAGCCACCAAAATGCCGTCGGCACCACGACATGCTTCTTACGCTCGGTCGCCCACCATTGAACGAATATCCGCGAGGTAAAAAGGACGTTTCCAGCCCAGCCCAGCATCACCCACGCGTCCCAGTCCGCGCCCAACAGCTTTCCGTCATTGGTTACCGTGCTCAAAAGCCAGCTCATAGGCCGGCCAGTAAATCCCCCGGCACCCTGTCTGACAAGAGGCGATGTCAGGCCTGTTCCTTTGGACCTGCTCAATGACCATGAACTGCCCTCACCCCCAGCCGCTCTCCCATCCGACTCGCCGCCGCGAAGCGCTATGGCGGAGCGGGGTGGGAGAGGGGGGCCGTCGAGGCCGGGCCTTCGCCGCGAAGCGGCTTCGGCCGCGCAGGCGGGTGAGGGTTAATCCCCTCAGTTCATGGACAGGCCCGTTTAATGGTACGAGACCCGATAGATGCGGTGGCTCGTCGGCGACACGGGACCCGGGTCCGTAAATGTCTTCACGGTCCCGTCACCTGCGATCGGATTGCCCAAGGTGGTCCAGGACACAGCAGTCACCGCGTCCTTGTATTCCACGATGTAGGTGAACCCAGGCCGCGTGGCGAATCCCGCCGTAAACATCCCGGCATTGTACACTCCGCTCGCGAATTGCGATCCCACCAGGCCCAGGATCTGCAGGTTGCTAAACGTCCCTGCCGCTGACAACGCATTGTCATGCGCCGTGACAGCAAGTCCGACCATCATCGAAGCTGGATACGCCGGGGCCGCCACGTTCGTCCCCAGGGGCACCCAGTTCAATCCATTCGTGCTCCGGTAGCCGGTAAACGTGTTGCCGACCCGCGTCAGCCGCAGCCATGCATTCGGAACGCCTGCCGGGATGTAGCTGCTGCCCACGCCCACGGTCGCCGCGGCGGCTGCATTCCGCATCCCCATCTCGACCTGGTCACGCCCAGGCGGTGTCGGGTTGACCGACAAATGATACCCCCGGCTGTCCGCACTCAAAGTTTCGCGTGCCACAAGGACGCCCTTGGCAATCGCATTGGCTCCCGCAAGCGCGCTGACTCGCACGATCGCCTCGAAATCGCCTGTCACCGGTTTGGTCGCCAAATAGGCCTGATCCGACATGCCCCAGTAATCCGCGCCGCCCCCGGTCATATCGATCGTTGTGCCATCACAGGTATAATGAGACCCCCCAATCGTCGGGCTTCCCACATCACCCACCGTAAATCCGCCCACCACTCCGGCCGCATGATTTCCCGCCGCCACCATTTGATTTCCAGCCAGGTCGAACATGGCCCCCACACACTCCACTGTGAACGGTCCGCTGATGGGCGTGTTCATCCGCAACGCCACCATCCGGCCGCCAGGACGGATCGTGACCGTCTCCGGGCTCAGTTGCGGATCGCCGTTGATCGTATAACTGAAACTGTCCCCGATCGCCAAATTCGCGTTATCCATCTCTTCGCTGAAACAAAGCCCGATGGTCAGGCCGTCCAGTGACCCCACCGACGCAACCACCGGCGCGGTGACGTCCGCGAAGACCGTCAACGCCGCAACACTGCTGGTAGCCGATCCACCGAAGTTGGTCACGATTACCGAGTAATTCCCGACATCCGCCATGCGCGCGTGGGCCAGTGTCAATGTCTGGTTGGTTCCACCGGTCACAGGGTTGTTCCCCAAATACCATTGATAGGCCAACGGCGTGGACCCGGCACTCAATCCCACGGTAAACGTGGCAGGCCGATATTCCTCCACGTTCACGGGCTGCGGCTGCGTCCCGATGACCGGCGCCACAGGGATGTCCGGATAAATGTCGATAAACGAGATCTTGTTGTTGAGAGCCGAAGGACCGCTGGAGATGGTCAGCCGTCCGTCGTTCACCGCGCAGCCAACCGTGAAATCAGCCCAGTGCGCAATCGGCGGAGTCGCTGCCGGTGAATAGGGCGACGTCAATACCCCCTCGACTAAAAACTGAAACCGGTCGGCGGCGGGATCCGCATTGTCGGGATCTCCAGCCACGATGTGCACCTGATAAAATCCGTTGGGCACCTGGATTTCCCATGTCGCACCCTGCGCGGGATTCGAAACGTTCGCCTTCATCAAATGAGCTAACGTGTCGTAACGCAGATCCGGCGAGATGGGATTCTGCCGCCAGCGCGTGTCCCTCACAATGTTCGTCCCCCCCGAGGTCGTCCACCCGTAAAAATTTCCGTTCGTCCGATCCCCATAAATATCCCCGATATCGTTGAGATATCCGGGCGGGATCGGCGAGATGCGGCCTGCATTGGCGGAATTGTCGCCGCCCGCTCCAAAGTTGACATTGAATCCTCCGGTTGGCGTCGTGACAGCGCGCACATTGGAGTAATCGGAGGGCCCCGTCGCGTTCACAGCTCGGACGCGATAGGAGTTGGTGGAGCCAAGTGGCACTCCGGTGTTCGTGTAACTGCTCACGGTGCCTCCCAGGGTCGCAAGCGGTGTGAACGTCACTCCATCCGACGCGCTTTCCAACAGAAACTGCGTCACGACCGGGTCCACCGTCCAGCCCACGCGAACGACCGTGCTGGCAAACAATGTCGCGGTCAGCGCCGGCGCACCCGGTGCCGTCGTGCCAGACACCGTTGCTGAAGGGGCACTCGTGCTGCCACCGGTCAGCGACGCGGACACCTTGTAATAATAAGTGCGCCCGCTCTGCACACCGGTGTCCACATGGCTGTTTCCCGCCAAGCCGCTCGCAACAGGCGCAAAGCCACTCGGCGTGCTCGAACGCAACACCGTGTAACTGGCGGCGCCCGGCAGCACGTCCCAACCCAACGTGACCTGGTTCGTTCCCCCCGTTGCCACAATTCCTCCCACAACAACGTTGGGGGCACCGGTGACCTGTGCAGAGTCCGCGCTGGAACCATTGCCGTTCGTCGCAGCCACTACATAGTAGTAGAGCGAACCGTTGTTTAATCCGCCATCGACAAGGTTTGTCCCCGAAGCCGAGCCGATGGTCGTATAGGGGCCACCGTCGACGTCCGATCGTTTAATGAGATACCCGGCGGCGTTGGCTGCCAGTGACCAGCCCAGTGTCACCTGCGCGTTGCCACCCACCGCCGTCACATTCGCAGGAGTCAACGGAGGCCCCGGCGGTACCACGGTAATCTGGCCCGAACCGCCGGCCGCGAAGTTCGCCGGAAAATTCGCGGACAGCTCAGCATACGAATGAGCCCCGGGCGTCAAGGCCGTTCCATTGATGCTCACGGCGCTGAAGGAACACGACTGATGCAGGATCATGATGCCGCCGTTGGCCAGCGTCAGGGATCCCGTGGAACCGATGTCGTACATCACCTCGAACCGAGCCGGGCCCGCCGCCAGCGCGGTCGCCGGGTTCACCAGCGTGCCCGAGACCGCATAGGCCGGGTCGATCCGGATATTGCCCGTGCCCAGGGATCCCGCAGCGGACCCTTTGAGATATCCCGCCTTCACGATCCACGTGCCCGAATAGAGATTGTTGGCGCTGGTCACTTCCACGCTCGCGACGTTGATCGGCCCCTGAATCACGATCAGTGAACCGCTGCCGGCAAGGGCCGCTACGAACTTCATGCCGCGGCCGTCAATGATCGCTCCGGCCCCGTTATCCCCGGGACTCAGCAGGGAATCCGAAACCACATTGATGAGTCCACGCCATTCGAAAACTGTGGTGTCCCCGGCGCCCAACGCCCCACCATTCAAAATCAACCCCGGGTTGCCGCCCACGCCCGGGAAATTCAAAATGGCCCCCACGGCCTTCGGTCGAATCTCCGTGTTGGCGTCCATCGTCAGTGAATCGCCAGGAAAAGTCTGCACACCGGCGGCGGCCGGGTTGCGGATACGGGTGTTGCCCTGGTTGTTGCCAAACGCGGTGCCGTTGGCGATTTCCTGGTAGGTGTTCCCCGCAGTCGGCGCGGTCCCCTGCCATATGGCCGCGGTCCAGGCCGCGCCAGAAGCCTGGACGGTCGTGGTTGTGAAATTCGCCCCATTAGCCCCTCCACTCGCGCACAAGAGGGCGATGAAGGTAATGGCGAGGAGACTCTGGGAGATGTGAATCTGCTTCCTGGTGTGATGCATAACGTGATCGCGATTGAGGTGGCTAATAACGAATCGTTATTCTTACTCTACCCCTCCACGCTGAGCAGAACGCCCTCCACGGCTGCGTTACAACGCAAAGCCGCAAGGGCTGCCAGAGATGAGGGTCAAAAGTTTTATACAACTTTCAGACCGCGCTGGCAAGCTTTCTCAACAGCAATTCTAATCGCTGCTATCACTTCATCCGACAGTCATTGCGAAGTGCGATGGGAACACGAGCGCTCTTTCTCTCCCTCTCCTCCCCCGGCGGGAGGAGAGGGTTGGGGAGAGGAGGGCCTTCACCCGGCGAACGTTGGAAGTCGGCCTCCTCTCCCCAGCCCTCTCCTCCATCCGATGGAGGAGAGGGAGACATCGGTGGGCAATTTCAGAATTCCTACTCCGTCATTGGCAGCACCCCCAGTGCACCGTTACTTTCCGCGCCGTGATCCGCAACATCATCTTCGATTGGTCCGGCACGTTGGTGGATGATTTGCCCGCCGTCTGGGAAGCCAGCAACCACGCCCTCCAACGCGCCGGCGTCGCTCAGCTGACTCTTGACCAGTTTCGCGCCGAGTTTTCCCTCCCCTTCAAACCGTTTTACGACCGCCACGTCCCCCACGTCACCATCGAGCAGCTCGAAGAATGGTTCCGCGCCCGCTTTCACGAAGTCCAGGATTCCGTCGTCCCCCTGCCCCATGCCCGCGAGTTTCTCGTCTTTTGCAGGGAACGCCGCGTCCGCACGTTCGTGCTCAGTGCCGTCCATCCCGACCATTTCTCCACGCAACAGGACCGCATCGGTTTCGGCGAATTCCTCGAACGCCCCTACCTCAATGTCCGGGACAAACGTCAGCGCATCCGTGACATCCTTTCGGAAAACAACCTCGCGCCCGATGAAACCGTGTTCATCGGCGACATGCAGCATGACATAGAAACCGCCCGCCACGGAGGCATCGCCTCCTGCGCCGTGCTGACCGGCTACCAAACCCTCGACCAACTCCGCGCCGTTCACCCCGATCTCATCGTCGAACACCTCGGCGAGTTGCGCCAACTCCTCGAGCGCCACGGCATGCAATTGAAACCTCCCGCCACTGCCGATGGCCATCCCCAACCCCATCCCCCGCCAGTCCCCACCGTCGGCGCCCTCATCTTCGACGACTCCCTCCGTGTCCTCATGGTGCGCACGCACAAATGGTCCGGCCGCTGGGGTATTCCAGGAGGAAAAATAAAATTTGGAGAACGATCCGATGACGCCCTCCGTCGGGAATTGCTCGAGGAAACCAATCTCCAAATCCACGACATCCAGTTCGTTCTCGCCCAGGATTGCATCCGGTCCCCCGAGTTTTATCGTGAGGAGCATTTTATCCTGCTCAATTACACGTGCCGCTGCAGCGGTGCTCCCCAGGTCCGGCTTAACCAGGAAGCCCAGGAGTTTCGATGGCTCCCGATCCCCGAAGCCTTCAAGCTCCCCCTGAATCAGCCGACAAGAATTCTGTTGGAAGCCGTCGCGTCCCGGTTTGCCGCTCCGGTCTCATAACCATGGCAGCCCGCGCCACCGCTCCCGCTTGAACGCTCATGGATAACACCGACAAAATCATCATCTCAGACCTCGAAGTCGCCTTCCAGGTGGGCATCACCGAGGCTGAGCGCGCCCAGCCCCAGCGACTCCTCATCACCGTCGAGATTGACCACAACCTCGCGCCCGCAGCCGCGCGTGATAATCTCGCCGACACCATCGACTATGCGGCGGTCTCCAATCGCCTGCTCCATTTTGGAAACGGCTGCCATTGGGAACTCATCGAAACGCTCGCTGCCGAAATTGCGACCATGGTGCTCGATGAATTCAACCCCCAGCGCGTCACCGTCGAAGTCAAAAAATTCGTCATCCCCCAGGCTCGCCACGTCGCCGTCCGCCTCACCCGCAGCAGGAAATAATGACGAATGACGAATGACGAATGAGGGGGCGGGAACTTTGTCGAACCGCATATCGCCTTGATGAGAATTTGCTCTCGAGTGTGAGCTGGAGAATCTGGCATCGAGTGATGACGAACAGAAACTCGAGTGCGGCCCTACAAGTTCCCTCTCCCCGGGGGAGAGGGCTAGGGTGAGGGCGAGCTTTCCTGCACAAACATCATGGCACCCAATGCCCACTGCCATGTTCTCAGCGCCTTTCAGCCATTCCTCGCGCCAACTCCTCCCCCACCGCATTCTCGACAACCCACGCCCTAGCTCGAAGCACCAACGTCACTGCCCCCGCGTCGCTCGTGTAAAAAACCCGCGCCGGTTGTTTGCCCAATCGTTCTCGCAGCCGTGACCCGGCCCGCGCCGTCGCCGGATACAAGGAATCCGTGACCACAATCACCTTCGGCCGAGTTAACTCCAGCAAACCCTCCGCCAGGGGTTCGCCTGGGACCGGCACGCCCGATATTACAATGTCCGCGCGCAAGTCCGGATGGCGCTCGATCAACGCGTTCTGGCCGCGCTTGGCCAGGTCAGACAACAACAGCAACCGCATGCCCTCCACCTCCCCGCCGAGGACCAGCGCATTGTCGTCCGCCTGCGGAAAATGGTCCGCCGCGTCGGGATGCAAAACCCTCCAGTTCCCCACCAGCGCGCCCCGGGAGACACTCACATGTGTTTTCAGGTGCGCCTTCAATTCCCGGTAGGCTGCCGAACGAAACTCCACCCGGCTCATCACGACGGAACGCACCCGGAATTGTTGCAGGATGTAATCCGCGCCGCCCACGTTATGAACATCGCCGTGCGTCAGCAGCAGCGCCGTCATCCCATCAATCCCCTGGGAACGCAGGAACGGTTTGATCACAAACTCCGCCGCACTCCGGTTGCCGCAATCCACCAGCAGATCCGCGCAGGCCCCCGGCGCATGGATGTGGATGGCCTCGCCGCCGTTGAGGGGAATCGCCGTAATCCGCGTCGTGTTCCGATCCATCCAGGCCATCGTGATCCCTCCCGCCAGCGCCAAACTCAACGCCACCGACGCGGCACCACGCACCCGCGGAAAGCGCCATCCCCGGCACATGACGAAAAACAATACGCCGTAATACATCGCAAACCCCAGCCACGAAGGGGTGCGAACGTAATAACAACCCCATTCCCAGTGGCCCGCCGCTTCGCTGATCCTCACCATCAGCCACATCGCCAGCCATGCCGTGTTGTTAAAAAGTTCCGTGGCTCCCGGCAAAAACGCCCCGCCAGCCAGGCTCGCCAAATTTGCTGCCAACGCCACGCTGCTCAACGGCACCACGATCAGGTTTGCCCACAAACTCGACGGAGTGAAAAGATTGAAGTAATACGCAACCAACGGAATCGACCCCAGCCACGCCGCCAGCGACGTGACCAATCCCGTCGTGGCCCATCCCGCCAGCCGCCGCCAACGCCGGGACCACGGTGTCCTCAGTTGCTCGGGAATCAACGGATCTTCCGCCAGCAGTCTTGTCCGAACCCCATCGATCACCGGGACCAACAACGCCAGGCTTAACACCACGCAAAACGAAAGTTGGAAACTCGCCTGGAACAGCTGCTGCGGATCCCACACCAGGATGATCAGCGCTGACGCCGACAGCGAATTCAACAAGTCACTGGGCCGCTTCAACCCCCAACCCGCGATGATGACACTCATCATGATCGTCGAGCGCACCGCCGAAGCCTGCCATCCGGTGACTCCGGTATACGCCCAGATGAGCGGGAGCACCACCCAGCCCGCCCGGCCCTTCGGCACGCGACAGGCCTGCATCACCAGGACCAGAATCGTCGCGATCAACGCGATGTGCAGTCCGCTGATCGCAAAGACGTGCATCGTCCCCGACCTCATGAACGGCTCCGAAACCTCTCCGGTCAGCCCCGTTTTCCACCCCAGCGTCATCGTCCAGAGCAGCCGCAACGATTCGTCCACCGGCAGCCCGCGTCCCAACACGCCCATTGCCCAATCCGTAAACCGATCGGCAATCGGCGGTCGCTCCGGCTGAATTCCCGCCGCCAGTTTCCAATCGTTCGTCGACTGCACCTGCAGTTGAAAATAAACACCGTGCCGCTGGAGATACGCCCGGTAATCAAACTGACCTTGCACGATCGGCCGCGGGGGTTGCTGCAGCACTCCTTCCATCTCCACGATCCGCCCCCCAAAATAGTTCGCCGGCAACACACCCGGCGTGCTCATCACGATCCGACCGCTGGCCCGACGCCATTCACCTCGATTGGGACGCACCGCCTCCACCCGCAGCTCCCCCAGGGTGCGCGTCGTCGTTGCTCCTTTGTGATCATAAACACGATGATACGGAGTCTCCACCAGCTCGCCGCGCATCGTGACAATCGCTGGCTCATCGCGAAAATGATGCCGCAAATCATCCGGAGCCAGCACCGCCGTGTGCACCCGCAGGTTTGCCGCACCCGTCAACACCAGCAGCACCACCAGGCTTGCGGCGCGCATCCGCGAAAACCCCGCACCCAACAACCCCACCAAAAGCGCCGTCCCCAACAACACAAATGGCGAGCCCCGCCAGGGAATGATGTCCGCCACCAAAACCCCAGCGGCGTACAGCAACGCCACTATAAACAACGGGCGCTTCATCTAATGTCTCCTTGTTACTGAATACCGACCACTGACCACCGATTACCACAGCGATTGAGAATTGAATATCGAGTATTGGTTATTGCCCCCAGACCTCGATGCCGCTCACAAGCGCCGGTCGCGTGACCCAAATAACCAATAACCAATTTTCAATGAATCAATAGCCAATGATTACTCGCTCTCCCCCGCGCCTCCGGCGCCCACAGCGCCCGCAGCGCCCCTTCTGCCCCGCCACTTCCCCCACGCCCTCCATGCCAACAGCCCCAGCAGCGCCCCCAGCGCATCGATCAGCACGTCCAGGACGCGCCCCTCGCGGGACGGCACAAAGGACTGGTGAATTTCGTCGCTCACGGCAAACAGCACGGCCAATCCAAAAGCCAGCATCATTTCATTACAGCGCCCGGGCTTTCGATCCGCGCGTCCAGGCCTTCTCAATGCGCGCCACATTAGCAGCGCCAGCACAGCGTATTCCGTCATGTGCGCCGTTTTGCGAACCCCCAACTGCACACGCCCAATCGACTCCTCCGTGATGCCGGGAACCAACCAGCGCAACACAGGCCCGATGATCCGCGACGTATGCCGGGACGAACCCACGTCAGTCGAAAAACCGATAATCACTCCACACCACAAAATAACCGGAAGCCAATACCAGACGAAATGGGCGGTGAAACTGACCGCTCGCGACGGCGGAGGCGTGCTCGGTGGATTCCCTCCCGTCGATGCGTCGGTGTTCACAAGTCAGCCCGGTCCGGCTTTCCTCCTCCGCTCTCAGTCCTCGTCAAACTTGCGGCGAATCAATGCTTCGATCTCCGAAACCGCCCGCGTCGCGTCCCGCCCATCGGCATGCACCATCAAGCGGCTCCCGGGTCCCGCTGCCAGCATCATCAAACCCATGATGCTCTTCCCATTCACTTTCTCGCCGTCTTTTTCCACGAAAATCTCGCAGTCGAACAGATTCGCCGTCTTGACGAACAGCGCAGCGGGACGGGCATGGATACCTTGCCGGTTTAATACGACAAATTCTTTGGAGATCTTCACATCATCTGCTTTCCGGGCACCGCTCATTTTCACGCAAGGTAACCAGCGCCCTCGTGCATGCCAATGTAATTCCTCACCCGCCTGCGCGGCGCACCCCTTTGTAGGCCGGGTCCCCCGACCCGGCGCATTCATGCACCCCTTTGTAGGCCGGGTCCCCCGACCCGGCGCATTCGTGCACCCCTTGTAGGCCGGGTCCCCCGACCCGGCGCTCACCTCACATGAACCAAAAAACCTCTAACGAATCCCCCACCGAGAGGTCTGGTCATTATGGCTTTGCTCCTTTACGATGTTCACGTGAGTTCGACCCCGGAATCCGAACTGCTCGAACGCTGCCGCCACGGCGAGGCGGACGCGTGGGATGCCCTCTTCGATCGGCATTATGCCCCGGCCACCCGCTTCATCTATCAGCTCGGACACGATTTCACCCGCGAAGACGTCGAAGAAATCTGTCAGGAGGTCTTTCTCACCGTGATCAAGAGCCTCCACACCTTTCTGGGTCAATCCCAGTTCCAGACCTGGCTCTTCCGCATCGCCGCAAACAAAGCCCGCGATTACCGGCAAAAACTTCATGCCGCCAAACGCGGCGGCGGCCAGCTCACCGTCCCGCTGGTCACCGCCCCTCCCGACGACTCCGACTCCGCCTACACCGTGGACCCTGCCAGCCCCCTTCCGGGTCCGGACTTGACGCTCCTCAATGGCGAACGCATCTCGATGGTCGGCCAGGCCCTCGAAACCCTCGGCGGCCCCTGCCAGGAAATCATCGAATTACGTTACTTTGCCGACCTCAGCTACGACGAAATCGCCCAAACCCTCGCTTTAAACCCTAAAACTGTCAGCTCGCGCCTCAGCAAATGCCTTGATAAACTCGAGGTCATCACCCGGGGATTGCTCGCCCAGGAAGATCCGCGGGAGAAAAGATCACCCACTTCCGTCTAATCCAATGATGCCGCCGGAACCGGACAACAAAATCGAAGAACTGCTGCGAGGCTACGCGCGTAAACGCCGCCAGGACGCGGACAGCCCGCCTCCGGAATTGCATCCCGCCAACCGTCGGGCGCTGCAAGCCGAAGCTGCAAAACTGGTTCCCCGCGCTCCTCGCCGCAGCTCCCTTTGGACCTTGCTCGTCGGCTCGTGGCCCCGCATCGCCATCTCCACCGGCGTATTCGCCATTCTGGCCCTCATCCTCTGGAACTCCGTGCCGACCCGTGACGATGTCGCCAGCGCCGATTCCAAAGGTTCTGCCGAACGGGCCCGCCCTGAGCCTGCCGAACGGGCTCCCATGACACTCGCTTTCGAAAACCGCAGTGAGCCTGTCGAAGGGCGCGACCACGAACTCAAATTGGCTGACGCCGGAAAAATCGACGCCGCTCAAACGGAACTCGCCACCCGTAAAGATGCGGATCGGCCCACACGAGGCATTCCGATGAGCCCATTTCTCGAGAAGAAATCCAGCGACCCCTCCGCCGGAACTGTTGAGCTGCGCAGTTATGCCAAAGCGGAAGCCGCCAACGGCTCTCCCAACTCCATCGAGGATCTAAAAAAACGCTACACAGTTGTCTCTCCATTAACCGTCGTCACTGGTGTCGACGCCAATTCCCGCAATCTCACAAAGTTGAAAGCATTCGATCAGAGTGGTGCAGCCGCTGAAAAACCAAACTTCACTTTCGGCGGAGGCGGCGGCGCCAACCGGCAACAGGACGTCGCAAAAGAAGGTCTCGCGAAACAGGCTCCCACCGCCGGTGCCGGACTCGGTGGCAATTCACCCGCCGGTGGAAGCGGACCCGGACGCGAAATCGCCCAATTCGCGAAATCAGCGGATCACACGGTAAAGGACAATGCCTCAAAAGCGAACAGTCCAAACGTGAACGGCCCCATTGGCGGGGCGCTCTCGTCGCAGTCACAGACGCAGACCAAGCTCGCCGAAACTGAGATGTTACTAGCCCGCGATGAGAGTGTTCGCTCCAAACAATACACGGCAACCGCTCCGGCATCCTCGCTCACGATCCCAACCCCACCGCCACCCACTCTCATTCCCCAACCCACTCGCGGTCGCCCGCCAATCACGGCAACCGCAGCGCCCGGGGCACCTGCTGGGCGGACAGACACCACCTCCATCAGCGCCTCCGTCGCTGTCTCAGGCCAAAAAGCCGAATCGCAGGCAAATGTCGTGAGGCTGGTGTGGCGCGCTCGTTACGCGCGCCAACCGGAAAACGCTGCGGCTCTCCCTGTAGGCCCGGTGTCCTCACCGGGCGTCCCTCTCCAAAAAGAACAAGAACAGGCCGCAACCGCAACCTCCCCGCTTTCCACGTTCGAGTTCGAACAATCCGGCGACGAAATCCGTGTGATCGATCAAGACGGCTCCGTCTACGCCGGACGCGTTGTCACTGCCCGCCCTGAGCCTGCCGAACGGGCCGCGGACAAATCGGAAGCGCGCTTCGGGGAAGCTGATTTCGACACGAACGACAAGCTGGTCCGTCAGGAGGCTCAGCAATTCCGGACCCCGGTGCCTGCCCTGAGCCAGTCGAAGGCGGATCCCCAGTCCGCCCGACGGTTGGCCTCCGTGATTTCTGCCGCGAATACTACCAATGTCCTCTTCCGCGTTGTCGGGACAAATCGCACCCTGGGACAACGAGTCATGTTCGAAGGCACTTTTAGCTCGTTGCCCTCGCATTATCAGTATGGGTTCGCCAACGGGGCTCGCCCTGAGCCTGTCGAACGGGCCCGCCCTGAGCCTGGGGCCGCACCCACACCCACACCCGCACCGACTCGTGCCCGTCCCTCGGCAACCACACCGGTGCCCGCCGCCACCCAGACGCAAACAAAGATGCAAACACCCACGCGCGGCTTTGCAGATTCCTATTCCACCAATTTGCCCAAGTCCCCGCAATTAGTGGGTCGCATGCGCCTCGGACTTTCCAACGCCCCCGCCATCTCGATCATCGCCTACCCCGCCCCCGCCCCGAAATAACCCCCTGGGAGCGCCGGCATCTTCAGTAATCAGTAATCAGTAGGTCGGTGCGAAAGCGCCAGAGGACTGGCGCACTCCAAACCCTGCCGGACTTCGCTGCAACCTCGTGACTCGCGGAGCGTCTCGGAGTGTCCACCCTCCGCAGTAGCTGCTACGGAGGACGGGCGGTCCTCTACCGCTTTGGGACTGACAACGGGCCTACTGATTACTGATTACTGATTACTGATTACTCCCCTTTCCGGTTGGCGACCTCAAAAGCTCCCGTTACTCTCCGCCCGTTCATCGCGTGAAATCTCATCCCAAAAAAATCGACCGATTCGAGTTCGAGCGCCTGCTCTGGAACATGGGATTACGCGGCGTGGCCGGTGTCGACGAAGCCGGACGCGGCCCCCTTGCCGGCCCCGTGACGGCGGCTGCTGTCATTCTTCCGAACAGTTGGGCCATCGACGGCCTTCCCCCGGCACTCGAGGGACTCAACGATTCCAAGCAGATCACCGCGGAACAACGCGAGCGATTCTTCGCCGTGCTCACCGGCGACCCGCGCGTCCAGTGCGCGGTCTCGCATCTGGACTCCGAAGCCATCGATCTCTGGAATATTCTCGAGGCCACACATCGCGCGATGAACCTCGCCCTGGCGCAACTCCAGCCGCCACCGGAGCATGTGCTCGTGGACGGCACACGCGTGCGCTCGCTCCGTTTCCCCCACACGCCGCTGGTGAAGGGGGATTCCCGAAGTTATTCCATCGCCGCCGCAAGCGTCCTGGCGAAGGTCACGCGCGATCGAATGATGTTGGATTACGATCGGGCCTGGCCCGCATACGGTTTCGCCGGACATAAAGGTTACGGAACACCGCAGCATCTGGCGGCAATTGCCGCGCACGGACCTTGCCCGATCCATCGGCGCACCTTTTCCCCCATCAAACCGGAGCAACAGCCCGAGCTCTTCTAAAGCCATGAGCCTCTGGAACCGGCTCCGGCAACTCCGCGCACGGGCACCGAAGCAACTCCCCGAGCATCTTCAGCGGGGAAATCTCGGCGAACAGGCGGCCCGCAAACATCTCTCCAAACTGGGCCTCAAGTTTCTCACTGCAAACTTCCGTTCAAGGCGCGGCGAAATCGACATCGTATTCCGGGAGAAGGATTGCCTGGTGTTCGTCGAGGTAAAAACAAGGTCCAGCGAAGACTGGACTCGCCCCGCCGCCGCCGTCGATGCGCGCAAACGGCGTCTGCTCTCCCAAACCGCTTTCGACTACCTCAAACTCCTCAACAAACCGCCCGTCAAAATCCGTTTCGACGTCGTCGAGGTGCTCCTCTCCGAAGGTCAAGTCCGGGAAATCCGCCATCTCCCCGCCACCTTCCCTCTCACGGCACCCTACCGCTACGGGTGAGGTTTCCCAGGCCCAGCAATGATCGCGGATTGAGCGTTGAGCGTTGAGCGTTGAGCGTTGAGCGTTGAACGTTGAGCGTTTGACTCCCTCTCTCCGTTCTTCGTTCTTTCTTCCTTCCCATGATTCTGCCCCCATGATTCTGCCCCCATGATTCTGCCCCCATCCGGCGCGCTAAACAAATACCCGAGGAGAGGGTCGTGGAGAGGAGGAGAGGAGGTCGTTTTTCCGAAACGTTCAACGCTCAACGTTCAATCAACGCTCAACGCGCAACGTTCAACTCCCAACTTCCAACAGCATTTCCCGGGCGGTCCTGCGGCCCTGTGGTGTCTCATTCCCATACGCCTCCCCCGCCCGCCATACACGTTTGAGTCGGTAACCACCGCCAACCCCCTGATGCCGCCCCCATTGCCCCCTGACTGTCTCTGGCAAAACTCCTGCTTATCGAATCCGCCAGAATTGAATCGAATCGAACTGCCGTTCCGCTATGAAGTCCTCACTCTCCTCTGCCAGCCGATCCTCGGCGCGTCGCCGTGGCGTCGCGGCCTTCTCGCTGGTTGAAGTGACGGTCGGCCTTGGCATCGTGGGCACTTGCGTCGCCGCCTTGTTCTCGGGCTTTACCACCGGCTTTTTTACCATCCGCATGGCCCGCGAAAATTTGCGCGCCACCCAAATCCTGCTCCAGAAAACCGAGACCCTCCGGCTCCTCAGCTGGGATCAACTCACCGCCACGGGCACCAACGCCGTCCCGACAGTGTTCGCCGAGCGCTACGATCCCAATGCCGCCACCGATAAAGGCATCACCTACAGCGGCACCATACAGATCGGGGCCTGCCCCATCACCTCCAGCTACAGCAACGAGATGAAAATGGTCGTCGTCTCGGTCAACTGGAAAACCGGCACCATGGATCGCAACCGTTCCTACACGACCTACGTCTCCCGCTATGGACTTCAGAACTACATCTACTAAAGCCCGCCGGCGCCGGGCTTCGGGCATGATGCTCATCGAAGCCCTGATGAGCATCGGCCTGACCGGCCTCATCATGATCGTGCTGGTGTCCATCTCCGTCTTCAGCGGACGCAGCTTCGTCGCCATGGCCAATTACGTCGAACTCGACGACAACAATCGCATCGCCATCGACACGATTACCCGGGACCTGCGCGAATGTAACAAAGTGCTGTCCAGCGACGCCACCAGCCTGGCACTTGAGGATTCCGACGGGTTCACCATCACCTACACCTACAGCCCCACTCTCAAAACACTCACGCGCGTCAAGGCGAGCAGCTCTACCACACTCCTCACCGGTTGCCAGACGCTGACCTTCACTTTGGGACAGCGAAACACGGTCGCCGGCACCTTCGACCAGTTTCCCGCTGCCACCATCGCCGAGGCCAAAGTCGTCGATGTCTCCTGGCGTTGTGTGCGGACCATCCTCGGCGTCACGGCCAATACCGAAGCTGTTCAGACTGCAAAAATCGTCATCCGCAAACAAGGCACATGAAAATTCCCCTCGCTTCGCGGCTACAGCGCCAACAGGGACACGCTCTCCTGCTCGCCATCGTGGTCACGGGCCTCATCGGTTTTATTCTCGTCACCTACCTGACCCTCGTCCAAAGCCAGAACGCGTCGGTCATGAGATCCCAGGCATGGAATTCCGCCATCCCCATCATTGAGGCAGGCGTTGAGGAAGGTCTGGCTCATCTCACCGCCCACGGCTCCACCAACCTGAACTGCGACGGCTGGACCCAGGTCAATACCACCTATCAAATGACCCGCTGGATAGGTGAGAACTTTTATGTCGTCACCATCACCAACTTCATCCAGGGCGCTTCCAACAACGCGCCCATCGTCGACTCCAAGGGTTACGTCATCATGCCCCTCGTCCTGGCTTCCGCCGGCCAGGGCCCTCTCCTGGCTCAAGTCAATGCCCCCGTCGGCGGCGTCTACCTCGGACGCGGCGTCCGCGTCACCGCCGCCCGCGACATGCTCTTCGTCAAGGGCATGGTCGCCAAGGATTCCATCGACCTCAACGGCAATGGCGTCAGCACTGATAGTTTCGATTCCACCAACCCCTCCTACAGCACCGGCGGCCTCTACGACCGCGCCAAAGCCCGGGACAACGGCGACATCGGGGTGAACTCCTCCATCATCAATTCGATTAATCTCGGCAACGCCGACATCCACGGCAAGGCCTCCACCGGACCCAACGGCACGATCGCTTTGGGCGTCAACGGCGGCGTCGGAAGTTACGCCTGGCGTGCCGCAGGCAATGACGGCATTCAGCCCGGATGGCATTGCACCGACATGAACGTCACCTTCCCCGATGTCACCGCCCCGTTCAACGGCGGCGGCTTTACTCCCAGCGGCGGCACCATCACCAATACCACCTCCACGACCACCACCAACTCGTCCACTGGTTCAGCCACGATTGCCTACCCTTCGAGCCCACCCAGCCTGCCTGCAGGTTATGTCGTCACCAACACGGTGACATCGTCCACGTATCCCTCAGGATCTGCCGGCCCGGTCACCCCGATGATCGTGACCAACACGACCTTGGTCAATGTGAAGACCAATAACAATTACCCGGCCATCGGGACCTACCTGCCCCCAGTGACCACGTATCAGGTCAACAACGGCCCCCCTAGTGAGCGCGGGTGGTATTATACGTATGAACGGATCGACGGCTTCACGACCAACTATTCCTATCCGACCTACACGGTCGTCAACTGCACCTATTCCACCAACTCCGCCACCACTGTCACCACCTACGATTACATCCTGGACAACGGCAATTATCAGTTGAGCTCGCTAAGCGGCACCGTGTATGTCCGCGGAAGAGCGGTGCTCTACGTCACCGGCAGCACCAGCGTCGGCGGCCTCACCATCAAACCCGGAGCGCATTTGGACCTGTACTCGAATGCCTCGAGTGTCGGACTGGCTGGAAACAACACCGCCAACAGCGACGGTAATGCCGGCAACTTTGCCTTCTGGGGCATGCCCAACGTCACTAGCGTCACCCTCAGTGGCAACGCGGGATTTACGGGAACCATCTACGCGCCCAACGCCAGTTTCACCATGAACGGGGGGGGCAATAACATCACCGATTTCATCGGCGCCAGCATCACCAAAACCGTGACGATGAACGGCCATTTTAATTTTCATTACGACGAAGCGCTTGCAAAATACGGCCCCAGCCGCGGTTGGGTCGTCAATTCCTGGAATGAACTGACCCCGGCGAGCATCCCGAAAGCTTCCGTCGACGCCTACGGCCACATCGTCTACAGCAATCAATGATACAACTTTGACAACCCTCCCGCTTTGCGGGCGCGTTGTTCCTACACGCCGGCGCTTCTCGTTCCACCCGGGGAGCGCCGGCAAATTTTTGGGGTGCAACGCTCAACGTCCAACGCTCAACGTTCAACTTTCAAAAATGCGAATTCTGTAGAATTTGAAATTTGAAATTTGAAATTTGAAATTTGAGATTTGAGCGTTGAGCGTTGAACGTTGAGCGTTAATCGGAGCCCCACTTTAGCATCGACACCTCCCCTCCCCCTCCCGACTCTCCCTCGGTGCCAGTTTGCGTCATTTTCAACCCTGCTGCACGCGGCGAAAAGGCCCGTGATTTCCGCGATCAACTAGCCCGACTTTCAGCCGAGGTCATCCTCAAGCCCACCTACGCCGCCGGATCCGGACGTCCATTGGCTGCGGCCGCCGTGGAGGAAGGATTCGACACCATTATCGCTGCCGGCGGTGACGGAACCCTGAACGAAGTGCTCAACGGCATCCACGATGCCCCGGATGGATTTGCGCGTGCGCGCCTGGGCATTTTGCCATTGGGCACCATCAATGTATTTGCGCGGGAACTGGGCATCCCGCTTTCATTCGAGCCTGCATGGAGCGTCATCCGACAGGGACGCGAAACGCTGATCGACGTGGGCGAAGCCGAGTATGTGGCGCAGGGCGGACAGCCAGCGCGGCGATTGTTCGCGCAACTGGCGGGCGCCGGACTGGATTCCCGCGCGATTGAACTGGTCGACTGGGAGCAGAAGAAAGCGTTCGGCCCGTTGGCGTATGTGGTGGCGGGGTTCAAGGCGCTTGCGGAAACCAAGACCTCGATCATCGCGTCCGCCTCCGGGCCTGGCACAGGCGAAACGGCGCAAGGCGAGCTGATCCTGATTGGCAACGGACGTTATTACGGTGGCCATTTCAATTTGTTTCCGAAAGCGGACCTTCGGGATGGCCTGCTGGATGTGACGGTTTTTCCGCGAGTCAACTGGGAGACGCTTATCCGTTCCGGCTGGGGCTGGTTAACGGATCAGATCCACAGTGCCGCCGGCTGCCAAACCTTCCAAGCCCCGACCTTCACATTGAATAGCCAGGTGACCAGTCCGGGAGCCGCGAACCCGCCCCCGGTGCCCCTGCAACTGGACGGCGACAACGTGGGCCACCTCCCGGCAAAGTTCACCGTGCGCCCCAAATTATTAAGGGTGCTGGTGCCGTAGTGCATAATTTCCATTCCTCCCATAATTCTCAGAACTCCAATATTTGCCCGAGAATTCCACGCCCGGGGGAGGGCACGATCGTTCGAGCCCCTCTCCTCCTCTGAGGAGGAGAGGGCCGGGGAGAGGAGGCCTTTTCCTCGGAAACGCTCATTTTTCAACGTGCAAGCTCTCAGTGCGATTATCGGGCAGCACGGCGAGGGAGCCATGAGCGGGTAAAATCCGTTGACGCCCCCCCAAGTCGATTTGTAGATTACGCGCCCCTTGAATTCGGCGCAGGGCTGAGCGGGAGTGGTTGATGAATAGCGATCAAACGATTGCGATTAACGACCGCGGGCCGCGAGCCGATAAGAGGGACGACTCCCCTGTGGGTCCCGATTTGCGTTCCAGAGTAGCTCAATGGTAGAGCACGCGGCTGTTAACCGTGTGGTTGTAGGTTCGAGTCCTACCTCTGGAGCCAGTATTTGCTAAGGATTTCGCAAATCAGCCTCGCCGGACCGGGATTCCTGCTACTTTCCTGCTACAATTTCATTGCATCAGGGCGGTATTTCGGTGCATCCTGAGGATATGCAAAGCACCCTCGAATTCCCCAAGGGCTCCGGCATTCTTATCCGCCCCGTCGTCAACAAGACCAAAAAGGCGGCTTTCGGGCAGTCCTTCATCGTCATCCTGCCCCTTGACCTGTCAAAAGAGGTCAAAATCAACATCGGGAAGCCCAACGAACGGCGCATCCCGGAGCGCAAGCAGTTCGCTACCCTGCAAGAGGCGAAGAATCACGCATCCGAACGGCACGCTGGCCACAATGCAGTCGGGAGCAAGTTCCTCGACATGGAACACCGGGATCGGGACGCCTCCGTCAGGCTGCTGGACGCCATCAAGGAACGAGGCGGCGAAGCTCAAAGCACGGTGGACGACGTGATCGCCGCGTTGAAACTGATGGGCACGTCACAGGCAGTGAACCTCGCCCAATGCGTCCAGTTCGCCTTACCACGACTCGCGCCGGTATCAGGAGTGGTGACCGTTACAAAGTGCGCAGAGTCGTACCTTGAGACCCTTCCCGGACAAGTCAGCTCTGAGCACGAACGGACGATGAAGGTTTATCTGTCGAGGGTCACTGAGAGGTTTGGTGATTTGCCAGTGAGCCATCTGAACGCGCCCGCGATCAATGAATTCATCGGCGGTTTGAGGAAGCGGGACAAAAAAGGGAAGGACGGGAAAACCATCCCGGGGAAGATAGCGTCCGGCAGGTTTCGTGCGCATGTTCTGGGCGCAGTCCGTCTTCTCGTTCGTCATGCCGTATCACGCGGCTGGATTGCAAAGGGCGTGGTGGACTTCGAGATCGTGGATGCACCCAGAAAGAAGACGGCCGGTCCTATCGCGGTTTATAATTCGACCGAACTTTGGTCGCTGCTCGCCCACGCGGATTCCGAACTGGTCCCATTCCTCACGATCGGATGCTTTGCCGGATTGCGTCCCGCCGAGATCGAGCGGTTGCGCTGGGAGCACGTCGATTTGGTTGAAGGTTTCATCGAAGTCACCGCGCAGAACGCCAAGACCGCCAGCCGTCGCATTGTCCCATTGCTTCCAAACCTTAAGGCGTGGCTCACGCCGATTCACAAAGGCACGGGGCGAGTTTTTCAACAATCAACGACAGGAGGCGCGTTGACGGAACGATTGCACAAGCTGGCAAGATCGGCTGGTGTGGGTAACTGGCGAAAGAACGCGCCGCGTCACTCGTACATCAGCAACCGCATTGCCGACGTTCAGAACGTCAACCAAGTCGCGCTCGAATCAGGGAACAGTCCGACGATCATTTTCTCGAACTACCGATCGGTCGTGACGCCAGCCGAAGCCAAAAAGTATTTCGCAATCTTCCCCGCATCGTACGCCGAGAACGTCGTGACGCTCGCGAATCACGTCGCCCAATGAAAAAGAAACCTGCTCGCGTAGCGAGCGCCGAACAGATACTGGCCTTCCTCGAAGCGGAACAGGCGCACGGGGAATTTGTGGAGTACGTCACCAACGTCGTACCCGACCGCCCGCCAATCGTCCAAAAGGAGGTTGCACCCGGGATGTTCACATTCGAGAGAGAGAACGAGGACGAGGACGCCCACTGGCGAGCCGAAGCGGCTTATAACAGGCGCACCGCCGCATGGGCTTTGTACCGTCACGCGTCTGATGCCGTGAAGACGCTCATGGAAGCCACCAAACAACATCCTGAGATTTTCCGATCTGTTGCTGAACAATGCGCATCGTGGCCCGCCTTCGTGTCGCCGCTGGGCGATTTCGTAAACGCGAATCAGGAATTGATCGAGACGTTGAACGTTGGTGCTCGAGTACCGGGCAAGGGAGAGCGCTGGTCTTTGCAGACCCCGGCCAACGAGCTCGCCATCTGCTTAATCAGAGACATCCGTAAGCGGCAAATCATAGGCCGCGAAATTGAGAACGTGCATGTGGACGTCCTTGGCCAAGACACCCTGTCGCCGGAGGCTGCAATAGAGGTTCTAGCCAAAGGCACCAATTATTTTGGGCAGTACAATTTGCTGAAGATTCAAACCGAGGATTTCACCCGGCGTTGGCTCGAAATCGAGCCGCCACATCCGCCCGTTGATTACGCCGGTTGGCGTGCGGTACACGGTGACGCACTCGGAGAGTTGAACCAGACCAATGCACGAAAGTGGTTCGAGGCCGCATGGACGTTGTTGCACGAAGCCACAAACGGGAAACCTGAAAAACATCCGAAGCTCAGGCCATTGGGTAAGGGTCAGGAGAATAAAGGCACGGCCCGGAGCGGCACGAAGTCGAGCGAGACAAATATCCAGCATGGGATCAAAACGGTGCTCAAGCGCTCTTTCATTGAGGTTTTCGGTTCCCTACACGAAGCGGAAATAAAATAGGGAAGAAGGTCAGTCAGAATTCTGCGCACTTTGGTGCGCTATGAATGACACTGACACTCCTATCCTCGCAGTTCCTCCCCCGGCGAGCCTGCCCACTCAGGCCGATCACTCCGTTCTTCGAGCCAACCCTCCGGCCATCCTGACCATTAAGGAAGCGGCGGTCGTCGCGACTGTCAGCCGGAGGAAAATCTGCGAGCTCATCTCAGCGGGCAAGCTGAAGGTCACGCGAATGGGACGGCGCGTCGTGATCCCTCGGACCAATCTGGAAAAGACGATGGGGTGCAAACTGTCCTAATCCGGATCGGGATGCGCAAGCCGCCGAAAAAAAAGCGCCCCGGGGACAAGCCGGGGCATGAGGAACCGATTGACGCGCCCAACGTAGGCACGGGCGCGACGGGCGTCAACGGCGATCCCGGCCCTGTATCGGCATTCGTCAATGGCGACTCCGGGCTCGAAGACGGGTATTATTTGGCGTCGAGGAACGAGGACGCCGAGCTTCTGCGGAAGCATCATCCGCGAGCGTATCAGCTTGGCGGGTGCATCGCTGAGCGGACCCGATGGAACGAGGAAGCGTTCAACCCTTACAATCTGAAATTGGGTGAAGCGTGTGTTGGTGATCACCTAAACCACGGTCTGAGTTTGCAGGAATACCGGACTGCAAAAATCGTGCTCGAAAAAGGCGGCTTCGCAACATTCCGACCAACAAGCCGGGGAACCATTGCGCGACTCCTAGATTTAAGGCTTTTTGCGATTCGTCGCAGTGAGGGGGGCAACAAGCCAGTCAACAAGCGAAAAACAAACGAAGCAACAATCGAAGCAACCACTAACCAAGAACCAAGAGCGAAAAAAAGGGAAAGGGTCGTCGCCGGGGTGCGCGGGGCGCACACGTCGTCGTCGATGATCGAGTTCGAGATTCCCACGGAGCAACAGCTCAGCGATTACGCGGAACAGGAGGATCTCGATGCTGAAGCCGTCAGCCAGTTTTGGCACGACCATCAGCGCGACGGCTGGACGATCCGAGGGAAGCGGATCCGCTACTGGCAACTCGCGTTGAAAGCGTTCTGCGATACCTACGCGGCGAGCAAGGAGGGGCATCGCAGATGAACACCGAACCCCCATCTCCCTGCACTCGATGCGGACGGATCCGCCGCGTGTTCATTGTCCCGTCCGAACAGGACGACGGGAGGATCCTGCTTTTTCCAATTTGCGAACCGTGCCGCGATCGATGGGAAAATCCCCGTGGCCGTTTCGTTCAAATGCTCCGGGACATCATCCATCGGCTATGAATGCTCAATCACAACCTTCATCCGCGCCCGCTGGTTTACAGGGAAAAAACAGGGGCGGCAAACCGCCTGTAGGTCGCAGGTTCCAGCCGGGCGTATCGGGCAATCCGGGCGGGCGACGCCGGGGATCCTACTCGTTGAAGTCGACAGTCAAACGCATCGCGAGCCGCGCAGAGATCGAGGGCATCGCTCGAAAGTTACTCACGAAGGCGACGGGCGGCTGCCTGCAATCGATTCGACTCCTTGCTGACCTTTTGGGCGATCCGCCGTTGCCGGTACCTGAAGGTGCCACGATCCGCGACCGGATTAGGATCGTCTCCAGCGCAGCACTATCCGGCCAAGCAACGATAGGCACGTGTCTAGGGTTGGCCAGAATCCTTGAAACTGAATCCGGGTTAATCGACGTCGAGGAACTCGGTAAACGCCTCGCAGCGCTGGAGGCGAAGGAAGCAAAAAAATCATGAACGCTACACTTCTCCGCCGCCGATTGGGCGTGCTCGAAAGGAAACGGGGCTTGGCTCCGATTGTGGGCGACGCCGACAGATGGGCAACGCTGAACTTGCCGGAATCTTTTTTCGGTCGGCAGTTCCAACATCGTGGCCAGCTTGCCGTGCGAACGTTCGCGACGGCGCGAGGGTTGCGGGAGGATCGAGTCGTACCATGCGCGTGCCGGGGCGTCGTACAGACGGCGCGTATGGTGTTATTGGAGACGATGCCGCCCGCCATTGCCGAAGAAAGGCTCGTCGCCTTCGTGTCTGAACTCCAACGGGACATGCTGGACGCGGGCTTGAGCCCTGACGAGATGGCAGAGGCATTGCGCGAATTGAGTGACCCGGCGATCCGGAGCTGGTCGCGCAAAAAGGAAATCGACTTCGAGGGATTGGCGAAAGTTCAACGCCAGTTACTCGGCTTGGCTGAAGAACCAGCATCTCCACAATGAAACTCGCCGCATTACAGAAGCGCGTCGCCGCGCTGGAGGCTGACGTTCCTCCAAAGGAATTTTATGCCATTTATTTGCCGGAATCCTGCTTGGGCGTCGGACACCTTCGAGGGCGCGAGATAGAAGAACATTTCCGGGCCGTGCGACATATTCCGCCCGGTATCTGGGTAGGACGCGGACCGGTTCTCGGCTTCGCCTTCCGGGCGCGACGGTTCTGTCAGGAACACTGTGCGCCGTCGGAAGTGGAGGCTCAAACGCAACGGCTCATCGAGCAGGCGCAATCTTTTTGGCCCGATTGCTCACTCACTCCCGCTGAACTTGCGGAGGCTCGGGAACAACTTTTTCAAACACCATGACCGATTCCGATCGCATCGACGCCGTACACATACAGGGCGCCGCGCCGCTTCAGGACTCGGCGGAGGTCGTGCAATTCTGCTGCGCGATTTGGGCTGGAATCCGGCGCGGCCCTGACTTCGATCCGGATTATGAGCATGGATTTGCTGTCGTTCTAAACGACCAGAAGACGCCCGTCGGATTCGTCAGTTGGACCGGGGATGTTCGCTGTGTGAAATTCCCGGCCTTTGAAGTCCTCGAATTCGCTCGCGGGCTCAAAGGGAGCTTCATAGTGGACGGGCACAGTCACGTCGGCAGTCACGTCGGACCCTCATTGCAAGACCTCAATGCGTGGGTTCCGTATCGCACCTTTTTTCGAGCCAACGGCCTCCTTGTGTTGGACGAACTGGTTTTTTCCAACGACCCCAACGGCGGGGTTTACAGCCACCAAGCCGAAGCCCCTTGGGATCGTGAAGCATGAACCAAATTTTGCAGCCAGAACTGGTCGCCGAAGGCGCGGGCCCCATCGTAATGAATGGGCGCGGTTGGCTGCATGCGGCGGAGGGCCCGGCCTCCCTCCGTCGCCTAGGATTTTCCGCTTTTTCTCCCCGCTGCGGTCGAGAAATGTTTGCGACCGCTTTTGCTGCCGCTCGTGCTGACAAACTTACTGCGAGAGCCCGACGCCGCCTTGAGTCCCGAGCTGGAACCCGCGACAGAGAGTGGGAGAGAACCTGAGTTGCTGCCTGAGCGAGAACGAATGTTCCGATTGTATTTTGCCGCTTGTCCGAGTGCTGCGTTCATAATGGCTAGTGGCTACAGGCACCCTGCACGCCGCCGTTGTTTCCGGCAACGCTGGTGACGACGTCGAAACGATGCACAAGGAATTTCCTCCTGCCGTTGCCGCCGCCAAGTTCAAGGTCTGGATCGACGAAGCGCGCCGGGCCATGGCAGACGCCGGGTTGAACGCGGAAGAAATTTATCGGGGAGTTTGTGAGTTGGTGCGGAAGCGGAAGCGACGTGATGCTGGGAACCGTCCTCAAGAACCCGGGGCAGACAGCCGATAGTTTCTAAAGGCCAATTGATAAATTCCCATGCCACTCCGGCGCATCCTTTACTCCCTGTTCGGGGGCACCATCCTGCTCCTCGGGATCATCGCCTTCGTCATCGTTAGTCATCCTCGTTTTCTGGATCAGGTGTTGCCGCCTGAAAGCCGGTACGAGTTTGCCCAGACAAATGGGGATTGGGAAATTCGCTATCGTCCCGGTGTGAGACCCGTTTACGTAGGCTCCGCATGCATCGGCAATCTCAAGCAGCTCGACGGGGCCAAAGCGACGTGGGCTTTGGAGAACAAGAAGGTCAATAGCGACATACCAACACCGACAGATCTGTTTGGAATCACTAACTACATTCGCGTCCCCGATTTGTGTCCCGGAGGCGGGACTTACCGGATTGGCCGTGTGAGTGTGAAGCCAAGCTGTTCGCTGCCGGGACACACTCTGTGAATCCAGCGCACACACGATCGTGCCACACGTCTACTTAATTTGAATCGTGGCGCCGCTAATGTAGTCTACAGGGGACTCCATTTCCAAACACTGCAACGAGAATTTGCTCCCCTTTCGTAATCCGAGGTCCGAAAGCAACAGGGCCATCTCCACACCATCTTTCCCGTGCGCCACGAATGGTTCGGGATCGTTTGAATCTCCCTTGCGGATCATTTTCTCGAAATCTTTGGACGCTGCATCCCAGCCCTTAACCTCACAGGCGATGAAGCAGTTTGTTGGTGAACTTTTTGGATCGGAGACAACCATCGTAAAGCCAGTCGGAAGCCAAATCTCGATGTCGGTCCCGAAGGGCATCTTTTCGCTCGATCCAGTATTGGTGCTCATGTCGAGATCGATGTAAAAATAACCCAATGCTCCGCTTGACTGACTCCTGTCGAACCGTTCCTGCACGCTGGGTTTGCAGATCAAGAACAGGTACAAATAAGATTCATCGTTGTCATAGTAAAACTCTTTGAGATCAATGCCGTTGAACGCCGGGGTCATTTTCACTTTGTTCCAATCGATGCCAGTCTCCTGCCAACCGGTTTCATAAGTTTTCCAGTCTCCAAATAGTCCATCGATCTTGTACTTTGGCTTGGCGTTTTTGGCTTTCGCAGCGCCGGAAGTGCGGGCGGAGTTCTCAGTAGAAATCTTCTTTGTTTCGGTATCGACACTGAACGCCTTCACAGTCTGTTCCCTGTCCGAGCGGCGGTCCTTGGGTGTGAAATCCTTCACGGCCCAATACGAAATATTCGACAGCTTGTCCTCCTCTTCGAGCAGCAGGAAGACAGCGTCATAATCTCGCAACTCCCAAAAGCTGGCCTTCGCTGGCTTTAGGTATTTCCGACCGACAGCGTAGCTGATGTCGACTGCGCCGAGACTCTTAAGAGTGGCTACTGCCTTCTCGGGGCTCATGGAGAGTGAGACGTTGACCTTGTCGCCAAGAGCCAGCAGCGGCAGCGTAATCAGCATCGCTCCAATCAATTTCACTTTTCGATAATCCATGCAGCTAACATCGACACCCGCCCCTGATTGCTGAGCCCGTTTCTAGCGCGTAATCCTTCGGAGGGCCTTGTTCACCCGTCTAACCAATCAAAGCCGCTGGCGTCGTCACCCAGGACGGCTCACGGCCCAGTTTAGAAGCGCGATGACAATGCAAATTTGAAGCCGAGTAAGTTGCTTTTTTTGATGGCGTCTAGGGGTCTTTCGATTCCTGCTACATTCCTGCTACTCTTTTTTACTCGCGCTGCATCTCGGCGCACTTCACCGCAAAACAGGATTTTTATTTTACTGAGCAAAGTCATAAAACACGCATGAACATTGGTCCAAACCCGTGTCGTTGGGTGGCTTCGAGTCCTACCTCTGGAGCCATTCGACTCCGCCTCTCAAAAGGCGGAGTCGAATGGTCCTGAGCGAACCCGCCGCCTGCGGGCGCGGGTGAGTCGAAGGACAAATTCCTCTCAACATTACCAGTTCCCTCCGCCTCCGCCTCCGCCTCGCTTCAGCTCCGCCCTTTGCAGTGCCCAGTCGGAGTCGAACTTCCTCTCGACATCGCCGGGCCTCCCCTCCAACCTCCTGTCCAGAAACAAGAGGAGGTCCCCAATGCCGTGGCACGTCTATCTTTTGCTTTTGGACCGCGGACGAATCTACGTCGGTTGCACGGATGACCTGCTCCGCCGCCTCGCCGAACATAGCGGCGGCAACGGGGGTCGAACCACCGCGAAATCCGCCACGATCCAACTGCTCCATCAGGAGACTTTTCCGGTCCGATCCGCCGCCCTTACGCGCGAACGCCAACTCAAAGGCTGGACCCGGGTCAAAAAGCTCGCCCTCGCGGAAGGACGCTTGGACGACTCAAAACGGCTGCTCGCCGCCTCGCAACAACCACCCCCGATGTGAATCGGCGGACGTGCGTCGACTCGAATTTATTTCCAGGAAGGCAAAACAGAAAGTTCCTACGAATCAGTAGATGTTGGCTGCAACACAAGCTCCTTGGGCACAGCCTACAGTCCAGGTGGCCAGCCTCCGCGGTTTCATTATAGGATGGCGGCTGCTATCATTAACCCGCTGCCGCATGAACACGCTTTTCACCATCGGCCATTCCAACCATGAACTCGATGCGCTGATCGGGTTGCTGCAGCGACAGGGCGTACAGGCCGTGGCGGACGTGCGCTCACTGCCTTACAGCGGGCGCATGCCCCAGTTCAATAAGCCGGTATTGGAAAAGGCCTGCAAGGCGAACGGTCTTCATTACGTGTTTCTCGGCCGCGAACTGGGCGCGCGACGTGAGGAGGCGTGCTGCTACGTGGAAGGCCAGGCGCGATACGACCTCGTGGCGAAGACGCCGGCCTTTGCAGAAGGCTTGGAGCGCGTGCTGAAGGGACTGGCCAATCACCGTGTGGCGCTCCTCTGCGCCGAGAAAGATCCGTTGACGTGTCACCGGACAATTCTTTCCAGCACAGTGGGATCCGAAGCTTGGAATTCACGTGACTTGAAGTCGCGGC
>JADMIO010306703.1_pt1 | contig 34301 bp, 35 predicted proteins | sample 8958161 | NCBI WGS metagenome assembly JADMIO01 (sample SAMN16585339, study PRJNA669376) | soil metagenome | isolation source: Crop rotation soil | place: USA: Cullars Rotation, Alabama | collected 2011 | reverse complement strand
GCCGCGACTTCAAGTCACGTGAATTCCAAGCTTCGGATCCCACTGTGCTGGAAAGGAACATCGACTAGCTGCAGCGTGCGTTTCCATCTCATCTTGTTTGGTCCTCAGAAGCGATCGATACGAAAGGGTGTGAGATCCACGGCCGGCGGCCGGCCCTGAATGAGGTCGGCCATGACAATGCCCGTGGTGGCGGAGTAGGTGAGGCCAAGATGGCCATGGCCCGTGGCGTAGAACAGGCCGCGCGTCCTGGCCGAGGCCGACAGAACCGGAATCGTGTCCGGCGTCGCCGGTCTGTGCCCCATCCACTCGGTGGTATTCTCGACCCTGAGCGACGGCACTGCAAATTTGGCATGTTCGACGAGGATGCGGGCGCGGCGCCAGTTCGGTGGCCGATGCAGGCCGGCCATCTCCACCGACCCGCCGACGCGGATACCACCGGCCGTCGGCGTCACCATGAAGGCGCGCTCCGGCCAGATCAGCGAATAGCGCAGGCTTGCGCCACGGCCTGGCGCCATGATCTGGGTGTGATAGCCGCGTTCGGTCTCGAGCGGGATCCGCTCATCCATGGCGCGCGAGATGTCGGCCGTTTCCATGCCCGCGGCGATCACCAGTCGATCGGTCTCGACCCGTCGTCCATCCTTGAGCACGACAGCGGTCACACCTCTGGCGTCGCGCTCGATCCGGGCAAGATCGCCGCGCAGCAATGTGCCGCCGCGGCTCTGCATGTCCTCGGCCATGCGTGTCACATAGCCCAAAGGGTCGGTGATGAAATGGTTGTCCGGCAGCAGCACGGCTTTGAGGATCGCCGGATTGAGCAATGGCTCGCGGTCTTGGAGCGCAGCCCCGGTCAGAACTTCATATTTGAGCCCATAGCGATCCATGAGATCGAGATTGTCGCGGCCGTCCTGGAAAGCCTTCTCGGTCTCGTAGAGCTGCAGGCAGGTCGCCTCCGAGATCAGCTCGGGCGCGTTCAATTGGGCGAGCAGGTTCCTGATGTCAGCAAGCGAACGGGTGGCAAGGCTCGCACCGGCATCCTCGATCTCTCGGATTCGCTTCGGCTTTCCGGCCGCGAGGAAGCGCAGGAACCACGGGATCATCTTCACGGCATAGAGCGGGTCAGCGGTGACCGGCGCCTGAGGGTTCATCATCCAGAGTGGCAGCTTCTTCCAGGTCGAGGGCCGTGAGGCGGCATCGAAACCGTTGACAGCGATGCTCGCCATGTTGCCATAGGACGTGCCGCCGCCCGGTTCCTGCCGGTCGATGAGAATGACTTTCTCCCCGCGGGCGGCGAGCTCGCGCGCAATCGCCGTTCCCGGCAATCCCGCGCCGATCACGACGATCGGATGTGGTGTCTGCATGTCAGCTCGCTTTCCGCCCGGCGCGGCCAGCAAGCAAGTTGGCGAGCCGCCTGATTCTCAGTTCCTCGTCCCGTATCGCCGTTACCGCCGCATCGCGGCTGACAAGTTCGAAACGGACTGCGGCGCCCGATGGCGCCTGGCCGAGCTTCCAAAGGTCGGTCTCGATAACGTGGCCGATCTTGGGATAGCCGCCGCATGTATTGGCCTCGGCCAGCTGAATCACCGCCTGGCCGGATGGCGGCACCTGGATGGTGCCGGGCATGATGCCATGGGACAGCAGTTCCAGCTGCCGCGTCAGCGCCAAAGCCGGCCCTTCGAGGCGCATACCCTGGCGGTTGTTGTCGGCGGAGACCGTGAATTCCTGGTCGAGGAGCGCTTGCTGGGCTTCATGCGTGAAGACCTCGAATTCGGCACCGGGCATGACCCGCAGTGTCAGCGGCTTGCCGCCGGAAATGCCTCCGACCGAGTCGCGGAAATGGAAAGGGTCGACGCTGACGCCGAGTGCCGCGGATTGCTCCTTCTTTTCCGCGGCAGGGGAGAAGGGGGAGCCAACAGCAAGCCTGTCGCCCCGAACCAGCGCCCGCCCATCCAGCCCGCCAAACACGCTCTTGAGATCCGTGGCGCGCGACCGCAGCACCTCCGGCACATGGATGCCGCCGCCCACTGCAACATAGGCGCGCGAACCCTCCGCAGGCGGTTCGAGCCGAAGCTCATCGCCCGCATCGGCCGTGCCGGACCACCACGGCGGCATGGGCCGGCCATTGAGGCTCACGCGGCAACCGGCTCCTGTGACGGCATAGCTGGCCGGCTCCAGAAATCGCAGCCGGAAGGGAAACACCGCAACTTCGACCGCGGCCGTGCCCTCGGGGTTGCCAAGCAACAGATTGGCAATGCGCAGAGCCGGACGATCCATCGCGCCGCCGCGGCCGATGCCCTGGTCGAGATAGCCCGGCCGGCCGAGATCCTGCACCGAATTCATCAGCCCTGACGTAAGGATCTCAATCATGCCGGACGCTCCGGGACAAAGCGGATGCTGTCACCCGGTTTGAACAGTGCCGGGCGCTCCCGCTGAGGATCGAAGAGGTCGAGGGGTGTACGGCCCAGGATGTGCCAGCCCGATGGTGCCGTGATCGGCATGATGCCGGTCTGCGTGCCGCCGATGATGACGGAACCCCTGGGCACGCCCTGGCGCGGATTGGAGAGGCGCGGCGCGGCCAGCGATGGGTCCAGCCCCGACAGATAGACGAAGCCCGGCATGGCGCCCACGGCAGCCACCGAATAGAGCGGCGCGGTATGACGCGCCACGACCTCGTCAACGGAGAGCGACTTGGCGTGTGCGAAATCCTCGAGATCGACGCCGTCATCGCCGCCATAGTATACCGGGACATCGACGATCCGACCCGGCTCCTCCGGTCGGTACGGCGTGCGCCAGAGGTCTTGGATCGCCTGTTCCACGACATAGGCGTCGATTTCGAGCGCATCGAACACCACCATCAGGTTGTTCATGCCCGGCACAGTTTCCAGCACGCCATGCATGAACTTCAGCTCACGGGCGAGCCGCCAGACCTTCTCCTGGGCGCGCGCACCAAAGGACTTGCCGGCTGCATCCAGAAGGATGGCGCCGGTGCCTTCATGCGACAGCCGCGGTTCGATTTCCTCGTAGAGCATGATGGGTTCCAAACGAATATGCAGACTGATATATCAGTTCGAGGGCCTTGCAAAGGGCGTGTAGGAAATTCCCTGGCGAATTGAAGCGATAGCGAAAGCAGATTAGAGAATGGATCTCAGCGAGGTGCAAGCATGGCTCTGACTGTCGATCTCAATTCCGATATGGGCGAGGGCTTCGGGCCCTGGAAAATGGGCGATGACGCCGCCATGCTCGACATCGTCACCTCGGCCAATATCGCCTGCGGCTTGCATGCGGGTGACCCCGAGGTGATGGCGACGACCTTTGCCAAGGCGAAGGAGAAGGGCGTCTCCGTCGGCGCGCACCCTGGCTATCCCGATCTCTACGGCTTCGGCCGGCGCAACATGCCTTACACGATGGGCGAGACGGAGCGGCTGATCGCCTACCAGATCGGCGCGGCGGAAGCGATGGCCGCCTATGCCGGCCACCGGCTCACCCATGTGAAGCTGCATGGCGCGCTTGGCAATCTCAGCCAGCAGAATCGCGATGTCGCGCTGGCTGCCCTGAGGGCCGTCAAGGCGGTCAATCCGAAACTCGTTTGCCTCACCATCGCGCTCGGCGAGATGGATCGACTGGCGGGCGAAATGGGCCTGGAGTTCCGTTCCGAGATCTTTGCTGATCGCGCCTATACCGAGGAAGGTTTTCTGGTCGACCGCACGCTGCCTGGCGCGGTGTTGCATGACCCGCAGGAGATTTCGGAGCGCATCGTCGCGATGCTGAACGAAGGTGCCATCCGAACCATTTCCGGCAAATGGCTGAAGACTCCGATCCATTCGATCTGCGTCCATTCCGACACGCCCTCGGCCGTCGAGATCGCGCGCTCCCTGCGGACCTCGCTTGAATCGCAGGGCGTCGCCGTCAAAGCCTTCGCGGGAGCCTGACCAGGATGGATCTTGATCTCGTCGAGAAGCTGATGCGAATGCTGGAGCAATCCGCCCTGCAGGAGCTGGATGTGAATGACGGCGGCACGCGCATCCGCCTCGCCAAGAAGCGAACGCTCGGCCTCGATGATCTCGATGCGAGCCGCGAGCCCGTTATTGCGCCGCCACCGGAGCCTTTCCCGCAAGGTCCGCATCGCGTGCTGTCTGGCATGACCGGCACCTTCTACCGCTCTTCGGCCCCAGGCGTAGCGCCTTATGTCGTCGAAGGCAGCAAGGTCGATGATGGCCAACGGCTCGGCTTGATCGAGGCGATGAAGACCTTCAACCCGGTGGAATGCGATGTGGCCGGCACGGTCGGCCGTATCCTGGTCGAGGATGGCCAGTCGGTTTCCCCGGGCATGCCGCTCTTCGAGATCGAGACGCTATGAACGACGCCTTGCGCGAAAAGGTTTTGGCGCTCATGAACCGGCACGGCATCGGATATTTCGACTATGAGGGCCCCGACGGCGTCCTCGCGCTCGATGCCGACCAGCCGGAACAGGAGCATCCGCCGATCCTTGCCCGCGCCGCTGGCATCTTCCTCTGGCGTCATCCCGCCGATCGCGCAGTCGCTGTCTGGCCCCGCCGCGTGCGCCGGGATGAGGTCATTGGCTGGCTCAAGATCGGACCGCTGCTGGAGCCGTTACATGCCGACGAGGACGCCCTGATCCGTCGCCCGAGGCTGGCTGACGGCACGCTCGCCGGCTATGGCGACCGGCTCTTCTGAAAAAAAACGTCAAGAAATCGTCCGCACCCTGTCGGATCCGAAGACGCCCGCTCGTCGTGTTGTCAGGAAGGCAGTGAAGCCTCCGAAGCAAAGAGGAGACGACAATGCGTGTTATGGTGATGGTGAAGGCGACCGAGGATAGCGAGAAGGGCGTCATGCCCACGACCGAACTCTTCGAAGCCATGGGCAAATATAACGAAGAGCTGGTCAATGCCGGCATCATGCTGAGCGGCGACGGATTGAAGCCGTCTTCGCACGGCAAACGCATCGCCTTCGATGGCGCGAGCCGCACCGTAATCGACGGACCCTTTGCCGAAACCCGGGAACTCGTCGCCGGCTTCTGGATCTGGGAAGTCAAGGACATGGCGGAAGCCGTGGAATGGGCGAAGCGCTGCCCGAACCCCATGCCAGGCCCGAGCGAACTCGAAATCCGCCCCTACTACGAGATGTCGGATTTCGGTGAGGTCATAACGCCGGAGATTGTGGAGCATGTCGAAAAGCTCCGCGAAAAGACCAAGAACCGCTGAGCGTTGCCTCCAGGTTGACATCGGGCGGTGGGCGCTACTAACTCGGCGGCATGACCGCCGAGGCAGAAATCCACCGCACGATCGAGACCGTGTTCCGCATGGAGCGGGCGAAGCTGATTGCCGGCCTTGCCCGCATGGTGCGCGACGTCAGCCAGGCTGAAGAGCTGGCGCAGGATGCGCTGGTTGTCGCCCTGTCCGACTGGCCGAACAACGGCGTGCCGCGCAATCCCGGTGCCTGGCTGATGGCTGCTGCCAAGCGGCGCGCGATCGACGGGTTCCGCCGCAACAAGATGCTCAAGCGCAAGCACGAGGAACTCGGACGCGACCTGGAAGACGAACGCGATAACAGCATCGAGGAAATCGAGGCTGCCATGGACGACGATCTTGGTGACGAACTCTTGGGCCTGATCTTCACCGCCTGCCATCCGATCCTAGCCCGGGAGGCGCGTGCGGCGCTGACGCTCCGCCTGATCGGCGGGCTGACGATGGATGAGATCGCCCGCGCCTTCCTCTCCAACGAGGCGACGATCTCGCAGCGTGTACTCCGCGCCAAGAAAAAGATCGCCGAGGCCGGCCTGACCTTCGAAGTTCCGCGCGGCCCCGATCGCGCCGAGCGCCTCGCCTCGGTGCTGGAGGTCATCTACCTGATCTTCAACGAGGGATATTCCGCCACGGCGGGCGATGACCTGATCCGCCCGTCGCTCTGCGCCGAAGCCCAGCGGCTCGGCCGCATCCTGGCCGGTCTGGCGAAGGAGGAGTCCGAGGTCTTCGGCCTGCTGTCGCTCATGGAAATCCAGGCCTCACGCCTTCACGCCCGCACGTCACCCGATGGCTCGGCGATCCCGCTCAACGAACAGAATCGCGCCCGCTGGGACCAGCTTCTTATCCGCCGCGGCCTCCAGGCGCTGGAGCGCGCCATTACGCTTGGTGGTGCCAATGGTCCTTACGCGCTGCAGGCAGCGCTGGCCGCTTGCCACGCCCGCGCCCGGCGGATGGAGGATACGGACTGGGCGCGCATCGCTTCGATATACGACCGGCTGAGCGAGGTCATGCCCTCGCCGGTGGTCGACCTCAATCGCGCGGTAGCGCATGGCATGGCCTACGGGCCGGATGTGGCGTTGGAGCTCATCGAGGAGATCGAGGCGGAGGGTCTGCTGGAGAACTACGCGCCGCTACCGGCCGCCCGGGCGGACAGCTTGTTTCGGGCGGGGCGGGTGATCGAGGCGCGGCCATATTTCGAGCGTGCGGCGGCGATGACGCGGAATGCTCGCGAGCGGGAGTTTTTGCTCAAGCGGGCGGCGGAATGTGTCGCCTAGGAACTAGCCGCCGCTGTTATCAACGCCATCCTGTGCGACATCGGCGTGCTCGGACTCTTCCCGCGCCTTGGCCCGCTTTATCGCCGCTTTGCTGCGGCTGATCCGCACCTTCTTGATCCTTCGCGGATCTGCATCAAGTACGTGGAATTCAAACCCCGGCACCGCTTGCACCACTTCTCCACGCGCCGGAATCCGGCCGAGTTCGGCATAGATCAACCCGCCCAGCGTGTCGACTTCGTTGAGCTGCCCCGAGACATCGAAATCCGGGCCTATGGCCGCCGCGAGTTCTTCGAGTTCGGCACGTGCATCGGCGATGAAGGAGTCGTCGGATTGGCGGGAGAACATCGTCTCCTCGTCGTCATGCTCGTCCTCGATATCGCCGACCAGCATTTCGACAATGTCTTCGAGCGAGGCGAGGCCGTCGGTGCCGCCATATTCGTCGATGACAAGCGCCATCTGGATACGCTCGGCCTGCATCTTCACCATCAGCTCGGACGCGAGCATTGATGGTGGTACGAACAGAACCGGGCGGATAATGCCGGCCTCGGCGATTGTTGTATCGGCATTGACGCGGGCGAGGTCGAAGGGCTTGGAACGCGTCTTGGGCGGCGTCGTGCCATCCGGGAGCGGCAAGGCCGCAGGCTTGGCTTGGGTGCGGCGCTTGTTGCGGCTTTCCTTGATCATATAGCCGAGCAGGTCGCGGATATGGACCATGCCCTTGGGGTCGTCGAGGGTCTCCCGATAGACCGGCATGCGCGAGCGGCCGGTCTCGTTCATCATCATCATGATCTCGCCGATCGACGTGTCCTGGTCGACGGCCTCGATCTCGGCGCGCGGCACCATCACGTCCTCGACCCGGACTTCACGGAAACGCAGGATGTTCTTGAGCATGGCGCGCTCGACCGGGGAGAAGCCGATGGCGGCGCTCTCTTCGGTGGCGAGCACGTCGGCGAGATCGTCGCGCAGGCTCGATGCATTTTGCGGCCGGAGAATTCTGGCCACCTTTGCCCAGATCGATTGCCTGGGCAGGGTGGTACTGGGCGCGGTGGTACTGTCGCCCTTCGCGCTGGAACCGCTGTCCTCACCCCTCTGGGAGGGCGGTTCGATTGTCGCGTCATGCGACCGTGTGGAATATTCGTTCATTGCCTCGACTGTCGTTATGGTCATTCCCGGTAGGGATCGGCAAGGCCCAACTCCGCCAAAATGCGCGTTTCGAGGCCTTCCATGACCGCGGCTTCCTCGTCCGTCATGTGGTCGTAACCGAACAGATGCAGGAAGCCGTGCACCAGTAGATGGGTCAGATGATCATCGAATGGGATACCGAGGTCAAGGGCCTCACGGCGCAAAGTCTCCTCGGCAAGCACGATGTCGCCCAGCATGGGCCCCGGCTGACCACCGGGCAGAAGCGGAAAGGCGGGAAAAGACAAGACGTTGGTCGGCTTGTCCTGGTTCCGCCATTCACGGTTGACCGACCTTATAGCGTCATCGTTTGTGAAGACCAGCGAAATCTCGATCGGCTCGGCGGGGAAAGACTGGCCCGCCTTGGTCGCGAGATGCCCGGCGGCATGCTCGAGAATACGTTCGGCAAAACCTTCAAGCGCGGCCTCATCCGGCCAGCTTCCGGACTCGACGCCGAGCTGGATGTCCAGCCTGTGTTTGGAAGCAGCCATTACAAACCGGTCTGGGCCGCGATCGTTCTCTGGGCACCCTCGGCTTCATAGGCACGCACGATGCGGGCCACCATCGGATGGCGCACGACGTCGACGTCCTTGAACCTGACGACTGAGACGCCCTCGACATTCTCTAGGATCTCGAGCGCCTCCACGAGGCCGGATTTCACGCCGCGCGGCAGGTCGATCTGGCTCGGGTCTCCGGTCACGATCATGCGGCCGTTCTCGCCCAGGCGGGTCAGGAACATCTTCATCTGCATGGTCGTGGTGTTCTGTGCTTCGTCTAGGATGACGGCGGCATTGGCCAGCGTCCGGCCGCGCATGAAGGCGAGCGGCGCAATCTCGATGACGCCGGCTGTGATGGCGCGCTCGACCTTGTCGCCCGGCATCATGTCGTAGAGCGCGTCATAGAGTGGGCGCAGATAGGGATCGACCTTCTCCTTCATGTCTCCGGGCAGGAAGCCCAGTCGCTCGCCGGCTTCGACGGCCGGACGGGAGAGGACGATGCGATCGACGGCACCGCGTTCGAGCAGCTGCGCAGCATGCGCCACGGCAAGATAGGTCTTGCCTGTGCCGGCCGGGCCAACACCGAAGACGAGCTCGGAGCGCTCCAGCGCCCGCATATAGACGTCCTGCGTCGGCGTGCGGGCATGGATTGTCTTCTTGCGGGTCGAGATCTGGCCCATGGTCAGCTTGGCTTTTTTCTCGAGTGCCGGGAAGACGAGCTGGTCGTCGGCCGCCTGGGCCATGCGGATCGCGCCCTCGACATCGGAGGCCTCGATCGGCGTGCCCTTTTGCAGGCGGTCATAGAGATAATCGAGTGTGCGGCGAGCGAGATTCGTCGCGTTCAGCTCGCCTGAGATCGCGACCGTATTGCCACGGGCGCGTGCCTCGACATGGAGCCGATCCTCGATGAGCTTGAGATTCTGGTCGAACTGGCCGAAAAGCTCGCTTGCGAGACGGTTGTTTTCGAAGGTTAGAACAAAGTGATTGGCGTCTGTCCGGCTGGGCTGGCGCTCTTTGGTGGACACCGCTTCCTGTCTGTTCAAACGATCCTTCTCCTGTCTGTCGACCGGCTCGCTCATCCTGCCCGCTCAGCGTGAAGGCTGTTGGTGCCGGCCTTGGTGATTCTCACCTTCATAATGTCACCAATTTCGAGATTGTCATCGGCTTTCATTTCGATGATCACAGGCAAAAGCCAGGGCGAACGGCCGACCATCTGGTGCTCGAACCGGCCTGGCTTCTCCACAAGAACCTCGAATTCGCGGCCGGCCATCGACTGCTGGAACTCGGTCTGCTGCCTGAAGAGCAGGGCCTGCAGCCGTTCGAGCCGCTCGGCCTTGACTTCCTCCGGCACATGGTCCGGCAGGTCGGCACCAGGAGTGCCGGGGCGGGGCGAATACTTGAATGAAAAGGCCTGTGCATAACCCACGGTCTCGACGAGCCGCATGGTCGCCTCGAAATCCGCCGCTGTCTCGCCCGGGAAGCCGGTGATGAAATCGCCCGAAATCGCGAGGTCGGGCTTCACCGCGCGGATGCGCTCGATCAGCGCGATATACTCCGCCGCCGTATGCTTCCTGTTCATCGCCTTGAGGATGCGGTCGGAGCCGGCCTGCACCGGCAGATGCAGATAAGGCATCAGCTTGTCGAGATCGCGATGCGCCTCGATCAGCTTGTCGTCCATGTCGCGGGGATGGCTTGTCGTGTAGCGCAGGCGCTTGATGCCGTCGATCTCTGCAAGGTGGTAAAGCAGGTCGCCTAGGCCCCAGGCCGAACCGTCGGGGCCATGGCCGTGCCAGGCATTGACGTTCTGGCCGAGCAGCGTGATCTCCTTCACGCCGGCATCGACGAGCCGGCTGGCCTCGGTGAGAATCTGCGACAGTGGGCGGGAGACTTCCGAGCCGCGGGTATAGGGCACCACGCAGAAGGTACAGAACTTGTCGCAGCCTTCCTGTACGGTAAGGAAGGCAGTAACGCCGCGTGAGATCGTCTTTTCGCGGTTGATTTCGGGCAGGTATTCGAACTTGTCCTCGACGGCGTAATCGGTCTCTACCACCTTGGTGCCGGAGCGCGCCTTGTCGAGTGCTTCCGGCAGGCGGTGGTATGTCGTTGGGCCGATCACCAGATCGACGACCGGCGCGCGGCGAATAATCTCGCTGCCTTCGGCCTGCGCGACGCAGCCGGCGACACCAACCATCAGCTCGCGGCCGGACTTCGCCCGCTCGCGCTTCATCTTCTGGAGGCGCCCGAGCTGCGAATAGACCTTCTCGGCCGCCTTCTCGCGGATATGGCAGGTATTGATCAGGACAAGATCGGCGTCTTCGACAGTGTCAGTCGGCTGGTAGCCGCTCTCGCCCAGCGAATCCGTCATCCGCTGGCTGTCATAGACATTCATCTGGCAGCCATAGGTCTTGACGAAGACCTTCTTGCTATTGGCAAGCGGCCGGAGATCCTGGTTGAGATCCTTGTTCTGTAGGTGCTCGTTCATGCAGGCTCTTTAGAGCATGTGAACCTGCGTTTGAAGCAGTTATTTCTCGCGCGCCTGCTCGCCGACGAAGAAATCATTCATTGTCGCGCCCTTGCAGTTGGCGAGCCCGCTATCGGCTGCAGCCTGGGCCGCGGCCACATCGCCACGCTTCTTATGGATTTGGTATTCAAGCCTGTAACCGATGACCACATGCGGCTTGAGCTCGATCAACCGATGCGCAAAGGGGAGGGCTTCGTCCAGGCGCCCGAATGTCATGTGCAGCCGGCACGCGGATTTGATAACAGGGAAGAGCGACGTTTCGAGCACCTTCGGCCCCAGCGATTGCAGCGCGGCCTCGGCATCGTCGACCCTGCCTTCCTGCAGGGCCTGATCGAAGGCGAGAAACTCGTCCATGCCGCCGGCCGATCGGCCCAGGGCCGCGGCAGCGAAGCTCGAGGCGATGGTGCCGACGAAGTCGTCGACGACATGCCGGAGGTCCGGTCGCCAGATTGAGGAATCCTTCGACAGCATCACCCGTTCGTAGCTCGGCACATAGAAGACATTGTCATGGCGGTCGACAATCGCGCCGACGACGGCACGCAGCGTGGACTTGCTGTAGGTATTGGCGATCAGGATGTCCTGGTCGGTCATGGTCCGGTTGAGCGGCACCGGCGAAACAGTGAGTGCGATCTGGGTCGTGCCATTGGCCTTGAGCGTCTTGATCGCCCGGTCGAGCATCTCGAAGCACTGGAAGAAATCCATGACCTGGAAGGTAAAGCGGTCGGGATCGAGCCTCGCCTGCCGCGGACCCGGGATCCGCTGGATATAGTATCCCGTCTTGGTGTCGAACCAGGTTTCCGTGAGGCCCGGCGTCAGCACCGCAAGATCGCAATCGAAGATCTGGACATGGATGTCATAGATTTGCTGCCGGCGCTCGATTGCCCGCTCGCGCGACACGGCGACCCCGCTCGACAGCTGCAGGTCGATCACCTTGCCGTCGCTGAGTTCGAGAAACATGTGGCTGACATTGTCCCAGGTGACGATGCCGCCATCGGCTTTGACGCGTGCGAGCCATTCGATTTCGATCGCGATCGAGGCGAGCGTGTATTTGTTGAGGATACCCTGGATGCGGCCGCCCTGGCCATATTCCTCCAGCGGCGCCGCGTAGCCCATCAGCGGGACGTCGAAACCTTCGGCCTCGAAATATTCCTCGATGTTGCGGGCAAAGCAGCTGCCCATGGTCACCACCCGGGCGCCAGGCTTGAGGGTGACGCCGGTCTGGAACGAGGGATTGGCGATGGGCTCGAGGCGTGCGCTGTTCTCGCGCTCGGGCCATTCCGCGAGGGGATTGCTGCGGCTTCGATCGAGCGCTTCGCGATATGGCGTCATACGGTGAATGGTCATCAGAGCCCCCTCATACGATATTGTCTACTTATTCCATAGACTATATCGTATTGCAACCCTGCAACGCGCTTTAGCGACCGCGCAAACTCTTCTCCAGCATGTCGCGCAGATGGTCCCGCACAAAATTACTGACATGCTTGCGGCTGGTTCCGACCATGACTTCGACTGTATCGCCGAAGCGAACCTCGACATCGAATGCGCCCGTCTTGAGGATGCCGAGGAGGTGCGGCACGAGGGGCACGTCGCCCGGCCAGGCCACGACGGGCCGGTGGTAGTGACCCATGGCCATGCCATGGATCCTGGTATAGGCAATGGCCACCGGCTGAACATGGACAACACCCTCCGGCGCAAAATGCGCGGCCGAGGAGGCGGCGGCGAAGAGCGACGACTTGATCTCGCCGAGCCGGTTGCCCGACGTCGTCGTTCCCTCTGGGAAGAGCACCACGGTCTCGCCGGCATTGAGCCGCGACGCCATCTCATCCGCCTGTTCGCGGGTCTGGCGGCGTTCCTCGCGCTTGATGAAGATCGAGCGCTGCAGCCGGGCGAGTGTGCCGAAGATCGGCCAGTGCTGTACCTCGGATTTGGCCACGAAGGTCGCGTCGGTGATCGAGGCCAGCACGAGGATATCGAGCCAGGAGGCATGGTTGGCGGCCACCATCAGCGGCCGGCGCCTCTCCGGCTCGCCATGGACATGCACCCGGACCCCGATCATGCGCAGCGCGAATTTGTGCCAGTAGCGCGGCAGCCGGTTGCGCCAGGGATGTTCGAGCCGGAGGAACAGGAGATGGATCGGAAACAGGAGGAGCGAGACGAGGACGAGGGTGCCCACCGCCAGCACGATCCTGATCCAGGCGATCATCCGGCCACCTGCTACTTGTCGTCTTTGGCGAGCGGGATTCCGTAGAGTTCCAGCCGGTGGTCGACGAGCTTGAAGCCGTGCTCGCGGGCGATCCGCTCCTGTAGCGCCTCGATCTCGGGCGAATGGAACTCGATGACCTGGCCGGTCTTGAGATCGATCAGGTGGTCGTGATGCTCTTCCGGCACGGTCTCGTAGCGTGACCGGCCGGCACGGAAGTCGTGCCGTTCGATGATGCCGGCATCCTCGAAGAGCTTGACGGTGCGATAGACGGTGGCGATGGAGATCTTCGAATCGATCGCCGACGAGCGGCGATAGAGTTCCTCGACATCGGGGTGGTCGGACGATTCCTGCAGTATTTGCGCGATGACGCGGCGCTGCTCGGTCATCCGCAAGCCGCGTTCGGCGCAGATTTCCACAAGGGTGCGCGTGATGTCCGACATGAAAGGTGTCCCGGCTAGATGCTTTGGCCGTGAGTTAGCGGAGATCGAGCCGCATGACAAGCGCGGTGGATTTCCGCCCGTCGCCCAGGGCGTAGTACCCTCGACGCTCGGCAGCGATGCGGAAACCGAGCTTGCGATAAAGGCCTTGCGCCGAGGCGTTGCCCTCATCGACTTCCAGGAACATGGTGTCGGCGCCGCGTCCGCGCAAGTCACGCAATGCTGCGAGCATCAGGCGCCATCCGAGACCCTGGCGCGGATATTTGTTCGAGACCGCGATGGTGAGGACCTCCGCCTCGCCCGCTGCTTCGCGGGCCAGCACGAAACCGCCGAGGCCGGGAATGCCGTTGTTCGGTCGGGCCGTATAGGCAAAGACGGTCGGCTGGTTCATCAGGGAGTGGAATTCGCTCTCGTCCCAGCCACGGTAGAATCGCTCACCGTGCAGAACCGACATGTCATGGGCATCGTCTGAGGTCGCAGGGAAAACGTCAAACTCGGCCTTGCGGGTGAAGAAACTTTCGAGAAGCGTGACCGGGTTCATCTGAGGGTTTCCATAGGAGACGCGTGAAGTGATCCTAGGCCACAAAGATTGAGATTTTTTTAACCATACCGCAAGTCAAACGTGCTTGATTGCAAAGCCGCTTTGCGGTTTCGCACCGGCGCCCCGGATATAGACAGGGCTCGCCTTGGCATCGTCAGGCAGACGGACCGCGATCCGGCCGATCCGGTCGAGTGGATAGGGATCGGCGCCGTGCTCGCGGCCCTCGATCGCATCGAGGCCGGACCCGACCGGGATCGCGCCGAAACGGGCGATCATCGCCCGGACGGCGTCATAGTCGTAGGTCGCGGGCTCGGTCAGCATCACGCCTTCGGGAAGGAAGGCCTGGGCGAAGATCTCGTCTCGCCCCGCATCGATCAGGGCAATCACCGGCGCCGGCGGATCGATTTCCAATACCTGTTCTGCCACGACTTGCAGCGTAGTGACGCCAACAGCGGGAATGCCGAGCGACAGTGCGAAACCGCGAGCTGCCGCAACGCCGACCCGGATGCCGGTAAAGGAGCCAGGCCCGACCGTGACGCCGATGCGGGTCATGTCCCTGAGCGCGAGGCCGGCTTCGGACAGCACCTCGTCGATCATCGGGATCAGGCGCTCGGCATGGCCCTTGCCAAGCATTTCGGATTTCGCGGCCACGAGTGCATTCTTGCCGGAATCATAGACGCCGGCCGCACATATGGGCCCCGAAGTATCGATAACAAGGATCATGGCTTAGGCCAATCTGACCGATCAGACGGCCTCGACTTCCCGCACTTCCGGGATGAAGTGACGCAGCAGGTTCTGCACGCCATGCTTCAGCGTCGCCGTCGAGGACGGGCAGCCGGCGCAGGAACCCTTCATGTTGAGGAAGACGGTGCCGTCGCGATAGCCGCGGAAGGTGATGTCGCCGCCATCCTGTGCGACCGCCGGGCGGACGCGGGATTCGAGCAGTTCCTTGATCGTCGCCACGACCGTCTCGTCGCCGGGTTCGAAGAACTCGTCCTCTGCATCGATGTCGTCCTGGTCACGCGCCATGCCCATGATCGGCGCGCCGGACATGAAATGTTCCATGATGGCGCCGAGGATTGCCGGCTTGAGATGTGCCCAGTCGACACCGTCCTTGGAGACGGTGACGAAGTCGTAGCCATAGAACACGCCGGTCACGCCATCGATCGAAAACAAGCGCTCGGCCAGCGGCGAGGCGGCCGCGTCGTCGGCAGTGCGGAAATCGGCGGTGCCGTCTTCGAGCACGATTTTCCCCGGCAGGAACTTGAGCGTCTGGGGGTTCGGCGTCGCTTCGGTCTGGATGAACATATCTGGCTCCTGATGTTGCTCACGGGTCAAGGCCGGAGAACGAAAAGCATCTCTTTAGAATTGTTCCAAACAAATAGTCTCTTTGCCTGGGCGGTGCAAGGCATATCATGCCTCCCAGCGCGATAAAGCAGTATCTTTTTGTCAGGATTCTACGCGCGGAGAATGTTACGCCAGCGCGGCGATTTCCTCGTCAGTCAGTGTGTCCGGCACGATGGTGACGGGGATCGGAAAGGCCGTACCGCGGCTCGACACAGAGCTCACCAATGGCCCCGGGCCGTCCTTGCCACTCGACGCTGCCAGCACCAAGATCGCAATGTCACGGTCTTCCTCGATGAGTTGCAGGATCTGATCGGTCGGCTTGCCTTCACGGGTCACCAGTTCAGGCTCGTGGCCGATATTCTCGCGGACGTCCTGGGCGACCTTGGCCATGACGGCATCGGCCTCCTCACGCGCTTCCGCCCGCATCACATCGGCGACGCCGATCCACTGATTGAAGTCGGCGTCAGAGATCACATAGAGCAGCACCAGGCCGCCATTGGAGTTCTTGGCGCGCATGCCGGCATAGTGCACGGCGCGAATGCTCTCCGGTGTGTCGTCGACGACGGCGAGGAACTTGCGGCGGTGCCCTTCCAGGCGCGATTGGCGTTGCGAAACCATGAAAGGCACCCCCGTCAGTCTTATGGGGCCGGTTCGCGCCGGCCCCTCTTTCGGGCGATTCTTAGCGGAGAAATCCGATGATGTCTCTCACTTCGTTCATCACCACATCGGCCCGTGCCCGCGCCCTTTCGCCGCCCTTCTTGAGAATGGCGTCGATATGCGAGGTGTCGTCCATCAGCCGGCGCATTTCTCGGGTGATGGGCGAGAGAACATGGATCGAGAGATCGACCAGTGCGGGCTTGAAGACCGAGAACTGCTGGCCGCCGAAGTCCTTCAGCACCTCCGCCTTGGTCTTGCCTGCGAGCGCCGCATAGATGCCGACGAGGTTGTCGGCTTCCGGACGGCCCTTGAGGCCCTCGACTTCCGACGGCAAGCCATCGGGGTCGGTCTTGGCCTTGCGGATCTTCTTCGAGATCGCGTCCTCGTCGTCCATCAGGTTGACGCGCGACAGGTCCGAGGGATCCGACTTCGACATTTTCTTGGTGCCGTCGCGGAGGCTCATGACGCGCGGCGCCGGGCCGTCGATCAAGGGCTCGACCATCGGGAAATAGGCATGCACCGGCTCGTCGCCGACGGTGATGTCGATGCCCCGGCCGCCCTTGCGGATGCCGTCCTTGAAGTCGAGGTTGAACTTCATGGCGATGTCGCGGGCGAGCTCGAGATGCTGCTTCTGGTCGTCACCGACGGGCACGTGTGTTGCACGGTAGACGAGGATGTCGGCGGCCATCAGCGAGGGATAGGCGAGCAGGCCGAGCGAGGCATTCTCGCGGTCCTTGCCGGCCTTGTCCTTGAACTGGGTCATGCGGTTCATCCAGCCGATGCGGGCGACGCAATTGAAGACCCAGGCGAGTTCGGCGTGCTGCGGTACGGCCGACTGGTTGAAGACAATGTGCTTTTCCGGGTCGATGCCGGAGGCGATGAAGGCGGCTGCGATCGACCGGATCTGGCCTGGCAGGTCCTCATGGACCAGCTGCGCGGTGATGGAATGCAGGTCGACGACGCAGTAAATGCAGTCGCTCTCGGCCTGGAGTGCGACGAACTTCTTGATTGCGCCGAGATAGTTGCCGAGATGGAGGTTGCCCGTCGGCTGCACGCCGGAGAAAACGAGCCTGTTGAATTCGCCCATGATTGTGATCCTCGGTTAGGCTGGTGGAAGGCCCCAGGGCCAAAGGCCCATGTTGCTGACGGCGGCGCTTATGCACTGGACTTCAGGGGTTAGCAAGAGCCGAGCACGCGCCGCTGAACAGCCTGACGCTCCGGATTCGCGTGTTATTCGTTCACGCGGGTTTGCAAACGAAAAAGTTGCATGACGGGCCAAGTCGTTGCATCATTAGTGCCTACTGATTTTCGGCGGCGATTCAGCATGATAGAAAATTCCGGCCTACCGGCTGCGCCAGATTATCAAGCGCTTTTCGAAGCTGCGCCTGGCCTTTATTTGGTCCTGCGTAAGGATCTCGTCATCGTCGCCGTCAGCAATGCCTATGCCGAGGCGACGCTGACGCGGCGGGAGGAAATAATCGGCAGGGGAATATTTGACGTATTTCCCGATAATCCCGATGACCCGGCTGCAACGGGGGCCAGAAACCTTCGCGAGTCGTTGGAGCGCGTGCTGAAAAGCTGCAAGAGCGACTCCATGGCGGTGCAGAAATACGATGTCCAGCGCGCGGATGGCAGTTTCGAGGAACGGTTCTGGAGCCCGCTCAACACACCTGTCCTCGATGCAAATGGCGATGTCAGGTACATTATCCACAAGGTCGAGGAAGTCACGGAGTTCGTCCGCCTCAAGCAACAGCATCGCGCGGAACTCGAATCCAGCGCAGAAGCGCGCGATCAGGTCAGCAGGGTCGAAGCCGAGATATTCCTGCGCGCGCAGGAAGTCGCAGAAGCAAACCGCAAACTGCGCGAGGTCGACCGCCTCAGGACCAATTTCTTCGCCAATATCAGCCACGAACTCCGGACGCCATTGACGCTGATCCTCGGACCGGTCGCGCGGATGCTGGGCGAGGCTGAGCCGGGCAGCGCGAACCTGCGCGGATTGGAGACGGTGGAGCGCAATGCCAAGCTCCTGCTCAAGCAGGTCAACGATTTGCTCGATGTCGCCAAGCTCGAGGCCGGGCAGCTTGATCTCAACTACGCGAAGGCCGATATCGCGCAATTCTGCCGTATGCTCGCGGCCAATTTCGAGACGCTGGCGCATGATCAGCGGGTGTCGGTCACGGTCCGCGCTCCTGAGGCGCTCGTCGCGGAGATCGACGAGGACAAGCTCGAACGCGTGCTGTTGAACCTGCTGTCCAACGCTTTCAAGTTCACGCCTGTGGGCGGCGGTATCGACATCATCGTCGAAAAGGATGGAGATGACGCGATAATCCACGTGGCAGACAGCGGTCCGGGGATTCCGCCGGAAGCGCGAGCCAAGGTCTTCGAACGTTTCCAGCAGCTCGAGGACGCCGGCAGGACCGGCGGCACCGGACTGGGCCTGTCGATCGTCAAGGAGTTTGTGACGCTCCACCGCGGTCGCGTGCATATCGAGGACAGCGCGCTGGGCGGTGCTGCATTCGTCATACGACTGCCACTCTACGCGCCGGAGGGCACGGCGGTCGCCGAACAGCGCCTTGCCGCGCGGCGGGATCCGTCTGTCGTCTTCTTGGCGGAACTTCGCGACCGCCTCACGGACATGACGCCCGAGGAGCGACGCGCGCCGCATGGCGGGTTGGTGCTCATTGTCGACGACAATGCCGATATGCGCGAGCACCTGATCGGCATCCTCGCAGCGAGCCACCGGATCGAGACGGCGGCAAACGGCTTCGATGGACTGAACAAAATCATCGAATTGATGCCCGATCTTGTGGTCAGTGACGTGATGATGCCTGTCATGAGCGGCGAGGAAATGGCCCGGCGCATGCTGGACGATCCTCGCATCCGCGACATCCCGCTGCTGATGCTGACGGCCAAGATGGACGACACGCTCAAGCTCGCAATGCTGCGCGAAGGGGTGCGGGATTATCTGGGCAAGCCCTTCTCAGCCGACGAACTCGCAGCGAAGGCGGCGCGCCTTATCGCCGAGCGCCGCCGGATCCTGACCGACAATGCGGTCATGATCGACAAGCTGAGCAAGTCGAACCAGGATCTGGAGCGTTTCGCCTATGCGACGGCGCATGATCTCAAATCGCCGCTCCGGTCGATCCATAATCTGGCCAGCTGGATCGCGGAGGACGGTGCCGCCCTTCTCGACGATCAGAGCAAGAATCACCTCGAGCGCCTCCGGCAGCAGGCGCGCCGCATGGAAAAGCTGCTCGACGACATGCTCGACTATTCCACGATCGGTCTCGACAAGGCACGTGCGCCGGAGTTTACCGATGGCGCGACGATCATCCGGCATGCCGTCGAACTGATCGCGCCGCCCGAGGGTTTCGAAATCCGGCTCGACGAACGCATTGGAGCGCTGATGCTCGAGCGCATGCCGCTCCAGCAGATTTTCGTCAATCTTATCCAGAATGCCGTCCAGCACCACCATCGCAAGACGGGCGCGGTGGAGATTGGCGTTGACGAAAACGAGACGGACCTCATCTTTTCCGTGAAGGACGACGGACCGGGCATCCCGGCGGAATTTCAGGACAGCATTTTCGAGATGTTCCAGACCCTAAAGCCGCGCTTTTCCAATGGCGGCAGCGGAATGGGTCTGGCCTTGGCGAAGAAACTTGCAGTATCCGAGAATGGCGACGTCACCGTCGAATCGGTACCGGGGCATGGGGCGTGCTTCCGGGTGACGTGGCCGAAGAAGGCAGTATCAGGGGCGATAGAGAATGGCATCCGCTATGCATGACGCGGTCGAAATCCTGTTGGTGGAGGACAATGAATTTGACGTCGAGGCTTTGAGGCGCGCATTTCGCAAAGCGCAGATCAGCAACCGGCTGCACAGCGCCGTGGATGGGGTCGACGCACTTGGCAAGCTGCAGGCTCCCGCAGACGGTCAGCCGGTGCGCCAGCCGCTGCTCATCCTGCTCGACATCAACATGCCGCGCATGGACGGCTTCGAATTCCTCGACGCTTTGCGCCGTGACGAAAAGCATAAGCAGAGTGTGGTCTTCATGCTCACCACACCGGGTCATGGCGGTGACATGCAGATGGCCTATTCCCGCCACGTGGCAGGCTACTTCCTTAAGGAAAACCTTGATGATCTGGTCGATACGGTGAAGGCCTACGTGCGCGGCAACGAGTTTCCGTCCACGCATTTCAACTGAAATCGCATAAGCAACGACGCTCAAGCGTTCGGCACCGCCGTGCGAAGCTCCACTATCTGTATTTGATTGGCGCGCGCCGGTCTGTGAAGGCGCAGCAGAAGAGCCTCAGCTCTTCTTCTCGCGCAACCGGATCACCACGTCCACATGTGCGATCTCCATGCCATCAGGCGGCGCCGGCAGATTGTTGATCGTGATGTTGGAGGTCGGGATATCGCGCACCTCGTTCCGCCCTTCGATGAAGAAGTGGTGGTGGTCCGAGACATTGGTGTCGAAATAGGTCCGGCTGCCTTCCACGGCGAGCACGCGGATCATCCGCGCTTCGGTGAACTGATGCAGCGTGTTGTAGACGGTGGCGAGCGACACGTCGATGCCGGCGGTCGTGGCTTCCTCGTGCAGCTCCTCGACGGTCACATGGCGGTCGCCCTTGGCATAGAGCAGCGAAGCCAGCGCCATGCGTTGACGCGTCGGCCGGAGGCCTGCGTGCCGCAATCTCGCCTCGGTCTCTTTGGAATGGTCGATGGCCATCAATTGTGTTGGTTCCGGTCGCGAAAATAGGAGTATTTTTGTCAACGATATAACCCGCCGACTTCAGCCTTTCAACAGCTTTTCGGTTTGTGAGGCCGGATAACGCAGGGGATTGAGCTATTTGGGTTGGCTTTTTCCCGATCGATCCTATATTGGCGGGCACGAAAACAGGCACGGGGGCGTTATGCGCCTAAGCCAAGACAAAGACGAAAAGTGAGGAAGCAATCAGCCATGGCGGTCCAGAAATCCAGCTACACCTATGAGGAGATTCTGACCTGTGCGCATGGTGAGTTGTTCGGACCCGGCAATGCGCAATTGCCGCTGCCGCCGATGCTGATGGTCCATCGCATCACCGATATCTCGGAAACGGGCGGCGCCTTCGACAAGGGCTATATCCGCGCCGAATACGATGTCCGCCCGGATGACTGGTATTTCCCCTGCCACTTCGAAGGCAATCCGATCATGCCGGGCTGCCTTGGGCTTGACGGCATGTGGCAATTGACCGGCTTCTTCCTCGGCTGGCTCGGCGAGCCGGGCCGCGGCATGGCACTCTCCACCGGTGAAGTGAAGTTCAAGGGCATGGTCCGCCCGGACACCAAGCTCCTCGAATATGGCATCGACTTCAAGCGCGTCATGCGTGGCCGCCTCGTGCTTGGCACAGCCGACGGCTGGCTGAAGGCGGATGGGGAGACTATCTATCAGGCGACGGACCTGCGCGTGGGTCTCTCCAAGGATAAGGCGGCCTGAGCGGTCCCACTGCCGCTCCCGCAATCGTTTTGAACATAGGTAAGGTCTGAAACCATGAGACGTGTCGTTGTCACCGGCCTCGGAATCGTGTCCTCGATCGGCAACAATGCCGCAGAGGTCACCGAATCCCTGCGAAATGCCAGATCCGGCATCAGCCGCTCCGAGGATTTTGCCGAGCATGGCTTCAAGTGCCAGGTCTGGGGTCAGCCCAAGCTCGACACGACAGGCATGGTCGATCGGCGCGCCACCCGGTTCTTGTCCCAGGGCGGCCAGTGGAACCATATCGCCATGCTTCAGGCAATCGCCGATTCCGGCGTCGAGGAGGGTGACATCTCCAACGAGCGCACCGGCATCATCATGGGCTCGGGCGGTCCCTCCACCAAGGTAATCGTCGAAGCCGCCGACACCACCCGCGAGAACACCAGCCCCAAGCGCATCGGTCCTTTCGCCGTACCGAAGGCGATGTCATCCACCGCATCCGCCACGCTCGCCACCTGGTTCAAGATCCATGGCGTGAACTACTCGATCTCGTCGGCCTGCTCGACCTCCGCGCATTGCATCGGCAATGCCGCGGAGATGATTCAGTGGGGCAAGCAGGACATGATGTTCGCCGGCGGCCATGAGGATCTCGACTGGACGATGTCGAACCTCTTCGACGCCATGGGGGCGATGTCCACCAAATATAACGAGACGCCAAATGTCGCCTCTCGCGCCTATGATGTCGACCGTGACGGCTTCGTCATCGCTGGCGGCGCCGGCGTCGTCATCCTCGAGGAACTCGAGCATGCCAAGGCGCGCGGCGCCAAGATCTATTGCGAACTGACCGGCTATGGCGCGACATCAGACGGCTACGACATGGTCGCTCCCTCGGGCGAGGGCGCGATCCGCTGCATGAAGCAGGCGCTGTCGACGGTCAAGAACCGCGTCGACTACGTCAACACCCATGGCACCTCCACGCCCGTGGGCGACCAGAAGGAGATCGGCGCGATCCGCACCGTCTTCGGCGATGACATGCCGCACATCCAGTCGACCAAATCGCTCACCGGCCACTCGCTCGGCGCGGCTGGCGTGCAGGAAGCGATCTACTCGATCCTGATGATGCAGGAGCGCTTCATCGGCGAGAGCGCGCATATCACCAATCTCGACCCCGAATTCGAAGGCGTGCCTGTTGTCCGCAAGCGGATCGATGACGCCAAGATCGATACGGCGCTGTCGAACTCTTTCGGTTTCGGCGGCACCAACGCCACGCTCGTCTTCGAGCGCTTCAACGGTTGATCAGGGGTTCCAATGACGGGGATCATGCAGGGCAAACGCGGCCTCATCATGGGTGTGGCTAACAGCCATTCCATCGCCTGGGGCATCGCAAAAGCATGTGCAGCGCAAGGCGCTGAGCTCGCCTTTACCTATCAGGGCGAGGCGCTGGGCAAGCGCGTGAAACCGCTCGCGGCCGAGGTGGGTTCGGACTTTCTTCTTGAATGCGATGTGGAAAACATCGCCTCGGTTGACCACTTGTTCGATGCCTTGAAGCAAGAATGGGGCGGCCTCGATTTCGTGGTCCATGCGATCGGCTTTTCGGACAAGAACGAGCTCAAGGGCCTCTATGCGGATACTTCGCGCGACAATTTCAGCCGCACGATGGTGATCTCCTGCTTCTCCTTTACCGAGATCGCCAAGCGGGCCGCCGACCTGATGGGCGACAATGGCAGCCTGCTGACGCTGACCTATAACGGCTCGCAGCGCATCATGCCCAACTACAATGTCATGGGCGTTGCCAAGGCTGCGCTCGAGGCGTCCGTGCGTTACCTCGCGAGCGACTATGGCCCGCGCGGCATCCGCGTCAACGCGATCTCGGCCGGCCCGATCCGGACGCTCGCCGGCGCCGGTATCTCCGATGCGCGCGCGATGCTGAACTGGCAGCAGAAGAATTCGCCGCTCCGCCGCACGGTCACGATCGAGGAGGTCGGCCAGTCGGCCGTCTACCTGCTCTCGGACATGTCGCGCGGCGTCACCGGAGAGATCCACTATGTGGACTCTGGCTACAACATCACCTCGATGCCGGTGCTGGACGCGCTGAACAAGGCCGACCAGGACTGATTATGGTCCTCCTGTTTGCGCGGACAAGCTGGCGGCAAAGAACGCCAGTGTGGCGTCGCGCATGCGCCATGTTTCCTGATGACCGACATCCGGCTCGCGGATGACGGAAAGCCTGTCGGGATGATCCGCATAGGCCGGCACGAGTTCGCTCAGCGCCCGATCGACAGCGGCGGGTGGCGTCAGCGGATCCTCGTTGCCGAGGCAGACGAGCTGTGGCCGCGGGGCAATTAACGACGCAATCGCGCCAGCATCGGTTTCGGCCAGCAGGCCGGGCACGGTGAGGTAGATGCCATGCAGGTCGTGATGTCCAAGTTCGATCAGGGTGCGGAAATCGGCGAAGCAGCAGAGATGGGCGACAGCAGCAATGCGAGTATCCATGGCGGCAAGCCAATAGCCCAGTGTGCATCCCATCGAGATGCCGAAGGCGCCGATACACGCCGGATCGACGTCGGATCGCGAGGCAAGATAGGTCAGCGCGGCGGCCTGTTCCGACAGCATCTGCCCGAAGAGCGAGCGTCCCTGCCAGAGAAGCGCCTTGGCGGCCGCGCTTTCGCTCACGGTGGCGCGCTCGCCGAAGGTGGGCATGTCGATCGCAAGCGTGACATAGCCCGCCCGGGCCAGCGCCGGCCCCATCGGTTCCACCAGGGCGTCACGCCCAGTCAGCAGTTCGCTCGCACCAATGTCATAACGGGCGCCATGGGCATGGGCATAAAGAATGGCCGGGCGCCGTCGGGTGTCGTCGGTCGGGCGCGTGAGCAGACCGCGCGCATCACAATGTCCGATCCGAAATCGAAGGCGCTCGATCGCGTAATCGTTTCCGGCATCGGCACTATGGGAGAGTAGGGCGATCGGGGGCTCGTCCAAGCCGACGAGCTCTCGCAGTCGCGCGCGCGTGATGGACATAGCGATCCTCTCGAACATGACTTGTCGTTAGAGCATCGGCAGGCGGAAACGAAAAGCCCCCCGAACGCATCATGCGCCGGGGGGCTGTCTTAAGGGGTGCTGCAGACGGGTCCGCCGCCATCGGACAACGACGCAACCAAACCGGGAGGGGGTTGGCTACACTGTCGAAAGGCGTCCACAGCACCCGGACCGGAACCGGCCCTGCGAGGGGTTACCCCTTCACCTCGATTCCGATCAAACCCTGCTGAATGGCAACCGTGATCGCATGCATGCGATTACCGGCGCCGAGCTTCAACTCGGCACTGGACAACGCGGCTTCGATCTCGGCTTCACTCACGGAAAGACGCGACGCAGTCTCAAACGCGTTGAGCCCGTTGGCTGCAAGCGTGAGACCGATCAATTCCAGGCGGGTTAGGTCGAATGCTTTGGTACTGGTAGTCTGTTTCAGTCCGTAACTCATGCATGTTCCATACGTTGCGAGCGGCCTCCCGAGCCCTGTTTGACCTCAGAATTCTTGGCCGACCCACGTACGTGAAATGATTTTGACCCCGCGGCCCGTTGGCCCCGAGGCTTTGAGCCTTGGTCTGGTTCGGATGGCACTGATATATGACAGAGCCGTGCCGATTTCATTCACACGCTGCGCCATAATTTGCCCCGTTCTGGGATCAAATGAGTCGCTAATATAGGCCTGTGAAATTTACGGCATTAGACGTTAGTCTTACGATAGGCCCGTGGCGTCGATCCGAACCAACGCATCGTCGAGCGCGTGAAGGCACTCGGCTGGGAGTAACCGAGCCGGTTTGCGATCTCCGTGGCGCTCAGATCGGTCTCTTCCAGAAGCCGACCGGCAAGCTCGCGGCGCACCTCGTCGCGCAGGTCTGCGAGGCTGGTTCCAGCTTCAGCGAGGCGCCGCTGCAGCGTGCGTTCCGAGACGCTGAAGTAGCGGGCCGCTTCGGCCAGCCCGATATTGCTGTCGGCGATATTCATGAGCACGAATTCGCGGAGATCCTCGCTGAATTCCACACGTTCGGACGATTCCGGCCGCAACGCCCGGCACTGCAGGTCCATGAGCTGGAAAAGTCGCTTGTCACCCTTGGGATTCTCGATACTGAAATAATCGGACGAGAGCCGCAAAGAGTTGATTTTCCTGCCATATTGGACGCGCTTGGTCAGGCGCTCGCGGTAGGGCGCTAGGTTGAGTGGCTTGGGGCGCTCCATACCGATCTCCAGCGCGTCGATCGACGAACCGAGAATAGCGCCCAAACGGGCCGTGATCAGCGCCATGTTCAGGTCGACGAACTGGTCGCGCTTGACGATCAGCGGCGAGAAGGTCCAGACGATCTCGGCGCCGTTGCCGTCGATCGTCACCTTGGAATAGCTCTTCTCCGATGCGTAGGCATTATGCTCGGCCATGAAGCGGAAGAAATCGAGCACCGTCGGCGCGTGGATGAGGCCGAAGCCATAGGGTCCGGTGGCGCCGGGTTTGAAGAAGTCCACGCATTTCAGGCCGAACGCCTCGTCTTTCGTCAGCAGCGCGCAGGTCTCTAACAGCCGGCAAAGGCGGTCCAAGCTGACGCGCCCGGTAAGATTCGAGAATTCTTCCGGATTGATCTCCAGCGCGGTGCAGATCGGCGCGAGATCCAGACCGTAATGGCGGGCAGCATCACCCACGGCCGAACCAAGTCCAGCGGCGGCGGTATAACGATCGCTTGCAGAGGTCATTGACGGCATGTTGGCGCCAAATGTGAAAATTATGGCATGCAAGGGAAATAGTAGCCCTGTTTCAACGAAAGGTCTACTATTTCCAACAACCGGCAATTGCCCAAACGGCGGGCATTTGCTTGGTATATCAGGAGGTTAGCAGGGGTCCTATTTCTTCGCCCAAAGCACCTTGTAACGAGCGTTGCGCGCCGTCTCGCCGCTCGAACGGAAGAGTTCCTTGAGTGCCGGCTCGTAGGGCAGGCCGCGATTGGCGACCATCAGCAATTCGCCACCTGCACGGAGCGCCTCGGACGCCCGCCGAATCATCGCCTGGCCGAGGCCGGGTTCGGTCGCATGGCCCTCATGGAAGGGCGGATTCATCACGATCAGGTCATAACGGGCCTTCACTTCCTCGCGGGCGAGGTCCAGCCAGTGATAACGGGTCTGAAGCGAAGGGCAGAGGCGGTCGACGTTCTTCCGCGCGGCCTGCAGGGCTGCATGGTCTGCCTCATAGAGATCGATGCCCTCGATCGCGGGCGACTGATCCGCGAGCGCCACCGTCAGGTAACCCCAGCCGGCGCCGAAATCGGCTGCGTGCTTGCGATAGTCCTTTGGCAGGTAACGGGCGAGGAACAGAGAGCCAGCATCGACCTCGCCATGGGAGAACATGCCCGGCATCGTCAGGAAGCGGGCGTCGACCGCAACCGGATTGGCGCGGAGTGCCGCAATCAATGTCGCGGGTTCGGTGGACCGCCTGAACCATATGGCCTGGGCGTGATATTTGGCGAGATGCTCCGTCTCGATATCGAAGCCATTGAGCCGTTTGCGCAGCGACTGCACGCCGTCTTCCTTCGAGCCGGCGATGACAATCGTCGCGCCAGGCTTGGTGCGTGCAAGCGCTTCGGCGACGAAATTCTCGTTCTCACCGCGATGCCGGGTCATCAGGATCAGCGCCAGGTCGAAATCGCCGCCCGATATTTCGGGCTGGGCGTCGATACCCTGCTTCTGCAGTGTGTTGTAGAGTGGACGGAAACCTTGCACGGCCTCCATCTCGGCTTCGAAGCCATCGGGTTTGCGGAAGCCCGCCTCGGCGCCGAGAAACAGCACGCGTGTGCCCCCGGCGGGCGCGTCCAGCGCACCGGTCTCGAAGGGATGGAACAGGGTCTTTACAGCGTCGCGCATCGTGTCTCTCGTCGTCTCGTGATCATGCCCGTTCGGTCATCGGAATCCGGGCCTTACATGCAAAAGGCGCGGGGGGTGACCCGCGCCTTGAATTCTGAGGTTTCGCGGAGGCGTCTTACTCGACGTCTTCGCTTTCCTTCTTCTTCTCCTGGACGATTTCCTTGCCGGTCGCCTGGTCGACAATCTTCATGGAGAGGCGGACCTTGCCGCGCTCGTCGAAGCCGAGCAGCTTGACCCAGACCTTCTGGCCTTCCTTGACGATATCGCCGGTCTTGGCGACGCGCTCGGAAGCGAGCTGAGAGATGTGCACGAGGCCGTCGCGCGGACCGAAGAAGTTCACGAAGGCGCCGAAATCGGCGATCTTCACGACGGTGCCTTCATAGATCTGACCGACTTCCGGCTCAGCGACGATCGAGTGGATCCACTTGCGGGCCGCTTCGATTTCCTTGCCGGAGGCGGACGCGATCTTGATCGTGCCGTCATCTTCGATGTTGATCTTGGCGCCGGTCTTTTCGACGATTTCTCGGATCACCTTGCCGCCCGAACCGATGACTTCGCGGATCTTGTCGACCGGGATGTTCATGGTTTCGATGCGCGGTGCGAATTCGCCGAGCTGGCCGCGGCTCTCGGAAAGCGCATTGGCCATTTCACCGAGGATGTGCTTGCGGCCACCCTGTGCCTGGCTCAGCGCGACCTTCATGATCTCTTCGGTGATACCGGCGATCTTGATGTCCATCTGCAGCGAGGTGATGCCGTCGGCAGTGCCGGCGACCTTGAAGTCCATGTCACCGAGGTGGTCTTCGTCACCCAGGATGTCGGAGAGAACCGCAAAGCGGTCGCCTTCGAGGATCAGGCCCATGGCGATACCGGCAACGGGCTTCGCCAGCGGAACGCCGGCATCCATGAGAGCGAGCGAGGTACCGCAGACCGTGGCCATCGAGGACGAGCCGTTCGACTCGGTGATCTCGGAGACGACGCGCAGCGTGTAGGGGAAGGCTTCAGCCGTCGGCAGCATCGGGCGGATGGCGCGCCATGCGAGCTTGCCATGACCGATTTCGCGGCGGCCAGGCGAACCCATGCGGCCGGTTTCACCAACCGAGTAGGGAGGGAAGTTGTAATGGAGCAGGAAGCGCTCCTTGTACATGCCGGTCAGCGAGTCGACATACTGTTCGTCTTCGCCGGTGCCGAGCGTGGTGACGACGATCGCCTGGGTCTCACCGCGGGTGAAGAGCGCCGAACCGTGGGTGCGCGGCAGGATGCCGACTTCCGACACGATCGGGCGAACGGTCGAGAGGTCGCGGCCGTCGATGCGGCTCTTGGTGTCGAGGATGTTCCAGCGAACGATCTTCGCCTGCAGTTCCTTGAAGACGGAACCGATGACGTCGGACGGATAGGTCGAATTGCCCTCGGCGTCGACGAAATGTTCCTTGACCTTCGCCTTGACGGCGTCGACGGCAGCATAACGAACAGCCTTCTCGGTATTCTTGTAGGCAGCGCGCAGTTCGGTCTCGGTGAGCTTGAGCATTTCGGCTTCGAGCTCGGAATAGTCAGGCGGGGTGAAGTCGCGCGGTTCCTTAGCGGCAGCCTCGGCCAGCTGGATGATAGCGTCGATGACAGGCTGGAAGCCGCGATGACCGAACATGACGGCGCCGAGCATCGTCTCTTCGTTGAGTTCCTTGGCTTCAGATTCGACCATCAGAACGGCGTCGGCGGTGCCGGCAACCACGAGGTCGAGGACGCTTTCGTCCATCTCGTCGAGATGCGGGTTCAGCACGTATTCGCCATTGATGTAGCCGACGCGGGCGCCACCGACCGGGCCCATGAAGGGAACGCCGGAGAGGGTCAGAGCAGCCGACGTCGCGACCATGGACAGGACGTCCGGATCGTTCTCGAGGTCATGCTGCATGACGGTGACGACGACCTGCGTGTCGTTCTTGTAGCCGTCGGGGAAGAGCGGGCGGATCGGGCGGTCGATCAGGCGGGAAACCAGCGTTTCCTTTTCCGACGGCCGACCTTCGCGCTTGAAGTAGCCACCAGGGATCTTGCCGGCGGCATAGGTCTTTTCCTGGTAGTTGACGGTCAGCGGGAAGAAGTCCTGGCCCGGCTTCGGGGACTTAGCCGAGACGACGGTGGCGAGAACGACGGTCTCGCCGTAGGTAGCGAGAACGGCGCCATCAGCCTGGCGGGCGATCTTGCCCGTTTCCAGGATGAGCGGGCGCCCTGCCCATTCGATTTCAACGCGATGGGTTTCGAACATATCTTGTCCTTCCAATATGTGCGGGCCATTCCAGCTATGACGCCGGACTGGCCGCTCTTTCGTTGCGCACATCACGGGCAAGACAGCGTTCTGTTTCTCCCCTTGGCGGCGTCGGCCGCGGAAACAGACTGCAATCCTGCCCCATGATGGGCTGTTCAGATCTCGCGCCCGGCCCATCCGGGAAGCGAGGGTGCCGGACGCATCCGGCGAAAATGAAATCGGCGGAAGGGTGGTCCCCTCCGCCGAAAGGTCTTAGCGGCGAATGCCGAGAGCCTGGATCAACTTGGTGTAACGGCCCTCGTCCTTCTTCTTGAGATAATCAAGAAGCGAACGGCGGCTCGAGACCATCTTCAGCAGGCCACGGCGGGAATGGTTATCCTTCTTGTGGCTCTTGAAGTGCTCGGTGAGCATGTTGATACGGTCGGTCAGGATGGCAACCTGCACTTCCGGCGAACCGGTATCGGTGGCGTTGGTTGCGTACTGCTTGATGAGTTCAGCCTTGCGCTCTGCAGTGATCGACATCGGACAATCCTTTCTTTGCGGGATTTTGAAGACGCCCAAAGCCGGGATGTCGTCCAGCTTTGGCCAGTGATAGCTGAGGGGTTACCTTCGCTGGCGCGGCCTATAAACGAAATCATCATGAAAGGAAAGGGGCGGCCCGGAATTCCGCGTTTCGACGGCTTTTCCGATCGCCGGCAACTATGGTAGCGCTATCATTTTCAAGGGAGGGTACCATGCCGTATGTCAATATCAAGATCACACGAGAAGGCGCGACACGGGCGCAGAAGAACGAGATCATCAAGGGCGTGACCGATCTACTGGTCCGCGTGCTCGACAAGGATCCGAACGGCACCTTCGTCGTCATCGACGAGGTAGAGCTGGAGAACTGGGGCGTGGGCGGATTGCCGGTGGACGAGTTCCGCAAACGGCAATCGTAAGAGGAATATACCGGTCGGCTTCAGAGCTCAATCCGCATGAAAAGGAAGGGCGCGGGTCAGATTTCCGCCTCTTCACCCCCTCGCGCGCCCTGATCGCAGGTAAATCAGAGCCGATCGCCAGAAAAATTCGGCAACGAGGAATTTGAAGAATTTTATTTATCTTCAAGAGCTTGAGTAAAGTAAATACCACTTCCTGAACAGAAGCTGAATAGCTCATGCAAGTCTGACTGCATGTTCCCTGCGAAACAAAGCTTCGACGCCGTCGAGCGTAGGCTTTTCTCCATAAGGCGGTCCCAACCAGGCGTCTGAAGAACTACCGCCGGACGTCTCAAAATCCGAGGGCAGAGACCCTCTTTGCAAGGAACACCAACATGGCCAAGAAAATTAAGCTCGACGACACCGACAACGACTTCAACGGTACTTCCAAGAACGACAAGGTATTCGGCAACGGCGGAAATGATACGCTGTCGGGCGGCAATGGCAACGACAAGCTGGACGGTGGTGACGGCAACGACACTCTGATCGGCGGCACCGGTAATGACAAGCTCGTTGGCGGCGCCGGCGACGACACAATGGTCGGCGGTGAAGGCGACGACACCTTTGATGCCAAGTCCGGCATCGACGATGTCGACGGCGGCACGGGCGATGACACGGTTCAGCTCGAAGGCAACTTCGCCGACGCGACGATTACCGCAGACGGCACCGGCTTCAAGATTGTCACCGCGAACGCCACGGTTACGGTGGAAAATGTCGAACTGTTCAAATTTGCCGACAAGACGGTAACCGTCGACAAGCTGCTCGGTGACGGCAAGACCTTCACACTCACCACTGCTATCGACAATATCGTTGGTACCTCCGGCGCCGACCTGATCGTTGGCAGCGCCGATGGCACTGCGACACAGACCTTCAACAACGGCGACATCATTTCCGGTGGTGACGGCATCGACCGCCTGCGGATCACCGCAGCACCCACAGCCGCGCTCAACATTCTTCCGACGATGACCGGCGTGGAAAACGTCGAATTCACCGCCGGCGGCGCCGCCAACACGACCCTGAACATGGTCAACTCCTCGGGCGCAACCGGCTTCATCTCGCAAGGCAGCACTCGTACGCTGACCGTTGAGAACCAGGATGCGCTTGCATCGATCACCGTTCAGAACAACACGACGGCCAATTCCGGCATGGTGATGAAGTATGCCGCGGCGGCAGTGGCCGGCGCGACCGATGTCCAGGCGATCAACCTGTCCAACAACGGCGCCCAGTTCACAGCGGCTGGCACAGTCAACGTTGCAGGTGTCGAGACGTTCAACGTCACCTCCACCGGCGTCAACAACCTGACTGCGCTGCTCGGCGATAAGCTCGAAACCGTGAAGGTGGATGGCGCCGGCTCGTTCAAGACGAACACCGCCTTCGGTGCGACCCTGAAGACCTTTGACGCTTCCGCCTCGACCGGCGCGCAATCGGTCATCTTCGGCAACAGCAACGTCACAGCTACGGGCGGATCGGCCAACGATCTGTTCGACTTCAAGGGCACGTTGACTGGCGCCGACAAGGTCACTGGCGGCGACGGGATCGATACGATCGCATTGACCAGCGCCGACATATCCGGTGCTGCTTCCGCGCCGCTTGCCGGCCTCAATGCATCCAGCGGCGTCGAACAGATCCGCTTTGACGGTGCCAATGCGGTCAAGATTGATCACAGCACTCTGACCAGCGCCGACATCAAGACGGTGATCTTCAATGGAACCGGCGCCGATACAGTGGTGAACGCCACTGGCGCGATAACCTACCAGTTCACCGGCGACAACAACGGTGCTGCGACCTTCACGATGAAGGGCGGCGAAAACGTCCTCAACATCGACATGAAGTCGTCGACCGTCGCTGTGGACGGCGCCTATAACTCTGCCGACGTTGCCAACCTCAACACTGGCGCCGCGCTCAACGTCAACATCAACTCGACGGGTGTCGGCCCGACGGCGATCGACGACAACGACTTTGGCAACATTACAAATGCTATTAACGCCACCTTCACGTTCAAGGGTGACGCTCACAATGAAATCTCGAGCTTCAGCAACGCGGTAACGGTCGACGCCAGCGCTTCGACGGGCAACCTCGAACTGATCGCTTCGAATGGTGCCGACAACATCAAGGGCAGCTCCGGTATCAACGATATCGCTGGCCGCAACGGTATCGACTCGATCAACATCTCCGCCAGCACCGCAAATGTCGACCATGTCGACCTGCGCGGCATCCTCCTGGACGGAAATCGCGATACGATCACCGGTTTCACGGCTGGCGCCGGTGGCGATATCATTGAGATCAACAATATTGATACGACCGCTGCCAATGCCGCAGTCACATTCCAGGAAATCGGTACCAACGTCGGTACGCAGACCGTCCTGGGTGGGACCGACGTGATGGAGTTCGCTTTCAACATTGCAGGTACCGGCCTTGGCAACGGCACGGCGGCGTCCCTGGACGGCACCAACCTCCTTGCCGCCGTCGGAGCGATCAACTGCAATGTCGGTGCAGACGGCTACCTCATCGCCTACCAGGGCGGCAACGCCTTCCTCTACCACTTCGACGATGGCGCGACCGGTACGCTCAGCAACTTCGAGATCGAACTGGTGGCGACTATCAACGGCGTCGCACCGGGATCGCTGGATGCTTCCAACTTCCAGTTCTGATCGAAACTGGTTCAAAAGCACGATGGGCGGCAGAAATGCCGCCCATCATCCTTTTGTGAAATCGCCAATAGGCGAAAACGACTGTAATCGCTGTGCCGTCAGGCGAAGACGCGCTTCGGCCGGAACTCGCCTTCCTCGATCGCACCGATGGCAACGAGGTCGCCCGATACCGTGGCATAGGCCTCGGGGCAGGGGAGCGGCGCATCGCGGCCGCGCAGGATGATGGGGTTGCCCGAACGGATGCGGCGGGCCTGGTCATCGCTGACGGGAAGATGCGGCAAGGTCGACAGCGCCTCAGCGGTATCGATCAGATAGGCATCGAGTGCCGCGAGCCGCTCGTCCTGGTCCTCGACCGCTTCGAGTTCCACGAGCTTGGCAAGCGGTACCATCTGCTCCTCGGCAAAGGGCGCGACGTAAGTGCGGCGGAGGTCGGAGATATGACCATAACAGCCGAGTTCTCGGCCAAAGTCCCGGGCCAGCGAGCGCACATAGGTGCCCTTGCCGCATTCGACCTCGAAATGCGCCCGATCCATTTCGACCTTGAGCAAAGTCAGGCGATGGATCTCGACCTCGCGCGAGGGGATTTCGACCACTTCGCCCTCACGCGCGAGATCATAGGCGCGTTCGCCGGCGATCTTGATCGCCGAGAATTGTGGCGGGATCTGCTGAATGACGCCGGTATAGGCAGGCAGCAGGTCCCGGATCGCCTGCTCGGCCGGGCGCTTGTCGGATGTCTGCGTAACCTCCCCTTCGAGGTCGTCCGTCGAACGCTCCTCACCCCAGGTCACGGTGAATTCATAAATCTTCCGACCGTCCATGACATAAGGCACGGTCTTGGTGGCATCGCCGAGCGCAATCGGCAGCATGCCCGACGCGAGCGGATCGAGCGTGCCGGCATGGCCGGCCTTCTGCGCCTTGAACAGCCACTTGATCTTGGAAACGGCTTCGGTCGAGCCGAAATCCACCGGCTTGTCGAGGATCAGCCAGCCGGAGATCGGGCGGCCCTTGGGTTTTCTCGGTTTGGACATTCAGTCTTTTTCTTCTTCTTGGTCGAGGTCACGTTGCACTTCGGGCGATTTCAACAGCTCGTCGATCTTCTTTCCAGCACATTGGGATCCTAAGCTTAGAATTCCACGTGGACAAGTTGT
>JADMIO011575619.1_pt1 | contig 34307 bp, 38 predicted proteins | sample 8958161 | NCBI WGS metagenome assembly JADMIO01 (sample SAMN16585339, study PRJNA669376) | soil metagenome | isolation source: Crop rotation soil | place: USA: Cullars Rotation, Alabama | collected 2011 | reverse complement strand
CGCGACAACTTGTCCACGTGGAATTCTAAGCTTAGGATCCCAATGTGCTGGAAAGAATCAATGAGGACATTCCGGAGATGAGTGTGGAACTCACCGACGATCGCAACGCCAGGAGCTGCGATTGGTATGAGGCATTGAGCATCTCGGCAAAACGCGCTTCTGTGCGGTTGTGAATTCGCGATTCCGCACGGCATGCCTTAATGACCTGAATGGCGCCCAGGTTCTCCACCATGCAGGCCTCAACCTCAGCCCCGCGTTCCATGGCCAACCTCTGGAGCCGCTTCATGGGTCGGTTGGTCAACCAGATGACGGCGCCTAACATCGGCATCAACCCCAGCGATGCGAGCGCCAATTGCCATTGCAGCCAGAACATCACTGCGGCGGTGACGATAAGAAGAAATCCATCCACGATCAAAGACAGCGTGGCGGCGGTGATAGCCATGCGGATCTTGATCGCATCATTTATTCGCGAAAGAACTTCCCCGGATTTGCGTTTGATGAAAAAAGGAAGCGGCAGTCCCAGCAGATGACGGTGAAAACCAAGCACCATTTCTGCATCGATCCTCAAGCTGAGGTGGGCCAACAGGTACGTCCTTAACCCCTGGAATGCTGTCCGCGCAAAAAGGATCAACAACATCCCAAGAGTCAGGAGATTTAAAGCGGATTTTCGCCCGAGAACGAATACAAAATCCACGAGCGCCTGGATGAAAAATGACGAGGTGAGGCTGAGGATGGTCATGAGGACTGCCGCTAGCAAGGCATCCAGGAAGAGGCGGTGGTGAGGCAGGAGAAGTCTGGACAAACGTGAAAAGGAAGACGGCGACGACATCCGTTCGCGAAGCCCCGGCGCCGGCGCCACCAGGATCAGCACGCCGGACCAGTGTGTCTGGAATTCTGTGATCGCCAGACGCCGCCGCCCGCGCGCCGGGTCGCCGATCACGGCGCGCTTGGACGTAAGCTGATACAGCACCACGAAGTGATTGCGGTTTTCCTCGCGCCAGTGCGCGATCGCCGGCAGACGAACTTGGGCGAGAGCATCCGAGGTGGCGCGGACCGCCTTCCCGGAAAAGCCAACCTTTTCCGCCGCCGCGATCAAGCCAGCTACGCTGGTACCGTGACGATCCGTAGCCGCAGCTTCCCGCAAGATCGCCAGAGAGAGCCGTTTTTTATAGTAAGCGGCGACCATCGCCAGGGCGGCCGGTCCGCAGTCGGTAGGGTCGTGCTGCATGATGATGGGATAACGCATGGCGAGTAGCGCAATGCACGCGGGGGGCCGGTGCGCAGGCCAGGAGTTAGGAGAGAAGAAGTCGAAGTTTTGTGCGAGAAGTGCGAGAAAAAAGGTTGAACCGGCGCGGAAACCAAATGCGCGTAGAACTATCCCTCGCCGAGATATGCTTCCTTCACACGAGGATCGCCGGCCACTTGTTGGGATGGGCCTTCCATGACGATGGCGCCGGTCTCCAAAACATATGCGCGATGCGCATGCTTTAGCGCCGCGCTGGCGTTCTGTTCGACCAGAAGGATCGTCGTACCTTCCTTATTGATCTCATCGATGGCTTTAAAGATCGTGTGGACCATCAACGGGGCGAGGCCGAGGGATGGTTCATCCAGCAACAGCAGGCGGGGCCGGGCCATCATCGCCCGGGCGATGGCAAGCATCTGTTGTTCACCGCCGCTCAGCGTGCCTCCAAGTTGCTTGATCCGTTCCTTCAGGCGGGGAAACAGAGTGAACACGCGTTCCAGTTCGCGGGCGTTTTCAGTCTTGTTGGATTGAAGGTACGCGCCCATTTCGAGGTTTTCGGACACCGTAAGGTTGGAGAAGATTGCCCGGCCTTCCGGCACCATCGAGATGCCGAGTGCCGTGATGCGATGGGTTGGGATGCCATTCAGCGTCTTGCCCTCAAACAGGATTTCCCCGGAACGGGAGGGGACGAGACCAGCAATGTTGCGCAGCGTGGTGGACTTGCCGGCGCCGTTGGCCCCAATCAAGGTCACGATCTCGCCTTTACTGATGGAAATGTTGATCGACTTGAGAGCCTCGATGGCGCCGTAGCCGCTGCAAACGTTCTTGAGCTCCAGCATCAGGCGCCTCCGAGATAGGCTTCGATGACCTTGGGATTGCCCTGGATCTCCTTCGGGGTTCCCAGCGCAATCGTCTCCCCGTAGTCGATCACCTGGATCTTCTGGCAGACGCCCATGACGACGCGCATGTTGTGCTCTACCAGCAGGACTGTGATCTCAAACTTGTCGCGGATCCATCGAATCAGATGCATCAGCTCAATTGCTTCCTGGGGATTCATACCTGCGGCCGGCTCGTCCAGCAGCAGAAGTTTGGGCTTGGTGCCCAACGCCCGGGCAATTTCGAGACGTCTCTGAGAACCGTAAGGCAGATTGAGCGCGAGTTCGTGGGCGCGCTTGTCGAGATTGAAGATCTTCAGGAGTTCCAAAGCTTCCTGTTCGATGTGCTCTTCTTCTTCTTTTAAGCGTCGGGTTCGGACGATGGCATCCAGAATTCCCTGTTTCTTGCGCATGTGCCGCGCGAGCTTGACGTTCTCAATGACGGTCATGGTTTGAAATAGGCGGATGTTCTGGAAGGTTCGGGAGACGCCGAGCTTGGCGATGCTGGAGGGCTTTTGCCGGTGGATGGCTTTGCCGTCGAGTTCAATGGCGCCTTCGTCCGGACTGTATACGCCGGTGAGGAGATTAAAAACGGTCGTCTTGCCGGCGCCGTTGGGCCCGATCAATCCGTAGAGGTCTCCAGGATCGAGCGAGAGCGTCAGATTTCGCACTGCCACCAGCCCGCCGAATCTCTTTGTGCAATTTCTGACGTTAAGAATGCTCATATACCCCGGCTTAGATGGGCAGCAGAGATTTGCTGACCCGCCTTCTCTTGAAGAGTGTCCATTTACCCAGCAACCCATGCGGCCGGTAGATCATGACTAACACCAGCAATATCGAAAAATTCACCAGCCGGAATGCGCCGAACCCGCGAAACACTTCGAGGCTCACCGTAATCAACACCGCGCCCACCACGGCGCCCTCGATGCTTCCGAGGCCCCCCACCACAATCATGATGATCAAGTAGAACGACGTGGTGAACAGGAAGGAATTCGGATGCAGGTACATTGTGTAATGTCCAAAAAGGCTTCCTGCGGCGCCCGCGAACATCGAACTGATCACAAATGACAGGACCTTGAAGCGTGTGGTGTCCACGCCCATGGCCTCGGCGGCAATCTCGTCGTCGCGGATCGAGATGAAGGCGCGTCCATAGCTGGAATTTACAAGGTTGTGAACCGTGACGATGGTCAGCAGGACTACCAGGTAGACCCAGAAGAAATTGCTCAGCTGAGGAATTCCGGAAAATCCGCGGGAGCCGCCCACAGCGTCGATGTTCAGGATAAACACCCGAATGATCTCGCCAAAACCCAGAGTGACGATGGCCAGATAGTCCCCGCGAAGTCGCAGCGAGGGGATTCCCACCGCCAGGCCCGCAAGGCCGGCCGCCGTGGCGGCAGCCAGGATTCCAATCACGAGCAACACAGCGCTCTGGGCCATGGCGGGCAGGAAAGACGTTGCCGAGCGGATTGCCGGGGCTCCGTAGTACACCACGGACGCCGATGTGTATGCGCCCACCGCGTAAAATCCTGCATGCCCAATGGAGAACTGTCCGGTAAATCCGTTGATCAAGTTCAGGCTGACGGCAAGGATGATGTTGATCCCGACCAGAATCACAATCTGATAGTTGTAGGCGCCGATCAATCCTCCGAGAACGGACTGCACTCCCGCCAAGACCACCAGCGCTACCAGCCAAAAAACCAACTTTTTCATACTTTTTCGGTTGGTCCTTTGCCCATGATGCCGGTCGGTTTGATCAATAAAATCAGGACGAGTATGACGAAGGCGATAGCGTCGCGGTAAGTGGATTGTCCGTATCCGACGGCCATGACCTCCGCCAGGCCAAGAATCAATCCGCCCAGCATTGCCCCGGTGATGTTTCCGATACCTCCAAGAACGGCCGCCACAAACGCCTTCAGTCCGGGCATCACCCCCATCAACGGATCGATTCTCGGATATAGCAGGGACACCAGAATTCCACCGGCCGCCGCCAGCGCGGATCCCAGCGCGAAGGTGAAGGCGATGATGCGATCCGTATTGATACCCATCAGCTTGGCGGCGTCAACATTAAAGGAAACCGCGCGCATGGCTTTGCCTGTCTTGGTGTAGTTCACGACGAGATTCAGCAGGATCATGAGCAGTACTGAGACGCCCAGAACAATCACCTTCTGGCTGTCGACGGCGAGGGGACCGAGGTTCAGCAATGTGGTTGGGATGATCTGGGGAAAGAACTTGGGGTCTGCGCCAAAACTGAGTTGGCCGCCGTTTTCCAGGACCAGCGATACGCCGATGGCGATGATCAACAACCCCAGGCGAGAGTCTTGTTTCACCGGACGCAGGCCGAGACGTTCCAATACGATGCCGATCACGATGCCGGCGAGTGCGCCGGTGACGAGCCAGACGAATGCCGATCCGATCATCTGTCCGACGCTGGCGCCGAGAAGCCCCAGCCAGAAAGCGAGCGTGAACGGGGATGGGCTCCGGTTTGGCCGGTACGCGAATCGTTCGATGAGCATGCCCAAACCTGCCGAGAGGGCCATTGCACTCAGGAGGACAATAACCGCGCTGGTTGACGATGTTCCGAGGTTGGTCTGCACCCATCGATGGTTGGCGATGTAGTAGCCCATGAACGCGCCGAACATGTAGACGTCGCTGTGGGCGAAGTTGATCAGCCGAAGCACGCCGTACACCATGGTGTAACCCAGCGCGATCAGCGCGTAGGCGCTGCCCTGCGAAATCCCGTTAATGAGCTGCTGCAGGAAGGTGATCATAAGGGACAGAATAAGGAATTCAGAATTCAGAATACAGAATGAACCGTGGTTTCTTTCTGAATCTGAATTGTTTACGCCGTCCCTCTACGGACTGATGGTCTCCAGATAAGCCAGCTTGCCATCCTTCACCTGGAGCACGACGGCAGGTTTGACGGCGTTGCGGTCCTTATCCAAAGTAATCTTGCCGGTGACGCCCGGAAAATCCTTGGTCTGGGCGATGGCATCCCGGACTTTCGCCCCCTCGGTGGAGTTTGCCCTCTTGATGGCATCGAAAAGGATGTTCGCGGAATCGTAGCCTAACCCGGCCAGCGCGTCCGGAACTTCGTTGAACCGCGCCTTGTAGTCGGCCACGAACTTCTGAATTGCGGGGCTGGGGTCATCCTGGGAATAGTGATTGGAGAACGAGGCGCCATTGAGGGCCTCCCCGCCAATTTCGATGAGCTTCGGTGAGTCCCAACCGTCCCCGCCAAGCAGCGGAGCGTTCAGTCCAAGTTTCTTAGCCTGGCGCGCCACCAGTCCCACTTCGGTGTAGTAACCGGGGAGGAAGATCGCCTGTGGGTTTTTCGCCTTGATCGACGTCAGCTGCGCGCTGAAATCCGTGTCGCCCTCGCTGTAGCTTTCATCGGCGACAATATTGCCTCCCATTTGCTTGAAGTTTTGAATGAACACATCCGCGAGGCCCACGGAGTAATCATTCTTGATGTCGCGCAGGATGGCGACATCCTTGATCTTCAGACTGTTTATCGCGAACTTCGCCATTACCAATCCTTGAAACGGATCGATAAAGCACACCCGGAAGATGTAGTCGCCCACTTCGGTGACCTTCGGATTGGTGGAGGATGGGCTGATCATGGGAATGCCGCTGTTCTGTGCGACGGGAGCTGCGGCCAGGCTTCGGGAAGAAGCGACTTCGCCGAGGATGGCGACCACCTGGTCTTTGGTGATGAGTTTGGTGACCACCGTCTGCGCTTCCTCAGGCTTTCCCTGATCGTCTTCTACAATGACGCGGACCTGCTTGCCCAACAATCCCCCGGCCTTGTTGATCTCGTCGACCGCCATGTCGATGCCGTTCCGGGTAGAAATGCCGAACGTCGCGGTGGTTCCGGTAAGCGATCCAAACTCGCCGATGACGATCTCGGATGCTTCCTGGCCCTGCCGATTGGCATTGCACGAAGTGAGTAGACACAAAACCACCAACCAGGCTTTCATTCTCATAAGAAATCTCCGCTCCTGTTTCCGACTCTATTTTAGGAGCGGTCTGCCGGTGGTACGAAGCTTAATCTTTTGGACAAACGGGTCGGCCGCCGTTTTCGCGGCATTTCTAGACGATGAGGTGAGATTTTCTGGCGAATATCCAGATTGAACCCAGGACGATTAATGGAGTGAGCGCGAGAGCACCGCATGCGATCCAGGTATGGTGGGCGGCAATCCATGCGATCTGCCGGAGGCCGTCGGGATAGAACTTCCGGAGCAGCGGCTCCAGCGGCATGGTTGCCATGATGACGAACCATAGGGGAAGTTGGGCCGCCCAAGGTTTGTCCGAAATCACGGTTGCGGCCATGAACAAGCTCGCCAGCAACAAGGATGCGGTGTTGGCATAAAACAAGAATGCGGGATCGCCTAGCAGCAATCCTGGAGCATTCACCGTGAACAGCGTCATGGAAAACAGAGATGCGTACTTGGCCAATACCAACTCGCTGGGCGTTATGGGCAGAGCGAGCAGAAACTGAAGCGTCCCATGCTGGCGTTCGGTGAGGAAACACGATTGCGCGAACAGGAACGGTCCAGCCAGAAGCACGCCGCCCATCATACCCCTGGCGAAATCCGGGCGCGGGGCGCCGGCCCGCACCATGAACACGGGGACCAGGAGACCGAGGCTGATCAGGATGATGGCCTTCCGGAACTCAACCCAGTCCTTGCGAATGAAAACGACCGCGAGCCCGATCAGTCTTTGCCATTGCTTCAAGAAAGATGTCCTCCATTCGCTCCCGCCCGTAGTCCTGTACTAATGCCGGAGCGTGTGCGTATTCCACCACCCTGCCTCCGTTCAACATCAGGACCCAATCGGCGAGCTTATCGAGGTCGTCGGAGATGTGCGATGACAGCACGATGCCGACGCCATGATTTTTCGAAAGATCTTTAAGGAACGTCAGGATGTCGCGGCGAACCAGCGGATCAAGCCCTGCCGTCGGCTCGTCCAGGAGAAGCAGAACCGGATGGTGAGCGGCAGCGGCAACCAGGGCTAGCTTGGTGCGGTTGCCGCGCGAGAGCTGCCGGATTTGGACCTTGGGATCGATCCCGAAGCGGGCGAGAAGCGCCTGCGCGTGAGCGCGATCCCAACCTTCATAGAATTGCGAAATGAAATCGAGATGCATGCGGGCGGTCATCCAACTGTAGAAATGCGGAGATTCCGAAAGATAACCCGCCCGCTGCCGCACCGAAACCTGATTCAAGTGGGGCTGAAGGTGAAACAGAGAGATGGATCCTTGGTCCGGCCGGAGAAAGCCCCACACCAATTTGAGCAGAGTGGTCTTGCCCGCGCCATTTGGGCCCATGATTCCGAGCACGTCTCCCGCATCCACTCGGAGATCGATCGGTCCCAGGGTAAACCGCCCACCGTAGATTTTGACCAGGCCTTCGGTGCGAATGAAATCCATGGCTAGTACCAGGTCAACAACGTCTCAATCCCGAGGATCGAGCCGCCGAACATCAACGAGACGAGGACAAGCTCAGGGGCCGCGAGCGCTCCCCCGAAGAATGCAAAGGCGATCATGGCTCCCATCATGCGTTCCCACCAATCGCCGCCGCGATATCCGTAGAGTTCGTCCGCGGACAGGTCGTGCAGGGTCGATTCAGCCGTCATTGTTCTCTCCTTCCTCAATACCAGTTCAGATTGATGAAGTACTGAAGGCCGTGGCCGACAATAGCCGCCCCGCAAGGGTACGGGTTCTTGGTGTAGAGGCAGACCAGGTCGGCGCTGAACAGCATTCCCCCAAAGAAATCGCCCCAATCGAAGCCGCCAGCCGTTTTGATCATTTCTTGCGTGCTCAGTGAATCCATCGTGTCCTCCATTTGGAATCGTGGGCCGCCCGCCTTCTTTCACGTCAGGTTCCGGATGCAGCGGGTTGTAGAACCATCGAGATCCGCAGACGGTCTGGTGGAAAGTCGCAGTTAGCGCGATTTCTTATCCAACATAGTGAAGACAAGCCGGCAGAGGGCGCGCCGCGCGCGCAGGAGTTCCATCTTGATTGCAGAGGGAGACTTGCGTTGCAGGCGGGCGATGTCGGCGATCGAACAACCTTGAAAATAGTAGCGGTCGAGCGTGGCCCGTTTGCCGGGATCGAGGACCGCCATCGCCCGTCGTAGCGCGTCGCGCTGCCGGCTGCGGTCGATGTCGTCCTCGACGGTCGATGGCTGCGCGAAGCGCGCTTCGTCGATGCTGGCAATGTCTTCGAGTGAGCGACGCCGTCGCCAATGATCGCTCACGGTGTCCTGCACGATCTTCATGAGGAACGCACGCGGGTGCCGAACCTGGCATCGCCGGCCAAAGGCTTCGACGGCTCGAAGCGTGGCCTCTTGTTCCAGGTCCTCATCGTGGAGTGGAGCTCCCGTACGTCGAGTGGCGGCTCGAACCATCACTCGAATGTCGGCGGGATTAAAGTTCATGTGTGACCGTCCTCCGGGATATGCGGCTATACGTAACATGATTGGACACAGTGAAGAGATGCAGCGATTGACCGAGCGGGTGAGAGCCGCTTCCATGGCTTCAGGGTCTGTGCTGGTGATCGGCGAAACCGGCAGTGGCAAAGAACTCGTGGCGCGAGCCATCCATGCGTACAGCGACCGGGCGTCCGGCAAGTTCGTGGCTGTGGATTGCGGCGCAGTCCCCGAAGACTTGATCGAGAGCGAGTTGTTCGGATACCGGCGCGGCGCATTTACCACCGCAACCGCCGACAAACCTGGTTTGTTCGAAGAGGCGAATGGAGGCACATTGTTCCTCGACGAAATCGCGAATACTTCGCGCCGGTTTCAGGCGAAGCTACTTCGTGTGCTTCAGGATCGACAGATCCGCCGTCTTGGCGATGTGGCCACCCGCAAACTCGACATTCGCGTCATCGCGGCGTCGAATTGCGATTTGCGCGGCCTGGTGAACAAAGGTGATTTCCGGGAAGATCTGTTTTACCGGATCAGCGTGTTCTGCATTCAGGTCCCGCCCTTGCGCAAACGATTGGACGACGTCCCGTTGCTGGTGGAGTTCCTGCTGCGCGGCCGCAAACGCATTTCGCCGGATGCCCTTGGAAGACTTCAGGCCTACAGCTTTCCCGGAAACGTCCGCGAACTGGAGAATATTGTCGAAAGCGCCGTGGTCACCGCGCCCGGCGGTTTGATTGAAGAACATCATCTCAATCTCGCTTCCGGAATCCCTCCGGTTGAAGTCCCGGTGGAAATCAATGTGGACAACTTCTGGGAATCGGTGGCGCGTCCCTACGCCGACCGCCAGATCACCCGCCGTCACGTCGAACACGTCATTCGCAGCGGCCTGGAGCGCACCGGCGGCAGCTATCGAAAGCTGGTACGGCTCTTCAACATGCCGGAATCGGACTACAAGCGATTCATGGATTTCCTGCGCCGGCATCGCTGCAATGTGGACTATCGGCAATACCGGAAGAAGACGTGAACGATTCGGATTTTGGATTTTGGAGATGCTTCCTGCATTCTTCAAAATCCAAAACCCCAAGGTCGAAAAAGTTCCTTACTCTTCCGGGTCCTTGAACAACTTCACCACGAAGTTTCCCAGCAGCAGGTGCTGCGTCTTCGCGACAAACTGCCGGTAAGACCGGCTGGAGTGGTACTTCAGACAGTCGGCTCGCGTGTTCCACACAGTCAGCGACACAGCCATCCTTCCGCCTTCCTCGATCATCAATCTAGCGGACTCGAAACCCGGCTCTTTTTGCAGTTCCGGTAATACCTCGGCGGCGTAGATCCGGGTGAACTCCCGAACCTGGTCGTCGCTGAGCGCTTCGCCGATGACCATCCGGGCGTACATGTCTACTTACTCGACGTTTTCGGGGGCTGTTTCGCGACGATCGCGCTCTTAACCTTGTCGTACTGATCGCGGCTCAGAAGCATGCGTGAAACCAGTTCCGTCTTATTCCGATACGGTCGGCCTTCAATAATTTTCTTCGCCGCAGTTTTGTCGATACCGATGGCCGCAATCTCTTCTTCGGTCGCGGTATTGATATCCAGCGGCTTCAAAGCCGCCTTCTTTACCGGGGCCGGCATAGTCGGCGCCGGTTTGACTTGCGCCTCAAGCGAAGCACACACCATCACCAGCGCAATGAACAGAACTCCTATCAGGTTTGGACGTGTTGTCATGAAACCTCCTGTGTAACTCCAAACTGGGGACTTCCCCAATCCAGAGCGCGAAAGCTGAATTCCCGAAACGTGGCGCCTTGCTTCCCGGCGGCCTGCGTACTGCGGCCCTTTGCGTTCTCAATGAACCCAACGCAGCACGCCCCCTAGCCGCCGGGAAATCGATTTGTGCGTCCCGGCAGACTTTCGACGACGCTGGCCCTCAGCGCCTTCGAAGCCTCATCTGCCGGGATGGCCAGGAGTTAACGGCCGGCAGTAATAAAGCAACCGCAGGCCCTTTGCTAACTTGTTGGAATGGAATGCGGGGAAAGAAAAAATCTGCCGATCCGCGGATGCGAATGTCGCCGAAATTGCGAATAACTTCGACTGTCGGGAAATGCGGCCGCAGTTGGTGGGGAACATCAGGTCTGAGAACGGGTCCGCTAATGTATCCTGAGCGTGATGGGAAATGCAGTTCGGCGGTCCGTCCTTGTCCTGACAATCCTTCTGTTCGGTTCGTCGATTTGCCACACTGCTCATGGCCAGCAGCGTCCGTTGCTGACCGAAGATCCCCATATACCCCCTTCCGGGGCTTTGGATGTCGAGACCGGAATCGCCTACGAACGCCGTACCGTCTTCCGAATTTCCGGCCTTGAAGGAACTCACCTCACGCCCTCCACGGCGTTGAACTTCAGTTTGGGAGAGCGCAGCGAGTTTCAAATGGCCTGGACCGTACGAGACTATTTGAAAACCTCCGCGGGCGACTGGCGGCAGGATTTTGGCGATCTTTCGTTGTCGACGAAAATCAACATTCTCCGGGAATCAAGCAGGCGGCCGCTGGTCACGTTTCGCCCAACAATTGTTCTTCCCAACGCGAACCAGGCCAGCGGTCTGGGTTTGAATACGACGCGCTTCTTTGCCGCGATCCTGGCGGGTAAGACTTTCGGCCGAGCGTTTCTGTTCGGAAACATTGGACTAGGCATCCTGGATGATCCCGTCCGCGCCGGCGCGCAGAACGACGTGCTCACCGATGGCTTGGCTGCGATTGTAACGATCACCCCACGTCTGCGTCTTGCGACGGAGTTCAATGGCGTCCAAAACGCGCGGTCTAATCCCAGCCCGGGCAGCGAAACTCGCGGTCAGATAAGAATGGGTATCCAGATCGACGCGATCGGATTGCGTTGGGACGCCGCCGGCCTGGCAGGACTAACCCGTTCGGATCCGCAAGGCGGCCTGGTGGTTGGCGTCACGAAAAGGTTCTTGTTGCAAAAACCTTGAGGCGGGGGGATCGAGTCGAATCAATCGGGTTTGACCGCGGGGTGAGCAGTCTCGGCTGCCGGCTGGACCTGTGGATCGCCGAACCGGCGAATCACCTCGACGATTCGTTCCCCAGCGCGCCCATCCCACAATTCAGGAGGGCCGGATGGCTTCCATTCACCGCCAACGATGCGCTGGAAGGCCTCGATGATTTTCTTTTCATCCGGACCGACCATGATGTTGGTGCCGTGCGAGATGGTTACCGGCCGTTCGGTATTGTGCCGGAGCGTCAGGCACGGGACGCCCAGGATCGTGGTTTCTTCCTGCAGTCCACCCGAGTCCGTGAGCACGATGCCGGCATTTGCCATTAGATCCAGAAACTCCAGATAGCCAAGCGGCGCCAGCGTGCGGATGCCCCCGAGATCCATCCCGAAGTCGGCGATCCGTCTTTCGGTTCTGGGATGAACCGGAAAAATCACGGGCATGGATTGGGCAATCCGGCGGAGGGCGGCGACGATACCGCCCAGTACGTCCGCGGCGTCCACGTTCGACGGCCGATGCAACGTGACCACCGCGTAATTTCCCCGCTGCAACTCGAAGCGCGCCGGCATATCCAACTCGGCGGCTTGCTCGCGATGCTTCAACAACGAATCGATCATCACATTGCCGACAAAGTGGATGCGGTTGGGATGAATGCCTTCGTGCAGCAGATTTTGGTCCGCATCGCGAGACGTCGTGAAAAGAAGATCGGCCAGCGCGTCCGTAACCAGGCGATTGATTTCTTCCGGCATGGTGCGATCGAAGCTGCGCAGGCCGGCTTCGACATGTGCGGTTGGAATGAGCAGCTTAGCCGCCACGATGGTGCACGCCATGGTGGAGTTGACGTCCCCCACCACGACCACCATATCGGGTCTTTGAGCCACGCAGACCTTTTCAAATGCGATCATCACTTTTGCGGTCTGCTCGGCATGACTACCGGAACCGGCCCCGAGGTATACGTCCGGTTTTGGGATGGCCAGGTCGCGGAAGAAAACCTCCGACATTCCTTCGTCGTAGTGCTGGCCGGTGTGTACCAGAATGGCATCGAGACCGGGCGTCCTTTTCATCGCTGCGGCAATCGGCGCCATCTTGATAAAATTGGGCCGAGCGCCAACGACGTTCAGGATTTTCATGCTAATATCCTTTAGCACAATCGATTCGGTCTGCAATTGGAGATTCGCATGGTGAACTTGACTCTTGGGCTTTTGCTTCTGGTATCGCAACTGGTGACGGCGCCGGGGAATGAGCTTCCCCAAGTCATGTCGCTCGATTCCAAGGCCGTGGCTACAGCAAAGGCCGGCACGCCAGCGAACGTTGTCGTCAGCTTCGCCCTCCTGAAGGGATTTGTCATCAATCGCACGCCGCCCATCAGTTTGAAACTGAGCGAAACTCCCGGTGTGAAGCTCGATCAGACGACATTCTCCACATCGCCGGACGATCCGAAGTCGAAGGACGAATACTACGTTGATCTGCCCACGATCAAGGTTCCCGTGGTTGCGGCTAAGGCCGGGAAGTACGAGATTCCGGGCAAGCTCACGTACTTTTTCTGTTCAAAAGCCGACGGGTTCTGCTCGCGGCAAGTCTTTGACGTCAAGATTCCGTTGCAGGTGCAGTAGGCGTGGGAGGCCGACCTGAAACAAGAAACAATGAGAAATGAGCAATGAACGATGAGACAGTCGGCGGATAGGCCGGGCCGCAAAGTAGGCGACAGTCTCTAAATAGTTCATAGGTTACTGCTCAATTTTCATCTCCAGCGCTCTATGTCCAGCACCGTTGCACAAACCCGCTCATCCATTCTAACGTGGGCCAACCAGTTGACGATGCTCCGCATTGTCTTCGTGCCCGTGTTCATTATCCTTCTGACCTACGGCCAGACCGGATATGCGTTCGGCACCTTTGTCGCTGCCGGCGTGACCGATGTATTGGATGGGGTGATTGCCCGGCGCTTTGGGCAAAAAACTTCCATTGGCGCCGTTCTGGACCCGCTGGCGGACAAGCTCCTGATGACCACTTCGGTCCTGCTCCTCTCTCTGCCGCAGATGCAGTTTGCCAACGTGATCCCGCGCTGGTTAATGATTCTGATGATTTCGCGAGATGTGTTTATCCTGCTGGTCGCGCTCGTGATCACATTGAGCATCGGGTTTCGCGTGTTCAAGCCTTCGCCTTACGGCAAAGCCACCACCGTGCTGCAGGTTTTCACCGTGCTGGCGGTGCTGTATTACAACTGGCGTAATGTGCCCGTACCCGAACTTTCGATCCTCTTTTATATGACCGGCATCGTGACTACGCTTTCAGGGATGCACTATCTGATCACCGGTCGAAAGCAACTGGGGTCGGAGTGACAACGCCGACCAAAAAGCAATTCTCGTCTTCGGCATATGTCCAAAACCGCCAGAAGGCGGTGCATGAATATCGCTACGCGCCGGCGCATCGCACCAACGATTCGCAAAGGCTACGCGTGCTTAGCGTCGACCCGGAGTCTTTGGCCGAGCGGGTGGGGCTCAAACCCGGGGACGAAATTCTTGCCCTGAACGGTAAACCTCTTCTCGATCCCATCGACTTCCAATTCAATGCGGCAACAGTTGGGCGGCGCACCACGATTCAAACCCAGGACCGGACGGTGACTTTCGTTCGTCGCGAATGGGAGTCTTTCGGCCTGGAGTTCGAGCCCATCGAACCGATGGTCTGCGCCAATCAGTGCGTGTTCTGCTTTGTGCATCAAAATCCTAAGAAAGTCCGAAAATCCCTGCAGATTAAAGATGAAGACTACCGGCTGTCATTCTTGTTCGGGAATTACCTCACCCTCACCAATGTGGACGAAGGTGAGATGCAACGCATCATCGATCAGCGTTTGTCGCCTCTGTATATCTCGGTTCACGCCACCGAGCGAGAGTTGCGCCGGCGATTGCTGGGCATCGAGGAGTACGACGGTTTTTTGGAGAAGGTTCAACGGCTGACCGGTGAAGGCATTATGGTGCACGGGCAAGTGGTCTTGTGTCCCGGGCTGAACGATGGCAAGAATCTGGAACGAACCATCCACGATCTGGTGGAGCTTCATCCCGGGGTCGCCTCGCTGGCCGTGGTTCCGGTGGGACTCACCAAGCATCGCAATAATTTGCCTGAACTCACGCCATTCACCCCGGAGATTGCGCGCGAAACAATCGCCCACGTCACTCCCATCCAAAAGAAGCTGCAGAAACAGCTGGGAACTCCGTTCGTGTTTCTGGGAGATGAAATCTACATTATGGCCGGCGCTGAGATTCCTCCGGCACGACACTACCGGGATTTCCCGCAGATCGAGAATGGCGTCGGAATGGTGCGAACGTTCCTGCGCCAGTTCGATACGGCGCTCCGGAAGAAGCGGTCCGGCAAGGGTAAAGGCGTGGTGTGTACGGGCAAAGTGTTCCAGCCATATCTCAAGCAATGCATCGTCCGGTTGGGGATGGATCTGAAGGTTGTTGCTGTAGAGAGCGCCTTCTGGGGGCCGGGAATCGGGGTTGCCGGTTTACTGACCGGCAGCGATTTTATTGCCGCGCTAAAAGGCAAAGTATACGGAGATTTCGTCGTCATTCCCTCCGAATGCATGATCGGCGACGACTACTTGTTTCTGGATGACCTCACGATCAAGGACGTTGAACGCGAACTCGGTGTTCCCGTCTTGCCCTCGGGCTACACCGCCGAAGACTTTGTCAGTCTGGTCTCGAGTCAATAAGCCTACTGCACCCTTTCAATCGTAATTTTCTTAATCACGACCGCCGGTTTCTTCGGCGCCTTTCCGATTTTCTTGACGACGTCCATTCCCTCCACGATCTGGCCGAAGATCGCATGCTTCCTGTCCAACTGGGACTGCGGGCTCAGCGTTATGAAAAACTGGCTTCCGTTGGTATTGGGTCCGGAGTTCGCCATGGATAGCCTGCCTTCGCGATCGTGCTTCAGGGTTGGGGCAAACTCATCGGGGAACCGATAGCCGGGCCCGCCGGTTCCCGTTCCGGTTGGATCTCCGCCCTGGATCATGAAGCCATCGATTATCCGGTGAAACGTCAACCCGTCGTAGAATCGTTTCCCTTTCATCACTTGCCCGGTCTTCGGATTCTTCCATTCCTTTGTCCCGTTCACCAGGCCCACAAAGTTCCCGACTGTGTTGGGCGCTTGCCGGGTGTAGAGTTCCGCGGTGAAATTTCCCATCGAGGTTTCGAAATGGGCGTAGGTTCCCGGCCGAAGTTGTGCGGCCAGCATCGCGATGAGTACAAGTGTTTTCATGAGTCAGACTCCCCGATTTTGAGATTCAATACCTGGATTGCGGTTGCGTACTCTTCAAAGGGGCCGCGCACCTGAATACCCTGAACCATTCCACGAACATCACGCACCAGTTCCTGAGCGATCTTAACCCCCTCGGCGCGTGCGGCGGCTGGGGTTTCCGCCCGGCGCATGCGCTCCAGAATGGGGGCGGGAACGGGGCAGCCGGGAATCTCGTTCTTGAAGAATTCGGCTGAAGTATAGCTTTCCAGCGGCAGAATTGCCGCGATGACGGGAATTCGGGAGCCTTTGATGCGGGCGAGGAATCGTTCAAGAACGGCGGCATCGAAGACCGGTTGAGTGAGAGCGAACTCGGCCCCGGCCTCGACCTTGTAGTTGAACCGCTTGAGTTCGTCGTCGTTCTCGATAGCGCCGGGGTTGCAACCCACACCGATAAGGAAGCCGGTCGGCGATCCAATCGACTTGCCGCCCATGTCGAGGCCGTGATTGAGCCGGCTCACCATGTTCGTCAGTCCGATCGAGTCCACATCGTAGACGGCAGTTGCGTTGGGATAATCGCCAATTTGGGGCGGGTCTCCCGTGATGAGCAGCATATTGCGCAAACCCAGCGCGTATGCCCCGAGCAGATCCGCCTGCATCCCGAGCAGGTTGCGATCGCCGCATGCGTAGTGAGCCAGACTCTCGATCTCGGTGGACTTCTCCAGCAGGAGCGCCAGGGATAATGCACTCATGCGGGCGCTGGAGCGCGGCGCATCCGGCACGTTGATCACGTCGACATCATGCGCCTTGAGATACTTTGCCCGCTCCACGGCGCTCTGATACTCGTGGCCCCGCGGCGGGATCATCTCCACCATCTTGATGAACTCACCCTTGGCGATCTTTCGAGCCAGCCTGGATTTCTCTTCCAGGCGCCGTGCCTCAAGGGGAGGAGTTGAGTCCGCGGCGACAGTCTCGGTAACGGTTATGAGGGGCCGATTCCCCGGCTGCACCGATTTCACTGCGCCCTTCATTGCCTTGACGTGCAGCGGCGTGGTTCCGCAGCATCCCCCGACGATGCGCACCCCATGTTGCACAAATTTGCGCGCAAACGACGCCATGTATTCGGGCGAACAGAGGTAAATGTTCCGTCCTTCGATGCTTCTAGGTTTGCCGGCGTTGGGTTGGACGGACAGATACTTGGAGGTGACGGTTGCGATGCGTTCGACCGCGTCCAGCATGGTTTGCGGACCGACGCTGCAGTTCAGGCCGACAACATCCGCTCCCCACTGCTCCAGCCTTTGAGCGAAAACCTCGGGCGGCGTGCCTTCAAGACTGTTGCCATCCTCCTCGATGGTCATCTGCGCGATGATGGGTTTGTCTGAAACGTCGCGCACTCCCTGAATCGCGGCATATACCTCATTCAGGTCCGAAAAAGTTTCCAGGATGAAAACATCGACTCCGCCTTCGAGCAGCGCTCCCGCCTGCTCTTTGAAAATTCCGCGTGCGTCGTCGATTCCCATTTTGCCCCATGGCTCGATGCGGACGCCGAGCGGTCCCAGGGCGCCGGCCACGAACACCTTGTCACCTGCGGCTTCGCGCGCGATTCGCGCTCCTTGCAGGTTGATCTCGCGGCGTTGTTCCGCAAGCCCATGCGTCATCAGTTTCGTGCGATTACCCCCGAACGTGTTGGTTTCGATCAAGTCCACACCGGCGTTGATGTAGTCCAGATGGACTTCTTTCACCAGGTGGGGATTAGATAGATTCAACTCATCGAAACACCGGCTGATAAAAACGCCTTTGCTATACAGCATCGTGCCCATGGCGCCGTCGCAGACGAGCACGCGCTCTTTCAGGGCGGAGAGAAAGTCCTTCATAGATGAAAAGTCTACCATGCGGCTGCACGCGCCTTTGGCATCCGAGACCGGCGTAACTCGCCGGTAGATTTCCGCTATTCGCCGAAAATCTATGGTGCAGCTACGAAGGACTGCCTAAAGTGTCGCCAGGAGGAGGGTGAAAGATGCAGCATCAGTGGAGGCGCGACACTCACATGAAAGTCAGAGGACGATTGTTCTCCGGGTTGGTGATCACCGCAGTCGGCGTCATATTCTTGTTGAATAACCTGGGCATCGTGGAAGCGGGCGCCATTTTCCGGCTCTGGTTCTGGCCTCTGTTGTTGATCGGGTTCGGCGTGATGCACCTGGTTCGGGGGAGTGCCAGCCGATGAGAGGCCGGGCGTTGATTGGCGTCGCCTTTGTCGTGGCCGGGCTTCTTTTACTCTTGAACAATCTGAATATTATTGTCATCCCTGCGATTGGACGTCTGATCTGGCCAGGGCTGATCATTCTTGTTGGAGTGAGAATGCTGAGGCGGCACTCGGCGGGTGCTGCCCCCTGCTCTTCTTTCGGAAGCACTCCCCTGGACTCGAGCGCTTTGGTCACCATCACAACTGTGATGGGCGCAGTGGAGCGCAAATGCAGCTCAAAGGAATTTACGGGCGGCAGCATCACCGCGTTCATGGGAGGAGTGAAAGCCGATTTTCGCGACGCTGTGATCGATCGGGCCGAAGCCACCCTCGACGTCTTTGCCATGATGAGCGGCCTCGAGATCAATGTGCCGCCCGAGTGGAGCGTGGAGAGTCATGTGACTCCCTGGCTCGGAGGCTACGAAGACAAGACAACCCCCGTGAAGGAGGGAACCAAGCGTCTGATCATCCGCGGCACCGTCCTCATGGGTGGAATTGAAGTGAAGAATTGACATGCATCCGATATTCGAAAACGGACGCAGGTTAAAACTGTACCTTCTGGCGTGGATCCCGATCGCCAATTTTGTGGCGGCTTTGCTGGCTCGAGGGAAAACGCTGACACTCGTCGAATCCTACGTCATCGCCGTCCCCATCTGCGCGGAGTATGCGTTCATGTGCCTGGCCACCTGGTATCTGTGCCGGGTGACCCCACTGATGCAGGAGAATACAGTCCGGCTGGCGGCGACGTTTGGAATGGCCGCGGCAGTCAGCAGCGCGATCTGGATGGTCAGCGCGCAAGTATGGGTGCTCCTGCTGGACGGCCTGGACATCTTTCCGGGAGTCACCGGCCGATATTCCAACCAGACCGACGGGCTGTTTTTTTGTGCTGTACTGCTGTTTCTGTTGGCAGTAGCGGTGCACTACCTCTTGTTGACGTTGGAAAAGTCTCAAAAAGCAGAGAAACGTACCCTCGAGCTTCAGGTGATGGCGCGCGAAGCGGAGCTGAAGGCGTTGCGGGCGCAGATCGATCCTCATTTCCTGTTCAATAGTCTGAATTCGATCAGCGCTTTGACCACACAAGACGCCGCGGGGGCCCGTCGCATGTGCATATTGCTGGCGGACTTTCTACGCCGATCTCTCCAACTCGGCGCCCGGGAAAGCATTTCGTTCGGGGATGAACTCCAGTTGGCGGAGAATTTTCTCGATATCGAAAAAATCAGGTTTGGCGAGCGCCTGGAAATCGAGCGAAAGATCGACCCCGATTGCCATGCGTGTCAAGTTCCCCCACTCCTTATTCAACCCTTGATCGAAAATGCGGTGACGCACGGCATCGCACCTCTGGTTGAAGGCGGCACGGTGAAGATCGAAGCCCAGCATCGTGGCTCGACTCTCGAAATTGTGCTGGAGAATCCGTTTGATAACGAGTTGCCGGGCCAGCAGGGCGCCGGCGTGGGATTGAAAAACGTGCGGGACAGACTCGCGAACATGTTTGGCGGCGACATCCGGGTGGACGTTGAGAAAGTCAACAGCCGCTTCAAAGTCACCTTGAGAATGCCATGCGCGTTGTAATCGTCGACGACGAGAGGCTTGCCCGTTCTCTACTTCGGGAGTATCTGGAGCAGCAGCCGGACGTGGAGATTGTCGCGGAATGCGCCAACGGATTGGAAGCGGTCAAGGCGGTTGCCGAGCTGAAGCCGGATTTGATCTTTCTGGATATCCAGATGCCGCGGTTGGATGGCTTCGACGTCATGGAACTCGTCGGGCGCGAGGTGAATGTGATTTTCGTGACGGCGTATGACAAGTACGCACTGCGTGCGTTTGAGGTCCACGCCGTTGATTACCTGTTAAAGCCATTCAGCTTGGAACGATTGGCGGACGCGCTCCAACGCGCCCGCTTAAAGCTGGGAGGACAGCAGCGCCTGCCGGCGGCAGAACTGGCGGCGGACGCGCGGCCGCCGGGTTCCAGGATTGAAAGAGTCTTGATTCGCGATGGCTCGCAAGTGCACGTGATATCGGTCGGCAAGATCGACTACATTGAAGCGCAAGACGACTACGTGTGTTACCACTCGGAAGGAAAACACTACCTCAAACAGCAGACGCTGGGAGAGGTTGAGAAACTGCTGGATGAGTCGCGTTTTGTACGCATTCATCGCTCCTACATTCTCAATGTCGAGCGACTTTCCAAGCTCGAGCTTCATGGCAAGGATAGCCATACCGCCATCCTCCGCGACGGCACGCGCCTGCCGGTTTCCCGCTCCGGTTATTCCCGCCTTAGCACGTTGCTGTAACATGGAGTAGAGCGACTGATTACGGCCGTGGCCGTTTTGTTGAGGATGTTATGAAGAGTGTGGTCATCGTTGCGGGTAAGCGCACGCCGATGGGCGAGTATGGCGGCGTGTTAAGAGATTTCACCGCGATCGAACTGGGCGCGTTGGCGGGCAAGGCCGCGATTGAACAATCGGGATTCCAGCCGCAAGACTTCAATCATGCCATCTTCGGGAATGCCATGCAGACCAGCGGCGATGCGCTGTATGGCGCGCGGCACGTGGCGCTCCGCGCCGGCCTGGGAGTTGAAACCCCCGCCCTCACCGTGAACCGCCTTTGCGGCTCCGGAATTCAGGCGATTGTTTCGGCGGCGCAATTGATTCAGCTTGAGGAGGCCTCCGTAGTGCTGGCCGGCGGCATGGAATCCATGAGCCAGGCGCCGCACGTGATCCGCGGCGCGCGTTGGGGTCTGCGTCTGGGAGAGGGTAAGCTGGAGGATTCTCTGATGGTGGCGCTGTTCGACACGTATTGCGGCGCCAGCATGGCGGCGACGGCGGAGAACCTGGCCAGAAAATACGGGGTCACGCGCGAAGCCCAGGACGAGTTTTCGCTGCGAAGTCAGAAGCTGGCGTTCGCGGCATGGGAAGCCGGAAGGTTCAAGGACGAAGTTGTCCCGGTTGAAATCAAGACGCGAAAAGGCGTCGAGAGTTTTGCGCGAGATGATCACATGCGGCCGGAAACCACTCTCGAGGGGCTCGCGAAATTAAAACCGGCTTTTTCGAAGGATGGATTTGTGACGGCCGGCAACGCGAGCGGTATTGTCGATGGCGGCGCCGCAGTCGTGGTCACGACTGAAGATCGCGTCCGGACGAAGCCCCTGGGCCGCATTGTGAGTTGGGGAATCGCGGGGGTTGAGCCGGACATCATGGGGATCGGTCCCGTTCCGGCAATCAGAATGGCGCTGGTTAAGTCCGGCTTGAAGCTCCAAGATATGGACCTGATCGAAGTGAATGAAGCATTCGCGGCGCAGTACCTCGCGGTGGAGAAGGTCCTGGAATTGGACCGGGAGCGAGTGAATGTCAATGGCGGGGCCATTGCATTGGGTCATCCGCTTGGGGCCAGCGGCGCCCGCCTAGTGATGACGCTGCTCTATGAACTCCGCCGCCGGCAAAAAAAATACGGTGTCGCCTCCGCGTGTATCGGCGGCGGGCAGGGGATTGCTATGGTGGTCGAGGCTTACCTATGAAACCGACGTTCAGCAATCTACTGTACTCATCAAAAGACGGAATCGCGACGGTGACCGTCAATCGTCCCACCGTAAGAAACGCGCTAAACGGAGATACCGTTGCCGAATTGAGGGCGGTTTTCGAGGAGATCAGGAACGACGACGCGATTCGCGTCGCGATTCTTACCGGCGCGGGCGACAAGGCGTTTGTTGCGGGCGCCGACATCAATGAGTTGGCTGGATTGGCGACTCAGCCTGATGCAGGCAAGGACTATGCGCTATCCGGACAGGCCGTTTTTGACGCGATTGAACGTCTCGGCAAGCCCGTCATCGCCGCCGTGAACGGGTATGCGCTGGGCGGAGGATGTGAGTTGGCTATGGCCTGCACGCTCCGGATTGCTTCCGAAAACGCCGCGTTCGGCCAACCCGAAGTGAAATTGGGAATCACTCCCGGCTATGGCGGCACGCAGCGTCTCCCGCGCCTTGTCGGCAAAGGCCGCGCGCTGCAGATCCTGCTGACCGGCGATCTCGTCACCTCCGCCGAGGCGCTCCGCATCGGGCTGGTGAATCAGGTTGTCCCCTTTGCCGAACTGAGTCTCACTGTGGAGGCGGTCGCAAAGAAGATTATGGGCAACGCTCCGCTGGCGGTAAAATTTTGCCTCGAAGCCGTGCATCGAGGAATGGAGATGACCCTGGAGCAGGGCCAGTTCGTGGAGGCCGCGGTCTTCGGCCTCTGCTGCGCCACCGAAGATATGAAGGAAGGAACGCGCGCCTTTCTGGAAAAGCGCGCCCCGAGTTTCAAAGGGAGGTAGCCACTGCTGGAAATTCAAGGAGAGGCGAATTCCGCCGGACTCAAGCTCGCGATCGTGGCGAGCAAATTCAGCAAGTTCAACGCAGAAATCATGGATCGGTTGATCGCCGGCGCGCTGGACGGACTGATGAAAACCGGCGCGAATTCCGGGGACCTCACGGTGATCCGAGTGCCCGGCGCATTTGAGATTCCGCTGGCGGTTCAGGGCGCGGCCGTCTCAAAGAAATATGACGGCATCATTGCGCTCGGCTGCGTGATTCGCGGTGAGACGCCGCACTTTGAGTACGTCAGCCAGCAGACTAGTCTCGGAATTGGACGAGTGGCTCTCGATTACAATATTCCTGTCGGGTTTGGGATCCTGACCGTCGATAACGAAAAACAGGCCGTTGCGCGTTCCGAACCAGGCGAGAGCAACAAAGGGCTCGAAGCCGCGATAGCCGTAGTGGAAATGATCAATCTCCTGAGGAAGATGTAGAGAATTCCCGGTCTGCCCGGTGATTCCCCGTAATTCCAACCGCGTCGTGAACGCGGAATTTACGGGAATCACCGGGCAGACCGGGAATTTCCCTGCGTTCAAAAATGGGATCCCGACGTAAAGCCAGAGAATATGCGCTCCAGATGTTGTTCCAGTGGGACATCACACGCGACAACATCGAGCAGGGGATGCAGACATTCTGGGCGAACCAGGACGAACCGGCTACGGTTATGGAGTTTGCCAACCTCCTGGTGACCCGCACCATCGAACACGTCGAGGAAATCGACCGGATTCTTCAACGCCACGCGGAACACTGGCGTCTGGACCGCATGGCAGTGGTCGACCGCACTCTTCTCCGGCTGGCCACCCAGGAATTGTTGTACGACAAGGAAACCCCGAGCACGGTCGTAATCAATGAGGCGATCGAGATCGCCAAGCGCTTCAGTGCTCAGGAATCCCCGCAATTCATCAACGGGATTCTCGATAGCATCAGGAAGGAAACAGAGACTTAGTGGAACCATTCGAAGCGGTTCGCGTTCAGAAGCTGCAGGATATCGAGAAGCTTGGATACGATGCCTATCCTACTTCCTATCGCTACACCCACACCATTCCGGCCGTGGTTGAACAGTTTTCCTCGCAATCCGCCGAGGACTTCGAACGCGAGCCGGTAGTAGTTCGTATTGCCGGCCGCATTCTGGCGCATCGTCCCTTCGGAAAAGCTGGTTTTCTCGGATTGACAGATGACGGAGGGCGCCTGCAGGTCTACGTCAGGAAGGACAACGTTGCGGAGCGCGACTTCCAGTTGTATCAATTACTCGATCTTGGCGACTTCATCGGAGTGGAAGGCCGGCTGTTCCGGACGCGGACCGGCGAGTTGACGGTGATGGCGAAGGAACTCTCGTTTCTTTCGAAGAGCTTCCTGCCGTTGCCCGAAAAGTGGCACGGGCTGACCGATGTCGAGATGCGTTATCGCCGGCGGTACGTGGACCTTATCGTCAATCCGGACGTCCGCGACGTCTTTGTGAAACGAAGTCTGATCATTCGCGAATTGCGGCGCTTTCTAGATGAGAACGGCTATTTTGAAGTGGAAACCCCGGTACTGCATCCCATCGCCGGCGGGGCTTTGGCCAAGCCATTCCGCACCCATCACAACGCGCTGGATATGCCGCTTTACTTGCGAATTGCGCCGGAGCTTTATTTGAAACGCTTGATTGTTGGGGGGATGAATCGCGTCTACGATCTGAACCGGAACTTTCGCAACGAAGGGGTTTCCTACAAGCACAACCCGGAATACACGATGCTGGAGTTCTACCAGGCGTATAGCAACTACCAAGACCTGATGGACTTGACCGAACAGCTCATCACCAGCGTGGTCGACAAGGTTTCCGGCGGGCGGATCGTGACGTATGACGAGCACGCCATCGATTTCAATCAATGGTCGCGAATGACCATGAAGCAGGCCATCGTGAAGTATTATCCCGGGACGCTGGCGGAGAGCGACCTTCAGGATCGCGCCGCCGTGGAGCGGGCGCTGCAGACAGTTCATGCGGAGTTCGATCCCCGCATGCCATTAGGGAATTTGATTGGGATGCTGTTTGAGACGGTGGCGGAGGAACACCTGATTCAGCCCACCATCGTCTATGACCATCCCATCGAGCTATCGCCGCTGGCAAAAAGAAAGAAGGACGATGCAACCCTGGTGGAACGATTCGAGCTGTTCATCGGCGGTATGGAGTTGGCGAATGCATACTCCGAACTTAATGATCCGGTCGACCAGCGCGGCCGTTTCGAAGGCCAGTTGGAAGCGCGGGATCGCGGGGATGAAGAGGCGCACCAGATGGATGACGACTATATCCGGGCGCTAAGGTACGGTATGCCGCCGACCGCGGGCGAGGGGATCGGTGTGGATCGGTTGACCATGATTCTGACCAACTCGAAATCGATTCGGGATGTGATTCTTTTCCCGCACATGCGCGCAGAATAGGTAAACAGGGATGCGGCGACTCTTCGGTCGACCATGAAATTTGAGCTGCTGGTTGCTATTCGATATCTGAAGGCGAAGCGAAAGCAGACGGTGATTTCGCTGATCACGGTCATTTCGATCATTGGCGTCGCCGCCGGGGTTGCTGCTCTGGTCATCGCCTTGGCAATTAACACGGGTTTCACCGCGGACCTTCAGAACAAACTGCTCGGCGCCCAGGCGCACATCGCGCTAGGGAAACCCGGCGGCATCTCGGGTTACGAAAACCTCATCGAACAGGTGGAGAAGCTTGACGGCGTTGTTGCCGCGGCGCCCGTGGTGAATCTGACCGTGCTCATTTCCAGCCCGGTTTCCAGCAAAGGCGTCATTCTGAACGGAATCGTTGCGGAACGGGAAACGCGGATTTCCGCGCTCGGCAACAATATCGTCAAGGGAAGCCTGGATAACTTCCAAGGTCAATCCATCGCTATCGGCCAGGAACTGGCCAATGAACTCGGAACGTTCGTGGGCGACACGATCCAGATCACCAGCGGCCGGCCTCGCCTCACGCCGTTAGGCGGCATTCCGCGCAATGTGTCCTTTGAAGTGGTGGCGATCTTCTCGTCCGGTTTATACGACTTCGACGAATCGTGGGTGTTCGTTCCCATCAAGGCGGCCCAAAGTTTGATGAATCTGCCCGATGTGGCCAATAACGTCGAAGTCAAAGTCCGGGATATCTACCAGGCCAAGGCCATCGGTGAAAGGATCGTGGCAACCATCGATCCCACACTGCAAGCCACGGACTGGAGTGAGCAGAACCGGTCGATCTTCGAGGCGTTGCGGCTGGAAAAAATCGTCATGTTCATCACCATCGGACTCATCGTCATGGTGGCCGCGCTCAACATTGTGGCCACGCTGATCATGATGGTGCTGGAGAAGACCAGAGACATCGCTATTCTCATGTCCATGGGCGCCAGTCAAACCAACATCCGCAGAATTTTTATTCTCCAGGGAGTGATCATCGGGGTGGTGGGGACAAGCCTTGGTCTGGTGTTGGGTCACGCCATCAGTTATCTCGCCGATCGGTACCAATTGATCCGACTCGCGCCGGACGTGTACACCATTGCATATGTTCCGTTTCAGGCGAGCCCGCTGGACTCCATCATCATTGCCATAGCGGCCGTCCTGATCAGTTTTCTCGCCACTCTCTATCCCTCCGCGGCGGCGGCTCAACTGGAACCGGTCGAGACGCTGCGTTACGAGTAATGCTGCGCGCCAAAGATCTCACAAAAATCTACGGGCGAGCCGCTTCCGAAGTCACCGTCTTTGAAGGATTGAACCTCGAGGTTCCGCGCAGCCGCATGGTGGCGATCATCGGCCCTTCCGGTTCAGGAAAGAGCACTCTGCTCCATTTGTTGGGAGGTCTGGATCGCCCAACCCGGGGCACGGTGTGGTTCGAAGACCGAAGTATCTTCGAGTGGGGTAAGCAGGAACTGGCCCGATTTCGCAACCAACACATCGGCTTTGTCTTTCAGTTTCATCATCTTTTGCCTGAGTTCACTACATTAGAAAACACCATGATGCCGCGGTTAATCCGGGGCGGCCCCCGCGAAAGCGCCGAAGCTGCTGCGCGAAAAATGTTAGAGCGCGTCGGTTTGGGTCACCGCCTGGACCACAAAGTGGGCGAGATTTCGGGAGGCGAGCAGCAGCGCGTCGCTATCGCGCGCGCTTTGGTCGGGGAACCGCAACTGTTGTTGGCCGATGAACCAACCGGCAATCTGGACCATCGCACGGGTGGACTAATCTTTGAAATGATCCACGATTTGCATCGTGAGCAGGGGCTGACCTCAATCATCGTTACCCATAATGAGCGGCTCGCCGTCCAATGTGATGAGGTTTGGGAGATCGATGGGGGAAGATTCGCGGTCAAACCGGGGTAAACAAAGCGTGGGAAGCGTCTAAACTCTCAACGCTTTCCCGGGATTTGCCGGGGTTACTAAAATTCCGCCATTGTTCGAGTTAAGCTCTTCGTTTACAATCAGGAACAGCCATTATTGGCGCTGTGAGAACAAAAGATTATGTTCGAGAGATACACGGAACGAGCACGGCGGGTGATCTTCTTCGCTCGCTACGAAGCCAGTCAATTCGGTAGCACTACGATAGAGACGGAGCATCTGTTGCTCGGTCTTATCAGGGAAGACAAGAATCTTACTAATCGTTTTTTACGCAATTCTTCATCGATCGAGAGTATTCGGAAGGAAATCGAAGGACGAACCACCATTCGCGAGAAGGTTTCCACCTCAATCGATCTTCCCCTTTCAAACGAGTGCAAGCGCATTTTGGCCTATGCAGCCGAGGAGGCTGAGCGCTTAAATCACCGACACATTGGCACCGAGCATCTGCTGCTGGGCATTCTTCGCGAAGAGAAGTGTGTCGGGGCGGAAATTTTGCACGAGCGCGGCTTACGCTTGAATGCCATCCGTGAAGAGCTGGCCCGCTCCGTGGTCGATCGCCAAACCCTGATCAAGCCCAAAGAAACACCGCTGCTCAGCGAGTTTTCCCGCGATCTGACTCAGGCCGCGATGGATGGCGTGCTGGATCCACTAGTTGGACGGGATGCCGAGATCGATCGCGTGATTCAGATTCTTTGCCGCAGAACCAAGAACAATCCCGTGCTGATTGGCGATCCCGGGGTCGGAAAGACAGCCATCGTCGAAGGCCTCGCGCAGCGCATTGTTGACGGCGAGGTGCCTTCTTTTTTGGCCGACAAGCGCATCCTGGTGCTGGACCTGTCTCTCATCGTTGCCGGCACGAAATATCGCGGGCAATTTGAAGAGCGGCTGAAGACCATCATGAAGGAACTGGTCGACAATCCGAACACGGTGGTGTTCATCGACGAGTTGCATACCCTGGTCGGCGCGGGTTCCGCCGAAGGCTCGCTCGACGCGGCCAACATTTTGAAGCCGGCGCTGTCGCGTGGAGAGATCCAGTGCATTGGGGCTACCACGCCCGCCGAGTATCGGAAATCGATCGAGAAGGACCGTTCTCTGGAACGTCGCTTTCAGGCGGTGAAGGTCGGCGCTCCCAGTGAAGACGAGGCGATTCGCATTTTGCAGGGCGTGAAGCCGCGATACGAAAAGTTCCACATGGTGAACTACACCGACGAGGCGATCGACGGCGCCGTGTACCTCTCGAACCGCTACATCCCGGATCGTTTCCTTCCAGACAAGGCCATTGACCTTCTCGATGAAGCGGGTGCGCGTGTAAAACTACGCCAGGCCACCCTGCCTTCGGAAATGACCGACATTCAGCGCCGCATCAAATTCATTGGGGCGCGAATGGAGAGCGCCATTTCCAGCAAAGACTTCGAGAAGGCGGAGCATTACAAGAATCAGGAACAACTGGAACGCGAGAATCTGCGCAACGTTCGCGAGAAGTTCAATATCAGTGAAACCGCCAGCATGGGCGTCGTGACCAAGGCGGACATCGAAGACGTTGTTTCCCGCTGGACGGGCGTTCCGGTCAATTCCATTAAAGAAGAAGAAATGCAGCGTCTGTCCCGCATTGAGGAAGAGCTGCACCGGCGGATTATCAGTCAGGAAACGGCAATCAACGCTCTGGCTCGGGCGATCCGCCGTTCCCGCGCCGGTTTGAAGTCTCCCAATCGTCCCGCTGGATCATTCCTCTTTCTGGGGCCGACGGGTGTGGGTAAAACCGAAATGGCGCGGTCGCTGGCCCAGTTCCTCTTTGGCAGCGAGAAAGCGCTCATTCGTTTCGACATGTCCGAGTTTATGGAGAAGCACTCGGTGTCGAAGCTGATCGGCTCCCCGCCGGGCTACGTAGGCTACGAGGAAGGCGGACAGTTGACTGAGCGCGTGAAGCGCAATCCTTACTCGGTGATTTTGCTCGATGAAATCGAGAAGGCGCATCCGGATGTGTACAACATCCTGTTGCAGGTTTTTGAAGACGGGCACCTTACCGACGGTCTCGGCAATACCATCGACTTCAAAAATACGATCATCATCATGACGTCGAACATCGGCGCCCGGTTCCTGAGCAAGCACACGAATCTGGGATTCCAGGGTCCGAGTGAGGAAAGTTCTGCGCAAAAGATGGAAGACGCCGTCATGCAGGAAGTGAAGCGGCTGTTTAATCCGGAATTCATCAATCGTTTGGACGAGATCATCATCTTCAACTCGCTCACCACTTCGGATCTCTCCCAGATTGTCGATCTGATGATTATCCAGCTGAATGAGAACCTGGCTCACAAGCATCTAAAGGTCTCGATTACCGATGATGCCAAGCAGTGGATCGTCGACAAGGCCTGCAAAGACCGGAACTACGGAGCGCGTCCATTGCGGCGCGCCATCCAGCGATACATAGAGGACCCCCTGTCCGAAGCATTGATTCAGGGCCAGCTCAAGGAACTGTCCAATGTCGAGGTTTATATGGAAGGCAGCCAGCTCTGGTATCGTCCGCTGGACCGTGAGGAAGTCGGCGTTCCGTTGACGATGTAAAAGTCGGATTTACCGGCGCGGCTCATGATGCCGCGCCGGTAACCAATGCATACCAGACTGTTGCCCAGGATGCCTCCGCCATGTCGTTTTGGACCTTAGCGGTGCGGTGCTTTTCCCCCGAAACCAAAACCTTTGCCGGGCAGTCTAATCCTGCTTTTCATAGTAGAATCACCCCCAGCTGGAGGCATGAATGAACGTTCTGTATGTGTTGTTGGCTCTGTGGTTGAGCCCGTTGTCTCCGCAGACACTCCAGACCGTCGATCCCAATCGGGTCGACGATGTGCGGGTGGAGGGTAATCGGCGCATCCCCTCGGACACGATAAAGTACAACCTCCAGACGAAGGCCGGGGATCTCCTGAATCCCGCCACCATCGCCCGGGACATCAAGACCCTTTATGCGCTCTCCTACTTCGACGATATCCGGGTTGAGGAACAGGACGCTCAGCGCGGCAAGACGGTGATTTTTCGGGTCAAAGAAAAGCCGCTCATGAGGAGCATCGAGTTTGAGGGTATCAAGTCGATAACCCGCTCCGATATCCTCGACAAGCTGCGTACCCAGAAAGCCGCTCTCGGCCAGGAGTCGCCCTACGATGCCACGAAGGTCCGGCGCGCCGAGACCGTGATCAAGAGTATGCTGGCCGAAAAAGGCCATCAGAACGCCACAGTGGTGGCTACCACCGAGCCGATTCCTCCCAATGCCGTTGCCGTGACTTTCGTCGTTGATGAAGGCCCTAAGATCAAGATTGAAGAGATCGTTATCGAGGGTAACCGTGCTTTTTCCGAAGGTAAGGTAAAGAGCGCGATGAAACTGGTGAAAGAGGTTGGTCCGTTGACCGCGATTACCGGCAAGGACACCTATCACGATCTGAAGCTGGCTGACGATCTGACCCGCATTCGGCTGTTTTATATGGAAAACGGCTACATGCGCATCAACGTTCTGGATCCTATCGTCGAAACCAAACCCAAGACAATTCATCGCACTCTGCCGTTTATCAAGCCCCCATTCCCCTGGGGCATTCCGCTGCCGTTCTGGACCAAGAAAGTCGACCGGTACTACGTGACGATCAAGCTCGAGGAAAACAACCAGTACAAGGTGGGCGACGTCAAGATTACCGGTAACAAAGAGATTCCGGCCGAGATCATCAAGGCTGTATTAGGCCTCGCGCCCGGAGCGGTCTACAACGATTCGCTCATGCGGAAAGGCTTCGACAATCTAAAGAAGGTCTACGGGGGCCGCGGTTATATCAACTTCACACCGGTTCCGATGTATGACTTCGATGAAGAACGCAAGCTGGTGAACCTGACCATCGACATCGACGAAGACCGGCAGTTCTTCGTGAATCGCATCGCCTTTGCCGGGAACACCACTACCCGCGACAAGGTGATCCGGCGCGAGATCCTGGTTGATGAAGGGCAGGTCTTCAACTCGCAGTTGTGGGATATCAGTCTGCTGCGGCTGAACCAACTCGGTTATTTCGAAGAAATTAAGACCGAAGATGCCGAAGTAAAGCCCGATCCCAACGACGCAGAAGTTGATATCACGTTGAAGGTGAGGGAGAAGGGTCGCAACTCGATTGGGTTCAACGGCGGCGTGTCCGGTGTGGGTGGAAGCTTTCTCGGACTCGACTACTCCACTAACAACTTTTTAGGATTCGGTGAAACGTTGTCCGTCAGCATTCAGGGTGGGACGCGGCAATCCAATTTTGTGTTCAGCTTCACCGAGCCTTACATGTTCGACCGGCCGCTCTCGTCGGGGTTTTCGCTTTTTTCGACCAACTATCGATACGATCAGGCCCGTGAAGTGTTGGGCCTGGATCCGGCAACACTCCCCGAAGGGTTTGAGAACCGGCTGAATTACGAACAACGGCGGGCCGGTTTTACCTTCTACGGCAGCTACCCTCTGAAGCTGTTTCAGCGCCTCGGATTGACCTACAGTTGGGAGAACTCTTCCACGTCGGCCGTCAATCCGGCCACCCAGGAGTACTTCCAGGCGGTCACTTCGCAGGAGCGGGCGAGTTTCGTAACGGGCAGCGGTAGTTTCGACAAGTTCAAATCGCGAAAGCTGATTCCAACCTATTCCTATAGTACGGTCGACCAGCCGATGAATCCTAGACGGGGACAAGCTCTCACCACGAGCTTTGACTTCACTGGAGGTTTCCTCGGCGGCAATGTGAATTACTACCGGCCAAGCTTTGAGTACCGGTTCTTCACACCCAGCATGAAACGGCAGAATGTGATCGCGCTGCGGGTGAGTGGTTCTCATATTCGAGGTTTTTCCAATGTCAGCGTGCCGTTCTATGAACGGATTTTCATGGGTGGAGACTACGACATTCGCGGGTTCGATTTCCGCGCGATCAGTCCTATTTCATTCATTGCGCGAAGCATTGCGACGGTTGATCCGGAGACCGGAAATCCAGTGAACCGTCTGTTCGACGACATTGTCTACGTCGGCGGCGATACTCAGGCGGTAATGAACCTGGAGTATCGTATTCCCATCGTCGGACCTATCACGCTGGCCCCGTTCCTGGATCTGGGCAATAGTTGGGTTATTAACAGGAAACAACTGCAACGCGAACTTGTCGATGGCGAAGGCAACCGGCGGTTGGAAGGGGTGCAGTTTCTGCCGGGAACCAATTCCGGTATACGTGCCAGCACGGGCGTGGAAGTCAATGTGGTCATGCCCGTTCTCAATGCGCCGTTCCGGTTGATTTTTGCGTACAATCCCTTCCGCATCGACCGTGGTTACATTGGACCGGTGACCGGCTCGCCTTTCTTCATTCAAGAGAAGAAGAGAGACATCAAGTTCACGGTTGGAAGAACGTTTTGATCGAGAATGCGGACTTCAGATCCGAATTCCGAAATCCATAATGAGGCTATGACATGAAACGAGTTTGTTTGTTGATCGTGATCGGTTTGGGGGTCGCTGTCGGGGCGTGGGCGCAAGCCGCCGCCCCGGCACAAACTGCTGTTCCGACGCGGGTCGCGGTGATCGACTTCAATCGCGCGGTGACGGAGAACGGCGAAGGTAAGAAGGCGGGCGAGTCCTTCATGGCTGAAGTCGGCAAGCGGCAGGCCGAATTCGATAAGATCCAGAAGGAAATCGATGCCATCCAAAATGACCTGAAGACCAAGGACAAGGCTTTGAGCGATCAAGCCAAGGCCGACATGGCGAAAGAAATCGACAAGAAGCAGACCACTCTCACCCGGATGAACGACGATGCGCAAAAGGAGATCCCGGAGTTTCAACAGCAATTGCTGGGACCGGTAGCCGAACGCACGCAAAAAATCATCAAGGAATATGCCGATGAAGTGGGATTGGCGGCGGTATTCGATACTTCAAGTCAGAATACTTCCATCATCCATTACTCGGATGTAGCCGACATCACTACCGAGATCATTCGCCGGGTTGACGCCGATATTGCCAAGTCCCCAGCGGCGCCAGCAAAGCCGGCAGCCCCTGCTTCCGCGACTCCCCAGAGATAGCTGCGCATGGAATTGCGCATCGCCGAGATCATGCGGATTCTTCCGCACCGATATCCGTTTCTCCTGGTCGATCGAGTGATTGAGGTCGACCAGGAAAAGCGAATCGTCGCACTGAAAAATGTCACCATCAACGAACCGTTTTTCAACGGACATTTCCCCGGCGCTCCCATCATGCCGGGGGTGCTGACGATTGAGGCGATGGCGCAGACAGGCGCCATTCTGGGTCTTTTGGAACGCAAACCGGAGGACCTGCAGAACTCGCTGGTGTATTTCATGGGCATCAATGACGCCAGGTTTCGACGTCCCATCGTGCCCGGAGACCAGATGCGGATTGTGGTCGAAGTCGTGCGCCGCAAGGCCGTCGTCTGGAAAATGCAAGGCTACGTCTATGTCGGCAGCGAGATCGCCGCTGAAGCCATGCTCCTGTCATCTATAGGCCAGCAGCCGTGAGGCCGCCTTATTCCGGATGATCCATCCCACCGCCATCATTAGCCCCAAAGCGGAAATCGAAGCCAACGTCTCCATAGGTCCTTTTTGCCGGATCGGGGAACGTGTGGTTATTGGTGACGGGTGCCAATTCGATTCCCATGCCGTGGTCGAAGGTCCCACAACCATCGGGCCGAATAATCGATTCTTCCCATTCTGCGTGATTGGAGCGCAACCGCAGGATCTGAAATTCCGCGGCGAGGAAACATTTCTCACCATCGGCGCGCATAATGTGTTTCGCGAGTACGTGAACATTCACCGCGGGACATTGGGTGGGGGCGCCCACACTCGCATCGGCGATCATAATTTTCTGATGGTCGCGGCTCACGTCGCCCATGATTGCATTATCGGAAACCACGTCATCATGGCAAACGCCGCGACCCTGGCCGGTCATGTGACGGTCGAAGACCATGCCACAATCGGCGCCTATTCCGGCGTCCACCAGTTTTGCCGGGTGGGCGAGCACTCCTATGTGGGCGGGTACTCGGTGGTGACAAAGGATGTGATGCCCTATTCAAAGACCGTGAGCGAGCGCAACACCCAGGCTTTTGGCGTGAACTCAATCGGCCTCGAGCGGAAAGGGTTCACCTCATCGCAAATTCAAAACATTAAGGCAGCTTTTCGTCTGCTGCTGCAATCCAAGATGAATACCTCGCAGGCGGTCTCCGCCATCCGCGGGAAGCTGACCGGGGCTGAAGTCGACGTCATTCTCAACTTCATCGAGTCTTCCAGCCGTGGCGTCATTAAATAGGTGGGGCCTCATCGCCGGCAACGGCAAATTCCCGTTCCTGGTTCTTGAAGCTGCGCGCAGCCAGGGCATCGACATGGTTGTGGCGGCGATCAAAGAAGAGACAGCTCCCGATATCGAACAACATGCCCAGACGGTCCACTGGCTTTCTCTGGGACAACTGGGGAAGCTGATCAAGACCTTCAAAGCCGAGGGCGTGACCCGCGCGATCATGGCGGGACAGGTCAAGCACAAGCAGATCTTCAGTTCGATTGTTCCCGACTTGAAGATCTTTCCAGCACAGTGGGATCCGAAGCTTGGAATTCACGTGACTTGAAGTCGCGGC
>JADMIO010690321.1_pt1 | contig 34312 bp, 33 predicted proteins | sample 8958161 | NCBI WGS metagenome assembly JADMIO01 (sample SAMN16585339, study PRJNA669376) | soil metagenome | isolation source: Crop rotation soil | place: USA: Cullars Rotation, Alabama | collected 2011 | reverse complement strand
AGGCTGCGCCAGAATCTTAACCGCCGAGGCGCCGAGGCGCAGAGGTTTTCCGAAAGTGTATATTCTGAAATTCTCTGCGCCTCGGCGTCTCGGCGGTTTCTTTTCATCGGTGGCAGGCGGAGCAGTCGGTGAGGTGGCCGGTGTGGACGTTGAGTTGCCGCGCCAGCTCTGCGCCGCGCGCTTTTTGATCGGCGGGTGGCTGCCAACGGGTGTTAAACACTTGTTCCGCAGGTCGGATGAACTTCTGTGGGTCGCGGTGGCAGTCGAGACACCATTTCATGTAGAGCGATTCCTGTTTCCACATTAGCGGCATTTGATCCACGGGGCCGTGGCACGTGGAGCAGCCGATGCCCTTGTTCACGTGAATGGAATGATTGAAAAAAACAAAATCCGGCAGGTCGTGCACGCGGTTCCACGCCAGCGGTTTGTTTTCACGCAAGCTCGCGCGCACTGGCTCAAGTATCGGCGCATCGCGCCAGATTTGCGAGTGGCACGTCATGCACGTCTCAGTCGGCGGAAGTCCGGCGAACGCGGAAGTCTCGACGCCGGTGTGGCAATAGCGGCAATCAATTCCCAAACCGCTGACGTGATGCTTGTGCGAAAACGGCACGGGCTGGTCGAGCGGGATGCCCTGCATGGTCGTGTAGGGCGACCAGAACGCGCGGTAGCCGCCCCAGACAAGCCCGGCGAGAAAAAGCACGATGAGAAAAATCGTGACACGGGCGAGGGTGTTCGCGCTGCGGGGAAAAATCTGTGGCATGATCGGCGCGTCACGATTCTTCCATCACGTCACAACATCGAGGTGCATCACGAGGTCATGTGCAACGATTTATCACGGCTGGCGAATCCATTGCTCGGCTTCGCTACGCTCCGAGAGGTTAAAATATTTCACCTGCGCCTTAGTGAGCAGTGAGCCGAATTTGCTGACCCATTGCTCCCATTTTTTATCGCCGATCATGGCGACGCGCTCGATCTGCTGAGCATGTGTGACGCTGAATTTCAAATCATCCCATGCGGCGACCGGCTCCCAGCCGTGAAAATTTTCCATTTCAAAAACGAGTCGCATGTTGCCGTGCGTGGCGATCATTTTTTCCCAGCTCGCAGTTAAATCGGTGTAATCTGCATCGGTCAGTTTTTCGCTCACGGTGACCCAGATGATGTTTCCGTCGGTCGCGACGACTTTGTGCATATTTTCCGCACACCATTTCGTTTTGCGCCGCGCACGAGGATGTTTGTTTTTGCGACGGCAGAATGCGGTTCACACCGTGCAGCGGCGATGCGCGGGGCCGTGATGATTGGCCAGATTATGCGCCGTGTTCACCAGACCGACGTGTGAAAATGCCTGCGGGAAATTTCCCACGAGACGGTGATGTTTTGTGTCGTATTCTTCGGCGAGCAGGCCGAGATCATTCCGCACGCTGAGCAGACGCTCAAAAATCTCGCGCGCCTGCTCGGTCTCGCCGATTAAATGCAGACAATCCGCGAGCCAGAACGTGCACGGCAAAAACGAGCCTTCACCGGGTGGCAGGCCATCCACGTGACGGGATTTTTCGGTCTGGTAACGCAGCACAAAACCGTCCTCCGTCAGCTCGCGTTTGATCGTCTCGATCGTGCTGCGCACGCGCTCATCCTCGGCGGGCAAAAATCCGACGAGTGGGATCATTAGCAGGCTCGCGTCGAGCGTGCTCGAGCCGAAATATTGCGTGAACGCTTTGCGTCTTCGGTTGTAACCGTGCTCGCAAACCGCGTCGTGGATTTTTTTTCGCAACCGCTTCCATCGTTTCAACTCGCCATCGAAACCGAAATACTCGACCGCTTTCACCGCGCGGTCCACGGCGACCCACGCCATGATTTTCGAGTGGGTAAAATGCCGGCGCGGCCCGCGCACCTCCCAGATGCCTTCGTCCGGCTCGTTCCACTGTTTTTCGAGAAATTTCAACAGCCAGCGTTGCAGTCGCCACGCATTCGCATCGGCGCGCACGCCGCTGCGATGCGCGATATGCAGCGCGTCCATGACCTCGCCGTAAACGTCGAGCTGAAATTGTTTCGACGCCGCGTTGCCGATGCGCACGGGTTGTGAGTTTTCGTAGCCATCGAGCCACGGCAGCTCGAATTCCTCGATGCGCCGCTCGCCCGCCGGCCCGTATAAAATCTGCGTTTGCTCCGCGCTGCCCGCTACCGCACGCACCAGCCAGTCGCGCCAGGCGCGCGCCTCATCGAGGTAACCCGCGTTGAGCAGCGAATAGAGTGTGAACGTCGCGTCGCGCAGCCAGCAAAAGCGGTAGTCCCAGTTTCGCACTCCGCCGAGCATCTCCGGCAGCGAGGTCGTCGCCGCCGCGACGATGCCGCCGGTCGGCGCGTAAGTCAGGCCTTTGAGCGTGAGCAGCGAGCGCATTACCGCGTCGCGCCATTCGCCTTTGTAGGGACACTGCGCCGCCCAGCGCGTCCAGAATTTTTCCGTTTCATCGAGCGCCTTTTCGGGTTCGACCGCTTTCGGCGGATTTTCGTGCGACTCAAACCATGTCAGCGCAAACGGCACACGCCGCCCTTCATTTACGGTGAAATCGGCCACGGTCGTAAGCTCCTGGCCATGCGTCTGGATCGGCGTTCGCAGCACGAGTGCATCAGGACCGGCAATGGCTTCGAGGTTCCCGTTGCGCTTGCGCACCCACGGGATGATTGAGCCGTAATCAAAACGCATGATGAGCTCCATGCTCATGCGGACCTCACCGCGCAGTCCCTCGACGATGCGCACGATGTCTGGATTCGTCCCGCGCGGTGGCATGAAATCAATGATCCGCACTGCACCGTGCGCCGCGTCAAAATCGGTTTCCAAAATCAGCGTGTCGCCACGATAGCGCCGGGTCGTGGCTCGGACAGTTTCCTTTGCCGATGGCGCGATGATCCAGCGTCCGTTATTTTTCCCGCCCAACAGCGCCGCAAAACACGCACGCGAATCAAATCGTGGAAAGCAAAGCCAGTCCACCGAGCCATTCTTCCCGACGAGCGCGCCAGTCTGCGTATCGCTCAAAAACGCGTAGTCCTCGATTTTCATGCGACGGCGATGCGAGGCATTTGCTGATAAATTCGTGGGCGTCGCGCGCGATGGTTGGGCAGCAGAGTTGGAGCCGCTGATTCGTAAAAGAAAGATGGCGGCGACCAACGACCGTCGCTACAAATCCGCAGCAGCGCATTTGCGCGCAAAATGCCGATTCATTCACGGGTGAACAAATCGTTGCTCTGGAAAATCATTGCCGTTTTCTGCGTCGCCATTGCGTTCCTTTTTGCGGCGCAACGACTGCCGTTGTTTAATTGGCTGCGCTCACTGCAAGGCTGGTTCGCGCAGATGGGATTTCTTGGCCTTCTGGTTTTCGCGCTGTCCTACGCGATCGCTGCAATCGCCTTGATCCCTTGCGCGCCGTGGACGATTGCCGCGGGAGTTTTTTTTGGTTTCACACGCGGGCTGTTGGCCGTGCTAGTCGGTTCGACATTAGGCGCAGTCGGTTGTTTTTCCCTCGCGCGCGCGATTGGACGCGAGGCCATTGCAGAGAAGTTGCGGCGCAATCCAAAGTTCAGTCTCATTGACCACGCCATCGGACGCGAGGGCTGGAAAATCGTGATCCTGCTGCGGATGATGCCGGTGCCGTTTGGCATGAGCAATTATTTCTATGGGCTGACGGCGATCACATTCTGGCACTACATGATTGCGACGTGGATTGGGATGATTTATGGCAATGTTGTGTTCGTCTATCTCGGCGCGATCGGTAAACGCGGCTTGGAATCGGGCACCTTGGGTCATCGCCATCCGCTTGAATATGCGCTGACCATTGTGAGCATCATCGCGGCATTCGTGGTGAGCGCTGTGTTGCGGCGGATCGCAAAAACGGTTGTCACGGAAGTGGAGACCGAGGAGAAAATCGAAGCGGATTGAGAGACGATTTTCGGAGATTTTTTTCGTTCCCCACCATGAAAAATCCTTCGTTAAAGCAATTCATGAAGCTGCAAATACTTGCTGCGGCGGCGGCAGTGATCAGCATTTCCAGCCAAAGCGAAGCAGAAGCCGCTGAAACAAACACCTCTCCATCGGAGCATCCGCGTATCACACAATCTTTCGACACGGATTGGCGTTTTTTAAAAGAGGATGTGTCGGGTGCGGAGAAGGTGGATTTTAATGACGCAACCTGGCGCAACTTAGATGTGCCGCATGACTGGAGCATCGAAGGACCTTTTGATGAAAAAAATCGCACCGGTGGCGCAGGCGGTTTTTTGCCTGCGGGTGTCGGCTGGTATCGCAAGCATTTCACGCTGCCGGAAAATTTTGCCGGACGTCGCGTTTTTGTGGAATTCGACGGTGTGATGGCAAACAGCGATGTATGGATTAATGGCGCGCATCTCGGTTGGCGGCCATTTGGCTACGTGAGTTTTCGCTACGAGCTGACGGGACATCTCAACTTTGGCGAAGGCAAAACGAATGTCCTCGCAGTGCGCGCGGACAACTCAAACCAGCCCGCTTCACGCTGGTATGCGGGCGCAGGCATCTATCGCCACGTCAGGCTCATTGTTACCGACCCAGTTCATTTCGACTACGACGCGACGTTCATCACAACGCCGATGATCGCGCAGGATGCTGCCACCGTGCGCATTCAAACGAAAATCGTGAATGACTCAGACACTCCGCGCGCAGTGGTTGTCGCGGCGTCAATCACCGGCCCGCCTGGTTCTGCGCCGGACGGAAGTTATGGCTGTGCCGGCGAGTCGCAGGAGGTTGGCGTGCCTGCGGGCAAGTCCGTGGACGTGAGCTTCGATGTTGAAATTCCCTGGGCGCCACGGCTTTGGGATTTGGAGCACCCGGAGCTGCATCACGCGCGGGTGCGGCTTCAGGCATCGGGGCAAACGCTGGATGATGAGACAATCCCATTCGGCATCCGCGAGTTTCATTTCGATGCGGACACGGGCTTTTGGCTGAACGGGAAAAATTTCAAACTCAAAGGCGTCTGTCTCCATCACGATGCAGGCGCGTTTGGCACGGCGGTGCCGCTCGCCGCGTGGGAGCTTCGGCTGGGGCTGCTCAAGCATCTCGGCTGCAACGCCATTCGCACCAGCCACAATCCAGTCGCGCCGGAGTTTCTCGATCTGTGCGACCGCATGGGTTTTTTGGTGATGGATGAAATGTTCGACTGCTGGACGGTTGGGAAAAATCCCTACGACTATCACCTTTATTTCAATGAGTGGTTTCAGACCGATACGCGCGACACCGTCCGGCGCGACCGCAATCATCCGAGTATCATCCTCTACAGCGCAGGCAACGAAATCCACGACACGCCGCACGCGGAGCTGGCGAAAAAAATTCTCGGGCTATTGATCGAAGTCTTTCACCGCGAAGACCCGACGCGTCCGGTCACGCAGGCGCTTTTCCGGCCAAACCGCAGCCATGATTACGAAAACGGCCTTGCCGATATGCTCGATGTCGTCGGTCAAAATTATCGCGAGCAGGAAATCCTCAACGCACATCGCGACAAACCCACGCGCAAAATCGTCGGCACCGAAAATCAGCACGCGCGAGTAGTCTGGGTGGCGCTGCGCGATAATCCGCCGTATGCGGGACAGTTTCTTTGGACGGGCGTGGATTATCTCGGCGAGTCCCGGCGCTGGCCGGACATTTCGCGTCCAACTGGCCTGATGGACCGCACCGACAACTGGTATCCTATTGCCTATCAGCGGCAGAGCTGGTGGAGCGAGAAACCGATGGTTTTTGCCACGCGCCGCACTGGCGCATCCGACCCAGCGACCATTGATCCCGGCTACGAAACCGCGCCACCACCGCCTTCTCACCGGCAGGTGCTATTCGCTGACTGGACGCCGCAAAACAGGGAGCCACACGAGGAGACCGTCGAGGTTTACTCCAATTGCGAACAGGTGGAATTATTTCTAAACGACAAGTCGTTAGGCACTCAGGCGCTGCCTGAGGATGCTTCGCCGCGCGTGTGGAAAGTTCCATTTGAGCCGGGCACGGTCATTGCCAAAGGCAAAAATCGAGAGGGTGAATTCCAGGCCATCCACGCACTACGCACCGCGGGAAAACCAGCGAAGATCGTGCTTGCCCCTAGTCGCACAAAGCTCCCGCGAGGCTGGGATGATGTTTGTCCCATCAACGTGTGGGTAATGGATGACAACGGTGAGCGCATTCCCAATTCAAATGATCTCATTACTTTCAAAGTCTCAGGCCCCGGCGTCATCGCCGCCGTGGACAACGGTGACAACGCCAGCGATGAATCTTTCCAAGCCACCGAGCGTCATGCTTATCAAGGCCGATGCGTCGTGTATCTCAAAGCCACAGCTCCCTCAGGCACAATTACCCTCTCAGCGTCCGCCCCGAATCTCACGGATGCCTCAGTTACAATCGAAGCCGCGCCAGCGAGATCGTTGCATTGATTCTTGCGCGAGGTCACACGCGCTGAACACGCTAAAAGCGATTCAGTAAATGCGAGCGTTCAATTGAGTGGCGAGCAGGTGAAATGGTTCATCTGGCTGATTGGACGCTCCTTTTTTCGTAGAATGAAAACCTCGCTTGGGTTTTCTGGCACGGGGCCTTGTCAAACCATCCGATAGCTTCGTTTCGAAAATAAAGAGGACATCAAAACGCGTATGAAAACACTTTTGCTCATCGTTACCACCACTAGTCTCTTCAGCGTTGTGTCATTTACATCATGCACCACGGCGCATGATGTTGCTGACGATACGGAGCATGTCGCCAGAAAAGCAGGGCATGTCGCGGGTCATGCCGTGGAAAAAACCGGCAGCGCGGTTGAACACGGAGGTCGAAAGCTGGAAGAACACACCCGCTGACGTTGGCGATCTGCCGACTGTTAGCGTGCTGTAAACGTTTCGCAGTTGCAGCTAATTAACGGAACGAGGGACGCACCAGCACTTTGGCATCTTCATTCACCGGGATGGCGCGCCGGACTTCGTAGCTATCCATCGTTTTGCTGTTTTGATCAATTAGTTCAATACTATCGAGGTTCGTATTGAGTTCCTTGCGCGTGAATTCCTTCGGCAACAACTCCGTGCGATTGATTTCGCCGAGCGTGACTTCTTTAAACTCGTTAGGAGTTTCCACGATGTAGGGAGTTAGAAAAATGACTAACTCGCGCTTGGTTGTGTGTCGGGTCAGATGTCGAAATGGCAATCCGAGAATCGGAATATCGCCGAGAATGGGAACTTTTTGCAGCGTGGAGCTTTTGTCAGTCGTAATTAAGCCGCCGATCACAACTGTTGTTGCATTTGGCGTGACGACCACGGTTTCTGCCGAGCGTTTGTCAATGAGGTTTGCAGTGACGCCATTGGTGACCTGCACCGTGCTCGGCGAGACGCTGGAAATCTCCGGCGCGACGATCATTTCGACCGATTTGTTCGAGGTAATAAACGGCGTGATGCGCAAAATCGTACCGACATCGTTGTATTGAATCGTGTTGATAGTCTGACCGGTATTCGTGATCTGGCTGCTGGTGACAAACGGCACTTCCTGACCGACCACGATGACCGCTTCCTGGTTGTTGCGCGCCATGATCGAAGGCCGCGAGAGCAGGTTCACATGTCCTTTTTGAGCGATCGCGCGCAAGGTTGCCTGGTAGTCATTGGTCAAAACGCTCACCAGATTGCCAGTCGCACCGGCGGCGGCGAATGGCGCGGCTGAGTTGGCCAGCCCGAAAAGGCTGGCGCTGCCGAGCGTGGCGTTTCTGAGATTGGACGGAAAAATCGAAGTGGTGGATGTCGTGATCGTTGACAGACCACCGGTCACCGTGGTGCCGCTGAGGATAGGGATGATATTGGTCGCGGTCGAGATGATGCTGCCAATCGCGCCCACCGCACTGCCAGTGGTCGTAGGATTGCCAGCATGGAAATTGTAAGAGGCCTCCAAGCCAAGATCAATGTCGTCATTATAAACCACATCCGCAAAGAGCACCTTGATCAACACCTGCGGCTTCGGGCGATCGAGCTCACGGATGACTTTCATAATCTCCGCGTGCGTTTGCTCATCCGCGATAACCACCAGCGAGCGCGTTTCTGGGTCCACCTGAATGCTCGCATCTCCCAACACGGTGTTGTTGCGATACTGCCGGCTGCCGCTGGTGAAAGCGCTTGTCGCTCCGACTCCCGTGACCGTTCTGCCTGCGGCGGCAGTCCGATTCGTGGTGGACGTGGAACCCGTGCGTGCGGCGGCTCCGGGGCGGATGTTTTGCCCTTGCGCGTAAAGCGAAACGGATGCGCCGAGCAGGGTGAGAATGGACGCCATCGCGAGAATGATCCGCGGGAGAAATCGGGGTGTTTTCATAGAGGGTTGAGCTGTTGTGCGGAACGAGAAATGTCTGATACCGGACTAACTAACGTCCTCCGATTGTCGAACCGCCGCCGACGCCGCTCGCTGCGGAAGTAATATCGCTCGATGCGCCTTGAGTGATGCGGTTGGTCAGCCGGCTGGTGCCCGGCTGAGTCGTTGTGGCTGCGCCTTGATTGCTGAACATGGATTGTAAAATCGCCGCCACGTTGTCCGGGTCAGCGTTTTCAAGAATGTGCGTCTTGACGACTTGTTTTTTCTCAGTGCTCGCATCCAGTCGTCCGACGGTCTGCGCAATTTGGATCATCGTCTCGTGCGATGCAGTGACCAGCACCGTATTCGTGCGCGCGTCCGCCACAGCAACGACTGTAGATTGCTGCAGGGCGCGCTGATTGGTATTGGCGGCGTTCGTGGCGCCACCGGCTGCATTTCCTCCACGTCCGCCAAATCCACCGAACCCGCCTTGGCCACCGAATCCCGCGCCCGCCGGTATTCTGGGCCGTCTGGGTCGCGGCAGCGCCGGAATAAAGGCTCGTGAGGATACTCGCCATTTCCGTTGCATCGGCGTGCTTGAGCTGGAAAAGCTGCGTCTCGGTCGCGTCGGTGATGTTTGTGTCGGTGCGGGTGATGATGTCTTCGATCGCTGGCATCACATCATCCGGCGCGCTAACGATAATCGAGTTACTCTGAGTATCCGCCACAGCCACCACTTTCGCCGGCTGCCGTGCGCCGCCGGCGGCTGTAGCCCCACCACCACCGCCTCCACCACCGCCGCGTCCTCCAAAACCTCCAAAGCCGCCGCCACGGCCTCCGAAGCCGCCACCGCCTCCACCACCGGTTTGTGTCGTCTGTTGCGTGGCGGAAAAAAGCTGCGTGATCACGTTCGCGAGTTGCGTGGCATCGGCAAATTTCAGCGGAAAAATCCGAATGCTCGAGACGGCGGCGACTGAGGTATCCAGTGCGTTGATGATCTCGGCGATGCGACGGATGTTGGCCTGCGTGTCCACCATGATGATGGCATTGCTATTGTCGTTGGCGCTGACTTGCGCATCCTGCGAGAGCAGCGGGCGCAGGTTGTCTATCAGTTTTGCCGCGTCCACATATTTCACCGGCAGGATTTGTGTGACGATCTCATCCTTTGGCGGGATCAGCTGAGGATTAGAGCCTACGCGCAATGGAATCGTGCTTTTCGCCGCGATGTTCTTGTTGACGATTTTCAAAATGCGCCCGTTCGTGCCCATGCGAATGGCGGCGTAGCCTTTGCTGACGAGCACCGTGTTCAACAAATCCACCGCTTCATCCGGGGTGATCGGCTGGCGGCTGGTGATGTCCACAGAGCCAGTCACCGGCCCGTCTTTCACGATAACAAAACCCGCTGCCTCGCTGAGATAATTGAGGACGTCATTGAGCGACGCACCTTGGAAGTTAACGCGGATCGTCCCGCGCGGCGTTGGTGCAGAAGGTTCTTCGGGCTGCGTCGGTTGTAGCCCGGGAAGCGCGTTTTGCTGCGCGGCTTGCACGGGCGTAGCGGCTGGCACGGGTTCGAGATTTGTTCCCGGCGGGAGCGTGCTCGGCGGCTCAGTGGTTGGTGATCCAATGGGCTTTGGAGTCGTGTCTTGTTGCTGCGCAAAAGCGAGCGGCGGCAGCAGCAGCAAAAGCGCTGATGCGATTAACGGTAAAAAAAGCGGTTTCATTTCGCGAGATCCTGTTTCCTATTTCGTTTCCTGTTGGCGGCGTTGCATCATGCGTTTAATCAATTCGTCACGGTCAAAATTCAGCGGTGCAGAGCCGGATGTCGCGGGGCTTGCCGCCGGTTGCCCGGTGGCTGGTGCTTCTGATGCCGCAGGTGATGGTCCCGGCGCAGGCGCGTTCGGCGATGGTGCAGGCGTGTTACCGGCCGCGGGTGGTGACGAGGCGGTAACTGCGTTCCCGAGCGGGAGCGGTTGGCCGATGGTCAGCACGGTTTTTTTCCCTTCACGCTCGATCTCTACCTCGTTAGGCGCAATGCGTGTCACGGTTGCGCCCGCGATCGAACCCTTCACAGGAAGCACTTTGTTAAAATCCGGGCGCGTGCCGGAAAAAAACGCGAGCGTCTTTTCCTGTGTCACCATGATTCCGGTGAGCGAGGCATAATCCGAGGAGCGCGTTGGCGGCGGCGTGGACGGACGCTCTCGCTCTTGGCGCGGCCGGATGGGCTGGCGCTCAGGGTCGAAAATATTGCGCGTTTGAACCATGCGGAAGGCGTCGAAACCCGGACGGGCGGAGGTTTGGGCGAACACCTTTGCCCCAGCCATCGCTAGCAAGCAAGCACAAGCCATCGCGAGAATGCGATTTGCGCTCGGATTCGCGCGATGAAGCCATAGTTTATTTTGAAAACGCATCATTGTCCTCATGGCTATTGTCGCCGCGTGGCTCCTCCGGTTGGCGGCGGGATGGCCGGTTGGTTCGTGACTTTCGCAAGCCGGATGAAACTGAAACGCGCACTCATTGTGAGCTGCTGGCCGCGCGCGTCCTTCGTTGTCATCTCGCACTCGTGCAATGCCACCGGCGATGGATCGACTTCCATTTCGTAAAGAAACCGCGAAAGCGAGACTTGATCGCCATTGGCAGCGACACGGCACTCGAGGGTGTCATAGCCTTCCTCGTGATTGCGCCACTGCGGCGTCAGGCTGGTGAACGTAATCTTGCTGTCACGCGCCCAGCGGGCAATGGCTTTGTAAGCATCATTTTCCGCGGTGGAGACATCCTCCGGCAAATCCGTGCGCTGCATCTCGGCCCACTTGCCGCGGATGCTCGGTTCGCGGCTTTTTAATTCGCGCCCGTGATTGACCTGTCCCTGCAAAGTCTCAATGCGTTTGCTTTGCGCCTGCCAGCTATTCCATGCCGGCGTGATGACGATCAGATTAAGCAAAAACAAGCCTACCGCACCAATGGCCACAATCTTTAAAAGTGCCTGGCGATCTTTATCTTTCATTGATGGCTCGGCTCCCATTTGTAGGTGAATGTGAATTGGATCGGGTTATTGCCACGCGAGGGGCCGCGCTGGAGCGCCGTCACGTCCTTGCGCGCGCGCAGCCGATCGAGCACCGCGACCAGCGCCGGCTCGTTGCGCGTGAATCCGGTGCACGTGACTTTGCCTTCGTCGTTAATTTGAATGCCTTTCGCCCATACTTCGCCCGATTCGGGGAAGGATGAAATCAGGCCCTCCAAAATCTGCATGTCCTGAGGTGTCGGGTCGAACCACGGCCGAAATTGCCGGATTTTTTTCTGCAAAGTTTCCAACTCCGCGACCGTTTTTTTCATTCCCATCCACTCTGCGGTCAGGCTGTTTTCCCGATGATTGCGCCAGGCAAATGCAACAATCGGCAAAATGATGGCCGCTGCTACAACGGCAGCGATGGCGCGATAACGCTTCGTGTTGTAGCGGCGTAAAATGGTTTCCCAGCGATTTTCCTCAGCGACGACAAATTCAAACGGCAGCGCCTTCTCGTGCAAAATCGCTTGTGCCGCTGCGACCGCCACGCCTGTGGATTCCGCCGTGTGACTGCCGATGGCTTCTGAGCCGCAATCAGGACTTTCGATTCCCATCCGCTCAAGCTGGTTGCGCAGCTTGCGGCAAAGCATCTGGGCCGCCGCGCGCGGGCCTGCAAAATAAGCTCTGCGCACCTGTTTGCGCACTGGCTCAGGAAGGCGGCCTAACGTGATGCGAATCTCGCGGCCAAATCTCGCGTCGTCAAAAGCAGCTTCCTCGGTGGGCGGCACGCTCGCAAGCGTGCGCAGCGCTGCGATGCCGCCGCCTGCAGTGATGACCACATCCACATGATCGCCATCCGCAAGAAAATGCACGGCCGAATGTGCCTCTTCCAGACAGCGCTCCAAGCCCAGCGAGATGGACATTGCGCGGCAGCCTGCGGTTTCGAGCATCTTGGTGAGCGATTCGATGCGTCGCGCGGGAATCGCCGCAAGCGTGGCGCGCGTTTTCCCATCTGGTAAATGATACGCGCAATATGAGAGCCGCAGCTCGGCAGGCGGGATGGGAAATTCCTTTTCCGCACGCAATTCCAGATAGCCGCGCAAATCCTCCGCGCTCACTTCCGGCAGGTCAGTGGAGGCGCTTAGCGCCCAGTTTGGCGGCACGCACACCACGCACCGGCGCTCTTTGACTGCCGCCGCTTCGAGCGCTTCGGCAAACGCGGTGCCGACCTTGTCGGGCGTTTTCAAAACATCTTCCGCGCTAAACGGAATGGACAAAGATTGCGCGACACGACCGCGATCCGCATCACGCCTGACGAGGTCAATCGCGATGCGATCCGAACCGAGCGTGAGCGCGAGCGCGGTATGCGGCTTCAGCCGTTTTTTAATTTCAGCGAGATCCAGTTTCATTGGCCTGTTTCCTTCGCAGCGAGCGTTTGGCGAGCGGCGTCGCCGAGCGCCCAGCCGAGTGGCGCGAGATTTCGACGATAAACCACTTTGGGAGTATCGCCGGTTTTATCAATGACAAACCGTGTTCGCCGATAGCCGCGCCCGTGATGTCCGACTGCGGCGACATCCGCGCTGACCTGCCAGCTTTGCACGGTGAGAAATGGCCCGGCTTGCGCCGCTGCGGCGTCATCGAGAACGCTCGCCACCCATGCAATGTTTGTGGCCGGCGTCGCACGTTGTGAGCGCGCCGCGACCAGTGTCGCAGCGTTATCCGCGCCGATTCCCGGAATGCACGCAAGCACCGTCTGGCTGGCTGTGTTCACATTGACCAGACCGATGATATACTTCGCGTCGCTGGCCGAAAGGCTGTCGCTGATTTGGTCAAACTGGTCCTCGGTCAATTGATTTCGGACGCGGGTGTAAAACTCGAGCACGCTTTTCGGTGGCTGATTTGCATTATTAAAACGCCCGACCACCGCGTTGACAGTGGCTGTGTCAAAGTAGTTGCCAAGCAATGTCCGCAGCCTGCCTTGCATCGCCTGCATTTGCTGTTGCGCCTGATTTTGCGGAGTGTTCTGCCAGGTGATGTTGGTGCGGGCGGAGCCGCTGGTGGTGAGGTTTAACTCGCGGCTGTAGGCAGTGAGATATTCGAGCACACCGGGGTCGAGCTTTTTGTCTGAATTATCATCAGGCGGCGTTTTGTTTCCATCGTCCTCATTTGGATCCAGCACGCCATTCATGTTCGTGTCCTCGCCGTAGAGGATCGTCATGTCCGCCCCGTTGACGAGCGCAAGCTCTTCGATGGATTCAAATGGCGCATTTTTTGCCGAGTAGCTCGGCTGCTTGAGCATGTAAACATCCGACTCCGCACCGTTGGCCACGGGAGTTTCATTGGCGTCGCGCCAGTCAATGATCGCCCCGGCAAGCTCAGGAGTCATGCCGGGCAAATCCAAAAGCATGCCAAGCGTCGCGGCGTTAATGTTAAGCTTCGAGGCTTCATCTACCAAACCGAACGCCGGCGTATCACTCGCTTCCGTGTCGCCCGGCCTGCCGATAAACCAGAAAAAACCATTGCCGACCTGCACAGCTTCATTTTGGTAAGTCGTGCTGTCAGGAAACTGTCCATTCGATCCAGAAGTCGCCAGCACATACTGCGCATAACGCACCGCCCCCTCGATCGCTTGATCTGCCTGGCGTCCAGCGATGTCGTTATCCGTGCCCCGATACGCCATCAACATCGAGTGTCCGAAAACCAGCACAAGGCTGACGAGGCCGAGACAAACCACGAGCACGACAATAAGCACGGAACCGCGCTGGGATTGCGCCGAGGCAAACGAACGGGAGGAAAATTGCGGTTTTTCCATTAGCCTCCTCCCGTTGTTTGATCGTTGGACGTGTCGGTTTCGGTCATGTCGTCCTCGCTTTCGGCGCCGACGGCAACTCCCGGTTCGCCTGCAATTTCGCCCTCCTGCTGAGCAGGAATGTATTCCTCCTCATCGCCAGTCGAGGTATCTGTCGAAACCGCAGTGCTTGGCATCGTGCTACTGGATGAAGCATCCGTGGCGCTGGTTCCCGAGGTGAAAGGCTGCGCTTCGAGTGGCACCAAAATTTCCATCGGCGGAGGCGTAGGAATTTTGTCCGATGACGCAACCTGCGTGATGCGTACGCGAATCGCCTCGGGCAAAAGACTGCTGCTACGCGCGGCGCTGCTACTGCTGCTGTTCGTGCCGGTGGTGGTGAGGACGGTGGTGCCCGTAGCGATGGGAGTATAATTCCAAGTGTCAGTCCAATTCGAGCCGTCGAAAAACGAAACCTCAAACGATGCGACATTTGGCAGGAGATCTTCCTCGCGCGCATTTTCGCGCACCCGCGCGAGCAGCGTGCGATCAATGGCGCGCACGAGCATTCCCGCCTCCTGATTCGGATTATCCGGGTCTTCGACGACGTAATACGAGACTTGCTGCACGTCGCCGCGGATCTCGTTTTCGCTGTCTTTTCCAGTCGTGGTCGTGAATCTCAAAAACCCAGGGAAGCGCGACTCCGGCCCACGCTCGCTGCCCTCCAGCGCCGAGCCAAGTGTGCCGCCGGAGATATAAGCATTGGCCAAATCCGTGCGCAGCACGCGCTCCGCGCGCTCACGAAGCTGCGCGGCATGAGCGCGTTCGGTGGCCTTGTCACGTGTCTTCACCGCGCCGGTGAACACGCCGTAAACGCTCGCCAGAATCATCGCCCCCGCAAGCGAGGCGAGTAGCACTTCGATCAGCGTGAAACCGCTGTCGCCGCTGCACTGCGCAACGCGACTTTTTACATGAAAATAAGTGCGCCGCGCGTTCATCATCTCGTGGTCGGTGTTGTTGACGTTGATGATGAGGTCTGCTGTGTGGCGAGAGTGGTAAGCCGGACGCTGTGCTCTTTTCCCTGCACCGTAAAAAATGCATCGAGCGTCAACTCGGTCATTCCATTGAGCGAGTTGCTGCCTGCAGTGCCTATGTCCCATTGACCTGATTTCAGCTCCCAGCGGTAGCCGGGATAGTCATTGCCAAAATCGCCGCGCGATTCCGCGCTTGCCCATGTGTTGTCCACCATCAGCTCATTTAGTTTATTTTCCGCGAGTTGCCCCGCGATAGCGCTGCGCTCCGCCATGACACTGGCGCGATTGGAAACGCTCAATGCGCCAAGCAACGTTGGGACTAAAATCGCAAGAAACGTCAGCGCGGCTAGAACTTCAACGAACGTAAAACCGCGCGATGCCGATTGGGAAATGACGGATGACGAACGACGAAGGAATGCCGAAGAAGAAAGAGCAGGCGAGACTCTTTTCGGCATTCCTTCGTCGTTCGTCATTCTGTCCTTTGTCATTATTGTTGCTCGCCTTTTACAATCTCATACCCCCAGCCATCGCGCGTTTTTACAATCGAGACTGCGGCGTTAAACCGATCCACCATCCGCAGTGATGCAATGGATGATGCATCCGGCGTTCCATCAGGGGAGAGCTCAGCCGCGTTCAAAGTGCCCTCAGCCCCGGCGGTGCCGCCGGTGTTATCTCCCATTTCAAAATGCACGTCTGGATTCAATTCGTATCGTTTCTGAATTTGCTTCGCCACCGGGTAGCCCGGCTTCGACTCGACGCCAAACGCGCCGCCTTCGACATCAATCCACACGGTCATCGGCACGCCTTGCGACACCGCTTCGTTGCGCGCCCACTCGGTCGCGGCGATGAAACGTTTCGCCTCCTGGTCGAGGTTGCGCCCGCGCAGCGAGCGGCCTAACGAGGGTGCCGCCAACGCCATGATCGTCGCCAGCAAAGCCATGACGATGACCAGCTCGACGAGCGTAAACGCGTGCGCGACGCAGTTGCGTTGCCGATTATTTTTTCGTGTCCCAATTCGTGATGTCATCGTCAGTGCCGACTTGGGTATCCGGTCCTGCGGACATCAAATCAAAGCCGTCAGCCGTGTGTTTGCCTGGATATTCGTAAATGTAAGGATTGCCCCACGGATCATTGGGCACGCCCTTGGCCAGATACGGGCCTTTCCAGTTTTGTGAGTTGCCCGGCGGGTTGACCAGCGCGTCGAGGTTGCCGGTTTTCGGATAGTAGCCGTTATCAATTTCAAACGCGTTCAGCGCCGTCTCGATGCTGGCGATTTGTGTCTTCGCCGCGGTGACCTGCGCCTGTTTGCTGCGGCCGGCCATTTTCGGAATCACGATCGCAGCAAGCGTGGCGAGGATCACGAGCACGAGGAGCATTTCCACGAGGGTAAAACCCGCGCGATGGCTGGCTTTGGAAATTTTCATTTTTTCAGTGTGTTGACGGTTGTTTAACATACGTTTTGGTTGGTTATTTGATGTAATCCTGGATGGTGAAAATAGGGATGACCATGCCGATGAAAATCACGCCGATGAATCCGGCGATGACAAAAAGCATGATCGGCTCAGCGAGCGACACAGCGGTTTTGAGCTGGCGGTCGAGCGTGGTTTCCGTCACGCCCGCGAGTCGCACCAGCTCCTGATCGAGCCGTCCGCTTTCCTCGGCGACGGAGATCATTTCCAAAGTCGAGCCACCAAACAGCGCGCGGCTGTCGGCTAGGCTCGCCGCGAGCGCCTCGCCTTTTTTGACGCGATCCGTGGCATCGGCGACGAGGTCCACGAGGGTTTGATAACCGAGCGAGCGGCGGCCAACGTCCAGCGCGGCGACGAGCGACACGCCCGCGCTCAACAAAGTCCCCAGCATCCGGCAAAACCGGGCCATGGCGATCTGCGCCATGAGCGGGCCGATGACTGGCGTTTTCAGTAAAACATTTTCCCACAAACGCTTGCTGCTGTCGCGCTGCATCCACGCGCGGCCAAAATAAATCGCCGCGCCAATTCCGAGCGCGAGAAAAATTCCATAATGCCGCACGATCTCGCTCACTGCGACGATCACGCGAGTCAGCGCGGGCAGCGCGGCGTCGAAGCCTTCAAACAGCGTCTGGAAACGCGGAATGAAAAACACGAGCAGGAAAATTACGACGCACACCGCGAGGAAAAGCAGCACCGCCGGATACATCAGCGCGGCCATCACTTTTGCGCGCAGCTCTTTTTCGCGCGCTTGAAAATCGGCCACCTGCGCGAGCACGACATCTAGAAATCCGCCCGCCTCGCCCGCTTCTACCATCGCGACATACACGCGCGGAAAAGTTTCCGGCGAGCGGTTCATCGCGTCCGCGAGCGGCACGCCGTCCACGACGAGATCGTGCAGCTCTTTCCACTTTGCCGCTGCGACGGGATTCGAGCTTTCTTTGTAAAGAATGGTGAGAGCGCGGCTCAGCGGAACATTCGCCGCGAGCAGGCTCGCGAGCGAGCGAGTGAAGTCTTCGAGCGCCGCGAACGATACTTTTTTCGATTGAAAAGCCGATTTCCACGAAGCTGGCACTTTCAATCCCGCGCTGCCGCCTGTGCTTGCGGATTTTTTCGGCGCACTCGTCCCGGTTTCTGCGATTTTTAAAGGCGTCAGCCCCCGCTCCTCGATGATGCGCATCGCCGCGCTGCGACCTTCGGCATCGAGCTTGCCCGTAGTCACCGCGCCATTTGCGCCCATCGCTTTGTATTCAAAAACCGGCATGATTCGTCAATCTCGTTAGGCTCCCGATGCGAAGCTGAATGATGCGTCCTCGTCCTTCGACACGCGCAGGACTTCCGCCGGAGTCGTGATGCCTTCGCGCACCAGCCGCCAGCCATCTTCGATGAGCATCCGCATTCCCTCGCGGCGCGCGACATCCTTGACTTCCAAACTCGATCCGCCGCGCAAAAGCACTTCACGAATCGCGCTGCTCATCGTCATTAATTCAAACAAAGCCTGCCGTCCCGTGTAGCCAGTCATGCGGCACTCGCGGCAGCCGACCGGACGATAAGTTGTCGCGTTTTTGATGGCTTCAACGCGTTCTCGCAATTCGCGGGTGCGGACGCTTTTGTCCTCCTCTTTGCAAAGCGGACAAAGTTTTCGCACGAGCCGCTGCGCCATCACCGCTTCAAGCGACGAGGCGACGAGATACGGCTCGACGCCCATGTCCACGAGTCGTGTGAGCGCGCCCGGCGCGTCGTTGGTGTGAAGCGTTGAAAAAACCATGTGGCCGGTGAGCGAAGCCTGCACGGCGATTTGCGCGGTTTCCTTGTCACGAATTTCACCGATGAGCACGACATCAGGATCGTGACGCAAAATCGCGCGCAGCCCGCGCGCAAAAGTCAGCCCGGCTTTTTCGTTCACCTGGATTTGGTTGATGCCCTTGAGCTGATACTCAACCGGGTCTTCAACCGTGATGATTTTGCGCTCCAAATCGTTGATTTGATTGAGCGCGGCGTAAAGCGTCGTCGTTTTACCGGAGCCGGTTGGGCCGGTGACGAGCGCGATGCCGTGCGGCATTTCCAGCACGCGCGAAAAATGATCGCGGTCGCGCTTGTCCATGCCGAGTTTTTCCAGCGCGACCAAACCCGCGTCTTGGCGCAGCAAACGCATAACCACGGCCTCGCCGTGCAGCATCGGGATGACCGATACACGGATATCCACGTCGCTGTTTTTGACGCGGATTTTAATGCGCCCGTCCTGCGGCACGCGTTTTTCCGCGATGTTCAAATTGCTGATGATTTTGATGCGCGAGACAATTGCCGGTTGAAAGCGTTTGATCTGCGCGGGCACCGGCACTTCCTGCAAAAGTCCGTCAATGCGGTAGCGAATCCGCAGCTCGTGCTCGAACGGCTCGACGTGGATGTCCGACGTCCGCATCGAAACCGCGTCGCTTAAAATTTGGTTTACAAACCGAATGATCGAGGCGTCCTCGGCAGCTTTGTCGAGGTCTTCATCCTCGCGCTCCTCGGCAAGGACTTGAAAACCTTCCTCCTGCTCCAGCAAATTCAGCGTGTCCGCGCCGACGCCGAGATGCTTTTTAATCTCGCGCTGCAGTGCTTCGCTCGGTGCGAGAACTGGATGGAGCTTGAGATCAGTAAACGGTTTGAGACCATCTAGCCCGGGTGACGCGAATAATCGGCTCGTCGCCACTTTGACTTCCGTCTCGCTTTGTTCAAGCGGCAGCAATTCCTCGCGCAGCAAAATACGCGCGGGAAAACGTGACAATAATCCACGATCCGGATCCACGCCCTCCAGCGGCGAGTAGTCCACATCATACTCGACCGCCAGCCACTTGAGCACATCTTCCTCAGTGTCAATGCGCACGTCGCCATCGGCGCGCAGAGTTTCCAAAACCTCCGCGTCCATGGTGGAGAGCTGATGGCTCTCCACCATGCGCGAGAGTAAGTCCGAACCTGGCTCAGCGGCTATGGATGAGGAATTTTCAGGCACGTCCTTATTATAGCTTACAATTTAGTCCAGCACACCCATCAGCACGAGCTGAGCTTCCTGCCGCACGGTGAGGACTTTTGACAAATCCGCACGCGACTGCTCAAGCTCGGCCTGCGATTTTTTGCGCGCGTCGCGTAATGCGCTGAGCTTGGATTTGATCTCGTCCGCCGAGGCGCTCTGGTTTTCCAACGTCGTCCGCAACGCATCGCTCTCTGGCGAGGCTGCGCCGCCCCGGTTCGGGCGATTGTTATTTTGATTGCCACCCGCATTGTTACCTTGGTCGCCGCCAGGCGTGCCGCTTGGGCCTCCGGGGCCGCCAGCACCGCGTCGGCCACCAAAGCCGCCCATTCCGCCGCCGGCACGCGCTTCACGCTGTTTGGTTTGCACTTTTTCCAAAAGCGGCTGGATCACTGCCCATTCCTCATCGCTCGCTTTGAGCTGCGTCTTGATGTTTTCGTTCATGCGCTGCTGGAATTGCGCGGGATCGAAATTGCCGCCCCGTCCGCCTTGACCTCCTTGTCCAGGCTGTCCGGCTTGTCCGCCCTGCTGCTGTCCACGGCGACCTCCGCGGCCACCGCCCTGTCCGCCCTGGCCACCTTGTCCGCCGCCGGTGTTATCCTGCGCCAGACTTAACGAGGTCGAGAGCGCGAGTGTTGCCGCAACTGCGGCGAGTGTTGTCAGTTTCTTGAGTTTCATAAAATGAAGTTTTGCTTTCCTTTGTTGGTTTTCGCTGAGGTGGACGGTTCAACATCCACCTCAGCTAGTTGTAGTAGTTAGCTAGACGTAGTTAGCAGTTGGTGAAATTACTCCTTCGGGCCTGCGCCGGGGCCGCCAGGGCCACCAGCACCGGGTCCACCGCCAGGACCGCGACCGCCGGGGCCTCCCGGTCCGCGCGGCGGACGGATTTCGTCGCCTTCCAATTTTCCATCGCCATTTTTGTCGAGCTTCTTAAGAGCCTCTGAAGCCTTGGAAATCTCGTCCGCGTCAATGACGCCGTCGCCATTTGCATCGAGCGCCTGAATGATCGGGCTCATCGGACGGCGTCCGCCAGGACCGCCTGCACCAGGACCGCCGCCCGGGCCGCCTGGGCCACCCTGCGGGGGATTACCGTCTTGGGCGATTGCCAGCACAGCAGAAGCGCCGAGCGCAGCCGCCGACAAGAGCATGGAGTGAGTGAGTTTCATATTGTAGATTTTGTTTGTTCTTTTTGTTTGTGTTTTCGGCCATCCGTCAGCCCTGTCGGGACAGACGGACTTCATGTTGGGGAACACGCGTGATGCGCTGTGTTCTTTTAATGTGATACAACGGCTCTGTTAAGCCAGCATTTGTCGCAAAAAGGAAAATTGTTAAGAAAAGGTTAAATTTGCGGTTTTTTCGCCCGGTCGGGTCTAAAAGTCTGTGTTCAGAGCTTTGGATTACGATGAAGCGACCACTAGACGCGCCAAACAGGTGAAAAGAAAATAAAGCGTCGGCGAGTCTTTCTTGAGCCATTTCCGCGTGTTTCGTGGTCCAAATTTCCGGAAAAAACCTTCAGTCATCATCCATTCATTTCATGTCCGCTCCCACGCCCCAGCGAAACGCTCCGAATCCGGCAAATCCCGCCGGCAGCGCCATGCGTGTGCTTGTCATTGATGATGACCGTGAGCTTTGCGGGCTAATTCGCGATTATCTCGAGCCGCTTGGCTATGACGTGCACGCCGAGCACAACGGTGCTGACGGCGCCGAGCGCGCTCTGAAGGAGGAATTTCACGCGATCATTCTGGATGTGATGATGCCCGGCATGGACGGCTTTGAAGTGCTCAAGCGCATCCGCGGAAAATCCGATGTGCCTGTTTTGATGCTGACTTCGCGCGGCGAGGAAACCGATCGCATCGTCGGTTTGGAAATGGGTGCGGACGATTATTTGCCAAAAACATTTTCCTCGCGCGAATTGCTCGCGCGTCTGCGCGCTGTTACGCGCCGCATATCACGCGCCGCTGCTTCGGATGAAAATGAAGCCCGGGAAAAGGAAATCGTTGTCGGCTCCCTGCGAATTAATCCGGGCACGCGCATCGCAATTCTCAATGATCAGCCGCTGCGTCTGACCACGCTTGAATTCGACATTCTGGCAAGCTTGGCCAAATCCCCCGGTCGCGTGAAAAGCCGCGAGCAGCTCATCGAATCCATCGCCGAGCGAATGTATGACGGGCTGGACCGCTCGATTGATGTCCACGTTTGGTCGCTGCGAAAAAAACTCGGCGACGATCCGAAAAATCCGCGTTTCATCGAAACCGTGCGCGCCGTCGGCTACCGATTCATCAATCCCGACGCGTCATGAAATTAAGACGCCGCGGAAGACAGGCGTTCCGCCTGTTAAAATTCCACTACAGAGGAGACGTCTGTCTTCCACCTCTTCGATGAAACCGCGCGCCCGCCTGCCGCTTTCGCTGAAAATCCTCGTTTGGTTTTTCCTAAACCTCGTGCTGCTCGCCGGGGTGACGCTTGCGTTGTTTAACACGCAGTTTCGTTTCGATTTAAACTGGGTTTTTGTCACCAGCGCCCGCGAGCGCGTCGAGGCGATGCGCAACTTGATCGCCGAAGAGCTCAACACCGCCCCCGTTGATGATTGGGAGCGCATCCTCGAACGCTTTAGCAGCGCTTACGGCGTGCGCTTTTCGCTTTTCGATGATGATGCGAACCCGCTCGTCGGCCTTTTTAGCAAAGTGCCCGACGAGGTGCACGAGCGCATTCTGCAACGCCAGGAAATGCGCCCGCCTTCATCAGATCACAGCGGAATGTCGCCGCCCGAGCCGCCACCGGACGCGCGCCACCATGGGCGCGGTCCACCGCTGCGAGTTTTCATGCACACGTCCAGTCCGCTCCGCTATTGGCTGCTCCTCGGCGTGCGTCTGGAAAACCCGCAGGTGGGCGAACCGATGCGTGCGATCCTAGTCGCGCAGTCCGCGTCTTTTACGGAAGGTGGATTAATTTTCGACCTCAAGCCGTGGCTGGTTTTCGGCGCGGGCGCGGTGATTTTTTCCGTGCTGTTCTGGCTCCCGCTCATCAGCGGCATCACGCGCGCCATTGGACAAATGACTCACGCCACGCAGCAGATCGCCGAGGGCCGTTTCGACGTGCGCATCCGCTCGCGCCGTCGCGATGAACTCGGCACGCTCGCGGAGGCGATCAATCAAATGGCGCAGCGTCTCGGTGGATTTGTGACGGGGCAAAAACGGTTCCTCGGCGATGTCGCGCACGAGCTATGCGCGCCGCTCGCCCGCCTGCAAATGGCGCTCGGCATTCTGGAACAACGCGCCGATGCCAGCCAGCAGACCTACGCAAAATCTGCGAACGAAAAAGCCGCGCAGATCGCTGCGCTCGTCAACGATCTGCTCGCATTTTCCAAAGCCTCGTTCGCTGCTTCCACCGTCCGGCTTCAGCCTGTCAGAGTAGTGGAAGCTGCCGGAGAGGCTATACGGCGCGAGTCCGTCGAAGGCACTGACATTCAACTCCAAATCCCAGAGGAATTAATTGTCTCCGCCGCCCCCGAGCTTTTGATCCGCGCGCTGGCGAATCTGCTGCGCAATGCGATCCGCTATGCTGGAGACAAGGGGCCAATCACCCTCGGCACCGCAAAACATGCGGATGAAATTACCATCAGCGTCACAGACTCAGGCCCAGGCGTTCCAACGGATGAGCTGAACAAAATTTTCGACGCGTTCTATCGCCTCGATACCTCGCGGACGCGCGAAACGGGCGGTGTTGGGCTTGGCCTTACGATTGTCAAAACTTGCATAGAATCGTGCGGTGGCACCGTCACTGCGCGCAACCGCCAGCCTTCAGGCTTGGAAGTTCTCATTCACCTACCCGCAGCCACTCATGTTTCGGAAGACCACTTGGCGAAAACACCGACACTCCAAGCCTGAAGCAGTGAACTGCCTACTCTACAAAATACTCCGCCCATGAGCTGCTTGTTTCCCAAAGCTTCACCGACCGTAGCCGGATATTGGGTGCGAGACGATAGAGTGCATCGCAACGCTGCGAGTATTCAGTTAAGCGTTTCTCGCAAACTTCGAATAGAGTCCGGGCCATTACTTCTGTGGTAGGATCACGATCTTCAAAGCCTATGATGCGCTCGCCGTAGGCTTCTTTAAAGACAGTAAACTTAGCATCCTTTGTATTCATCGCCAGCGCATGATCCCATGTAGCCAGGAACTCGCTCATGGCTTCCTTCAAGACTTTGAAATCACAAACCATTTCATTTTCATCAAGCTTCTCAGACTCCAGAACAAACTCTATTTTTCGAGTATGACCATGGGGGAAACGGCAGTTATCGGGATGCTTTGAAAGCATGTGCCCGCTTTCAATTTCAAAGGTGCGGCAGATACGATAAGGCATGGTTTATCTATGTTCCCCGCTTATTGCCGAAAAGCTCGATCTGCAATCGGTTGCAATAACGAAACCCGAACCGCATGCAAATCTCAGCCAGCATCTGTGTGCGGCTGCGGATAGTTTCAAGGTCAACTCCTTCCGGCATAAGCAACACTTTCGACGGGGCGATGTCACAACCAATCGCACTTAGCTCGCGCTGGATCTCTTCCACATCTTCCACGCCGCGGACTACGAACTTTAGTTGATAGTCATAATGTTCAATCCACGCGCGCAGCACCTCTGGACGAAAGCGGGCCTTTTCGTGCCTCTCAATCCAGGCTTCGGAAATCACTTCATCGGCTCGCGGTGTTGAGTTAGCCAGCTTCGGACTAAGTGACGCCAGATCACAGTCTATCTCATCCGGCAAAAGAGTTCCGGCGGTTTCGATCGTGATATGTTTGCCGTGCGACTTCAACTTTGCAGCCAGCTCGTGGATGCCTTTTGCGAGCATCGGCTCTCCGCCTGTCAGCACACAATGATTTGCAGCCGAGTGAACAAGAACTCTTTTGACTATTGCGTCCACCGACATCTCTTCACCTTCCGGCGACCATGAAGCGTATTTGGTATCGCACCAACTACAACGCAAGTTACAACCTGATGTGCGGACAAATACCGACGGCACGCCGGTAAGTTTACCTTCGCCCTGGATAGAGTAAAAGATTTCGGAAATGAACACTGCAAATTAAAGTAAAGGCGTTAACGCACATTTAATCGCTGCACGGCGGTTTTTGCGGCAGCGGCGCTTTAATTACATACTCCGTTGGGTCATTCAAACCTGCAAGCAGGAAGGCTTCGCGGCGCTCGACACAAGTTCCGCATTCACCGCAATGCACTTCACCGCCCACATAGCACGACCAGGTTTTTGAGTAGTCCACACCGAGTTTGTGACCTAGCGAGGCAATGCCGCTTTTCGTCATGGATATAAAAGGCCGCACGACTTCGATGCCCGCATAAGTGCCTCGTTGAATCGCCTCGGACATCGCATGCATGAACTCTTCTCGGCAGTCTGGATAGATCGCATGGTCGCCCGCGTGCGCGGCGATGACCAGACCCTGCGCCCCATGGCTCTCAGCAAAGCCGGCAGCGATGGAAAGCATGATGCCATTCCGAAATGGCACTACGGTTTGTTTCATCGTTTCCTCCTCGTAGTGGCCTTTCGGAATATCGCCACCATTCTTAAGCAGCGCCGATTCAAAATGCTCGCCCACAAAACCCAGCGGCACTATGAGATGCCGAATCGCAAGCTTCTCGGAGTGGAAAGCCGCCAGCGGCAGTTCGCGGGCGTTATGCTTCGCGCCATAGTCAAAGCTGATGGTTCCAAGCACTTGATACTCGCGTGCTGCTGCATAAAGCGCCGTGACGGAATCCATGCCACCGCTAAGTAGAACGACAACTTTTTGCATAAGCATGATTACTGCGATGAGTAAAGGATAGCGGAGGTTGTAGCTATCGCTTTACTTATCAAGATGCAGAGTCGCGTCCGGGTATTTCTCTTTTCTTACCCCTGCCGGAACTCAACAACGCTTTTGATGAAATCATCGGGAATCCCGAAATCATAGCGTGTGGCGTTTTCGACTTCCAAGGCGACATAGCCTTCGCGTTGACGCTGGATTTCCTGAGCGCGCGTGAGCTGGAATTCGCCGCTGTCACGCACGTTGTCGCGGATCATTTCTTCGAGGATGTCATAGATGCTCGGCGCGAGCGCGTGCATTCCGAACCAGCCGAGAAATTCATCATCGCCGAGGTCGTCCACACGGAGCTTTTTGCGCGCGGTGGCGACATCTGGTTTTTCGATGATCAACGACACGTCAATAAGCCGCGGATCATCCGCGCGCCGTTTTCCAGCGATCGTGCCATAACCTTTTAGCTCGTCGGGACTGATGCGATTCACGGCGGACATGCTCTTCCCACCCGCCTTCGCAGAAGCCTGCGCGAGTTCCAGATAAGGTGAAATTTTACGTCCACGAAACAGATGATCGCCGAGACAAAGGAGCACTGGCTCGCCAGCGGCAAAGGCTTTGGTTTGATACATCGCATGCCCGTAGCCTTCCTGCGAAGTTTGCACGCAAAAACAAAGCCGTTGCGCGGCCTCGCGCATCCAGCGCGCTTCTTCGAGCAGATGCGGATATTTCGCGAGACGCGCGAGATACACATCTCCCGGACCTTCAAAATAAGCGCGGATCGTCGCGTCGTCGCCCGGCTGGACGATGATGCAGACTTCCTCAATGCCAGCGCGGAAAAGCTCGATGATGTGATAGTGAATCAGCGCCCGCGCGATGCCATCCGGACCAACTACGGGAAAGAGCTCTTTCATCACTGCATGAGAAGCAGGGAAGTGCCGTGTCCCAAGTCCAGCGGCGGGGACGACAGCTTTTTTGATGTGCGATTTAGTAGCCATTGAACAAAGGATTCATTCTCTCATGCCGATGGTCACGCGTCCTGTCGCTTCCATCCGGATGCGCCGAAAACATAACGCCGCGCGCCAAATTCCGCAGCGCCGGGCGATGTGCCCTCGAAAATATCCGGCATGCAACCAACTCGCCGCGAGTATTCCGTTGCGATCTGCGGAATATGCTCGTGCAAGGCTTCCTCGCGTCCGAACACCGCGACAGTTCCGCCAGTTCCCCCGCCGGTGATTTTCGCGCCATAAAGCCCGGATGCGACACCGCGTTTGCGAACCGCTTCGACCAGAAAATCCACCTCCGGCGTGGAAAGCTGACAATTGTCCCGGTAGCTGCCATGCGCAGCATACATCTGCTCGCCGGCCTGGATGCAGGCTGATTCATCGCCGTCGCTCGCTGTCTTGAGCGCCTCCATGAAAGTGAGCACGCGCTCATTTTCCTGTACCGGATGAGACGTCGGCCCGGCTACGCGATAGGTCGCGTCGGGCTGGATGGTCGTCACTGGATCATCGTGTGTTTTGTGCATCGTCACAAACTCGCTGCCAACGATCTGCTCCGGCAGCTCAGGCAGATAGTTTTTCGTGAAATCTTCAACCGACAGCTCGGTGAGGTAATTAATGGGGCCTTTGCCGGTGCGAGCGCGCGAGTCATTGATGATGCGTTTTCCCATGAAGGCGCCAATTCGCGCGTCGGCATACGGGTTCGCGGCGACGGAATGCCGCACGTGTGAGTTGATGCCGACAAACGCGGTGCCTGGCGGGATTTCCACCTCGCCCATCACCGAGCCGGGGCGACACAAAATGTGCGTGAGTTTTCCCGTGCGGCCGCTCGTGACGGCGATTTGATCCATGATGCCGCACGGCGCGCCGACGATGTGATTTTCCGCCATTTGCCCAAGCTGCGCCAGCCGTGCAGGTGAAAGCCGCAGGCCAAGATAGGCATTCAGGCAACTCAACACGGCGACCTCGGTTGCCGCAGAGCTGCCAATGCCGACATTCATCGGCACCGCGCTCAACAACAGCGCGCTGAAGCCATAGGAAAGCCGGATGGATTCCTCTTTGAGCAAAGTAAAAATGCTACCGCCCACATAAGCGACCCAACCTGCGAGCGGGTTCGCTTTGCACAATTCGCGCACCTGGCTGTAGCTTCCCAGCGCGTCACCTTCGGTTAAGTAATCGAGCGGAATGCGCGTCTCGACAGGCAGGCTTCGTTGTCCGGCCTGCATCGTCCGGATGCGGATCGTGCGGTCGGTGCGCGGTTGGAGCGCGATCAACGTGCCGCGTCCGAGCACCGCTTCACACACATTCGCACCGGAGTAATCCGCAATACCGCCCATCACATCGAGCCGTGCCGGCACGCGACCAACGAAGATTTCGCCCGTATTGAAAAAAGCCGCAAAACCCGTGGGATCACTGTTTGGTTTCGTCAGCAGGCGCTCAAATTCCAAAATCTCGTAGGGAAGCTGATCTGTAAGCATGGATGGAAAGTTTGACCGGAGAGAAACAGACTAGAAACGATTTTTCGTCACAGAAGCATAAATGCAAAGACACACGACAAACGTTTCATGAGTCGTGGGTCAGGCGACACAAGGCTAATGCCGAGAATTATCTAACTACGTAACGCGCCCCCCCTACGCTGACAGAGAAGAGCCAGCAATCGGGTTCGAACCGATGACCTGCTGATTACAAATCAGCTGCTCTACCAACTGAGCTATGCTGGCATTTTACTCTGATTGTCGCCCCGATCTCCGCCACCAGATTTTGACTTTTGTATCCCCGGTTTGTATCCTCTGGCAAGTTAAATGAGCACAGATGGGACACAAACTGATTGGGAGACAACGAAGGAGCAAAATCTGATCCGTTATCGTCCGTCAGGCACCTACTTTGCACGGTTCAAGGTTGGCGGCAAGTTGATTCGCAGGAGCCTGGAAACTGATGTGTTTTCGGTAGCGAAGCTGCGGCTGCCAGACAGGATCAAAGCGGAACGAGCGGTCGAGGAGAAACGCCGGGCATTCGGCAACGGCAAAATGACCTTTGGCGATGCTGTGCAGGTTTACCGGGATAAACTGGAGGTTGATCCCGACCTCAAGCCCAAATCTAAATATTACTACCGACTCGTGCTCGATTTCATCATCAAATCCTGGCCTGGTGTGCTTGAGAAAGATGTGCGCCAGATCAGTGAGCATGACTGCAAGGAATGGCTGATCCGTTACCGCCAGCATTATGCGCCGAGCGTGGTGAACAACAGTATTGGCGTGCTGCGCGCGATTTTCAAAGAAGCGGTGGACGTTGGCGCACGAACAGCCAATCCGACGACAGTCTTGAAACGAGCGAAGGTCCGACCGAAAAAACTTAAACTGCCGTCACGACAGGAGTTTCCGAAATTCGTGCAGGTGATTGAAAGCGGCGGCAGCAGGGATTCTAAAAACGCAGCTGATCTGGTGCGATTTCTGGCCTACAGCGGCATGAGGGTAGGGGAGTCAGCGCATGTCACATGGCGGGACATTGATTTTCAAAAGAAAAAGCTGCATGTCCGTGGTGATCCCGAAACTGGCACGAAAAATAGCGAGGTGCGCGTGGTGCCAATGATACCTGAGATCGAAGAAATGCTAATGCAGATGCGCAACCAACGTGCTGATGAGCCACTGGATACCCCGATCATGCGCGTGCACGAATGCCAGAAATCAATCGATCGCGCCGCGAAAATTGTCGGGATGGAACGCATCACACACCACGATTTACGTCATTTGTTCGCGACAATTTGCATTGAATCTGGCGTGGACATTCCAACGGTCTCACGCTGGCTCGGGCACAAAGACGGTGGCGCACTTTGCATGAAAACCTACGGCCATCTTCGCGATGAGCACAGTTCGGCGCAGGCGCAGCGGGTGCGTTTCGCAAATTGATCAGGCGACAGTGGTCTAATAGAAGATGCCGAAATCAAAAAAGGTCAAAACCGGCAGCGACGGCACCGACCTTCCAATCCAAATATTCTCGGTGCCAGTTCCAATGCACGGAACCGTCACGATCTTTCGCACCTTTGTCTTCATCACACAGAGTTTGGATAGCTTGCCTCGGATTGCATTCTTCCTGCCGCTGGAAGAGCTGAACAAACCGATAGGAAAGGCGATCCTCATTAAGCGAAGAAGCGCGGAGGACCTGACGCTTGAATTCTACCTCGGTCTGCTAAAAACAGACTGTATTAAAGATTGGCCGCACAGAGTTACTGTTGACCGGAGCTGGGCTAGGAGCCTGTGGAGCAAATGTGGATTTCCTAAGGGTAGCCGCGCAGCATTTGAAACGAAATTACGTGAATCATCTGATGCATTCATGCGTTGCCAGCTTGGAAACGCGCTTGCCTCCGATAACGAGGAGAAGCTCTTTCTCGTCCTCGGCACCTTTTGGGCGTATTGGCAACGCGAGCAGCACAAGATCTTTTTTAAGAACAGGGCTGATGACGTGAAAGATGCCGGTGGCCGCAGCGCTACAGGTAAGATTCTCGACGGCAACAATCTTTGGAACCGCGCCAAGTGGGCCGGCTTTATTCCTCTCACGCCGGAGGAAGAACAAGAAGTCGAACAGATGGTGGGCCGTGCTGATATACTCGCAATCTACGAGGACCTAATGGGGCAGAAACCGGACTTTAACATTGATATCAAAGTCGACGTTCGTGTCTTCCGTGACTACTTCATTGAGAAGGTGTTGGGACGGAACCTAAGCACTGACAATCATATTTTCGAAAAGATGGCGTGGGAAATACTCATCGATCCTAACGAGTAGAAAACTTCACTAATCTCCATCGGCTGCGGCGATGGTATAGCTTGGCACGATGGACTCAAGCGCACACCTAGCATTGCACATGCCATGGTGTGCATTTCGTTTTCTCACCGGCTGTGGCTTCTGGTGAGAATTTGCGTGTTTGGTGCATTCGCAAATCCGTGGAAGAACTTTTTACCCAGATTTTCTATGACACACCCGGCCGAATCATCCACACCCGACCCCGATCCGTTAACTGCGCGCGAATGCGCCGCAGCAATCAAAATATCATACGTCAGCGTCTTGAGATTGATCAAACGCAAAAAGCTTCGCTGTCTTCCGCTCCGGAAGAAACTTATCCCGCGTGCTGAGCTGGAGAGATTTTTGCGTGAGGAGATAAAATGAGCCGCACGCTTTCAGCTTTCGCAATGATCCCAGGCGTCATTGTCGCACTCACAGTCCTGGTAAAGCCGCACTCGCCGCGACCTGGTCGAATCAACGGCGAGTGCAGTTTGCAACCTGAGCTAGCACTGGTGTGGATCTTTTGCGCAGCCCGCACCGGCGCGAACTCACAACGTTTAGAAAGGAGTCTATATATGGCTGAACCGTTAAACAATGCGAAAACGGTCTTCAAAACTAAGGTCAATGACCGCTTGGCCAGGCACCCGGACCAGTGGGCAGGTGATGACAGTGTGGAGGTGGTTCGCAGCTTGGTTGATAATCTGACCGACGACAAAGGCAATCCGATTGTGCTGACGGATGAGGAGGAAGCGGTGATTCAACTCGCTTCGCGTCCGACGCAGGAGGTCCAGATGAAGGTCATCACGACCATCGTCAATCGCCATCAGGCAACGCTAGATCCAGCGACCGAGGATCTGATTAAGCGCGTCATAAATGCTGCTGCGTTCAAGATCGAACTGGCGAAGGCCGGTAAGATTAAAGACGAGAAAGCGACCAAGCTCAATAACCTGCTCGCGTAAAACACGGGCTACTCACCGCGTCAGTCGTGAGCAGCGTTATTCACAACGTCGCAATCTCTACCAGGTCCATGCGGGTCCGATTCCCGCATGGCACCCACCATTAATTGTCACAATCAACGCTCCGCTCAGGGGCATTCCTCTGGGCCGTCCATCTCTCAAATCAACAATACTCGTTCAACTAAACGACATGAACATCCAAGACATCCCGACCACATCGCCGCTTTCTGAAGTCACGCTGCGCATCGTGTATTCTCCAACTTCAGCACCACGCACGACAATGTTACCGACAATATCCACACCACCGATGAGCAGTGCATCAGCGGTTAAGCGACGGGTTGTTGTCTCAGGCCCTCAACGCTTGCAGTCCTCTGTCGCCATCGAACTCGGTGATCACCTCCGCGATTGCGGATTCTTCAATTACGCTGGTGAAGCGGCGTTAGTCGACTCAAGCGGACAATCACTCGATGTCCTCACGCCTGAGCGTTTCCGCTCAGTCATCGAAAAGCATGTAACACCTGTGCGAACCACGGATATTGCCAATGGCGATGAGCAGACTCAAAGCATTACGATCAACGAAGCAAAAGACATTCTGAACTCGGAATTGTTTTTGGAGCGTTTGCCGTTGGTTGATCACTTTAACAGCGTTCAGCTCCCCGTGTTCGTTGGCAATCACGCGAAGCTCGAATTGCTCCGCGAGGCCATGATGCAGCCCATCAAGTGCTCACCGCAGATCCTAGTGTCGCCTACTCCGCCGCGCTTCCACTGGACGACGCGAAGGAGTTTTTGACGCGGTTACTTGCCAGCTTTCCTTTTGCCAATGCGCAAAAGGACAAAGCGGCCGCGCTCGCGGCAATGATCACACCGTTTGTGGCCGAATTGCTGCCGCCCAAAACCATTGTGCCAGCATTCTTGTGTGATGGTAATCGGCCGGGATTGGGCAAAGGCTTGATCGTGCAGCTTGCGATGATTCCCGTGCATGGTTCAGCGCCAGCAGCCGTGAAAGCAAAAGATGAAGAAGAAATGAGGAAATTGCTTTTGGCGGTCGCACGCGAAGGCAGACATGCCCTGTTTCTGGACAATGTCTCGAAACTCAAAAGCGCCAGCTTGGAGAGTTTCATTACTACACCCATTGTCGCCGGGCGCGTGCTTGGGCGAACCGAAATCATCACGTGCCCGAAATCGACCGTTGTGTTTGCCACTGGCAACAATACGGAACTCAGCCCGGATATGTCTCGCAGGACAATTGTCATTCACCTAGTCGGTAAAGATGAGGCTTCCGATACCGCACCTGCAACCTACCTGGACGAGCCGCGAATCAATGAACTCAAATCTGAGATTCTTGCATCCCTGTGTGCTCTGGTGCGCGAGTGGGTATCGGCAGGCCGGCCAAAACCTGCACGGGTAAATCCCAACTTTGTGCGCTGGTCGGAAATTGTCGACGGCATTGTTGCGCACGCCGGGTTTGGCCTGCCGTATTAAGGCTTGTCCAACACATCAACTGCAAAACCTGTATTCCAATATGCCCAACATAAACGATCCCGACTGGTGGAAGCATAAACCCGAAGAAGCTGAAGAACCCGATGAACCGCTTCCAGAAGTCCAATCATCCACCGAGCGTATTCCGAGCGAAGAAGAAGAAATTGAGCGATACGCCTTCGAGCTGCTCACCGAGAAAGGAGATTTTCTGCGTAAGAACATCGAGGCTTACATGAGGGTCCGAAACGATCCTGAAAAAGCACGCAATTTTCTGCACATGATGCTCGAAGCCCACGAAAAGGGTTTGCTGTTTCCCAAGAAACCACAGACGGATACCTCGTCCCCACCTCGCATGGAAGAAGGCTGGAAAGAAGTCTATACCTGGCCGAACGAGGAAGTGGAGAAGATGCTCCAGTTAGACCTGTGGATTAAAGCGGTCAAACGGGTCCAGTCTATCGGCTTATAGCTTACTCAACAGAAACCCACCTAAATCGCTATTAGTTTCCTAGAGGCCGCCGTTGCGCGTTTTCTTCAACGCGAAAGTGAACCATAGCCCTACTAATTCCCTCTTTTCTATACACTCCCCTTGACAATCAATCAATCTGTGCTACAGTGACTCTATAAGTTAACAATCTAAAAATGGAGGATAAGCCTATCGCATAAACCACGAGTAGTTAGTGAGTTGATTTAAGTCCACAGGAAGAACCGGGTGGACTTTAATCAGGGCATTAGTTCTCGGAACGCAGAACAATTCAATTTCGGATTTAAAGCGGCTTCCAGGTCTCTCGTGGCAGCGGATGCAGCATCTCAACAGGTGAGATTGCGCGGACTCTATAACACAAACAGCCACCAGCTTTTCAGGCTTTCAGGTGTCGGTGGCAAATAACACGAAATACATACAATGGAAACATACATTCAAAACCAAGAAAACGACTTAGCTCCCGCTACGGACAGGACAAAGAATATATCGCCGGAGGAGCTGGATAATTACGTCGTGACTCTCGACAATAACAGCTACGATCTAACTCGCCTTATTGTGGCCTTGCATCGCTGCTTTCACATAGAGGACATGCACTTCCCAGCCACAATTAGACATGAAGATAACACCTACAGATGCGATATCTATGATGTATTGCAGGACCAGTGCTTCAAGCTATTCACACTAAATGATCTCGCCGAAGTTCTGGCGATTCTCAGATCCCCGTTCAAGGATTACGTTACTCTCATCCTAGACGTTCGCGATGTCAGCTGCACCTGCGACGAATATAACCGGTGCACAGATTGCGGCCTTCTCGAAAAAGTCGCACACAAGGCTGACGCCTTTGTTTACGACGGAGACAACGTGCTTACTGCGGATGAGTATTTCTGTCCGAAGGACGAAGACGAAACTGACGAGGACGAGGAATGTGGATGTGACTGGGAGGATGACGATGACGACGCTCTCTAATGCAATAACCGCTTACTATAATTTTGGTGAACGGCTGGCCATGCTGTGTAAACAGAACAACCTCACAAACGAGCAGCTTGCACTGGCTGCTCGTGTTCCCTCAACCTTACTGTCTGGTTTACTTCACAATTCGAGAACCATCGGCGAAAACAACGCCACCAGGATCGGCACAGCACTAGGGCTAACTGGCGATGAGCTCTTTCCAGCACATTGGGATCCTAAGCTTAGAATTCCACGTGGACAAGTTGTCGCG
>JADMIO011367125.1_pt1 | contig 34314 bp, 22 predicted proteins | sample 8958161 | NCBI WGS metagenome assembly JADMIO01 (sample SAMN16585339, study PRJNA669376) | soil metagenome | isolation source: Crop rotation soil | place: USA: Cullars Rotation, Alabama | collected 2011 | reverse complement strand
CGCGACTTCAAGTCACGTGAATTCCAAGCTTCGGATCCCACTGTGCTGGAAAGTCCTTACCAATAACTGCCGAGGGTGCAATGCTGCTGCTGTTAACCAAAAGTGGTTTAAACTTTACAGCCAACAGGTTATAAGCTTCAAACGGGTTACTGTTAAAGAGGAGGGTTTTTCCTGCCGGGGCTTCCGTCTGTTTATTGATAATAATAACCGAAGCTTTTGAGCGAAGGGTAAAGTCGTAATACTTTTCGTGGTCAACAAAAGTTATGTCGCCTTCTTCCACGTTATGAATTTCATTCAGCCCCGTAGCCTTAATACCAACATCACCCAAAATTTCGCTTTGGGTCCATTCGGCCAGCTGCTGTACGGTTATAGGGGTAGGGAATTTCATTTGGCGAATATAAAAATCCTGTTTAATGCCTGTGCTATCAGCAATGGGTTAATCCTTTGGGTAACAAATAAGCAACATAAGCTATATTTTTCAAAAATAATCCTACCTTCAAAACATAAGGTAAGAACTTAAACAAGCCCAAATGACTCCAACAGCCGATAATTCTACAAGGTCGCGCAACTTTATCAAAGAACTGATCAATGCTCCGCCCGGTAACCGCACCACCTATCTTGAGGCAATGCGTATTGTAACCCTTGTTGGTATGTCTATTCACGCATTTAATATTTTCCTGTTCTGGATGGCAGGGGTATTGCCCTTGGCCATCATTAATGTATTCAGCGTAGCAATTTGGGCTTACTGCCTTGTATTGCTGCGAAAAGGCAAACTAGGTGCTTTTGGAATCGTGAACTCGATTGAAGTTATTGCTCATGCCGCTTTGTGTGTTTACTACCTTGGGTGGGAAACCGGTTTTCAGCAACCAATTATCGCCTCCATGCTCATGGCTTTTGTGGTTCCAAGGCAAGGCTATGTAAATGCCGCTGTCTCTGTTCTTTGCCTTATATCCTATTGCGCTTTGTATGGGTATTCGCACAGCGGCGTTTCGTTTGCATACGGCGGTACCTTTCTCAATAACCTTTTTATACCCAATACGTTTCTGGGGTTAAGCACTATTACTATAGGCACGGCCTACTATATGAACATGCTAAAGAAAGCCGAGGACGCGCTGGAGGCTGAACATGCCAAAAGCGAGCAACTGCTGAACAATATTATACCATCAGTTATTGCAGGCCGGCTGAAGAAAAGCAGCGACACCATTGCTGAACAGTTCAGTGAAGCCTCTGTTTTGTTTGCCGATATCGAGGGCTTTACCCCATTCTCGCAAACAATCTCGGCCCCGCATTTGGTCCAGCTGCTCAACGACATTTTCTCTGTATTCGATGTACTTGTAGAAAAGCATGGAGTGGAAAAAATTAAAACTATCGGCGATGCCTATATGGTGGCAGCGGGCATTCCAATTTCGCGGCCCGACCACGCCGAAGTATTAGCCAACTTTGCTCTTGATATGCAGTCCGAGTTTGCACGGTTCAACAAAGAGAACGGGTTGTCGTTGCGCCTGCGCATCGGAATAAGTTCAGGGCAAGTGGTGGCGGGTGTTATTGGCAAGCTGCGCTTTCTTTACGACCTGTGGGGAGATTGTGTGAATACGGCTTCCCGCATGGAATCGCATGGTATTCCGGGGGAAATTCAAATTACTGAAGAAACGCGCCTGTTGCTCCCAAATAAATTTATCCTGCAGGAACGAGGGGTAATAACGGTTAAAGGAAAAGGCGAAATGAAAACTTATTTGCTAAAAGAGCAAAGGGCATAAACAACTTTATAAGCGGCTAAGTGCTGTAATGCCTTTATTTACCCGGGTTGTACTTTCCCATACAGTTTTCCTACATTCGCGCTTCCAAATCCATGTTAATGAACGCTACTACAATTAAGGAAACAGCTCTGACAGGGCTGCATACTTCGCTGGGCGCCAAAATGGCCGCCTTTGCAGGTTTTAATATGCCTATTGTTTACTCTACCATTACCGACGAGCACAAGGCCATACGCAATAGCGTAGGCGTGTTTGATGTTAGCCACATGGGCGAGTTTCGCTTAAAGGGCGAGAAGGTGCTGGACCTTATACAATCGGTAACTACCAACGATGCCAGTAAACTGGCCGACGGCAAAGTGCAGTATAGCTGCATGACCAACGATAATGGCGGCATTGTAGATGACCTGCTGGTTTACCGCTGGAAGGCCGATGAGTATTATTTAGTGGTAAACGCTTCTAACATCGAAAAGGACTGGAACTGGATAAAGGAGCATAACTCGTTTGGAGTAGAGATGGTGAACATGAGCGATGAAATGAGCCTGCTTGCTGTGCAGGGCCCTAACGCCATTAAAACTTTGCAGAAGCTAACTTCAGTTGATTTAAGTTCTATACCTTACTATGCTTTTACCATTGGAACTTTGGCAGGAGTGAACGATGTAATTATATCTAATACTGGTTACACTGGCTCTGGTGGGTTCGAATTATATATGATGAACAGCGATGCCCGCAAAGTATGGGATGCTGTGTTTGAAGCGGGCAACGAGTTTGGTATTGTGCCTTGTGGTCTTGGTTGCCGCGATACGCTACGCCTTGAAAAAGCATTCTGCTTGTATGGTAACGATATAGACGATAGCACTTCACCTATTGAAGCTGGTTTGGGTTGGATAACCAAATTCACCAAAAAGTTCACCAATTCCGATTACCACAAAGCCATTAAAGATAACGGCCCAACCAAAAAACTGGTTGGTTTCGAAATTCCGGAGAAAGGAAAAATACCCCGCCAGCATTTTAAAATTAAGGATGCATCGGGCAATGAGATAGGAGAGGTAACATCAGGCACACAATCGCCTACTTTAAATAAAGCCATCGGTTTAGGTTATGTAAAAACGGACTTCGCTCAACCCGGAACCGAAATTTTTGTAGAGATACGCAACACACCGATTAAAGCGGTGGTGGTGAAGACGCCGTTTTTATAAAACCCCTAAATCCCCTCCCGCCTTCCGCTTTGCTTCAGGCGGGACAGGTTCCGGGGACTGCGGGCAAGAGCAGTTAAATACAATAGAGTTTTCCGTGGTTCTTGCTCGTCACATATTTTATTATTTTCAGCTAAAATATAAGTGGTGAAGCCAGATAAACCTGCGATGTATTACGGCGCTAATACGGTTATTTTTCAAAATGCCAAGCAGCTTCGTAATAACATGACCGAAACTGAAAGCAAGTTATGGGAAAGGCTAGCTAAGAATAAATTAAAAGTGCGGTTTAAACCTCAACATCCTATTGCAAGTTTTGTAGCCGATTTTTATTGTCATAAAGCGAAACTTATTGTAGAAGTAGATGGGGGAACTCATTATACCAAGGATGGTAAAGAACAAGACGCTTTAAGAACAAATGAATTGGAAAGGCTAGGATTGTTGGTTATTCGTTTTTCTAACAGCCAGGTTCTTGCGGATATAGATTCTGTAATTGCAGAAATTTCCGAGCAAATTAAAGAGCGACTTGGCAAACGTGTAGAACCACGAGATTGAAATATAAAAAGAATCGTGCCCACAGTCCCCTTTAGGGGATTTAGGGGTGGTTTAGTCCTTTTATAAACTCATCCGCCGCTTTAGCATGTTGGCTGTAATGGTCCAAATCATTATGCCCTGCGCCCTTAATTAAAACCAATTTCCTGGGTGCCTTTACCGCATCATAAATTTTCTGGCCATGCGAACTGGGAATTACCTCGTCGTTGGTTCCGTGTAAAATAAGAACGGGGACTTTTAAGTCAGGAGCAATTTTTAAAGTATTTAGCTGGTAACTGATCAATAGTCGTGGTAATAGGTAAGGCATTTTCTCTGCTGCTACATCGGGTAACGATGTATAGGGCGATTGCAGAATTAAAGCTTTTACTTTTTCTGTATGAGCTAGTTGAGCGGCCACCCCGGACCCTAATGAGCGCCCGCAAACAATAATTTGATCAGGGCTATATCCGTTTTGCAGCAAAAAGCGGTAGGCAGAATGGGCATCGTCATAAAATCCTTTTTCAGAAAATGAACCTGTGCTCTTACCATACCCCCTATAATCGATAATCAACAAATCGCAATTTAATGCTAGTATCTCTTCACTGGCAGTTTGCCACAAGTCCAACGAGCCTCCATTACCATGAAAATATAAAATGACATTTTTATTTCCCGGCCTTTGATATAAGATACCGTTGATGCTGTTGCCATCTTCCGTTGTAATAAAAACTTCTTTGTCGCCAGGGGTTAAATTGTACTGGTAATTCTTTTCTACATGACTTGGGAAAAACAGCAACTTATGCTGTAAAAAGAAAGCTGCTATCAATATTAGAAGGTAAAAGCTACCAAGGAGAATGAAAATCACTTTTAATACTTTCATCGTTTACGGATATTGCTCCGTATAATCCAAATCCTTCGCAAATGTTTCGCGCGAGTGGTAAATTGCCCAAAACGAAAGCGACATACAAATCATACCTACAATAAAAGCGCTTATATTATCACCTAACGCTGTGGCCGCTAATAATTGGAAAAGGGCAGTAATTGGCAAAACCGAACCACGCACAAAATTCGGGGTGGTATTGGTAACCGTAGAGCGGATGTTGGTGCCAAACTGTTCTGCCGCAATGGTTACAAACAAGGCCCAGAAACCGGTGGCAGCGCCTAATAAAAAATTAAGGAAGTAAAAACCGGTAAGCGAAATGCCATCGGCGAAAAAGAAATAATAAATAATAAGCGCCACGCCGAAAGCAATATCAATCATTACCACTTTACGCCTGCTCTTTAATACCTGGCTAAGTATGCCGCTTACCACATCGCCAAAACTTAAACCGATATATGAATACATTACCGCGCTACCGTTTACCACATGTCCCTGTACATGCAATTGCTTAGCCCAAATTAATTCGGAATTAGCCACTACCAACCCTACAATAAACCATATTGGCAGGCCAATTAAAATGCACCGCAGGTATTTTAAAAAGCGTTCGCCTGTAAAAAGCATCATTAGGTTGCCGCGGTGCTCGTGGTGCTCAATATTCTTAAACATACCCGATTCCATAGTGCCTATGCGCAGCATTAAAAGCGTTAAGCCCAATACCCCGCCTAAAAGGTAGGCTACCTGCCAATTGGCCAGTGTAATATTAAAGATGCCGCCAAGCCAGTTACCTATTACGTGTCCTTTTGCGCCTACCAGCGCAGCCACCACTGCGCCCATTGCCCCGAACGAAACTATAATCATGGTGCCATAGCCACGCTTTTCCTTGCTCATGGTTTCGGAAACAAGTGTTATGCCTGCGCCCAACTCTCCGGCTAAACCAATGCCTGCAATTATTCTTACAACAGCATATAAAGGAATGCTGGTAATAAAAGCATTTAGCAGGTTGGCAGCAGAATATAATAATATAGAACCGAACAGCACGGATATGCGCCCCTTCTTATCACCCCATATGCCCCAAAGCAAACCGCCCAGCAGCATGCCCATCATTTGCATATTAAAAAGAAAGATGCCGGTGTTTTTTATTTCATCCGGTGTGGAGCCTTGCATTATCATTTCAAGGCTTTCCTTTTTTACTACATTGAAAAGGATGAGGTCGTATATATCTACAAAATAGCCTAAGGCGGCTACTACTATTATAAAGTAGGTAATAAAGCTGCTTTTCTTTTCGCTCATTCGGTTTTGGGTTGGGCGGAATAAAGGTGAAATATAATAAAGATGGTTTCGCCAAGTAATAACATGGCGCCTGCCTGGTGCAGGGCACCCCAAAACACCGGCACTTTCCCTACGCAATTTATTACTGTGATAATGCCCAAAAGCGCTTGCAGCACTATTATATAAGGAAAGAGGTTCAGCCCGGTTTTAAAAAATTTGTCGCTGGTTATATTCCTCGAACGGAAATAAAATACCACTACCAGCACCACTAATAAATAAGCGGTAGCGCGGTGAAAGAATTGGATGAACGCCCGGCCCCAAATATCCTGTGGGTTGTAAGCTAATAAGCCTTGTAGAGTTGGCCTTTCGGTTGATAGCACGGAGGGTATAAAATGCCCATTCATATCAGGCCAGGTGGGGAAGGAGAGGCCAGCTTTCATACCCGATAAAATTCCGCCAAGGAATAATTGAATAACCAACACACCGAGAATTGTTAGCGCCAAAAGTTTTAACCCGCTTGAAGCAGAACTGTAATTGCCACTACCGCGATATACTTTTAAAGTTAAACCAACTAAATAAGCATACAGCCCCAAAGCCAAAACCAAATGTACTGTTAAGCGAAGTGGGGGAACAAACATTCCTGTTAGCCCGGCCCGCACCATTATCCAACCCACAAAACCTTGTAGCGCGCCAAACACAAACAAGCCACCCAAATGCATGGCTAGGTTGCGGGTTATATATTTTTTGTACAGGAAGTATATAAAAGGTATGAGGAAAACCACCATTAGCAGCCGTGCCCACAACCGGTGAAAGTATTCCCAAAAGAATATCCACTTAAATTCTTCCAGCGTCATTCCCTCATTAATGGTTTGGTACTGTACTTTTTGTTTGTACAGCTCAAATTCGGCATTCCACTCTGTGGCATTTAACGGGGGGATTGTCCCTTTAATTGGTTTCCATTCTGTAATAGATAAGCCCGATTCGGTAAGCCTTGTAATACCCCCCAAAATAACCTGGAAAAACACCATTACACAGCCGGTGAGAAGCCAAATACTTACTACTTTTTGAGAACGGGAGGGCATTGAAATATTTAATGGTTAATGGTTAATAGTTATTAGTAAAAGGCAATACAGGTTTCACCATTAACCATTGACTATTAACTATTAACAGCGAAGTAAACATACAAAAAACAGCCATTACAATATACCAGCCAATGTTTACCGGAAAATGCAAGGGTTGTATGACAATTGTCAGTTTACAAGTTTAGACTTGTGGCATAAAAAGGTTTGCATGTGTATTATCCTGCACAGGATGTAAAATATACAAGGGATATTGAACCAGTAAAAATGCACCGGCGTATACATAGTCAGTTATTATGTACACGCTACGGAGATTTTTTACTTTTTTGTTTTTGCTGTTAACCGGTTCGGTTATGGCTATTGGCCAGGCAGGTTTTAACCCCGATAAAATTAAAGGTTGCCCGCCGCTGGTAGTTAATTTTACCGATAGCAGTGCCTTTACCCCTACCGAATGGCTGTGGGATTTCGGCAACGGCAATACTTCTAACCTTCAAAACCCTTCGGCTACTTTCCTTCAACCCGGAACTTATAATGTAAAGCTGGTAGTGAAAAATGGAACCCAGGTCGATTCAGTTGTAAAACCAATCACCGTTTTCCATTTACCGGTGGTAGATTTCCTGGCCGATAAACCCAGCGCTTGTTTTTACGACACGGTTCACTTTACACCTAATGTAACACCCGGCGATGCCCCTATTACCGATTACGGTTGGGGCTTTGGTAATGGCCTTGCCAGCAGCCAGAAGGTTACAAAATTCAAGTACAACAAAACCGGCGCTTACACTATTACATTAGTGGTGCAGGACAGCAACAAATGTTCGGCCAGCAAAACCGTTGTAGATTATATACACGTATGGGATGTACCTACGGCTTCTTTTACCGCTTCGCCGAATGCCAGTTGTTTGCCTACCCAGTTAGTTACCTTTACTAACCATTCAACCGGCAACGGTTTAACTTATACCTGGGACCTCGACGGCACCGGTACTGTTAGCGATGAGAACCCAACGCACCTTTATCATCGCCAAAAATATAATGCCAGCTTAAAAGTTACCGACGTTCACGGTTGCCGTTCTTTGGCGGTAACGCCTATCATGATAGCAGCGCTCTCCGCCGACTTTAAAGCATCTAAATATTTGGTTTGCACCGGCGATAAAGTTCAGTTTACCAATACCTCCAACTTCACCGGCAACAAATGGTTTTGGGATTTTGGCGATAGCACTACTTCAACAGACCAAAACCCCGAGAAGGTTTACAACAAGGAGGGTATTTTTGATGTGAAGTTTAAAATAAGCGACGGCACTTGTAAGGATAGTGCTAACAAGCCCAACTACATGAACGTACGCCAGGGCGCCCACCTGCCCGATGTAACTATTTCTTCGGAAGCCGATTCGGGCACCAAATCATGTCACCCGCCGCTAACCGTAACTTTTCACAACACCACACCGGGCGCTATTATTGGTTACCAGTGGACTTTTGGCGATGGCAACCTTGCTATTACTCCCGATGCCACCAATACCTTTACCACTTCGGGCAGTTTTACAGTGCAGCTTACCATTGTTGATAGTGCGGGCTGTAAAAAAACGGGCATCTTCCCCGATTACGTTTCTACCTCGGGTCCCGCAGCCACTTTCGAATATTATAACAGTTGCCCCGGTGCACCGGTTAAGTTTGCTAATACATCGGGCGGCGAAAAAGCATTTTGGGATTTTGGCGACAGCACTACATCCAGCGACTTTTCGCCATCTCACAAATACGCTAAGCCCGGCACCTACATGGTGTCGCTAACCTCTACCAGCAGTATTGGTTGTGTAACTTATGGCACCAGCAAAATAGTTATCGATACCGTTCACGTAGATTTTACGGTGAACCAAACATTTTCGCCTTGCCCGCCTTTTGTGGCTTTGTTTAAAAATAAGACCACGCAAAAAGGCTTAAAATACTCATGGGATTTTGGCGATGGCTACCGCGATACGGCCAGCAACCCAACACACATTTTCTTTTACCCCGGTGTTTACACCGTGCGCCTGCTGGGTTATAATGCCATTACCGGCTGCTCCGATACGGTTATTAAAACCAACCTGATAACGGTGCAGGGGCCTACCGGCGAGTTTTCGGTTTACCCTACTTCCGGTTGTACGCCGCTTAATTGCAGTTTCTCCGCCAAGCCTTCGGCCAACACTAAAACTGTTTGGAGCGACCGCGGCGATGGTAAGGTGGTAAACGACACGTTACAGTATACTTACACTTATACCGACCCACGCATTTACCACCCCCAGTTTGTACTTACCGACCACGTTGGCTGCATGGTTTCGTACCCGCTCGATTCGGTATGGGTGCATGAGATACCGCAGGCAGCCTCTACCGATACTTCTGTTTGTGCAGGCGCTTCGGCAAGCATCCATTTAAATTCTAACGCCGAGTTTTTTGCATGGTCGCCTTCAACCTTTACCGATTGCGATACTTGTAAAAATGCTATAGTTACTTCGCCCGATACTATTACTTACCAGGTTACTGCACGCAGCAAATTTGGCTGTGCCACCAACACCAGCTTTACTGTAAATGTTGAGCCGCTTCCCAAATTATTGCCGGCCGATACTATCAACTTATGTAAAAAAGATACTTTCCGTCTATACGCCGGCGATGCGCAAAAAATGCGTTGGTCGCCGCCCATGTTTATTGACGATAGCACCGCTTTCCACCCGCTTTGTGCTCCTGCAACGTCGGTAGAATATACTGCTACCGGTTACAACCAGTTAGGCTGTACTACCCAAAGTAAAGTTACTATTAACCTGCAGGATAAACTGGATATTGAAGCCCCCGGCGAAATAAAAGTGTGCGAGTTCGATACCGTACAACTTAAAACTATTGTCAACTTTTCTTCGGCCGTTGGCTTAAGTTATAGCTGGAGCCCTGCCGGATACCTTAATAACCCCGGCGCTGCCAACCCTGTTGCCAATATGACCCGGCACAGTATCAACTTCCAGGTAATTGCCAATAGCGGTAATTGCGTGGCCGATACCGCCACGGTTTCGGTGGTAGTAGTGCCTACACCCGATATTGAAGTTTCATCATCGGTGCAAACAACACCTTTTGCCGAAGTACCACTGTATGCGGCTTCGCATAACGACCTTAATTATACCTGGATCTCGCGCGACTCTATAAGTTGCACCGACTGCCGCCGTACTATGCTTTATCCGGCTACTTCGCAGGTAGTATATGTTGAAGGCCGCAACGAAATGGGTTGCGTGGTGCGCGACTCGGTAAACATACAGGTAAGCAACTGCAATGCTAACGCTGTATTTGTGCCCAACACCTTTACACCAAACGGCGATGGGGTAAACGACAGGCTGTACCTGCGTACCGATGCTATTGCCAACCTGGGCTACTTCCGCGTGTTCGACCAATGGGGCGAGTTAGTATATGAAACCCATCAATTAGACCAGGGCTGGGACGGCAACCTTAACGGCAAGCCCGAAGGAACCGGTGTATATGTATATGTAATTGAAGGCAAATGCCAGAACGGTAACGATTTATTTAAAACAGGAAACGTAACTGCTATTAGATAGAAGAAGCAAGACATTAGACATTAGACACAAGGCACAAGACACAAGACACAAGACAAAAACTAAAAACCCAAAACAAACAAACTATAAAACCTAACCTATGACAATATCTGAACGCATTAGAAAAATACGCGAGTACAGGGGCCTTAAACAGGTAACTGTAGCTAACGACATGCACATCAGCCAGCAGGCATATAGCTGGCTTGAACGCAAATCGGGTAACATTAAAATGGAAACCCTTAAAAAGTACTGTGCGGTAATAAAGGTCGACCTTCCCTTCCTGCTGGCTACCGATATTCCCGTTACCGAAGAGAACATGAAAACCTTCGACGCGCTAAACTACTCACTGGTATTCGAGGAATACAAAAAAATGCGCCGCAAAGCCGAAACCTACGAGGACCTGTTGTTCCGTAAAGAGGGCGTGGCTTAAACGGCTGTTAATGTCCCCCTTTAACAGGGGGCGTTCATTAATGTAAAACCTGCCTGCCGGCAGGCAGGTTAGATTGGGGGATGATTTTCTCCCCCTTTGACAGGGGCGTTCCAAACTGTAAAATTAGATTGGGGGATGATTTACCTTCTGATTTTCTCCGCATGATTTTCCACTATCCAATTTTGAATTGCTCTTGAAACATTTTCAATCTGGTACATTACTTCCTGGTTAGTAAATCGCATTACGGTATAACCCAGGGACTGGAGCATATCCTGTTTCTCTTTGTCCTTTTTAATTACATCTTCCCAATCGTGTGTTCGCCCGTCAATTTCTATAACAAGTTGAAGTTCCTTGCAAAAGAAGTCGGCGATGTATTTATCTATTGCTCTTTGTCTCCAAAATAAAAAACCCAACATTTGCTTATTGCGCAGTAGCTCGCACCACATCCGAACTTCGGCTTTGGTACTATCGTTTCGAAGATTACGTGCCAGCGGCTTTAGTTTTTTGTTGTAGTTATTGTTGCTGGAATGCATCAATTGAAGATAACAATTCATTTCATCCCCCAATCTATTTTTTACGGTTTGGAACGCCCCCTTTCCAAGGGGGACATTGACAGCCGAAGATCTATTTTGTCCCCCTTGGAAAGGGGGCGTTCATTAGTGTAAAATCAGATAGGGGGATGATTTTTTATTGCCCATTAACCTTCACCATTTCTCTCACTACCCTCTCTCCATCCACCTCTACCTGCACAAAATAAATGCCGTTAGGTAAATAGCTTAGATCAAGCATTTTGGTGTAGCTGGCGCTTAAATTATTTTCCTGCTTCGTATAAACCTGTTGCCCTAAAAGGTTGGCAATAGTAAAAGTAGCTTGTTGTAAATTTTCCTTTTGTACTGCAATGGCTATATCGGTGGTAAAGGGGTTGGGGGAAATGGTAACAGTAGCGCCACCTGGGGTAATATCGTTAATATCTACCGCTAACACTGTATCGCAGAATTTTACTATCCAAAAATCGGTTGTTTCATTGGTAGGATCGTAATTGGATTGAGACTTATAGCCGCCAGCCACGCCTGTGGCTTGTGCGCCCATTACATAACATCCGTCCTCTGTTTGAATTACCTTGCCTGAATTGATACCGGGAGTAATAATGGTTTTATCCCATTGTATTTTGAAGGAAGAATCGGTTTTTATTACCCACTCCTGGAAAAACCCTAAATTATTCTCCGTTTTAGTTCCCCCTGCTATACCAGACCAGCTTATTCCATATATTAAGAATCCGTTGTCTAAAGTCTGTATTATCCCATCAAACTGATCTTTTTCCGAAGCCCCGAATGTTTTATCCCATTGTTTTACCCATGCACTGTCCACCTTTAATATCCAATAATCTTCCTGGCCAAAAGAGTTTTGGCCTTTATCCCCACTTTTCTTCGAGGTGGAGTAGCCCCCCAATATATAACCGCCATCATTTGTTTTAAATATTTGGCTTAAAAAATCATCGCCATCACCACCATAAGTTTTATCCCATTGCTTTACCCCATCCGAGTTTAATTGAATTATCCAAAAATCAAAGCCTCCTTTACTATTTTGCATTTTGTTCCCGCTGCTGTCTGATGAGGAACTACCGCCCAATAAATATCCCCCGTCACTGGTTAATAATATGGTTACTAAATCCTCTTGGTTAATGCCGCCTAAGGAATGGTTCCATAATACTTTCCCGGTATCGTCCACACAAACCACCCACCCGTCATCATAAAAATGGGTGGGGTCCCAGTCATCTTCTGTTTTGTCGCATTTTATTCCTGAATTGGATAGCCCCACCATAATGTAGCCACCTTTAGCCGTTTGTTCTATACCATACAAATAATCGTAACCATTGCCCCCGTAACCTTTGTTCCACTCTTTATTACCGTCGGAATCAATTTTAATAATCCAATAATCATCCCCATAACAGTTCGCCTGGGTATGGTCGCCCGTGGCGCTCGAATTCGAAATACCTGCCAGAATAAAGCCTCCATCGTTAGTTTTACGAAAAGATTCTAAATCATCCATTCCGGCTCCGCCATACCTTTTGTCCCATTGCTTGTTTAGGTTAGAGTCAATTTTTATTACCCAATAATCATATCCCATAGCTCCCGGCCAAGGTTGCTGGCTTTTATCATAGCTGCTATCGGAATTAGATGTGCCCGCCATAACAAAACTTTTATTTGTTGATTCGGTAATGCCAAGCGGGTAATCATTTAGGTTACCCCCAAATTGCTTATCCCAAAGTTTAGTAATATGGTGTTGGGCATGGCTTGCGTTAGTTGCGAATAATGCAGTTAAGAATATGAGTAATAGTTTCTTTAAACCTAACTTTGTTGTGTCCACGGCTATTGTTTTACAAGTTTCCCCGCTCGTCCACGTCTGCAGCCAAGGTTGTGGTTGGCGACGAGGATGCTTTGGTTTCAGCATTTGTAATGCTCCTATGCATACCGCGGCAATATTTGAATGCATGTAAAAGCACATACTTTAAATATACATAATAATAAGTGTTGGTTTATGCTAGAAATGTAAAAGTGTGCATGCGTAAAGTTTGCACGCCTGCCCGCAGCGGTAAAAAGGTTCATCTACTTTTGTCTATTTTAGACCAAACGCAGGCTGGTAGCGGGTTTTGGTGGGTCTATTTTTTGAGTCCTCACCCCTGGCCCCTCTCCAAAGGAGAGGGGAACAGTTAGCCGCTCAAAGAGTTGGTTGCATGTGGTTGGGAAAGTCCCTCTCCTTGGGAGAGGGATTTAGGGTGAGGACTATTGGGTCTATTTTTATCTACTTTAGACCCAACAGGTGTCGGACACCGCTTAGCTCGACCTGTTAGGTGTCAGACACCATCATGCATTCTTTGCGCCCTTTCCGAAGCCTTCGCGTTCCTTGCGGTCTACTTTCATCTACTTTAGAAGGGGTTGCCAAGGTCAGTCCCCGGTGTACCCTATAACCTAACACTTCCGAAGTTGAGAGAAAACTTTGGAAGTGAATGTGAACACCTAAAATTTTTGCATACTACCGTTGCCGTATCTTTGCAGGGCAAACCCTGACAGTGGTTTTTCTACCCTGTCAGTGGTTGTGCAGGAATTTGTAATTAGGTTGTAGGTATTATTTATTTAACCCACCGTCAGGGTTAAGAACTACTGACTGGGTAGGTTGCCACAAATAAAAAACGGCCAGCATTTACGCTGGCCGCTAAGTGTTTGTTCCCCTCTGTTTTTGGTTATTCTTTATTGTAAAGCTTCATGGCCCCGTATATTAACCCGGCGCTTAACAATAACACTACTCCCCCGTCAATAGGAATTGCCGGTGGTGGTGGCGGTGGCGGTGGTGGCGGAGGTGGTGGACCCACCTGCGCGAAGACAGCTCCGCTGATAACCATAACCAGTATGGTTAAAATGAAAGGTAAATTTCTATTTATCATAAGCAGTGATTTTCCCCCTTGGACTACAAAGCTACTAATCATTTTCATAAATGCAAATCTGTGTTGCTACTTTTTTCGCTCTATTATTAGCTCCTCAAAGGGGTCCCAGAACAATTTACCAAAATCCACCACCTTGTCCTTGCTCACTTTTATGCCCTCGGCCTCTAACAAACGCTGCATGGTTTTCGGGCTGCCAAAGTGGTGTTTCCCTGTAAGCATTCCATTGCGGTTAAGCACCCTGTGGGCGGGTACAGGGGGTATTTCGGTGCCGCAGCCATTCATAGCGTACCCTACCATCCGCGCACTTTGGCCAGCCCCCAGGTATTTGGCTATAGCCCCATAGCTGGTTACCCTGCCCATAGGTATAAGCCGGGCTACCTCATAAACGTCAGCAAAAAAGGAATAGCCCTTTTTAGCAGAAACGGCCTGTTTTTGGGGTTTTTGCCCTGTTTTTTTCATATAATGAACCGAAGATAGTTAATTTTTCGCCCTTCGGCTAAGTGCGAACGTTCGTAATATGTTTGAATATTCAGCTCTTCTGATTCCAAAGGGGAAGCATATATGTCTTCTTTATAGTATACCAGTTTAAGGCCTTTTTCTTCCACCTGCTCGCGCGTAAAATGGAACAAAGGCAGGTCGTCGGTTTTAAAATGAACTAAAGCCCCGGATTTGGAAATAGATTGATAACGCTCCAAAAATTTGGAATAGGTTAAACGGCGCTTTGCATCGTTCTTACGCGGAAAGGGGTCGGGGAAGGTTATCCATATTTCATCTATTTCGCCACCTTCAAAAAAATTAGTGATGTTTTCAATTTTCATGCGGACAAAAACCAGGTTACTAAGTTTTCTTTCCAAACCATGCTTTGCACCGGTGTATATCCGGGCGCCTTTGCTATCAACGCCAATAAAATTTTTAGAAGGATATTTTGCGGCAAGCGCAATGGCATAGTCGCCTTTTCCGCAGGCAAGTTCTAATACAAGCGGATTTTTGTTTTTAAAAACCTCGCTCTGCCATTTGCCTTTAAGGTCTATTTCGTTTCCCTCAAAGGTTTTAAGCAGCGGGTTAGTAAAATGCATGTTCTGAAAAACGTTGGGGAACGCATTAATGCTGTTAACCTTAAACATTTTGGCTTTGCCCATGGTAGAATAGAATCAAGTTAGATTAAGTTGAATAGTTGATTAGGTTATACCATTTTGCATTAACCTAATCCAACTTTATTAACCAGTCAACCTTATTAACTAATTAATTAACCCCGTATTTTTTGGAGAACTTATCGCTTAATGCTTTTTGCTTGTTCGAAAGATCTATTAACCGGCCATTGATGTACGCCTGTTCAACAATAGAAGTTTTCATATCCAGTATATCCCCTTTCGAGACAACCAGTGAAGCATCTTTGCCTTTTTCAAGCGTACCAATGCGGTTATCTACCCGCAATATTTTAGCGGCATTGAAGGTAACAGTTGCAAGCGCTTCTTCTTTGGTTAAACCGTAAGTAGCAACAGTGCCTGCCTGGAAAGCAAGGTTACGTTCCTGCCAGAAGCCACCCGGTATACCAATACAAAACAGCACACCGGCTTTTTGCAATAATGCCGGTGTTTTAAACGGTTGAATGATATCATCATCCTCGTATGCCGGTAATTCGTGTGTACGGCCAAGTATTACCGGTACAGATTTTTTAGCTAACACATCAGCAATCATATATGAATCGCGACCGCCCACCACCACCAGCCTAACGCCGAATTTTTCGGCGAAGGCTATAACGTTCAAAATTTCTTTTACGTTATCTACTTCAACATACAGGTTTTTGCTACGGTCGAACAGGCCGCGCATAGCTTCAAAGCGCAGGTTGGTCTTATCGTGGTTGCCCGCTTCGTAGTATGACTTTGCTTCGGCAAAGTAGTCCTTCAAAAGTTGAACGTTCTTTTCATAATCGGTGTTCTTGGGGTCGGCACTTATATTCGGCCAGTTCATGTTAATGCCGTCTTCTTTTACAAAGGCATCTTCCCAATTCCAGGCATCCAACTGAACCACGGCAGTGGTGCCGCTAATCCATCCGCCCACGGGGGCAACCTCGGTGTACAACACCCCATTGCTGCGTACGGTAGGCGTAACGCGCGAGTCGGTGTTGTATGCAATCAACGCGCGCGAGTCGGGGTTAAAGCCTCCTACTTCGGCGTAGTCGTTAGTGGCGCGAACGGCTTCAATTTCATCAATACCCATGCGTGTGTGCGCCGCAATTAAACCGGGGTAAATGTGCTTACCGGTGCAGTCTATCACCTTGCCCATGTTCTCATCGGTTTTAAACGACGGGCTTTGTTCCAGGAAAGTTATTTTGCCATTCTCAAAACCAATGGTGGCATCATTCAACACTTTGCCATCACCGGTGTGTATGGTAGCGTGCGTAAGGTAAATTTTGCCCTGCTGCGCCGGCGCCGGAGTTGGTACATCGTTGTATTGCGCGTTGCTAAGTTTCAAAGCTAAAAACACAATTACCGTTAATGTTAGTTTATTTTTCATAAAAATATCTTTAAAAGATTATACATTTTTTGATTGTCAAATTGTCAAATCGTCATATTGTTGAGCTTTTGCGAAATCCCGACATTTTTTCGTCGGGATCACATTCCCTCGCCGGTTTCAATATCATCGCACGTATACAGCTTGTGCCCCTTTGCGGAAGGTTCCGCCGTAGGGGCGCCACCTTTCTTTTCGTTCAACAGCTTTTGGGTAAGGCGCGCACGTTCGCGTTTAATCTCTTCGCGTTTTTGTGCATCGCGGTCTTTATCGTAAAACAAAATGCCATCTACAAATGTCTTTTCAGCCTGGGCATAAACCGAAAGAGGATTATTGCTCCAAACTACGATATCTGCATCCTTACCAACTTTAATTGAACCGGTGCGGTTATCAAGGTGCAGCATCTTTGCCGGATTTAAAGTGCAAAGCTTCCATGCTTGTTCTTCAGTTAAGCCACCGTATTTAATGCACTTGGCGGCCTCCTGGTTTAAGCGGCGCGCCATTTCGGCATCGTCGGAGTTAACAGAGGTGTTTACGCCCACTTTGGTAAGTATTGCAGCGTTATAGGGAATAGCATCTATCACCTCGTACTTATAAGCCCACCAGTCGGCAAAGGTGGAGGCATTAACACCGTGGGCTTTCATCTTGTCGGCCACTTTGTAACCTTCTAAAATATGCGTAAACGTATTCACTTTAAAGTCAAAACTATCGGCCACATGCATCAGCATATTTATTTCGCTTTGCACGTAACTGTGGCAAGTAATGAAACGCCTTTTGTTCATTATCTCCCACAGGCAATCCATTTCAATATCGCGGCGCGGTCCTGCAGTGCCCTTAGCTTTGGCAGCATCCATAGCCTTGCCATATTCGCGCGCTTTGGTAAAGTAGTTATAGTAGGTTTGTTCAACACCCATACGTGTTTGCGGGTAACGGAAATGCTGGTGGTCGCCCCAGTTACTTTGTTTCACGTTTTCGCCCAATGCGAACTTGATGAAACCATCGGCGCCTTCGATCTTCATTTTCTCGGGCACATAACCCCAGCGCAGTTTTACAAGTGCGCTTTGCCCGCCAATAGGATTTGCGGAACCGTGGAGCAATTGCGCAGCAATAACTCCGCCGGAAAGGTTACGGTAAATGTTGATGTCCTCGCAGTCTACCACATCGCCAATGCGTACTTCGGCAGAACTTGCTTTACCACCTTCGTTCACACCTTCGCTAATCGCAATGTGGCTGTGCTCGTCAATAATACCGCTGGTTACATACTTACCGGTTGCGTCAACGGTTTTGCAATCGGCACACACAAGACCTTTGCCGATGGCAGAAATCTTTCCGCCTTTAATAATTACATCGGTGTTGTTAAGGATGAACTCGTTTTCATTTGTCCAAACAGTACCATTCTTAATAAGATAGTTTTCCTGTTTCGGAATTTCGGTATTGCCGTAACCGCTGAAAGGATAAGTAACTTTGCCAAGGTCTTTGGTGTAATTAGTAGTGTCTTTCTTTGCTTTGTTGGTATCCGGTTCGGCAAACTTTGTAAGAACGGATGTCCATTCAACCCAATCGCCGTTTGGCAACTGACCGGTGCCGCTCCACAGCGAAGTTTCGTAGTTAATAATACCGGTAAGGCGCACTTTGTTCTGCTCCGCTTTCTTATCCGGGTTAAAAGAAAGGCTGATGTCGTTCTCTTTGTAAGAAAGCTTCACATCGGGCTTCACCGAATCGCTGATAATAAGATTGGCTTTAGGTGCGTTGGCTTCGCCGCTTACTTTAAGTTTATACATGGTGCTGCCGTAGGTAAGTGTGTACTCGCCGCGAATATCCTTCTGGTCGAAGGCGGTTATTTCATAACGCTTGCCTTGCACCCAGTTTTCATTAAGCACGCACTTATCATCGAACAACGATTTAGTGGTAATAAAGAAGTTGGCCAGCTTGCCAGCTTCCAGCGAACCCACCCTGTCGTACGAGTTGATGAAGTTTGCAGGATTGTAAGTAAGGGCCTTTAATGCTACAATGGAATCTAAACCATACTTTACTGCCTTACGAAGGTTGGAAAGGAAATCTTCCTTTTTCTCTATGTCAGAAGTGGTAAGCGAAAATTCGATACCCGCTTTTGCAAGTGCTGCGGTATTGGTGGGCGCCAGTTCCCAGTTCTTCATGTCGGCCAGCGAAACCCACATGGCCTTGTACGGGTCTTCCACATCGGGCGCTTTAGGAAAAGCAAGTGTTGTAACCAGTTTGGCGTTGGTGTTTTTCACCTCATCAACACGCTGGTACTCGCTGCCATTGGCTTTAATAATGTACTGTACATTGAACTCGTCGCCGACTTTGTCGGCGCGCAGTACTTTCATCCAGTCGCCACCGGCATCAAACAATTGCGGAAGGGTTTGCTGTGCATTCCATTCTTCAAGGTTAATGTTGTATTCCTTTTTGTCTTTAGTGGTTTTATACCACTGGGCATCGTAATAAGTTTGGCGCAGCAAAGCAATGCTACCCATTAACGATGATGGATAAGTTTGACCCGAGCTACCACGGTTAAAGGAGTATACGGCAACGGCGTCGCCTTTTATCAGTACGTTGTTTTCCTTATCATTTGCCAGTGTTACCAGGCAACCGGTGCCACGGGCAATACCATCTTTGCGGTGGGTAAGCACTGTGCCAAAGCCCAACTTGCGCAGTTCATCGGCTTTACCATCGTTCACTGCAAAGTTTTTGTAAGCATGGAAGTCGCTGTGTATGGCCTGGTTCCAACCGTAGGCGCCCTTTGTGTTCGATTCTATTTGCGGGTCTTCGCTATACTTGTGTTTTTCCAGTTCCGGTGAACCGTAATCGGAAAACAAATCGATGAATGAAGGATAAATGAATTTGCCTTTCATATCGTGAACTATAGCGCCTTTGGGTACTTGTACATTTGCGCCGGCATCTACCACTTTACCATCGCGGATAACCAACGTTGCGTTCTCTACTTTCGTGTTGTAGGTTTTATAAATAGTAGCATTGGTAAACGCGTGGATGCCCTCGCGATAGTCATCCGGTCCGTTGGTTTTAAAAGTGGTTTCAGGTTGTGCGGTGGCCGACAAAAAGCCTAATGCGCAAAGGAAAAAGAAAAGTCTTTTCATGTTAAAATTTGAGCGGGTGAATATAGGTAAGTATGGCAATAAAGCCTATTGCAAAGGTTAATGGTAAGTTAAAAGAGAAAGGGGGGTAGGGGTCCAAAATCCTGAACCTTTTCGGCACCACAATTCATAAAAAAGCCTAACATCAAACAACCTGTCAACCATAAACCTACATTTGTAAACCTTTACCTGCCCCGGAGTTATTACTTTGATGTTGAAAGTATTCTATAGTTCATTCCCGATTATGAAAAATAAAGTCCCCCGGTTTCCTCTCGTTGCTTTACTGGTGTCTATTTTTGCAGTTTCATTACAGGCGCAGTTTCCTGGTGGTGGCGGAATGGGCGGTAACAACAAAGATAAAGGCGGCAATGGTGGCTTTAATATGGGTAACTTACCCAAGGAAATTACCCAAGCCGTTAAGCTGAATTTTGGCCGGGTTTATGGCCGCATAGTGGATGCCAAAACCAAAAAGGGAGTGGAGTTTGCTTCGGTTGCCATATACAAAAAGGATACGTTGGCAGGCGGACAACTAACAGAAGCTAATGGAGACTTCTCGTTGACCGACCTTAACATGGGCGGTTACAAGCTGAAGGTAAGTTACGTTGGTTATAAAACAATAGAGCAACCTGTAACAATAACCATGGGCAAAGCCGAACAGGATATTGGTGATATTGCCCTTGAAGAAGATGAGAAAGTTTTGAACACGGTAACCGTAACTGCCGAGAGGCCTACTATGGAACTGAAACCCGACCGCAAAGTGTTTTACGTAGATAAGGATATCTCTACGCGCGGGGGCACCGGTGTGGATGTAATGAAGAACATCCCGGGGCTTTCGGTTGATGCTGATGGAGGTATCTCGTTGCGTAATAATACACCGCAGGTATATGTAGATGGAAAGCCTACCACTCTTACGCTTGAGCAAATACCTGCCGACCAGATTGAAAAGGTGGAAGTAATTACCAACCCTTCTGCCCGGTTTGAAGCAGCAGCGGGCGGAGGTATAGTAAATGTGGTATTGAAAAAGAACCAGAAGCCCGGTTATAATGGTATGGTGAACGTAAACATAGGCACCAATACTTTGTACAACGTTACCGGTTTACTGAATGTGCGTGAAAGAAAGTTTGGTGTAATGCTTACCTATAGTGTGAATAGCGCCACCAACCGTGCTATGAGTTTTACCGACCGGACTAATTTGAATGAGGGGGCGCCGCTTAGTCATTTCAGGCAGGACCAAAATTCCAGCTTCAACCGTACATTCCAATTTGCCCGCTTTGGCTTTGACTATTATATAACTAATCGTAACACACTATCGTTCGCCGAAAATGTAAGCTTCGGTAATTTCAACACCGACGAGCTGCAAAAGTTCAGTACCACCTTTTTTAAGGACAGCTTACAAAACAGGTTCGGTACACAGAACAATGACCAGAGGAGCCATTTTCAAAACTACACCACTGACCTTAGTTTCAAACACACATACCCTACACCCGATAAAGAATGGACGTTGAACATTAATTACAATTACACGCAAGGGGGCAGCAACTATCTTTATACCACCAATAGTATGAGGCGCGATAGTTTAGGCAATGTATTAGCGCTTAACCCCGACCTGCAGAAAACAGCAGGCGCGCAACATTCGCACCAAATAATAGGGCAGTGGGATTTTACAACACCCCTTCCACATAACATGAAACTGGAGACCGGCGCGCGCACTACATACAAACGTAGCTACTCCAACCAGGATGTAACCGATACCAGTTATGTTTTAGGCATGGATGTGCGGAATGCGGCCTTGTCCACCAACTATATAATTGACGACATGGTAAATGCGGCTTATGTTACATTCGCGCATTCCATAAAAGGGTTTTCGTACCAGGTAGGTTTGCGCCTGGAGGAAAGTTACTACCGTGGTTTTGTGCCGGATAGTAACAGGACATTTGGGTACCAGTTTCCTTCAAATGCCGATAACTTTTATTACAGTATTTTTCCCAGCCTTAACCTTTCGCAGAAGTTTGGGGATAAGCACGAGTTGCAATTCAACATTACCCGAAAGATCAACCGGCCTAACTTCTTCCAGATAAGCCCTTTTACTTTTTACAGCGACAAGTTTAACTACCGCCGGGGTGAACCGAATTTGCAACCGGAGTTCAGTAACCAGGCGGAGCTGAACTATAACTTTGTAGTTAACCGGTTTAACTGGTTAAGTTCGCTGTACGGACGGTATACGCAATCGCCGATAACCCCCTATAACAGGCCATTGGAAAATGATACTACCGGCATTCTCGTTAATACTTTTACCAATGCCAAAAGCAGCTTTAGTTATGGCTGGGAGAATACGGTAAAGTTTACACCGGTTAAGAACCTCGATATTACACTTGACGGTAACGTATTTTATACTTCTATAAAGGGAACTGCCGACTCTTTTAGTATAAGCAGCTCCGGTATAAGCTATGTATTAAAAGGAATGATCAGCTATAAGTTCCCCCTGGGCATTGTCTTCCAGGCAAATGGTACTTATGAATCGCCTAAAGTAATTGCTCAAGGCAACACTACACCGGTGTACTTTTTTGATTTGTCGCTTAGCCGCGATTTTGGAATTGCATCGGTTAACTTAACCGTTAGCGATGTGCTGAATTCCAGGACATTTGGTTCTATAGTTAACGCACCCGCCTACACACAGGAAAGCACCCGCCGCCGTGATGTTCGCTACGCTAAACTCGGCGTTACCTTCCGGTTTGGTAAAATGGATGCTTCGTTGTTTAAGAGAAAAACCAAGAAGACCGATACCAATAACAACGTAGAGGATTTGGGCTATTAAAGGACTTCGGAAGAACCGGTAGAGATAAAAAAATCCCGGAGGGGGTGATGACTCCGGGAGTTAAAAACGGGGGTTCTTATCTTAATGAGAACAAGTTAACCGGTAGGGGGTGCTATCGGTTAACGGTTATTCTCTTTGTAATCGTTCCATTTTCGGTTATTATTTCCACTAAATAGGTACCACTACCCAGCTGCGAAACATCCATCACCGAATGCTTACCGGGGTTTAACTGGTGCAGTACCAGGTCGCCAACAATGCCGGTTACTTTTATTTCCTGTACCGCAAAGTCGGCTTTGCAATTCACGGTTACCTTATCGTTAGCGGGGTTGGGGTAAACTGAAATGTTCCGGTTCAATTCATTCAGTTCATATACACCGGTAGCAACGTAGGCTATCACTGATGTATCGGCACCACTGTTTATTTGTATTACGTTACCGGCGCTATCAATAGCGGTTATATCGCTAATGGTGAAAGTTGAGTTGCGGTATTCAAAATCGTTTTTGCCGTTGATATTATCGGTAGTAATAATAAACGAGGCTACTGCCAGGGGACCAGAACCGGTACGGGTACGGTGGTTAATACGGGTAATGCCTATTTTGTACTGGCCTGTTTGCGGAAAGTTCTTCGCTATACCCAGTTTATCAGCTGCAGCGCCCAACCACGAATCGCCAAATGTAATACCGGTTTTGGTGGAGTCCATTACCTTCAAGTCGTAATTAAGGGTAAAGGCAATGCCGTATAAATTGGTAACCGGGTGCGAAACATCGCCCAGTGTCAGGGTAACATTTAACTGGTCGTGGTTGTGTACTGTATCCTTGCTCACCATCGGAATTAGCGTGGGGAAAGTTTCCGAAGCAGCATGTGGCGTACCACCACGGGCGTGTAGCGAACCGAAGTTCTCCAATATAGGCAGCGTGTCGCCTGCATCAATTGTACCGTCGCCATTGCAGTCAATGTGTTTATTGTTTACGCCGCTTGGTAGGGTGTCGGCCCACGCATCGCACGATTGAGGTAGCCACAGGTCGGTGGCGCCGGGGCGCACCGGTCCTGTTTGGCCATATTTCATACCCAGCGATAGCATATCCAGGTTATCGGCTATGCCGTCATAATTGGCATCACCGGGCCATACACATTCACCGGTGCAACCGGTTAAGTAACAAATGTCCAGTTTGGGCCAGTTAATGGTGTCCGGGTCGTCTGACGAAGAAAATACCAGGTCATTATACGGCGTTTCATTATCCATTTTGAACAGGAAACCGTAGTTGCCACCCGGGTTGCTTACCCAATCTTGTACCATGTCGCGTATGTTCAATCCCAAATAATCCTGATTGGCTGAATCGGATGCCGGGCCTGCAAACGCATGTGCAGTGGTATAAGGAGGGGCATTGTTCCATGTAACAGTACTTTCATCCCATGGTTCGGTTACCGGGTAAAAATGGAACCGGTTATCGCCTTGCTGGGGTATGTGGTTAGAGGTAGTGTTATAGTTATACCACAATGAAAGGTTAGCTGAAACAACTATAGCGTTTGCCGGTATGTCGCTTACATCAAATTGTATAAGGCCGCGGGTGGTACATACAATTCCCAGGCAGGTGCCGGTAATGGCTGAAAACTCTTCGTGCTTGCCCCAATTGCTGTCCACCTGCGATGAAAGGTCGGCCAGGTAGGCGTCCTTTCCTTTTTCAGGTCCCGGTTGGTACGATACACATTGCAGGCTTTGGCCAAGCATATAGGTTACCACTATTTTGGGGCGCTTTAATGTGGCTGTATCATCCGATGAGCAACTAAGAATGTAGCTGTAAGGTTCTTCATGATCTAACCGCAAAAGGAAACCATAGTTATTAGCCGGGTTGGTAACCATATACTGCACCATACCGGTAAGATCTATTCCCGAATAGTCCTGTTTAGGCGAAGTAGAGGGTGCGCCCGCATAGGCATTATCGGCAGTATAAGTTGGCTGATTGTTCCAGGTAACCGAATCTTCTTTCCATGGTTCAAGAACCCGGTAAATATGAAAGCTGTTGTTCCCGCCATCTGCAACCTGGCTGGTTGAGTGGTCGTTATACCACATCGAAAACTTAGCAGAAACTACGATGGCATTGGTAGGTATGCTGGTAAAATCGAACTGGAATATACTGCGCCCCGAACAAAGGTTGCCCGAGCAAGTGCCCGAAACCGCCGGAAATTCGGGATTGTTGCCATAATTTCCATCGGGGCCATAGCTAAACAGGTAAGCATCCTTACCATCGGTTGGCCCCGGTTGTAGCGTTAACGTATGTAATTGCGCATATACCCCCGTAAGCGACAACACTACTGCTGCTATAGTTAGCAATATCCTCTTTCTTGTAGTCATGTTCTTAAAATACGCAATTTTTAGTTGCTTATTTTTCTCGATACAAAAATGTGAAAGGATTTGCTTCGAAAGAAGTACATTTAAAGGCTTGGTTACGACAAAAAATAGACCATAATTTATTTAGCCCCATGTATTCTATAGGTGTTGAAGCATTAATTTCTGGATAAAAAATGAATTTTATACCATAAAAATTAATTTTTCATTGAATCACCTTTATGTCAATTAACGCTCAATTACCAGTTTACGGGTCGAAATGCCTGCGGGGGTGGTTACTTCAACAAAATAAGCCCCGCCCTCTAATAGCGAAACGTTCAACTGTATACTGCCCGTAAAAGCCGGGTGCTTAAGCAATGTATTGCCAATTATATCGGTAATACGCACTTCGCTGGCCTGTAAACCAACAGGGGCTGTAATAGTAATTTGTTCGTTGGCCGGGTTAGGAAATACAGCAATACGTTGTAGCAAATCCTGCACTTCTTTAATTCCGGTTGCGGTGTACTCAAGGGTTGCTTCATCTTCGCCTTCGCTTAAATCGATAGCGTTGCCCAGCGCATCTACCGCCCTTACATCGCTGATCCATCCATGTATACCATAATAAGAAAGGTTTTTGCCATTGATATTATCGGTAGTAATTACAAAAGTGATAATACCAATTGGGCCGTTGCCGCTGCGGGTGGCATGGTCAATACGGGTAAGGCCCATTTTAATTTGCCCCTGTTTAAGGTCCTTTGCAATAGATATCCTGTCGGTTGAAGTGCCAAGCCACGAGTCGCTTACACGTACCGATGTTTTAGCAGTGTCAACAATTTTTATATCGTAGTTAACGGTAAAAGCTATTCCATATACATTGGTTGCAGGCAATGCGGGTGTACCCAGGGTAACTGTAGCGGTTAAAATGTCGCCTGTATTTACAGTATCCGGACTAAAAGATATTAGTAATGGAGGTACATCATCTTTGCGCGGGCTTTTGCCGCTACGTGGATGTACCAACGAAAAATTATGGAGAATAGCTATAGTATCATCAGCATTTATAATGCCGCTGCCATCACAATCGGCGTGCTTATAATTTACACTATTATTAAAGGCGCTTGTCCAATCGAGGCAGGGCTGCCCATACCAATCCAGTGTAGCATTTGACCGTTGTATGCCGGTGCTGTCATATGCTAAACCTATTGGTAGCAGGTCGTAATTATCAACAATGCCATCGTAATTGGCATCACCCGGCCATACGCAGTTGTTGCAGCTTACAGTAGCGCAATTGCTCATTTGGCAGCCGCTATTATCATCGGTAGCAGTAACGCAATAAGTCGTCAGCTTGGTAGCAATCAAATGGGATGTATTGTCAATGCTTGAATCAACCTGGCCGGTGGACCAGTTGAATTTCCACTTATCATTCTGGAAGCGCTGGAAAACAGAGGCATTTAATGTATCGCTCGCTACGTGCAAGCTAAGCGAGGCATTTGATAAAATTTTGAACTGGGCATAACCTACCCGCCCTAAACCATCAATAACCGCAAGGGTAAAATTACCGGGACATAAATTGTTTAGAAACGGATTATTTGATGTAAATCCATGAGGACCGACAAGGTTGTAGGTGTAATTCGGTTGGCCTCCGTTCACCGTAAATTCTATTCCGCCATCGCAAAGACTATCGCAGCTGGCAAATTTTACTTTAGTTATTTCTACAATAACTGAATCAATTACCGTAAGGTACACAACTGCAGTATCGCAATAATGAGTGCCATAGTCGCACGACGAATATGTAAATGAATCGGTGCCAACATAACTACCTGGCGAGTAGTCAACACCATTCTCGCCATTGGCTTGGGCGCTGCCATGCAATGGTGGGGTAACAATTGTAATATCTACAGCCAGCCAGGGTGTTCTCCACCAATCATTTATTTCCACTTGCAAGTCGGATGTAACCTTGGAAGGAATGATAAATGTATCCGGGTGTGCGATATATCCAATTGTATCGGCATACCCGGTAGCTTTGCATTTGGCATCGGAAACAGTAACGGTATATATGCCACTGGAGTTAACTAAAAATATGCTGTCGGTACTTGAATTACTATTGTTCCATTTATAAGAATTTACATATTGTCCTCCCGTAACATGTACAATAATACTATCCGGGAAAACACCGTCCATATGGTTTTCATAGTTAATGTGCATGTCGCTAACCTTTACGGTTACCTGGGTGCTGCCGGTATCGCCCTGGTCATCCCATGCAGTAACATAATAAGTGGTGGTAACCGTTGGGTTTACATTTGGAGTAGCAATAGTGGGACTGTCGAGTGTAAGGTCGGAGGCCCAGTGGTAAGTATAACTTCCGGGTGGAGGTGGAGGGCCGCCGTCGCTAGTATAAAGATAGGTGCCTGCAAATAATTTCCCCAACGTGCCTTTACAAATAATGGTATCAATGGCGTAAACCAATAGGTAAGGCCCAAACCACATATGGCCGGTTGTATCACCTACTAAGGGTTGCGCAGTGCTCATTACCCTTATGCGGCCCTGTGCTGTTGGTTTTACACCAGCCATAGCCCAATTGTAATTGCCGGTATTGGTAAGATCACTTACAATATTGGTCCAGTTAGCGCCCCCATCAGTGGAATAATCAATATTAACTTTGCTTACACCGCCGCTGGTCCATTTTATGGTCCAGGTATGCCCGTTATTCCATGCCATTCCGCCAAAGGGGTTGGTAATTTGAATGAGTTGTGCATTAGCAAACAGCGTTACAAGAAGCGACGTGAGGGTTAGTAGCTTTTTCATTTTTCCGGTTTTTAAATTAGCAATTTTCATTAGTCTATTATTTGACGATACAAATGTGTGGTTTAGTTGCGCCTAAAAAAAGTACAAATAAGGACTTAAATACCCTATTAAGAACCAAATTACAATTAACAAATTCCATTTTATATAGGAAGGATAGTTTTTATTTCAGGATTGTTTTTATTTTTATACGATAGTTTTTTAGACCTATGCAACAAACCAAACTCTTCCAGTTCCTTGAAACCCTGAACATTTACGAGCTGAACCGTTTCGTGAAGTTCCTGCATTCGCCCTACTTTAATGAAGACGGGGACTTAACAAGGCTGGCAGAAGTGCTATGCCCCTTTTTTAAAAATAAAACCTACCACACATTATTACAGGAAGAAGTGTGGAAACAAGTACACCCGAAACAAAAATTTAACTCGCTGAAATTCGCCCGCCTGTTTTCCGACTTGCTTAAAAAACTGGAAGAGTTTATGGTGATTGATACCATTAAGCAGAACAAGGGTAACAAGCAGTTAGGTTTAATATCGCATTTAACCGAAAAAAAACTGACTAAACTCTACCCTGATTCGTCGAAACTTGCGCGTAAGCAATTAGAAGCAACCACTTACCGCGACGGAGAATACTACCTGCAACTCTTTAGGTTGGAATCGCACCAGAATTTGTTCCTGGAGCTGCAAAACCTGCGCACCACCGAAAAAAACCTGCAGCAAACCGTTGAGGCGCTCGATGCTTTTTACCTTATCAATAAATTAAGTTACCTGGCGGCTATACTGCACTATAAAAACTTCCTTTCGATGGAAGGAGAGGTAAAGCTTGCCGCCGAGGTGTTAGAGCACTTAAAGAAAAACGACTATACCCATATACCGGCTATTGATATCCATTACAAAACAATCCTATCGCTTATAAACCCACAGGAGGAGCAGCACTTTTTTGCTTTAAAGGAACAATTGGTAAAGTGGCATTCACTTTTTCCGAAAACCACCGCGCGAAACCTGTTTGCCTTTGCAATTAACTATTGCATACGCAAAATCAATTTCGGTAAGCTGGAGTATGTGAAAGAGCTACTTGGCCTATACCAACAAATGCTGCAAGTGGAACTGATGATGGATAACGACGGTATATTATCGCAGTTCGATTATAAAAATATAGTAACGGTTAGCCTGCGCGCGGGCGACTCCAATTGGGCCGACCGCTTTATACGTGAATACCGAAACCGCTTGCCGAAAGACGCCCGCAAGAATGCCTATACTTTTAACCTGGCCCGTTTGTATTTCTACCAGAAAAAATTCGATAAAGTGCTGCCACTTTTGCAGGATGTGGTATATAACGACATATTCTACCAGCTCGATTCCAAAACCACATTAATGAAGACCTATTATGAGTTAGGAGAGTACCTGCCGTTGATGGCGCTGAAAGAAAGTTTTCGCATACTGCTTCGCCGTAAAAAGGTGATTAGCGAACAGAACCGGGTAAACTATATGAACTTCATTCGTTTTACTATGAAGCTTTACCGCGCCGATGTAAAGGATAAAGCAAAAATTACGGGCCTTAAAAAGAACATTACCGAATCGGCTAACGTGGCGGATAAGACGTGGCTGGTGGAGAAGATCAATGAGTTAAGCGCTTGAAACCAGTTGGCAGTGGCCAGTTGGCAGTTCGCAGTTAACAGCCAATACAAATTCTTATTTGACCTAAGGTGTATACGAAAATCCAGTTCAGGATACAGTTTTTTAAGGGCAATGGTAACATTTCGTTTTTTGAAAACCGTTGAATGGTTTCCTTGTTGCATGAAAGTTTAGGCTGAAAGATTTTTTTAAAATTCAATTCCCACAAAAAAATCAAAGAGCGGAGGCGCTTTTCTTTTACGGAATTAGCACCAATACAAAGTTACTGCTAAGGCAGTATGCAAAAATTTATATTGCCCACACCTGAAACGCGGCACTGGGGACTCTTGTGTCTAAAGTAGAAGAAAGTAGATGGCTGGGCTGCCTGGATAAGGACCTGCGTGCCGACAGGCAGGTTTACAGGATTAAAGGATTACAGGATAATTCAACCATTTTCAATCATGCTAATCCTATAAATCATATGAATCCCCGGTTCAGACAAGGGGGTTTTGTCTAAAGTAGAGAAAAATAGACCGCATTCCTCCCAACCACCGTCAGGGTTTTTAACCACTGGCGGGGTTAGGAAGCCGCCGCAAACCTGCGCCCACCTTGCATTTTGTCTAAAGTAGATAAAAGTAGACCTGCCAGCCGGGCAGGGCGGTAAATGCTTTTTGCATGAATAATATTTGCATGCGCAAGCTTCACCGGCAGAAAACAAAAAAGCCCTCACTTACGTGAAGGCTTTTTGTTTGTCGGGGTAGCAGGATTACCTAGGGTGATCCTTTTGGGGGGTATATTAAACAAAAAGCCTTTTATCGCTATTGCGATTTGGTCTTTTTCCGTTTATACCTTATGAAAGCAAAGCTTTCAACGTTATAAACGAAAAAAGCCCTCACTTACGTGAAGGCTTTTTGTTTGTCGGGGTTGCCTCGTCCTGAAATAAGTTGACACAAAAGTTGACTTCATGGAACAGAAAAGAGAAAGAGACCCGCTCAAAAGGACTCAGAAAGACTACAGTTTAGCCTTTAAATTACAGGTAATAGAAGAGATAGAAAAAGGGCTGCTGAGCTATAAACAAGCTCAGAGAAAGTATGGAATACAGGGTAGGAGCACTGTATTGGCATGGTTGCGAAAACATGGTAGATTAGACTGGAAAAGTAAACTACCCATGAAAGACAAGGCACCTCCTAAGAAGAGAATTAGTGATCTGGAAGCTAAGATCAAACGGTTAGAGCAAGAGAAAGAAATACTCAACCGGGCCATAGATATAGCTGATGATATGTTAGGAACGGACATCCGAAAAAAATATTTGCTCCTGTCGTACGAAGCTTCCAAACGGGAGGAGCTAAACAAGCAACCACCAAGCAAGTAGCGGAAGCATTAGGTTATAGCAGGCAATATTACTATAAGTTAAAAAAGACAGCTGCGGTAGTAATAGAAAAGCAGGTGCAGGTAAAGCAATTGGTAGATAAGGAACGAAAGTTAATGCCCAGGGTAGGAACGAGGAAGATATACTATCTTATCAAATCTGAGTTAAAAGCAGCTGGCCTTAAAGTAGGAAGGGATAAACTGTTTGACTGGATGCGGGAGTATGGATTGTTGATTAAACCCAGGAAGAAGTATGTCCAGACAACGATGTCCAAGCATTGGATGAGAAAATATCCTAACCTGGTAAAGAGAACAGTGGTGGATAAGCCCGAACAGGTATGGGTGAGTGATATTACCTATATCCGTACAGAAGAAGGAAATTGCTATCTGAACATGATTACCGATGCCTACAGCCGCAAAATAGTGGGGTATGCTATGGATGATAATATGGAGGCTTCGAATATGGTAAAGGCGCTGAAAATGGCATTGAAAAATAAACAGGATAAACAATCAGAACTCATTCACCATTCAGACCGTGGAAGTCAGTACTGTAGCCATGATTATATAGAAGTGGCTATAGATAATCGGATAAATATGAGTATGACAGAGAAGGGGGATCCCTATGAAAATGCTTTAGCGGAACGAATGAATAGAACCATCAAAGAGGAATTTGGATTAGATAATATCGTCAAAACAAAAGCACAGGCATTACAAGTTGTAAAAGAATCCGTAGAATTGTATAACCACTATAGACCTCATCTGGCTTTAAATATGAAAACGCCAGCAGAGGTACATAAAACAAAAAATCCCGACTACCTGAGGCAATCGGGACTTCTTTAAATCCGTCAACTTATTTTAGGACGTTACAGGTAGCAGGATTACCTACGGTGATCCTTTTGGGGGGTATACTAAACAAAAAGCCTTTTATCGCTATCGCGATTTGGTCTTTTTCCGTTTATACCTTATGAAAGCAAAGCTTTCAACGTTATAAACGAAAAAAGCCCTCACTTACGTGAAGGCTTTTTGTTTGTCGGGGTAGCAGGATTCGAACCTGCGACCCCCTGGTCCCAAACCAGGTGCGCTAACCGGGCTGCGCTACACCCCGAACTATTACTGATACGCCCTTTTTACGGACGGGTTTCATTCCACCTTAGCTGAAGCTACTTTGGATGAGAGCGGAGAGGGAGGGATTCGAACCCTCGGTACCGTTTTACCGGTACGACAATTTAGCAAACTGTTGATTTCAGCCACTCATCCACCTCTCCATTGTTTTTCAGAACGTTAATTTTCGAAAGGGCGACAAAAATAGAAAATCCTGTCAATTGTCATACATGTTAAAAAGGTATTTTTATCCAAATTGGGGACTCTTTTTTGGCGAAGGGGGTGATTTATTGGGAAAGCGCACTTTGTATTTTATAACACTTATATTATAAAATAACTTCTTTAACTTTGTTGTCCATTATTTACCATCCAAAACCAGGGTATGATTACCATCCTAATCCTGCTTGTTGTTATCATTCTGTTGTACATCTATCAAACCTATATCAGGGAAGTTGATAATGTAATTGACAGGCGAAAAAAGAAATAGTCACAACTAATTTTAGTGAACTGTGTCTATGTAAGAAATTTGTCGGGGTGACTGGACTCGAACCAGCGGCCCCCACGTCCCGAACGTGGTACGCTACCAACTGCGCTACACCCCGTATCTCCCGCTTCCTTTAAAACTTCGGCGGGGATACAAAAATAAGAAAGCCGCTGTTTTAACTATCATAAAACTCGCATTATTTGCCGCATGGGCAACGGTGTTGGTTATTAGGGAGTCTAATAGGTGTAGTAGCAGGGAAGAAAGGAGAAACGCCGGCCTACCGGTTCACATAAATATTTATTAGATTCGTAGCCCTCGTCCTGTGAAAAGATACGCCTTTATACTGCTTATTACGGTTTTGCCCTTTACCGCCTGGTGCAAGCATATTGTTGGTGGCTTTATATCGTACCACCACATGAGTGGCACTACCTATGAAATTACCCTGATTGTTTACAGCGATTGTAACTCGGGCACCCCATTCGACGGCACTGGTGCCCCGGGCCTGCCCGATGCAAGGCTTTTTGTTTATAGCGGCAACCAATATGTCGACTCGATACTAATGGGGGTGCCTGATATTACCTCTATAGAGCCGCCCCAAAATAACCCCTGCCTTACCAATACTGCGGGTGTTTGTTTGCAGCAAGGGGTTTATTCCGCAGTTTACACTTTTCCATCAGATGCAGTCAATTATACTATTGAATACGTACGCTGTTGCCGGAACGGGAGCATCAGTAATTTGTTCGACCCGATTGACCAGGGGGCCACTTACTCGGCCATTATACCGCGCAGCGACCGCATTAAAAATTCGAGCCCCGTTTTTAAACAGTTTCCGCCTATTTTTATTTGTGTAAACGCCCCGTTAAAGTTCGACCATTCTGCTACTGATGCCGATGGCGACTCGCTGGTGTACGGCCTTTGCACCCCATCGCAAGGGGGGAGCAGCGCAAAGCCGTTTCCCTCTTTTCCGGGGAGTAGCTTTCCAACAATTATGTGGGCGCCCGGTTATGGCCCAAACAACCCGCTGGGTAATAATTCGCTGGCTATCGACGCTCAAACCGGTATGCTTACCGGCCACCCGGTTTCGCAGGGGCAATTTGTGGTGGGTGTTTGTGTAAGTGAATACCGCAACGGAGCGCTAATAGGCACCTACCTTCGCGATTTCCAGTTTAATGTTACCGATTGCAACATACCTTTGGCCCATATACCCAGCAAAAATGTAAACCCGGTTACCGGTATCGGCACTTTCCAGGTGCAATGTGATAATTATAGCGTTACTTTCAGGAATACCTCATACAACCCCCCGCCCGATACTATACCGCTGCAATACCAATGGGATTTTGGTGTACCGGGTATAACCACCGATGTTTCAAAAGATGCAACCCCCACCTACACTTATCCCGATACCGGCACTTACCAGGTAAGGCTGGTAGTATATAAAGATAATGGCGGCGGGCTTTGCAGCGATACCACTTATGCTTTTGTAAAAGTATACCCCGCCTTTCATGCAGGTTTTACTACCCGCAATATTTGTGTTGATACAGCTGCAGCTTTTTTGGATGCCACCACCTCATCGCTTAGCAGTGCTAACCGGTGGCATTGGAATTTTGGCGACCACGATACCTCTAACCTTACCAATACCTCGCACTTATTTGCCGCGCCGGGTACATATACAATTACCTTAACTGCTTATAATGAATTAGGCTGTGTCGACTCAATTAAAAAGGATATTACTATTTATCCTTTACCTGCTACCACCTTTGCTTATAACCCGCCCTGCGAAAAAGTACCGGTTACTTTTGCATTGAATAGCTTAACGGGGGTGGCTAATTTTAATTGGTCATTCGGCGGTTTAGGCGGCAGCACTAAATCGTACCCGCAGGTTACTTTTCCCGCAGCGGGCGATTATAATGTGCAATTGAACCTTACATCGGTAAATGGATGTAAAAACGCCAAATCGCAAACTATAACTATTCATCCTACGCCACCTGTTACGGTTTCGGCCGATACGCTGATTTGCGCTTATACTTCGGTGCATTTGTCGGCTACCGGCGGGGT
>JADMIO011411887.1_pt1 | contig 34316 bp, 31 predicted proteins | sample 8958161 | NCBI WGS metagenome assembly JADMIO01 (sample SAMN16585339, study PRJNA669376) | soil metagenome | isolation source: Crop rotation soil | place: USA: Cullars Rotation, Alabama | collected 2011 | reverse complement strand
GACAACTTGTCCACGTGGAATTCTAAGCTTAGGATCCCAATGTGCTGGAAAGAGGATTGTGCCCTATATAGGTAATTTTGAATAAATAATTGGCCGAATTTAGGTTTTTGAGTTCAAAAACACCTTTGTCGTTAGTACGTCCGAAATTAGTCAGCGATGAATCCTTAGGGCTCAATAGTAACACAGTAGCATATTGCAGGGATGCGGCGGCTGAATCGGTAACCATACCTCTGATATTGATTTTTTGTGCAAAGCCGGGTAATGCAAATAAAAGAAGAACGAAGAGCTTTTTCATAAGTGGTTTGATTTTTTGTCGAAACAAAAGTAGGAACCACACTTATAAACCTAGGTTAAGAGAGATTGAAATAAGGTTAATTAACGTTAATAACGTAATTTTGAGTAAAAATATAGTACAAAAAATAGGTAAAATTATCCATATTTAAGAATAAAAAGAATTTGTGCTTGTTATTGTCGATTATTAATGTAACCTTTGTACTTTAAGTACATAATACAAATTTTTTTCAAATGTCTACAGGAATAGTTAAGTTTTTCAACGAAACCAAAGGTTATGGTTTTGTTAAAGTTAATGGAACAAACCAAGAGGTTTTCGTCCATGTTTCAGAATTAAAAGATCAAATTCGTCAAGATGACGAAGTTACTTTCGAAATTCAAGAAGGTAAAAGAGGTCTAAATGCCGTGAACGTGAAATTAGCATAATTATATCATACATATAATTATCAAAAAAGCTCCCAATTTCGATTGAGAGCTTTTTTGATTAAAAGACCTTCCTGACTTTTACACCAGCATTTCTTTATACTGCATACGATACAAATTGGCATAAAAACCTTCTTTCTCCAATAGCTCTTCGTGTGTGCCTTCTTCCATGATATGCCCTTTGTCTAATACAATAATCTTATTGGCTTTCTGAATAGTACTCAATCGGTGCGCAATCACAATAGCCGTGCGGCCTTTCATCAATTGCCCTATGGCATTCTGAATCAATTCTTCTGTTTCTGTATCAACCGACGAAGTGGCTTCGTCTAAAACAATAATCTTGGGGTCTTGCACCATAGCCCGCACAAACGAAATCAATTGACGTTGCCCTACCGATAAGGTTGCGCCACGCTCCTGCACATTATAATCATAATTATTAGGCAATTGCATAATAAAATCGTGCACACCTACCAATTTGGCTGCTTCTATGATATTCTCTCTCGAAATAGTAGTATCACCTAATGTAATATTTCGCTCTATGGTATCCGAAAATAGAAAAACATCTTGCAATACCACGCCTATCTGCTCTCGTAGATGCTTTAATTCATATTCTTTTATATCTATGCCATCTATCCGTACTTCTCCTTTGTTTATCTCATAAAACCTTGATAACAGGTTAATAATAGACGATTTCCCTGCGCCCGTAGCACCTACAAAAGCAACCGTTTCGCCTTGGTTTACTTTAAACGAAATATCTTTCAATACATAGTTTTCCTGATTGTAAGCAAACCATACATTTTTAAACTCTACTTCGCCTTTCAGGTGTGTGGTATAAGACCCTTCATTAGATGTGTATTCGTCGCTATCAAGCAATTTAATGATACGGTCAGTACTCACAATCCCCATCTGTAAGGTATTCATTCTATCGGCCAACATTCTGATTGGGCGGAAAAATATATTAATAAACATAATAAAGGCCGTTACGGTACCATAACTAACCTCACTGTTTAGCATCTGTTTGGCACCAAACCATACCACAAGCCCCGTACCCAAAGCTGCAATAACCTCTGCTACCGGATAGTACACAGAGTAATACATAATCGACTTTATGTTGGCGTCACGGTGTTCTTTATTTATCTCCACAAATTTTTTGTACTCTATTTTCTCAGAGTTAAAAATCTGCACTATGCTCATGCCCGTAATATGCTCTTGCACAAAAGAGTTAAGGTTAGCTACGGCATTACGTACGACATTAAACGATTTCTTGACTTTCTCTTTAAAAATATAAGTACTAATCAGCATTAGCGGAATTGTGCTCAGGCTTATGAGTGAGAGTTTCCAATCGGTGTAAAACATCACGGTAATAATCAAGACCAATTGCAGAATATCACCTGCTATGGCAGCAATTCCCTCACTGAATACATCAGCCAGTGTTTCAATGTCAGAGATTGTACGAGTTACCAAACGGCCAATAGGCGTATCATCAAAAAATTTCAGGCGTAAGTGAATAATTTTCTGGTATAGCTGTATCCGTATATCACGAATGATGTTTTGCCCCAACCAACCTGCCAGATAAGTATTTACAAACTGTATCAACGATTGCAATACCAAAACTCCAACCATAATCAGCATCATCTGTGCCAAGCCTGTATAATCACCTGCCGAAACCGGGCCATCAATTGTTTGCTTAATCAAAAGCGGAAGGGCGGGTGCCAGTGCTGCCCCTACCATAATCACGAAAACAAGCACATAAAAACGAAATTGATAAGGACGAATAAACTGAAACAACCTTTTCAGAACTGCCCAATCGAAAATATTACCTGAAGGATTTTGTTCGCTCATTAAGTTTGTTTTTACAAAGATTTATAGAAACTGTTTGAGCTAAAAAAAGCAATTTTTTGTTCAATACTGCGCTTTAAAACCCCGCAGCGGCGGACCGCTTATTTAGTGCTAAACTTCGGTTTTTAAATCTTGCCTTGAAGCAGAAAATATTCTTTTTTATTTTCAAAATTTAACTCAAACCGTTTCTTAATTTTAAACTCATAAAGATACATAATCGTTCAGAAACAATGCTCACTTTTAAGACTACGCTTCATAAATTTGAAAAACAGGGAGACAAAACAGGCTGGACTTACATTATTATTCCTCTAAGCATTGCTAATCAAATCAAGCCCAATACCCGTACTTCGTTCAGAGTAAAAGGTAAATTAGACGAGTTTCCGATTGAACAGATAGCCTTGCTACCCGCAGGCGAAGGTGATTTTATTATGGCCATTAATGGCACTATGCGCAAAGGAATCAAGAAAAGCGAAGGCGCTATGCTTGATGTTACGCTGGCATTAGATGAAAGCGAGTTTAAGATGTCAGAAGACTTTCTGATATGTCTGGAAGATGAGCCAAAGGCTTTAGAAAAGTTTAATAGTTTGTCTCCTAGCCACCAGAAATACTACTCAAAATGGATTGAAGAAGCCAAAACCATAGAAACCAAAACCAAACGTATTACACAAGCAGTTTGGGGCTTATCGATGAATTTAGACTATGGGGCGATGATTAGGCACTTCAAAGAAAAAAATAATATTTTTTGAAATATAAATGAACGAACATTCACTTATATTTGTATTCGATTATGAGAAATAGAGACGAACATAAAGAGCAGCTTGTAAAACAAAAAGCCATTGAGATGATTGTTAAAGAAGGGCTCGATGGTTTTAGTATGCAAAAACTGGCTAAACAAGCCAGGGTATCGCCTGCTACTTTATATATCTATTATAAAGATAAAGAAGACCTGCTGACACAGCTTGGATACGAGGAAGCAAGCCGCCTGACTACAACTATACTGAAGAGTTTTGACCCTGAAATGCGGTTTGAAGAAGGTATGCGCATACAGTGGCGCAATAGAGCCGATTATTGGCTTGAGAGCCCCACAAGGGCGTCGTTTCTTGAGCAATTGAGGCATTCACCCCTTCGGGCACGGGTTTTTGAAGCACTTGACCAGGAGTTTGTAACAGCAATGAGTAAGTTTCTGCACAATGCTATTGCCAATAAAGAGATATTACCCTTACCCAAAGAGGTATTCTGGTCGGTAGCTTATGCACCTTTATACAATTTGCTTCGATTTCATACAGAAGGGATAAGTCTGGCTGGTAATCCATTTCGGTTTTCAGAGGAAACCATGTGGCAGACTTTTGAAGTAGTGATGAAAGCCTTGAAAGCCTGAGGCAATTGTAGTAACACTTGAAAATTCAGTATTTTGCAAAAAGCTATTATTTATGGAGTTATTTATTCTTAAAACCAATATTCGTAGCCTCGCTATGAGAGATACGCTTGCACTGCAACTCGATAAAATTCCACAAATTAAGAAATGGTCGGTCGATTATCAGGATTGTGATGGGGTGCTTCGGGCATCGGCAGAAGGAATATGTATTAACAGCGTCATTGAATTAATTACGCAATGGGGTTTTGAATGTGAAGAATTAAACGATTAGAAATATTATGGAAAAAACATCTTTTACCGGGTACGAAAAATTAGTGATTGCCTTACTGGCAATTACACAGTTTACGGTAGTTTTAGACTTTATGGTAATGTCGCCACTCGGAGATATTCTGATGAAAACATTAGATATTAATCCTAAACAATTTGGTGTGGCAGTGTCAAGCTATGCTTTTAGTGCCGGTATTTCGGGCTTATTGGCAGCTGGCTTTGCCGATAAATACGACCGCAAAAAGCTTTTGTTATTCTTTTATGTAGGTTTCATTATCGGAACCCTCTTTTGTGCGCTTGCGCCAAACTATGAGTTTTTGGTAGCAGCACGCATCTTTACAGGCTTATTTGGCGGAGTAATTGGCTCTATTAGTATGGCTATTATCACCGATATTTTTGCCATTGCACAAAGAGGACGCGTAATGGGTGTGGTACAAATGGGCTTTGCCGCCAGCCAGGTATTGGGTATTCCGATAGGTTTATACCTAGCTAATTTATGGGGCTGGCATGCCCCGTTTTTAATGATCGTAGGTTTGAGTGTTCTTATTGCAGTAGCTATTATGCAAGGCCTTAAACCAGTAGACAAACATCTGGCATTAAAAACTGACAGAAATGTATTTCAGCATTTCAAACATGTGCTGGCAATGAGTAATTATCAGGTAGCGTTTTTGGGAACGGCGCTGTTATCGGTAGGAGGTTTCCTGATGATGCCTTTCGGTAGTGCTTTTGCTATCAATAATCTGAAAATCACGCAAGATGATTTGCCACTTATATTTATGATAACCGGTATTTCGTCGCTTGTGATTATGCCGATTGTTGGCCGCCTGAGCGATAAGTTTGATAAGTTTAAGGTATTTGCATTTGGTACAGCCTGGGCCATTATCATGACCGTGATTTATACCAATCTGCCTCCTGTGCCGCTTTGGGCAATCTTGATTATTAACATCTTGCTGTTTGCAGGTATCATGTCAAGAATGATTCCGTCTACTTCACTCATGACGGCCATTCCGCAAATGCAGGATAGAGGCGCTTTTATGAGCATCAACTCATCGTTGCAACAAATAGCCGGAGGTATTGCTTCTATTGTGGCAGGATTTATAATTGTGCAAAAAGACCGCTACAGTCCATTGGAACATTACCCGACGCTGGGGGTAATTTCGGTAGTTATTATGCTTCTCTGTTTATGGCTAGTGTATAAAGTAAACGTGATTGTAAAGAATAAAATCGGCCCGAAAGAATCGGTATCTGAAACAGCATAAAACAGGTATTTTGAAAAACTGTTTGATTGATAAGATTTTTGCATAAATTGACCTATCTTTTTAGCTCAATTTATGCAAGAATTGTTTATAAGCCTTTGTGTGGGTATTGCCTTGAGTGCTTGTTCGGGCTTCAGGATATTTGTACCTATGCTCATAGCGAACCTTTCAACACGCTTCGAGGTCTTTGACCTCTCACAAGGCTTTGAGTGGCTGAGTAGCCCCGCTGCTACTTATATTTTAGGCGCTGCAACACTGGCCGAAATTCTGGCCTACTATATACCTATTGTTGATAATTTTTTAGATACCATTGCCACTCCGGCTTCGTTTGTGGCGGGTACTATACTTACTACTTCTTTCCTTAAAATTGATTCTCCTGAGCTACAATGGACACTCGGCATAGTAGCCGGAGGTGGCATTGCAGGAACCATTCAAGCAGGTACAGGGCTTCTCCGGCTAGCCTCTACCAAGTTTACGGGTGGCTTTGGCAACTCGGTTTTAGCTACTGCCGAAAACTTCATTTCTATAAGCTTCTCAGTTCTCACGCTCTGGATTCCTGTTATAATTGCAATTGTCTGCGTATTATTATTTGTGTATTTACTCCGAAAAATTATTCAGCGCTTTGGGAATAAAAAAAGTAAAATTAATTATGAGAATAATTCTAATTATAGATAAAAAATACTAACTTACTCGCCAATCTAAGACCTTAACCTAAGCTTAACCCGATACTATGTCGGGCTATATCTCTATGAAAGAACAGTCCTCTCTCCGCTACGCATGGTATGTATTGGGCATACTCTTATTAGCCTATATTTCCTCATTCATTGACCGACAAATTTTAGCACTTCTGGTTAAGCCAATCAAGGCATCGTTTGGTATTTCTGATACCCAAATGGGCTTGTTGATGGGTCTTAGCTTTGCTCTGTTTTATACATTTTTGGGTATCCCTATCGGGATTATGGCCGATAGAATGAGCCGCAAGAAAATTATAGGCTGGGGTATTGCCATCTGGAGTTTAATGACTGCACTATGTGGACTAGCAGGGAGCTTCACGATGTTGTTTTGGGCACGGGTGGGTGTGGGTGTTGGCGAAGCTGCGCTTTCGCCTGCGGCATACTCTATGATTTCCGATTATTTCCCTAAGAAGAAACTAGGCACAGCCATGAGCATTTATAACATGGGGGTATATTTAGGCTCAGGCATTTCTATTCTGCTTGGAGCCGCCATAAGGGCCATGATAGGCCAGGAAAACATTCAGTTGCCTTTTGTGGGCGAAATCTTCTCGTGGCAGGTGATATTCTTTTACATTGGCTTACCTGGCTTACTAATAGTGTTGCTCGTACAAACCATAAAAGAGCCTAAACGCAAAGAATTAGATAGCAACAAAGAGTCGGATAGCAAAGCTACGTTCAAAGAAATTATAGCTTATTTTAAGGCGAATAAACGAACATTCCTGAGCTTGAATTTTGGCATGGCTTTTATGGCTTTTGCTTCTTATGCAGGCATATACTGGGTACCTACTTTTCTGAACCGTGTACATGGCTGGGACGATACCAAGGCCGGCGTAACATTTGGCTTGTTGGTTACTGTCTTTTCTACACTGGGTGTAATTTCGGGTGGCCGCTATGCCGATTATCTTTCAAAGAAAGGCGTAGTAAATGCTAAGATGAAAGCCAGTTTCATTGGTATGTCTATTGCAATATTATGCACCGTTGGTATGCTATTTCCGAACCCAAATATCGCAATAGCATTTATTGGTTTGTTCTGCTTCTTTTCGTCGTTTCCTTATGGCTCTGCTACGGCTGCTATTCAGGAGATAGTACCTAATAATATGCGGGCTATTTTCTCGGCGTTCTTCTTGTTTGTGGTCAATATCATTGGTTTGGGCTTAGGGCCTTTGTCAGTAGGCTTTTTCAACGATGCAGTTTTTCATGACCCTCTCAAAATCAATTACTCAATATTTATTGCACAATTTGCTGGCTGTATTGTTTCTGCCGCAGCTTTGTTTATAGGGCTTAAACCATTTATCCGCAGTGTCGATTATCTGAAACAACACCTGACAGCGGCTTAAGCTGCTTTGAGTTTTTCTTGCATAAAACCGATACCATAGGCAAACAACTGAATAAAGCAGGCAATGATACTCAGAAAGCCTACTTTTATACTCTTGTTTTGTAGGGTAGAGTCAACAAATATCATCAGTTTATAGAGAGCGAATACACCCGCAGAAAACAGAAAAGTATAACAGAAAAACGGACTGATAAAACCAAGTAATAGTTGCACAGGTATAGATAAACAACCTAAGGTAAATAACATCGGAAAAAAATGTACTAGCTTTAATTCAGATGGAAACATTCTGGCGAGGTTGATACGCCCTCTACCAAAGAAATGCAGTTGTTTATAAAACTGCCCAAAATCGGTGCGGCGTTTATGATAAATAAAAGCTTCTTCTATCAAGCCTACTTTAAAGCCTTTATCTATGATACGAATACTGAATTCGATGTCTTCGGCCATGCGGGTCATGGTGTAGCCTTGGGTTGCCTCCCACACCTTGCGTGAAATGCCAAAGTTAAAACTACGTGGATGAAACTGCCCTCCGGCATTCTTTTTCTTTCCTCTGATGCCTCCAGTTGTAAATACCGATGTCATGGCATAGTTAATGGCCTTTTGGGTATCAGTAAAGCTCTCGTGGGCTGCATCAGGGCCACCGTAAGCATCAAGCCAATGGGCAGACAGGTGAGTGTCAACAATTTCGAAGTATCGCTCGGGAATAATAGCATCAGAATCTAACTGCACAAAGTAATCGCCTGCTGCTCGTTCAAAGCCATAATTACGAGAGAACCCCTGCCCCGAATTGGGTTTATAGAAATATTTAATAGCAAGGCGTTTTTCGAAACTCTTACAAACTTCTTCACACTTTAGTGTTGAACCATCTTCAACAATTATTACCTCAAAGTTTTTATAGGTCTGTTTGGTCAGACTTTCAAGTAACTCTCTGACTTCATCAGGGCGGTTATAAACAGGCGTGATAACTGAATATTTTTGCATGCAGCGATATTATTGAGCAAATGGTTTTTTCTGCAAAAAAGCCACATTCTATTTGCTTTTCCAAAAAAATAGGAAAGCGATTACTCGCTTCCCTAAAAGTATATTTTTATCAAATGCTTAATTGTGTCTTACGAGTAATTTTTTTGTAACCACTTTTTTGCCATCTATTATCAACTGATACAGATACACGCCTGAGTCCCAGTTAGTAGTTGGTACTTTTAATTTGCGGTCGTTTTTGTCTAACTCAAAACTTCCAACTTCGTTACCCAACAAATTATAAAAAGACATACTCACATCATTTACATTACCTGTAACTGTGTAGTCGATTGTTGCAAAATCATTGGCAGGATTCGGATAAATATTCGAAACTGTGATTTTATCGTTCGAAAACAACTTGTCCATGTTTTCGGCATTACCCATACTTCTTTCACTGCCTGCAGTAACTACCTCTGCATTGCCTGTTTTTACAGTTGTTGGTTTTGTAGAACCATTCAATAAGGCATTTCTGAAGTATTGATTAACCACTGTGGGTTTATCAAGCTTTACTTCTTTAGGCATTGGTTTACTAACAAAGCTCAATTTTTGAGCTGAAGCTTTAGTAGTTGGCTTTTTACCAATATCCAAACGAGACTTTCCCTTTTCGACTTGCGCCGAAACCACGTTTGATAGTAGGGTGAAACCAATCAATACCAATATATATTTTCGTAAACTTTTTACCATATTAAAAAAACTTTTTTTATAAATTTCGTTATGCGATTTGTAGGGATTGTACAAATATATATAACGGAGTGTAAAAACCAAATTAATTTTTTATATAAGGACGCTTTTTCTTACTGAAAGGTTGCAATAACTTATAAATTTTATCGTTGGACATTTTTTTATACCTAAAAAACTATGCCAGCCCTATTGTTTCTCGACAACTTTTATACCTAGCACATCTTCTTTTGTAGGCCTTTCTGCCTCTCTCCAACTAAAGCCGTCTAAGCGATTTGCGCTGCTAGTCAGTTCTTTAGGTGGCACCAGCTTTGAGTCTGGCTTACCTATAAACGTTATTCGCTTCACCTGATTTTCTCTGAACCGGATATTCATTTTACTACATTCGACATGATTTACACCAATTAGTTTATTCTTATCATCTAAAGCATAGTAAATACTTTGTCCATTTCCTTCCACAATTACCTGGTCGAGGCGTGTTTGTTCGTTAAACAATGCTGCTATTTTACGGCCTTTTATCTGGTTAAAATTTGTCGAGGTATCTTTTGCTATCACAAAACCCTGATTGACCAGAAACATACGGTTTACCTTACCGTTTTTCATATATACGTGAATAGTATCTGCCTCAGATTGGTTTTTCGGATTCCAGAGTATAGGTTTTGTAAAAAAATGTATCACCGAGTCTTTGAGGTCATACAGAAGCGAATCGCTTTTGCTCTGCATATCTATCCTATATACTTGTACATTGCCTTGTGCTATCAGCTTTTCCATCTTTTTCTCTCGCTTCACCGTATCTTTTTTGGCACTGGCTCTGGTGCTGTCGGTATCCATCATTTCATAAGCATAGAGTGTATCAGCTCTCATGTACAAAGTGTCTCTTTCGGAACCGTTACGCATAATAGCGTTACCCATTATTTTGGTAAAACCTATTTTCCCATCGCGTATGGCTCTATTACCAGTCATTATCACTTTATCTTTTATAGAAACCATCTCTACATTTCCTTTGGCCACACCCGACTCGGTTTTCTGGTCAAACTGTAGCGTATCTCCTATCAGCGTATAATTTTCATTTACCACCTTTGAGCGCCCTTTAAAATTAGACTGCTGGGTTTGGGTATTATATATACTTCCACTATTAGCTATTATATCTCCGTCTTTACTTTTAATAAGTGTTGGTGCTTTAAATAGAGCTATTTTTGTACGGGCATTGTATTGCAGGCTATCGGTAGTAATAGTGTATTTCGGATTAACTATCTCTACGTTTTCTTTATAGTTAAAAATCTTCGAGCGAGTGTTGTAATAACCCTTTTCGCTTCGCAAAGTACTTGAATCCTGCACAATTACCCCTCTTACCGGATAATACGCTCTGTTGCGTTGAATATCATATTCCATTATTCGGGTAGTAAGTGTTACCTTAGAATCAGTCAGCACAACTTTTCTCCCCAAAACTTTGGCAAATCTTGTGTTTCCGTCATAATAAAGCGTATCGCCTGTTACAGTCAGCGTATCACCCTGTACAATACGTATGTTACCAAATGCCTCTAGCGTATTAGTCATTTCGTATTGAATAGCTGTCTGGCAATAAAGTATAGCCCCTTTATGCTGAAAGGCAACATTCCCGATGAATCGACGTACATCTACTGGCTCTTTAGTACCAACCAGGCTATCGGCACGTAGGAGAATAATACGGCTTTTAGGAGCTGTAGGCTCCGGTGGGTTCAGCGGTTTTTGTGCGTAAGATACAATCGAGCATAGCAAGCTTATCATTACCACCAGCAAAACTCTGTTGGTATACATAAAACTTCCTATTCTTATATTTTTCAGGCCAATAGTCAACATCTTGTAAGCAATATTCTATTTTTGTTGCAAAAGTACGTAATTGCGTTTATGCTTCATTCTTTCTTAACATATATTAACGAACAAAGTCTGTTTAAACCCACCGACAAAATCTTGTTGGCAGTGAGTGGTGGTAAAGATTCTGTTGTACTATTTGACTTGTTTTGCAGAGCGAAGTTTAATTTTGAAGTAGCGCATTGTAATTTTCAGCTAAGAGGCGAAGACTCAGACCAGGATGCTGTGTTTGTAGCGCAGCTATGTGCTAGCAACGGAATAACATTCCATGCGACAACTTTCTCTACAAAAGCCTTTGCTCAGGCAAATAAACTCTCTATTGAAATGGCCGCCCGCCAGCTACGCTATGAATGGTTTGAGCAGATAAGACAAGAATCCGACTGCCAATATATTGCCACAGCGCATCATCTGAACGATAGCATTGAAACCATTTTGCTCAACCTTACCAAAGGCACAGGTATTTCGGGACTTCGGGGTATTTTGCCAAAGAAAGAATATATTATCAGACCTCTACTTTTTGCTGCAAGAACAGAGATTGAAAGCTATGTTGCCCATAAACAATTACAATGGCGTGAAGATAGCAGCAATGCTTCTAACGAATACCAACGTAACCTGCTGCGCAATGAAGTAATACCCCTACTCAAAAGAATAAACCCAAATCTGGAACAAACCTTTGCCCGTAATATAGAGCGCCTGCAAGCCATTGAGAGTGATTTTCATAAGAGCCTCAGTTATTTCAAAAAAGCCATTAGTAAAGAAGAAAACGACACTTTATTTCTCAAAATCGAAACCATTCAGTACTGGCAATCGGCGGCTTATTTGTTAGAAGAAACCCTCAAAGAGTTTGGATTCAACTATTTTCAATCGAAAGAAATTTATCATTCGCTCACTAAAACATCTGGCAAAACCTTCCATTCGGCCACACATACGCTTGTTAAAGACCGTGAGTCCCTGATTATTAGCAAGAAAGAAGAAAAGAGTTTTGAGGAGATTTTGATTGAAAAAGGCACGCAGGAAACAGCATATAATGGCATAAAATTACAGATAAGCAATGCGACAGTAGAAGAATGGCGTGCTTATCTGGCTGGCGAAAAAAGCCCCAATGTACTTTGGATTGATGCACAACGCCTCACATTCCCGCTACGCATACGCCCCTGGCAAGAGGGCGACTGGTTTATTCCGCTGGGTATGAAAGGCAAAAAGAAAATCAGTGATTTTCTGGTAGATAAAAAAATACCACTGCATCTGAAAAAAACTACTTTCGTGCTCTGCTCAGGCAACGATATTGTGTGGGTTATCGGACAACGGACTGATGCCCGATTTAAAATTATGGAAACGACAGAGCAATTATTACGGATAGAAATCCATTAAGACATTGTATTAGTATCTCATTTCTTCTTCTCTTTCCTTTAAAATCCTTCTCCCTCTCAAACCTCCTTTTGGCACGGCTTTTGACACGGTTAAAATATAACCCATGTTCAGATTTTAACCCGTTTAATAAAAGTCAAGTCCATGATGAAAATTAGAATTGGGCTGTTGGCAATTGCTTTCCTGATAGTCCAACATACTTTTGCTCAAAGTAACAAACTAAAATTAGCGAACCGCAGCTTCGATAATATTAGTTACATTGAGGCCATTCGTAATTATGAAGATTTTTTGCGATTAGGCAAAAAAGGAAATCCGGAGGTAAAAGAAGCGCTAACAAAATTAGCCTACAGTTACCGAAAAGTGCAAGATTCACAAAATGCCGAGCGCACCTACGCCGAGCTGATAAGTATATATGGTAAAGACATAGAAAGTGAAATCTACTTATATTATGCACAGGCATTAGCCAGCAACGGCAAGTACAAAGAATCTCAAAAAATGTATAGCAAATATGGGCAAGAGCAAGCCGCCGACATGCGTGGGCGTAAATTTACTGTTGCTTACATGGACAATAGTCGCTTTTTTGAAGATTCATCGACCTACAAAGTAGATTATCTTTATGCCCTTAACTCCCGTCAATCTGATTTCAGTCCGATGTTTTACAAAAACGCGCTGGTTTTTGTATCAGCCCGTGACGAAGGCGGCATTATCAAACGGGTTTTCATGCAGAACCAGACTCCTTTCCTCGACCTGTTTGTTTTTCCGGATACCACTCAGCTTAGAAAAGATAACGTGACCATGAAGAAAAACGGTGCAGGTGCCATTGGTATGGCATCGCTCGGGACGCTTGAAAAAGAAGAGGAAGAAAAAGACGAAAAACCGCTCACAAAAGTTGAGCAATTCAGCAAAACCATCAATTCGAAATATCACGAGGGGCCGGCTACATTTTTTAAAGATTATAAGAAAATAATATTTACCAGCAACAATCGCAGCAAAGGCAAAAATCGGGTAAGCTCTGATGGTATCACGAAGCTAAAATTATACATGGCCACAGAAGGTAACAGAGGCTGGGGCAATATAGTAGATTTACCTTTTAATAGTACCGAGTATTCGTGTGGGCATCCGGCATTATCGCCTGACGATACCAAGTTATACTTTGTATCTGATATGCCCGGTGGCTATGGTGGAACCGATATTTATGTAAGCGAATACCGTGACGGACAGTGGAGTTCACCAGTAAACCTGGGCAAAGAAATAAATACAGAAGGCAATGAAATGTTCCCTTTTGTTGATGAAAACGGCAATATGTACTTTGCTTCCGACGGCCACGAAGGCTTGGGAGGCTTAGATATTTTCTTTGTTGAATTGCGTGAGGGGATTCCGATGAGTGATGTAAAGAATTTGGGTGCGCCTATCAACTCTGCCAAAGATGATTTCGGACTTATTACAGATGCCAGCCGTAGCAGAGGCTATTTCAGTTCGAACCGCAAACGTGGGTATAACGATGATAACCTGTATTCGTTCTCTCATGGCTGCCGTGAGTTGAATGTATTGGTTTATGATGCCGATACAAAGAAACCAATCGAAAGTGTTGATGTGCGCATATTGAAAGATGGACTCAATAAACAATTGGTGGTTACAGGGCCTGACGGCCGTATCATGATATGCCTCGAAGCAGGTACCGATTTTGAGTTCAAGGCCATGAAAGAGGGATACGAGCCTAATAGTATTACGTATGGTACGTTTGCTACATCGTTGAAAAACAGAACCTCAATCACGATGTATCTGCAAAAGGCTAAGACGCCAGCTCCAATCATCAAGGGAACAATTGTGGCCGAGGTAAGCCAGATACCTATTGAAGGTGCAACAGTAACTTTGCAGAACGAAAAAGATGGTTCAGTAGAATCGATAGTAACGGGTATAGATGGTAAATATGAGTTTCAGCCTAAAAAAGAGGGCGAATATAGCGTAACCGCTATTAAGGATAGATATGCAGTAAATACCGAAAATCTGGGTAAGGTGAAGTCTACCAAAAAAGGCCCTGCTACACTAGAGCAGAATATGGGTCTAGTAGGCACAGGTGATATTTTCAGACTAGAGAATATTTATTATAACTACGGGCAGTTTTTTATACGCCCCGATGCAATAAAAGAACTGGAAACAAAACTGGTTCCTTTATTAAGAAAATATCCTGAAATGCGTATCGAAATACGTTCGCATACCGATAGCCGCTCTAGCGATGACTTTAATATGAAATTATCAGAAAGCCGTGCAAGGGCAGTTGTAGATTATTTAGCCACACGAGGCATTGATGTTGCCAGAGTTGAATCAAAAGGCTATGGCGAAAGCGAATTGCTGAACAATTGTGCCAATGATTCAACTTGCACAGAAGCGCAGCATCAAGCCAATCGTAGAACCGAATTTAAAATTTTGTCGGTAGCTGTCAGCAGCCGATAAACAAGCATAGCATTTAAAGAATGTTTTTTTACAGGTTAGGGTTTATTATTCTGAAAGCATTGCCCAAAATGGGCAATGCTTTTTTATTTAAAAAAAATCTACCGTTCAGGCAACTATCTGCGTACTTTAGGCATATATACTATTGAAAGCCAATCATTGTTATTAATGCAAGAACTTCAACTCATTCAAGAACTCCAAAAACAGAATCCGTTTGTGCAGAAACGAGTCTATGACCGTTATGTGAAACGAATGTTCAGGCTGTGTGTTCGGTATGTGAAAATTGAAGCCGATGCGCAGGAATTATTAATGAATGGTTTTCTGAAATTTTTTAATGCAGTAGCTAAAATTGAATATCGGAGCGAAAACACCATTGAGCCGTATCTGAAAAAACTCATGGTTAACGAATGCCTGATGTTTATCAGGCAACGGAAAAACAATTGGGTGCTGATGGAAGAAATAGCTGACGAAGAACCCATAAGTGACTTTTCGGCCTACGATAAATTTGAAGAAGAAGAAATATATCAGTTGGTTTTAAAATTACCCGATGGCTACCGAACTATTTTTAACCTGTATGCTATTGAGGGCTTTAGTCATAAAGAAATAGCTGCGCAATTGCACATTAGCGAAAACACGTCTAAAACCCAATTGTACAAAGCCCGATTGGTTTTACAAGCCGAACTGACGAAATTAGGATATAACTATGGAACATAAACTAGATGACTTCTTTCTTAAAAAGATTGAAAGTACAGAAGATGTAATCCCCGAAAGCTCAACGTTCGATGAACAGGTTTTCTGGGGAGAATTACAGAAAAACCTTGACAAACCCCAGCCTAAAACCTGGTGGAAATGGGTTGCGCTTGCGGCTTGCGTTGGTGGCATGGCTCTCTGGATAATATTCTTACCTGAGCCGTCGCCCGAAATTCCACACACAAGCCATGTACAAAAAGTTATTGAGCCAATAACACAAAAACAAGAACCCATTGCCGCTGTAACAACACCACCAAAAACAAAAAAACAAACACAGCAGCTAAAACCTAAGCAAACAATTGACACAAATAAAGATTTAGAGATAATTGTTGTCGAATTAAGTATAAAACCTACCCCACTGCCTAAGCAAACACTTGTTATCAGGCAAGACTCCATACATATTAGTCCGCTTAATCCACCAGCGGTGATGGCTGAAGCAAAACCACAATTCAAGAAAATTCATGTCAATGAAATTTCAAATATCGATAAAACACCGATGCAACAACCCAAGTTTAAAATCAGATTTGCTGCAAGGAATCAGCATTAAAACCACTATATTGTCTTAAATCAATTAATTATGCTACGAACAATCATAATTTTATCAATGCTCTTCACGGGCATTGCCGGGGGAGCTATATGCCAGAACACGGCTAAATATGATACCATGAATGTGCTTGAAGGTATCCGCCCCCCTATTCTACTCAATAATTTTGGCAAACGTGCTGATGTATTTGCGCATGAAGAGGTTATCAAAAACACCAATAAAATAACCATAGACTTCGGCAGTAAAAATCAGTTATTAATAGAATTCTATGGCAGTGATTTTGATTTAAAAATCAACGCCGATTCTCTCCTAAAAAGTTTCTGGGCTGATTACCAATTAATGAAAGAAAGTCTCAGAAAAGATGCTACCAAGAAAATTACCTATTTTGGTAAAAATCAGTATGTCAATGGTCAACCATTAATTGACCTTGTTTATTATCCGCAAAAAGAAGTTTTACGGATAGCCAAAGACCGTGAAGTGCAATCGGTACAACTCTTACAAGATACCCTCGTTTTGGTTAATTATCAGGATAAAGCCGTATCGGAATTAGTAAAATCGCATAACCATGTTTTCAAAACCTACCCTCATCAACAGTTTACCTTCGTGCTCAATAATCTGGAAGACATCAGAGGTATTTTAGAGGTGAATATTAACCAAAGCATTTCTGAAGCAGTAGAAAGGGCAAGAAACGAACGAAAAAGCGCCTCTGCCTGGAAAATAGTGAAAGTAGAAAACGATGTAGCCAAACAGAAAATTAAATCTTCTGTGGTTGGAGGCCCCTTACTGGATATGCTGATAGTTAATGCTGATATAGGTATAGGCACATATCGGGATAAGTTTGTACCGTCTACTAGCGTTACTGTAAGTTTAGTATCCGATAATTACCTAAAAAAAGGCTTTGCTATAGGTGCACAGGCATATTTTCCGCATAATTACAAACCCGATAATACGTATCAATTCAGTACCAAATTCATGCCTTTTGCCGGAATGACATTCTTTAAGAAAAAAGGAGAAAAAAGCACTAATATAGAGTTAAAGGCCGGAGTATTTGCAGGTTATGCCGAGAAATCTATTAAAATATTTGGTTGGTATCAGGTTACGCCATGGCTTAAGCTCCAACCTGAAATTAACATCTTTGGCAAGCAGTCGCCTGTTGGGTTGCGGGTGGCAGTGGGTTTTTAATGAGTATCAGCTAAGACAATAATTTTAAGGATAAAGTATCGTGCAGAATTCGCATTAATGGTTGGCATTCTCCTTCCTAAACACCTCAAAATGACTAATACGATGAAATCGAAAATACTACTCGTTATTCTTTTTGCTCTAATCTTTTCCCAAACAACGTTTTCACAAAACCCGACAAAAGAAAGCATTTCTGTTAAAGGCAAAATTATCCAACAAGAAAATAACCTTCCGCTTTCTTATGTAAGTATTGGCGTGCTTAATAAATCAATTGGCACGCTTACAGATACCCTTGGGAACTTTAGTTTTCAAGTCAGTCAGGAGAATTTAGCCGATACCTTACAAATTAGTTTGGTTGGATATTTCCCAAAGAAAATTGTCGTGAAAAACTTTATTGAGAGCAAAGGAAATACAATCAGTCTAAGCATAAAAATTATAGAACTGGCAGAAGTAAGCATAATTAAAAGTAAAACAAATACCGAAAAAATTGGCCAGCAAAGCAATGCAAAATTCATTCAGATTTCTATTCACAATAGAAAGTCAGTTGAAGAAACGATTGGTTCAGAAATGGGCATGAGGTTTAAAACTAAAAACACAAATACCTCTTTAAAAGACTTTAGCTTCAATCTATCAGGCAACAATTTTAATTGTATTAAATACCGTATAAATATCTATGCTGTGAAAGATAATATGCCAGATACATTAATATACAACAAGCAAATTTTTAAGACTGTCGATAATTTTAAAACAGGCTGGATAAAAGTTGACTTAGAGCCTTATCATATACAAGTACCACAAGACTTTATAGTAACGGTTCAATGGGTTGAGAGCAGAATGGATAAAAAAGAAAACCCTATTACATTACTCCCTGTTGCCAAGACATTTTTTTCAAAAAACTGTTACGCAAGAATTGCAAGTCAGGACAAGTGGAAAAGACTCGGTATGAATTTGAGAAGTTTTGTAACATTGAGTTATTAATCACTAAACCACCTGTTGGCTTGCGTGTAGCAGTAGGGTTTTAATCAAAATAAAAAACATAAGATGCAAAAATCACTTTTTATAGCAATTCTCTCTTTGCTTGTATATGCCTGTACTGTCTCTGATACCAAAACCAGCGAGCCGGTAAAATCGCTCACAAAAGACATCAGACTTTATTCAGAAGCCGTAAAGGATTCATTCTATATATCTGTACAATTACCTGAGGGTTATCACGAAAATCCTGATAAAAAATATCCTACAGCCTATGTAACAGATGCTAATTTCTATTTTCCAATGTTGGCTGGAGTTGTAAGCCAGTATCAAACAGCCGGATTGCTGCCACCCATGATACTGGTAGGTATTGGCTATAAATCTTTCCCCTTGATGGATTCCCTACGGGTAAGAGATTATCTGTATCCGGCGGCAATCCCATCCGACGAAATGCAGACACCTGGCGGCGGTAGAAACTTTAATAGTTTTATTATTAGTCAGCTTATACCGCATATCGATACCGATTTACGCACCGATACCACAAGCCGTAGTTTGCTTGGGCATTCATTTGGGGGGTATTTCAGTCTCTATGCCTTATTAAATCAGATTGAAAACAATGGTTCTACTTTTAAGAATATCGCATCAGCTAGCCCTAGCTTGTGGTATAATGATTTTTATCTGAATCAGATTACAGAAAAGCTACAAAGCAGACAAACACAAAATCCGATTTCTTTATTTATGAGCGTTGGTGGTTTAGAAGATCCTACATGGAATATATCGCCCACAACAAAGCTAGCCACTAGTATAAAAAAGGCACAAATTAAGCACTTAACATTCAGCGAGCACGTCTACAACGATTTAGAACACATGGATGTGGCAATCATTTCTTTTACCAAAGCATTACAGGAGTTTCACAAAATGCCACAAACCCCATAACACCAAAAAAGCTATTTTTAATAGCTTAAAATGAGTTTTCCGAGCAATGATTCGGCAATATTCTATACCTTTGCACAAATTTTTCACCAAAGGGTAAGAGAATTATGGCAGAACCAAATATCGAATTTCTTTACAAGTATTTAAACAATGCTTCTCCTACTGGTTTCGAAGCATCAGGACAACAAATATGGCTCGATTACATAAAGCCATACATTGACACACAATTGGTTGATGTATATGGTACAGCCGTTGGAGTAATTAATCCAGGCCAACCGTATAAAGTTGTAATTGAAGGACACTCTGACGAAATATCGTGGTTTGTAAATTATATTACAGAAGACGGATACATTTATGTGCGTCGTAATGGAGGCTCCGACCACCAGATTGCTCCCTCAAAAAGAGTAAACATACACACACGTAAGGGTGTTGTAAAAGGTATTTTTGGCTGGCCAGCCATTCACGTACGTGAATCGGCCACAGAAGAAAGACCAACGCTAAAAAATATCTTTATTGATGTAGGCGCTGCCAAAAAAGCAGAAGTAGAAGAAATGGGTATTCATGTGGGTTGTGTGATTACCTTTGAAGATACCCTGATGGAGTTGAACAACAAATTTTATGTAGGTCGTGCGCTCGACAACCGCATTGGTGGCTATATCATTGCAGAAGTAGCCCGCAAACTGAAAGAAAATAACATACAATTGCCGTTTACCTTGTATGTAGTTAATTCTGTGCAAGAGGAAATCGGGCTTCGTGGTGCTGAAATGATTTCGAGAAGATTGAAACCAGATGTAGCTATCTGCTGCGATGTGATTCATGATACGCAGTCGCCGATGTACAACAAAAAACTAGATGGCGATTTGGCTTGTGGTCGTGGCCCTGTTTTAACATACGGCCCGGCGGTACAAAACAACCTACTCAATTTTATGATTGATGTAGCCGTCGAAAAATCGATACCGTTCCAGAGAGCAGCAGCAAGCCGCTCAACAGGTACAGATACAGATGCATTTGCGTATTCGGCAGAGGGTGTAGCTTCGGCGCTCATCTCACTACCGCAGAAGTATATGCACACAACGGTAGAGACGTGCCACAAAGACGATATTCAGGCTTGTATTGATTTATACTACGAAATTTTGCTCAAACTAGAAGCCGGGCAAGACTTCAGCTATATTAAATAAGGATTTTATGCCTACAGAAAGCCACTCTTCACAAAAGGAGTGGCTTTTTTGTTGCAAAAAAATTATCTTGCTACTCAATTCAAAACCTCTCCTATGCAAGCTAACCAAGTTAAGTGGCTCATACTCGCTCTTGCTTTATTAAAAATAGGTTTTCATTTATGGTTTCATGCTATGCTTGAACCTCATCGGGACGAATTACTCTATTTTTCATTAGGCACGCACCCGGCAAGTGGTTATGCATCGGTGCCACCCATGATTGGCTTGTTGGCATTTCTGCTCATGAAAACCATTGGTTTTTCGGCATTGGCTATTAAAATTCTGCCTGCTATATTTGGCGGCATTATGGTTTGGTTAACAGCTAAAATTGCCGAGCAACTGGGTGGCTCTTGGTTTGCGCAAGTGTTGGCGGCTTTGGGTATTTTTATGGCTCCTATTTTTGTTCGTCCTTATTACCTATATCAACCCGTTGGCTTTGATATTTTCTTCTGGACGCTAATATTTTACTTCGCTATCAGGTATCTTAACACCCATCAGCAAAAATACCTGCTGTTTTTGGGAGTATCTGCTGGTCTTGCCATACTCAATAAACACCTGGTAGTATTACAACTGGGTTCATTGTTTATCGCTTTTTTATTGAGCACCGAACGAAAAGTATTCACTCAGAAATATTTGTGGTATGCAATTTTGCTTTGTACTGTTATAGCATCGCCTAATATTATCTGGCAGTTGAGTCATGGGCTGTCTAGCATCAAGCATTTCAATGCACTTAATAAATACCAGTTGGTTCATTTGAATAGAGTCAATTTTCTGAAAGACCAACTGATGATGCCCGGTATCTTTTTACTGCTTACCTGTGCCGGGTTATTGGCTTTGTTATTCTACCATAGACTTAATAAATATCGCCTGCTTGGTATTACTATTCTATTGGTAATAGGTGTCCTTTTTGTGGCAAAAGGTAAAGGATACTACACCGCCGGAGTATTTCCTTTGGCATTAGCAGCCGGTGCTGTGTGGTGGGAAGGATTCTTGAAACAATGGTATTTCAGAGTAGCTCTAACAGGTATTTTGATAGGTCTGTCTATTTTCTTGATCCCGATTGGTATTGCAACCGATACTCCCGAAAATTTAGCTGTTCATTTCAAAAGTTTTGCACCAAAATATGGCATGGAAGGAATATTAAGGCACGAAGACAGTAAAATTCATGCTTTACCACAAGACTACGCCGATATGCTAGGCTGGGAAGAATTAGCAAAAATCACCAGTGATGCTTACAATCAAGCACCCGACAAAAACAATGTGTTGATTTACTGCGAAAATTACGGACAAGCATCAGCCGTTAATATATTAGGCAAAAAATATGGTTTACCAGAGCCCGTCAGTTTTTCAGATAATTACTATTATTGGTTTCCAAGAAAGTTACCTGCAAGTACCGATACCTTTATCTATATAAATGATGAATTGGGTGAAGATATAAATAAACTTTTTGCCGATGTAAAACTGGTTGGTAAAATCAGTAATCCACTGGCTCGAGAATATGGCACGCAAGTATATCTTTGCCAAAACCCACGCACAAATTTTAGCCAGTTCTGGAGCGAGCGAGTAGCAGAATTGGAGAGTCCGTTTTAAAATTCATAATTCACGAAACTTTTCGGGCTACAAAGTCGTTTTTATATCAGCATTAAATTAATAATAATCAACCATTTGAAGGTCATGGTAACAGTAACAGAAATAGCAAAAAATAAAATCATTGAATTAAGAGAAAAAGATGGCTTATCGGGTAATCCTGGTGTAAGGGTAGCCGTTGAAGGTGGTGGCTGTTCGGGTTTGATGTATGATTTGAAATTTGATTTTGAAGCTCGTGCAAACGACCATATTTTTGAAGACAACGGTATCAAGGTATTTGTAGACAAAAAAAGCCTTTTATACCTGATTGGTACTGAATTAGATTTTTCAGATGGCTTAAACGGCAAAGGTTTCCAATTCAAAAATCCTAATGCCACTCGTACTTGTGGTTGTGGAGAAAGTTTTGCAGTTTAATACACTTAGAGCATAAATATATGTGCCACGCTTATACTTCAACGAGTATGGGCGTGGCACAATTAGTTTATACAAATCAAGGGTGCCATGGCTCTATTCGTTAGAGTAGAGCCATGGCACCCTTAGAATATTAAAATCAATTAGCTCGATAATACATCGTTGAGCTATTTTCTTTTCTTAATATATGTTTAGCCATTACCTGAATCGACTCAGGTGTTACGGCTGCTATTTTCTCTGCATCTTGGTTACACCATTCAGCATTGCCTGCATTGGCTGCAAAAGCCAGATTCATAGCTCTGTTCAACAATTCAACCTCAGCAAAAGCCAAAGTAGATTCGCTCTGGTTTTTTACCTTTTGTAGTTCAGTAGCGTCTACCCTATTATGAACTAAATCAGCCAAAATCTCCTCAATAGCAGCATCGGCAGTTTCAAAGTCAACCCCTTCATTCAAATTCCCTTGTACCATCAATAAGCCTGGGTCAAGCGAAGCAGTAATGTAACCAGAAATATTATTGAACAATTGTTTTTCTTTCACAAGTGTGGTATAAAGTCTTGATGATTTTCCTCTACCCAATAAATCGCTTAGTAGATCGGCATTGTAAAAATCAGGATCAAAGCGACCAGGCATATGGTATGCCTTATAAATACCATTTAAAGGCACTTTTGCCGAAACTTCTAAAAACTTAGCTTCAGTTTGCATACTTTCCTGTGGCAGATTTCTTACATATTTCTCCCCTGGCGGAATCGGTTCAAACCATTTTTCGCAAAGGTATTTTACCTGCGCCACTGTTATATCGCCGGCTACTACCAGAATGGCATTATTTGGCAAGTAATATTTAAAGAAGAAATGTTTTACATCGTCCATTGTAGCCTCTTCTATATGGCTGATTTCTTTGCCAATAGTAGCCCACCGATACGGATGATTTTGATACACCAAAGGGCGTAGTTTAAGCCATACATCACCATAAGGCTGGTTCAGGTAGCGTTGCTTAAATTCTTCAATCACAACCTTACGTTGTACCTCAAGTACCTTTTCGTCGAACGAGAGGCTCATCATGCGGTCAGATTCTAACCAGAAGGCCGTTTCAATATTTTTGGCAGGAAGCGTAATATAATAATTAGTAATATCAGGCGAAGTAAAAGCATTGTTTTCGCCTCCTACTTTTTGCAGGGGTTCGTCGTAAGAAGGTATATTTTTTGAGCCACCAAACATCAGGTGTTCAAAAAGATGCGCAAAGCCTGTTTTCTTTTCGTCTTCATCTCTTGAGCCTACGTTGTATAGTATATTCACAGCAGCCATTGGTGTTGTATGGTCTTCGTGTACATACACCTCCAGGCCGTTTTTCAGCGTAAAATGTTCGTAGCTAATCATTAATTGTGATTTGTGTTTTAGAATCTTCTTAACGTATTATTAAGTGTATTCTAGTATAACAATAATCACAAATGTAAGGTTTCTGATGAATTTCGAAAAATGAAGAATATCATTTTATCTCGATAGATTAGAGATAAAAGTAGCTATTTTGGCTCTGAAAAAATAAATAGCCACCAATAATCCCGATAATAAACCTATCCAAAGATAAAGGATATTATTTGAATCAATCTGAATTACCGAAGATTTGCCTATCAATACGAAGTTCGACCAATAAAACGGGTGGTCTGACTCGCTCTGAATCAGGTCTATTTTTGATAGACGAATAGCCTCATCGGTAGCATAACCTTTTTTAAGATAATAATAGAATTTCTCTGATAACTTGGCAATGCTTTCGTCATGGGCGTTCCAGAGTGTAGTAATAACTGATGGACAACCCGCAAACTGAAATGCCCTTGCAAGGCTTATAATACCTTCTCCCTTCCTGATTTGCCCTTTACCTGTTTCACAGGCACTTAGCACCACCAATTGAGTATTTTCTAGGGACAGATTATAGAGCTCTGGCGTATATAACTTAAAATCTTTTCCTTCAGGATATAAAGCGATGAAAGATTTTAAAGGGTCGGCATCATTTACCTGTGCATGTGTAGCAAAATGAATGATACCTTTGTTTCGGTATGTTTCCTGAAAATTTAGCTTAGTAGCTTTATTATCCTGAAAAATCTGGCCACTTATTTCACCCATTTCGTTAATAGAAGCAGGCAAAGCTTTAAAGCCCTTGTCTCTAAAAATACCAGACTGCTTGCCGTTGCTGAATGGGGCATAAGCTATGATGTCAGTCTGAGGTTTATTAATTTCGTTGTCGAAGTGTAATGATGCGGAATTGGCATAAGAAATAGTATAATCAAACAACATATAGTCTGATTCACCTTTTTTCTCTAGTATTTCAAAGGGTAAAAAACCCAGAATATCATGGCGGGCAATTATCAGTTTTTTCGATTTCTTCATTATTGGCTCAACCGGGGCCAATAATGCTTCATACGTTCTTTTCGATAATTCGTGTCCTTTATACGCATCAATGTTGGGTGGTGTATTTACCTTAGCGTATAGTTCAAGTACCAGATTATTGATTTCAGAAGCGTTTTCTCTTTTAACAATATTGTATGATTCTTTGTCGACCACCAGATAATACAGTACATTTTCGCCCAGAAAATAATCAATAAAAGCTGTGTTTTTCTCAATCTTCTTTTGTGTTTCTTTCAGCGAAATCAGATAATTATCATACTTTAGCTTGTAATAGCTTTTCGACTCCTGCTCAATTTTCTTGGTAAGATGGCTCAACTGAATCTTGGCATCAGATAAATCAGAAAGTGTTTTTTCATTGCCCGCCTCTAATAATCTGATTTGTAACTTTACAATTTTCTGGCGCAAAGTAGCTTCATGATTCAGCAAGTCTTCGTTTAAACCTTTAGGGCGTATCTTTTGTCCTTTCACAGCATCCCACAAAGTAGCCGATTTACTGGCTTCTAAGGCATAGAAAAACTTCTCGGCCCATTCTTGTGAGTGAGTGGCTTTCCACTGTTCAAATAATTTCGAAAGAGCCTTTTCGTAGACCGGATATACCTTCTCGCTATAAAACAACTTCGACTCAGGCATATCAAAAGTTTTACGCAAATGCGTAGCAAACTTAATGGCTGCAATATAAGTATCAGCCGATAAGGCCGGGTTTGAACTCGACAATAAATCTGCCTTTTGATTCAGTGCAATAAACAGTTCTTGTGGAGCACTCATTGCCTCAAAGGTAGGATTTAGCTGATTGTAAGAGGTATCGGCAGCAATCATTGCTTTCTGAGTATGCAACAATGCCTCTTTTATATTACCTTTTTTCTGATAAATCTCGCTTAGTCCGTTTTCAATACGTGCCACCTGAATACCTTGCGAATGATTGAACACACGAACAAAATCTTTCAATGCATTCTTATAGGTGTTTTCGGCTTTGGCCAAATCATTCATTTGCACATAAGCATCGGCTCTCATTATCTGAATATAAATCCAGAGGCGAGGTTGTTGTTCCTTTGATTTCCGATAAAATTTTTCCGCATCAACAAGTGCTTTCAGCGCATTGGCAGGTTGGTTCATCTGATTGTAACAACGGCCAATCGACAAATAAATACTAGCGATTTTATCATCACTTTCAGCCAATGGCAGTGCTTCTTTCAGCAAGCTCAGTGCATTTTCGTATTGTTTTTTCTCTCTGTAATACCTTGCCATATTACTCAGAACCGCATATTGGTTTAGGGTAATTTTCTCTTGTTTGGCAATTTGTCTGGCTTGTTGAAAATAGTAGAAACTTTGTTCGGTATCGCCCAAATCATCAATTAAGCGACCATAGTTGCTTAAAAATGTAATAACAAAAGCAGGTATTTTTTTCTGAAGTTGTGTATGTTGTAATAAGAAATCGTAGCCTTTCTTGAAGTGTTTTTCTGCCAGATTAAGCTTGCTAGGCATTCGGCGGTAGTACTCTGATAGCTCAGCATTTAATTGAAAGAAATACAAATCTTTTTTCTCACCATTAAGATATTTCAATGCATCAAAGCTCTCTACCATCACCTTTGTGGCGTGTTCGTAGTCATCGTTAATTACATAAATATCCACTGCCGTGAACAAGAACATATCTATATAGTTTTCATAATCTTTTTGGTCAAAAAGTTTCTTCTGAAGACTCTTATATGTTTTCAGTGCTTGTTCAGTGCTTATCTCATGGTTGTTCAGGCTTGTATATATCTTATCTCTTACCTGTTGAATTTGCATTGCCTGGTCTTTCGACTGCGCCCACACATTCAACACGCATATAGCAAATACAGATATAAGAAAAAAATTCCTCATATTAAAACGTTAGCTTTATGACTATATACCCGTTACTACCCTTTAATCAAATATTGTCATCCGTTTTCGGTACCTGCAGTTGGCGGTGGTACTCTTGGCGGGTCTGCAACTTTTAAGTTAGGGCTCTTTGTTGAGAAATTCAACGTAGATGGGATATCAGTATTCATGGTATTGATATAATAATTATTCAAATACTCCGAACGATTCTTAATATTACCACTTCTATCAAAATACTGCTCAACATTACTTGGGCTTGGGCGGTGGGTAAATATTCTCATCCGGAAATTAGGCAAATTATTCGACTTGGCTATAAAATAAATAAGCCCATAATTGCTTTGTGGTTTATTTTGCCCTCTCGGGAATGTCAATGTGCCGTCGTTTATTGCAAACCAAGGCGATGTACTAAATATATTATATGCCTGCGGACTAAGCCCCATTGCCTTATATAAATCAATAGAGGTTTCAGGCGTAATTAACTTATCAAAAAAGCCCACAAACGGTGCATATATTTCAGTATATACTTTGTTAGTGAATCTGTAAGCTTTTAAACCGAATATATTACTTTCTCTACGCTCAAAACTCCCCGATTCTCTTACTTTGTAAGTAAGTGTGGTTTCATCAGCATCAGTAATCAAATCAACTGGCTGGCTATACGTATATGGATTCACCCATTTACTTTTATTGATGATATTCAGCAAATCGTATTGTGAAAGAATCTGCAACTGCCACGGAAGCGTAGTTTCAAAAACTATTACGTCTTGGTTATCCATCAAAAAGCCATTGGGCTGTACTCCGCTATTGCTTAATACAGGTTTAACTTTTCCGATTCCGTTATCAGCTACTTTAAATGCCCCGATATTATTGGCAGTATATACAGTGTTTGTTCCAACTTTAGAATTATCAAGCGTGAACGATTCAATATTAGCAAGCTGAACACCTGAGTATGTTTGTTCGTTACAACCTATACAGGTCCAGGCATTTCCGTTAAATACCCTTACTACATTATAAGTTAGATCAAATACCATCATACCTACTTTTGGAGAAGGAATTGATGATAATTCTTCATTCTTTAATACAGGTAATTGAATATTTGCTGTCTGGCCGGCGGTAATTGTTGTTGATTGCGCAAAAGCGCCAATCGTGAGTATAAATAGTAAGAGAAAAGTAGGAAAGATTTTTTTCATTACAACGTCAATGATTAGTATAGATCTCGGCAAAAATTTATGTACTTAAACAAATATCTTTAATTTTTGTTGTAAGGAAAACTTTGTTGACATTTTTTTTAAGTATAACTTTGAACAAAGTCAATATCCCCCTATTTTTATCCAAAATGAGGGGGAATTTTGAGCTAATTAACCCTAACCCTAGTAAAATTTTGGGTGAGGGGTTTTGTTTTATGGCTATAAGTTACTTGTGTGTGTTAATATCAGCTGAGTGTCGTTTTGTAACCACAAAGCATATATTTTTTTTTCTGAAACACTTTTGGTGTGTTTTATGAAATCAAGTTATAAGCTTTGTGTAGATTTAGTAAGCACCTAATTTTGACCATTAATATCAGCCGGGGTAACTTTTGTAACCCTTAATTTTTATTTTTTTTTATTTTTTTTTTTTGTTATCAAAATACTGGGTTGTTTTGCATAATTATTGCTTAATAAGCTATTAATAATCAATCCATTAAAATTAAACTAACTGTAAATTTATTATTGAGTGATTCCATTACTTTTTAAAGGCCCTAAAAAAAATATCTTTCCCGAGGTTACATAGCAGGGGGGTATTGATATTAACAATTATAATATGATCCTTGGCTTATCAAAACACCCGTCAGATGAATCAATTGTTGAGGGGATTCTGGCAGGTGGACGTAAAGAACATGAGGCGTTAGTAGCATTATATAAGAAATTTCATGTTTCTTTGGAAAGGTTCATTATCCATAGAAGCAATGGAAGAGATTATGCAAAGCAACCTGAGGACATCATCTGGGAAGCCATCGAAGCATTTGTTGTGAACGTTAAAAAAGGCACTTTTACCCTCAAAGAGGCTACATTAGAAACTTACCTGAAAAGTATTTGTAAAAATTTATGGTTTAGATATATTTCTCAAGAGGCTTCAAGAGAGGAGCGTCAGAATAAATATATGGCTGAATGGGATAAACTGGAAGATGATGTGAGTGACATGCTGATAGAAAAAGAAAACTGGGAGCATTACATCAGCCTTGTAAGCAAACTTGGTAAAAATTGTAGACAAATATTAGATATGCGCCTTATTGAAGGCTTATCGATGCAAGAAATTTCACAAAAACTTATAGCCAACGGGACATTTGAAAACGACCAAACAGTAAGAAATGCCAAAAGTAAGTGCTTGAAAAAAATAATGGAATTGATAACCTCAAATCATCAGTAAATATTTTTTAACACTATGGATGATATTCTGCAAAATCAGATTGAAGATTATGTGGCGGGCATAATGCCAGAGAAAACTAAACTAGAATTTGAAAAACTAATTAGAAACGACCTTAATCTACACCAACAAGTTGAAGACCTTAGACGCGTACAAGAGGCCTTTTTGCGGGCTCGTGTGCGTGCCAATGTGGTTAACGCTCGTGCATATATTAATAAACCTAAACGAGGCTTGAGCTACGTAATGGGTTCTTTTAGTGCAGCAGCAGCTATTGTAATTTTTCTTTTATCTACTACAGTTACCTTTTCGCCAAAGAAATTTAACTATCGGGGCGATGGTGTTTCGGTAAGCAACGAGACGCAGGTACGCGCCAACGATTACCAAAAAGCAGCTAAGCTTTTAGAAAACGGCGAAAACTTACCCGAGGCTATCAAGGTTCTTGAGCGCCTGAAAGTTGATGAAAACGTAAGCAAAAACTTCCGCAACGAGTCAAAATGGTTGTTGGTGGTGGCCTATCTGCAAGTAGGTGAAACCGAAAAAGCCGAAGAAACTCTTGACGAAGTGAAATGGGAAGACACAGGCCGACCTTTCTCAACATGGGAAATTACCAAAATCCATTGGCAGATTTTCTGGGGTAAAATACTCTGACCTTCTTATCTTTGTTAGCTTGTCTTTCACTGCTTTTTATACAAAGGCAGTGTTATTTTTTTTAGATGCTTCTCTACGGTAGGCATATACGTGGTATACGTAATCTGCTATTCTATCCCTGCAAATGAGCCATTCGTAAGATTCTTCTTAGAGGTGTTTTCTTGAATCTCATTAAAAATCCTTAGTTTTACCCCGGCTTTAACATTTATACAGGTAAACCAAAAAACTATATTATGAATATTCGAGTTGGGCAGGGTTATGACGTACATCAATTGGGCGAGGGATACGATTTATGGGTAGGTGGTGTAAAAATTCCACATAGTGTTGGTTCGGTTGGTCATTCAGATGCCGATGTACTCTTACATGCCATTTGTGATGCGCTTTTAGGAGCAGCAGCTATGGGCGATATTGGCAAACACTTCAAAAACACCGACCCACGCTGGAAAGGTATCGACAGCAAAATATTACTCAAAATAGTAGCAGAAATGCTAGATAAAGAAGGCTATAAAATTGGCAATATAGATTCAACGGTATGTTTGCAAGAGCCTAAAATCGGTAAATATATTCCTGATATGATACAGGCTATTGCAGGAGTAACCAATTTACCTGAAAATTGTATCTCAATTAAAGCTACTACAACCGAAGAAATGGGCTTTGTAGGCCGTAAAGAAGGGCTTGAAGCGCATGCTATTGCTTTGATTTATAAGGCTTAATCAATCAAATTCCGACGGAGGAAAAATGTTTAGTTCTCCGTCGGAATAGTATGTCAGTACCTGCCATCTATACGAAAAAACTTTCAATCAGGTATTTCAATCTTTTTTCCTAAAAACTTAGGTTCATTAGCTATCAGATAATCGACAAATACTTTTACTCTGGCTAATTTTTCTCTTAGCATAACACCTTCGGCATACCCGTCTTTAGCATTAAAGCCATTGGCTGCAATACCTTCTTTTGAAGCAATAAAAATGGCTCGTTCGTTGTGGAATAATTGAGAAATAACAGTAACTGAATCTTGCCCGAAAACTTCTTTCAGACGCACCATCGAATCAAAAGTCCTGAATCCTGCATAATCAAGATAAATACGTGTAGAATCAATGCCTGCCTTTATTAAATCATTCCGCATCATTTCGGGTTCGTTGTATTCTTTTCGGCCATTATCACCGCTAATAACCAGATATTTTATTTTGCCTGCTTTGAGTAAAGTAGTAGCTGCTACAATTCTATACTTATAATAAGGATTAATACCTCCCGGTTTTTTTGTATGCTTGGCTGTGCCTAAAAGGACACCCACCTTTCGATACGGAATATCTTCTACCTTGGCGTAGATTTTTCCTTCTGAATACCCTTTAATCATAGAATCACATACGTATATAGCTATTGCTGTTATAATTAGCATTGCTAATAAAGAGAGAATAATAAGCTTTTTCTTTTTCATAATTTCGACTAAAATTGATACTTACCAAATAATTAAACACTTTCTACTAACCTTACCTTTAAAGATACTATTCTTCTACCAAGATTTTATCTTTTTCATTATATTGCAAGAAACATTTATAAAACTACCCAAGATAATTAATGAAAAAATTTGTATTGGCCACCACTGTTTTATTAACTACTAGCCAGCTATATGCTCAACAAATTAAGATTGGAGACAATGCCGGCGCCGTTACTTTCGAAGAATACGAGCCTAAATCAACGCTAGTTGTTCCCGGTAAAGCTATCACTCGTGCTAAATTCCCTTTTATTGATATTCATAACCATCAATGGGAAATGAATGGCAAAGAAGATTTGAATAAGCTCATCACAGAAATGGATAAAATGAATATGGGCATTATGGTAAATCTGAGCGGGCGTGGCTTTAATCAGGATGAAGCCAGAAGCACCGCAGGTCTGGTAAAGCAGATTGAAACCGTAAAGACGTACTATCCTTCTCGTTTTTCTATTTTTACGAATATCGACTTCTCTAATATTAACGAAGCCGGCTGGACAGCCAAAGCAGTAAAAACGCTGGAAGAAGATGTAAAACTACGTGGAGCCAAGGGGCTTAAAATCTATAAGAGTTTAGGATTTAACGTAAAAGACAATGGTAAAGTAGTGCCTGTTGATGACCCTCGTATTGACCCAATCTGGAAAAAAGCGGGTGAATTGGGTATTCCGGTTTTGATTCATACAGCCGACCCTTCTTCTTTCTGGGATCCTATCAATGCACAGAACGAACGCTGGCTAGAGTTAAAAACGCATCCGGGTCGTAAACGTGATGCCTCGGGCGGAAAAGAATTTACATGGGAGGAACTACTTGTGCAACAACATAATGTTTTCAGAAAAAATCCGAAAACTATTTTCATTAATGCACACATGGGTTGGTATCCTAATAATCTGGCAAAACTGGATAGCCTAATGGATGCATTTCCGAATATGTATGCCGAGATTGGTGCCGTAATTGCCGAGTTAGGTCGCCAACCACGCACTGCAAAAAAATTCTTCGAAAAACGCCAGGACCGTATCTTATTCGGAAAAGACTCTTGGGTACCTGATGAATATCAGACGTACTTCCGTGTCTTAGAATCAGAAGATGAATATTTCCCTTACCACAAAAAATACCATGCCTACTGGAAAATGTATGGTTTGGGGTTATCAGACGAAGTATTGAAAAAAGTATATTATAAAAACGCCCTGAAAATTGTACCCGGTCTTGATAAGGGCCAATTTCCGAAGTAAACCTAAACTAAACAAGTATATAACACATGAAGAAACACTTCATCTTTGCTCTTACTTTTCTTTTGAGTAGTGGAATTGCTTTTTCTCAAAAAAAGAAAAAAGCAACAACTCCCCCACCCGACAAATTGGAACTTTTGAAACAGGAAGTAATCAAGAAAATTGATGACCGCCAGAAGTTTACGCAAGAGGTAAACGACCAGATTTTCAGTTTTGGCGAACTAGGCTTTCAGGAGTTTGAAACTTCAAAATACCTTACTGAGCTTCTTGAAAAAAACGGTTTTACTGTAGAAAGAGGCATAGCAGGAATGCCCACAGCATGGATAGCCAAATGGGGATCGGGCAAACCCGTGATTGCCATTGGCTCTGATGTAGATTGTATTCCGAAGGCATCACAAAAACCTGGCGTTGCTTACAAAGACCCCATTGTAGATGGCGCACCCGGGCACGGCGAAGGCCATAATTCAGGACAAGCGCTCAATATCACAGCCATGATTGCTTTGAAAGAAATCATGGAAAGAGAAAAAATATCGGGCACATTGATGTTGTGGCCCGGCATAGCAGAAGAGCAAGTAGGTGCCAAAGCTTTATTTGTGCGTGATGGTTACTTTAAAGATGTTGATGCTTGTATATTTACCCATGTGAGCGATAACCTATCGGTATCGTGGGGCGACGCCGGAAACACCGGATTAGTTTCGGTAAAGTTTCATTTTGAAGGAGCAGCAGCCCATGCAGCAGGTGCACCATGGCGTGGTAGAAGCGCCCTTGATGCTGTAGAACTTATGAACATAGGCTGGAACTACAAACGTGAGCATTTGGAAACTACCCAACGCTCACACTATGTAATTTCAGACGGCGGAGACCAACCTAATGTTGTGCCTTCTAAAGCTACTGTCTGGTATTATTTCCGTGAGCGTACTTATCCTAAAATCAAAAATCTGTTTGATAACGGCATTAAGATGGCACAAGGGGCCTCTATCATGACCGATACTAAGTTTACCTATGAGATACTAGGTAGCGCATGGCCGGGGCACTTTAATAAGCCTATTGCCGAAACCATGTTTTACAATATTCAACGCATAGGTTTACCCCAATGGTCGGCCGAAGACCAGCTTTTAGCCACAGCGAGCCAGAAAGAACTAAACTCAACCAAAATTGATGGTTTAGCTGTTAAGCTAGATACGATGGCTGAGCCTGTTTATTCGCCAAACATCATTCGTCAGGGAGGTTCTGATGATATTGCTGATATTTCGTGGTCTTTACCAACCGTTGTGCTTCGTTATCCGTCAAATATGCCGGGTATGCCGGGGCATCATTGGGCCAATGCAATTACAATGGCTACACCTATTGCTCACAAAGGTTGTACCGCAGGGGCAAAGGTGGAAGCATTGACGGTACTGGATATGCTTTTCAAACCTGAAATCATTAAGAAAGCTTGGGAATATTATAATAAAGAACAAACGAAAGAGATAAAATATACCCCGCTGATTTCGAAAGATGATAAGCCTGCTATTCAGCTGAACAAAGAGATTATGGAGAAATTCCGTCCTGAAATGAGTAAGTATTATTATGATGCTACCAAATACAAAACGTATCTGGAGCAACTGGGTATTAAGTATCCGACAGTAAGAGAAGAGGCTAAAAAATAGAAGAAATGTCGAATTTCGACGGTTCGTCGCACGATGCAGATTGTCGAATAAGGTTTTCTAAACTCGACAATCTGCAATCGACACTCGACATTAAAAAATTATTTAATCGCTGAAAAATCAGTAGGTGTCATATACATTGATTCTACTTTTTCGGCAAGTTTACCGTTTCTCTCAGATTCTTC